>WNGE01016510.1_pt1 | contig 13940 bp, 19 predicted proteins | sample 5400651 | NCBI WGS metagenome assembly WNGE01 (sample SAMN13153370, study PRJNA577476) | soil metagenome | isolation source: 60 cm soil or saprolite under grassland replicate 2 | place: USA:California | collected 2016-06-15 | reverse complement strand
TGAATTCCTGCTCGTCATTTCCCACGCCAAACTGCGCGGGGCCACCGGCGCCTGGGTGGCGCCGCTGGCGATCGTGTGAAGGGAGCATCATGACCGATCACTACGACGTCATCGTCATCGGGTCCGGCGCGGGCGGGGGGACGCTGACCCACGCGCTGGCCCCGGCCGGCAAGCGGATCCTGCTGCTGGAACGGGGTGACTTCCTGCCGCGCGAACCGCAGAACTGGGATTCCAAGTCGGTCTGGGTCGACCTGCGCTACCACAACTCGGGAAACTGGACCGACGCAAGCACCGGCGAGGAGTTCCCGCCCAAGCAGAACTACTACGTGGGCGGCAACACCAAGGTGTACGGGGCGCTGTCCTACGCCGACTTCGAGCCCTGGTACACCCGCGCCGAGCACCTGTACCACGTGCACGGCCAGCGCGGCGCCGACCCCGGCGAGCCGCCGTCGGCCGCGCCCTACCGGTACCCGCCGCTCAGCCACGAGCCGCGCATCGCGCAGCTCGAGGCCGACTTCACCCAGGCCGGCCTGCACCCGTTCCCGCTGCCGGTCGGGCTGATCTACGACGAGTCCGCGCCGCAGTTCTCCCCGTGCATCCGCTGCGCCACCTGCGACGGGTATCCGTGCCTGGTCAACGGAAAGGCCGATGCCCACATCGTGTGCGTGGAACCGGCCCTGCGGTACCCGAACGTGACGCTGCGCACCAGGACGCGGGTCATGCGCCTGGAGACCGACGGGCCGGGCCACGTCGTCACGCGGGTGGTAGCCGACCGCGACGGGCAGTCCGAGACCTATTCCGCCGACCTGGTGGTGGTGTCCGCCGGCGCGATCAACTCCGCCGCGCTGCTGCTGGCCTCGGCCAGTGAGCGCCATCCCGATGGCCTGGGCAACTCATCCGGCGTGGTGGGGCGCCACCTGATGATGCACAACAACTCCTCACTCATCGCCTTCTCCAAGATTCCGAACCCGACCAGGTTCCAGAAGACCCTGGGCGTGAACGACTTCTACTTCGGCGACCCAGCCGACGACGGCAGTTTTCCGTACCCGCTCGGAGCGCTGCAGATGCTCGGCAAGAACGACGCAACGCTCATCGCCTTCGACGCCCCGGACGCCGAAGACCCCGTTGACCTGGCCCGGCACTCGATGGACTTCTGGCTGACCACTGAGGACCTGCCGCTTCCCGGCAACCAGGTGCTGCTCGGCCATGACGGCCGGATCCAGTTGCGGTACACCCAGACGAACGCCGAGGCTCACCGCAGGCTCAGGGGGAAGTTCGAGGGCCTGCTGGACGCCATCCAATGCCGCGACACCGTGCTGCCCGGCTACCACTACCTCGGCGGCCGCCTGGGTATCAACGCCGTGGCGCACCAGAACGGGACCGTGCGGTTCGGCGCCGACCCGGCAACCTCGGCGCTCGACCTGAACTGCAAGATGCACGACCTGGACAACCTCTACGTGGTGGACTCGAGCTTCTTCGTGTCCAGCACGGCGGTCAACCCGACCCTGACCATCATCGCCAACGCCCTCCGCGTCGCCGACCACATCGCCGGGCGGCTCGGCGCCACCGGCCAGCAGGAGACGCAACCGGCCTCCCAGCTGGATGCGGCGGTATCGGCATGACCGGCACAGCCGCGCTGCGTCCCGATCTGGAGTCGGCTGCGCCGCGGGCCACTGGGCTGGGCTTCGAGGTGTACGACCCGGAGTTCGAGGCGGTGGTCGGTGACGGCGGGCGCCTAGCCCGGGTAGCCGAGACGGACGCGCACGAGGGACCCGTCTACATCCCTGGCGAAGACGCGCTGTACTTCACCACCGTGCCGCGGGCTCCCGGCAACCCGGCTGGGGCGCCGCGGGCGGCGATTAAGCGGCTTGCCCTGCAGGGGCTCGCCTTTCCCGCGGACTCGTCCCGCCTGTCGACCGTACCTGCGCCGGTGCACATGCCCAATGGGATGACCCTCGGCCACGACGGGCGCCTAGTGGTCTGCGAACAGGGCACGCGGTCAGCGCCCGCCCGGATCAGCCGCGTCGACCCGCGCACCGGACGGGCGGACACCGTGGTCGACAGCTGGGGCGGGCTGCGGCTGAACTCGCCGAACGACGTGGTGGTCCGTGGCGACGGCACGCTCTGGTTCACCGACCCCAGCTACGGCCACCGGCAAGGGTTCCGGCCCGAACCGGAGGTCGGGGACTACGTGTACCGTTTCGATCCCGGGTCTGGACGGCTGTCGGTCGTCGCCGACTCCTTCGCTAAGCCCAACGGCCTGGCGTTCTCGCCCGACGAGCGGACGCTCTACGTCACCGATAGCGGCGCCAACATCGAGCCCGGCAGCTACCACGTCGACCAGCCGCACCATGTCATCGCCTTCGACGTGCTCGACGGTCGGCACCTCGGTCCGGGACGCCTGTTCGCAGTCACCACGCCCGGGTTCCCCGACGGGATCAAGGTGGACCGGGCCGGCCGCGTCTACGTCTCGGCGTCGTCCGGCGTGCAGGTGTTCAACCCGGCTGGTGACCTCATCGGGCAGATCAGGCTGCCCGGGACGGTCAACTTCACCTTCGGCGGCCCCGGCGGTCAGGTGCTGTACATCACCACGGACACGGCCGTGTGGGCTGCTGTCCTCGCGACAACAGGGAGGTGACCGCCATGAGCGCGGTCCGGATGAGAAGAACGCTGGACGTCAAGGGTGCCGACGCGGTCATGGCGGCCGCGGAGAATGAGGCGGTACGGAACGGCTACCGCGTGGTGATCGCCATCGTCGACGCCTGGGGATACCTGCTGCACCTGCGGCGCACCGAGGACGCCCAGGCGGCAAGTGGCCAGGTGGCGATCGACAAGGCCCGCACTGCGGCCATCTTCGTCAGGCCTAGCCGGGAGATAGAACAGCAGGCCAGCTCGGGACGGCTCGGGGCGCTCGCGCTGCACGGGGCGGCCGCGCTGACCGGCGGGATCCCGCTCACCGCCGACGGGGAGGTGATCGGGGCGATCGGCACCAGCGGCGAGACCCCTGACCAAGACGAGTCGGTGTCGTTGGCCGGGGCACGCGCGGCGTTCGGCGTCACCGTGGTCCCCGCGCTGACGTATTCCGGAGCCCGCGTCGCCGCCGAGGCGGCGGCCGAGGCGGCCGCCGCGCGCGGCGTCTGGCCGGTGGCCGGGGTCGTGGATGCCGGCGGTGAGCTGATGTACCTATGGCGCCCGGACCGGGCGCAGGTCGCCAGCGTCAGCGTGGCCACCGACAAGGCGCGGACCGCGGCCCTATACCGCCGCCCGAGCAAGGACTTCGAGGACCAGGCCGCCCACGGGCGCCCCTCGGCCCTGCATCTGGCCCAGGCGGTACCGCTGCAAGGCGGCATCCCGGTCGTCCACCGCGGTTACGTGATCGCGGCTGTAGGTGTGAGCGGCGCGTCCTCGGCCGACGAGGACAACGAGCTGGCCGTGCTCGCCGCCGACGCCGCAGCGGCGGCCGCGTCGGCTGCGGAGGGGTGACCGCGGTGAGCGTGACGATACCTGGCCCTCCCGAGCTGCTGCCTGGCTGCCCGGACGCGATCATCGACCTGCAGACCTCGGAGGGCGCCGCGCTGGTCGGCGGCCAGTGGCGCTACAGCGACACCCAGGTGCGCGAGACCGGCTTCGTGTCCGTCGGCCCGGACCTCGGGCCGAGCGGCCCGCCGAACCGGACCTACGAAGTGGTCCCGCGGGCGCACGCCGCGGACTTCAGCGACAGCTCCTGGACCGTGCTGGCCCCCGTCGACACCCAGCGGCGCCTGTCCACCGGGAGGGTCTGCTTTAACTGGTACCGGATCACTGTGACAATCCCGGAACGGGTCGGGGACCTGGACCCTACGGGCAGCACCGTGGTGTTCGAGACCGTTATAGACGACTATGCCGAGGTCTGGGTCAACGGCGAGCAGCCGCTAGCCCTGGGTCAGGCCGGCGGGCATGTCGTGGCCGGCTTCAACGCTCCCAACCGCGTGGTGCTGACACGCGACGCGCGCCCGGGCCAGCGGTTCACGATCGCGGTGTTCGGCATCAACGGCCCGATCTCCGCGGCACCGGCGAACTACATCTGGATGCGGACCGCCACCCTGGACTTCTACACGCCGACCTGCGCGGGCACGGCCGAAGAGACAGCCGCCGAGATCGTGGCCGCGGACGGACGGCGCGGCGAACTCAGCTTGATCATCCCCCCGGATGCACGGGTGGAACGGGTCGCGGGCGGCTTTGAGTTCACGGAGGGACCTGTGTGGACCCGGGACGGCGCGCTGCTGTTCAGCTCGCCCAACACCAACACCATCTACCGCTGGGCACCGCCCGGCACGGTGACCGTGTTCCGGCCCAAGAGCGGATACACCGGCACCGACATCGGCCGCTACGCTCAGCCCGGCTCGAATGGCCTGACTTTCGACACGCAGGGCCGGCTGACCATCTGCCAGCACGGGAACCGGCGCGTCATCAGGGTCGAACCCCACGGCAACATCACCGTGCTCGCCGAGGCATACGCCGGCAAGCGGCTGAACAGCCCCAACGATCTGGTATTCGCCTCCGACGGGACCCTGTACTTCACCGACCCGCCGTTCGGCCTGCCCGGGACGTTCGCCGACCCGAAGAAGGAGTTGCCGTTCAGCGGCGTCTACCAGGTCCGCGACGACGTGATCACGCTCATTACCCCCGACTTGGCCGGGCCGAACGGCATCGCGCTATCCCCGGATGAGCGCTACCTCTACGTCGGCAACTGGGACCCGGACCACAAGGTCGTCATGCGGTACGCGCTCAATGGCAACGGGGCAGCGTCAGGCGGCGAGGTGTTCTTCGACATGACCGGCGCCGAGGGCGAGGACGCCATCGACGGTCTCAAGGTCGATACCGCCGGCCACGTGTATGTGTGTGGACCGGGCGGCATTTGGCTGCTCTCACCCCGCGGCGAGCACCTGGGCACCATCCGGCTCCCGGAGAGCTCGCACAACCTCGCCTGGGGCGACCAGGACGCCCGCACCCTCTACATCACCGCTATGACCAGCATTTACCGGATCCGGCTCGCCATACCCGGCGTCCGTCCCGAATAGCCGGAAGAAGCCCGAACAAGACCCACTAACCCAAGGAGGACACGATGAGCAAGGGACTTACCCCCGGGTCGGTGCTTCCCGACTTCACGCTCCCGGACGAGAACGGCACCATGCACCGCCTGTCGGAGCTGCAGGGCGACGACGCGATGATCTTGATGCTGGGCCGTGGCGAACACTGCCCGCGAGAGCGGCAGCAGCAGCGGGAGATGGTCCGGTTCCACCAGTGGTGCCCGGTGGCGTTCACCCAGCTGGTCACCGTGCTGCCCAACAACCTGCACGACGTGTACAAGATGCGGATCTCGACCGGAGCGCACTGGCCGTTCCTGGCTGACGCGGACCTGCAGGTGCAGCGGACCTTCGAGATCGAGGAGTACACCGACCCGCACCACCAGGCGACCGTCCCGCACACCCTGGTGGTGGCGCCGGGTCTGGTTGTGGACAAGGTGTATGTCGGGTACTGGTTCTGGGGCCGGCCCACGCCCTTCCAGCTCTGGGAGGACCTGCAGGACCTACTGCGCCGGACCAAGGACGACTTCGACCCCACCACCGAGCAGGCCCGGGCCGCTTGGATGGCGGCCAACGTGGAACAGCTCGCCGGGCGCTGATCCGCCATGCCTGACGTGTCGTTCATCAACCTGCTCGTGGTCGCGGCCGTCGCCGTCCTGGCCCCGCTGACGGTCGGCTTCGCGCCGCGGCTGCGCATCCCGGCGGTCGTCCTGGAGATCATCGGCGGGATCATCATCGGCCCCTCCGGGTTCGGCTGGGTGCGCGTCGACCTGCCGGTGCAGATCCTGGCCCTGTTCGGCCTGGCGTTCCTGCTGTTCCTGGCCGGGCTGGAGATCGACGTGCACCAGCTGCGCGGCCGCCTGCTCCGCTTCGCCGTGCTCGGCTACCTGGCCACGCTGGTACTGGGCTACGGCGCGGGCGCGTCGTTCACGGCGGCCGGCTGGGTATCAGAGCCGCTGCTGCTGGCGATTACGCTGTCGGCTACCTCGCTCGGCCTGGTCGTCCCGGTACTCAAGGACGCCGGCCAGCTGCACAGCGAGGTGGGGCAGACCGCCCTGGCCGCGGCGAGCATCGCCGACTTCGCGGCGATCGTGCTGCTGTCCCTGTTCTTTTCCTCCTCGGGCGGGAGCACCGGCGCGCGGGTCGTCGTGCTCGGCGCGTTCGCCGGGCTCGTCGCGGTCACCGCCATCGTGGTCTCCGGCGCGGCCCGGTCCAAGCGGCTGGGCCAGGTGCTCGTCCGGCTGCAGGACACCACCGCGGAGATCAGGGTCCGCTTCGCGGTCCTGCTGCTGGTGGCGTTCACCGTGCTGGCCGAGCGGTTCGGCCTGGAATCCATCCTGGGTGCCTTCCTGGCCGGGGCCATCGTCGGCCTGGTGGACCGCGACTCCTCCTCGCACCCGAGCTTCCGCATCAAGCTGGACGCGATCGGCTACGGCTTCCTGGTGCCGGTGTTCTTCGTGGCCAGCGGGATCCGGCTCAACCTGACCGGGCTGCTGCACAGCCCGTCCGCGCTGGCCCGGGTCCCGCTGTTCCTGCTCGCGCTGCTGGCCGTCCGCGGCCTGCCCGCTCTGCTCGGCCTGCGCGCCAACGGCACCAGGCCGACGCTGGCCCTCGGGCTGCTGCAGGCGACCTCGCTGCCGTTCATCGTCACCGCCACCCAGATCGGGGTGGCGCTGGGCAAAATCAGCTCGGTGACCGCCGCCGCGCTGGTCTGCGCCGGCCTGCTGTCGGTGCTGATCTTCCCGCTGATCGCGCTCGGGCTGCTGCGCCGGGGCGAGCCGGGCCCCGCGGCGGTCCCGGACGTGACGGCGCCCGTAGCGGAACCGCACCTGATGTGAACGGGCACGCTACCGCCGTGGCGCGGACCGCGGACATGGCGGCCGCGCCGGCCCGGCGGCAGGTTCGCGGGGAAAACCGCTGGCCAGCGGCGATCGTCGTGCTGGCCGCCAGCGGGCTGCAGATGACGCTGCCCCCGTGGCTGGCGTTCGGGCCGCACTGGCTGCTGCCCAGCCTTGAAATCGCGCTGCTGTCGGCCCTGGTAGCATCCAGCCCCGGCCGGCTCGAGCGCCGCTCGGCCGCCCTGCGGGTCGGCGGCCTGGCGCTCGCCGGGCTGCTGAGCCTGACCAACGTGACCTTCGCCGTCCTGCTGGTCGGCGACCTGGCCCGCGCCATTTCCTTCTCGGCCGGCGACGTGGCCCCGCTGACCCGCTGGGCGAAGCTCATGATGATGCTCCAGTCGGCCGTCTCGGTGGCGGCCATCGCCCTCGTCATCGCCCGCGCGGTCAACACCCTCGGCTGAACCGCCCGACACAACCCTTGAGGAGGCAGACATGCCACAGATAACGGAGAGCACGGTGGTCGGCGGCGCGGTCGGCGAGGTCTGGGCCTTGCTGCGGGACTTCGCCGCCATCGGGGACTGGCACCCGGCGCTACCGCCGGCCGAGATCGAGGATGGCCCCGGGGACCGCGTCGGCAGCGTCCGGGTCTTCCCGCAGGCCGGCGGTCACCGGGAGACCCTGACCGGACTCGACGATCAGCAGCGGAGGATCGCGTTCACCTTCGCCGATCACGCGGCCGGACTGCCCGTCCGCTCTTATACCTCGACGATCACCGCTCGCCCGGTCACCGTGAGCGACCACACCTATGTCGAATGGTCGTCACGGTTCGACTGCGACGAGGCCGACGAAGACAAGGCGATCGCCACCATCCGCGACGGCGTGCTCGTTCCCGGCCTGAGAGCCCTGGAGCAGCGGTTCGGACCCGCACCGTCTGCGCCGTAATCACCAGGGTCCTCAGTCAACCCGGCCGCAGAGCCTGGTGTCTCGTCGCCTCCGAGCCGACCGGCGCACCTGGCTCATTTATCCCGAACGGGTCATGGTTCCAGTTCCCGGCTCCGGCAACTCGCCTCATGACCCTAGGTCGCGACCGCCGGCGTGCCGGATGATCGTGATGACCTCTTGGACGTCCGGGAGGCGAATCAGGAGCTACGGGGAGCCTGGGGCCTCGCCCGGATGGGCGGCTGCCCGGCCAGCGAGTTCGGTGTCGATGGCAGCGATGCGGGCCTGGATCGGCACCCGGACCAGCGAGCCGGGCAGGGCAAGGGCCAGGCTCGCGGCCAGCTCACGCCTGGCGCGCTTGAGCTCGGCGGCAGTCAGCGCGGTCACGTCGTGGTCACGCACCGGCGGCCAGTCTGGCGCGGTCGTCCTGCTCGGTGATCACGGCGTCGAGCTTGCGGCGCAGGTCGGCCTGGACCGGGGCGTCGGGAGCGATGCCCTTGATGGCGCGCTCAAGGTCGCGGCGGTAATCACGTAGCTCGTAGGTGGTCAGGGCGTGGAGCGGGTGCTCGGGCCGGGTGACGGTGACGGGTTCGGCAGGCATCGGCGGTGTCCCTCACGGTGGTCGTCTGCAACATGGCATCGCGCGCAGTCCCATCGTGTGCGGCCGGCGGAGCGCTGTCGCTATGTGACGGGCACGTGTAATCATCGGGGAGAAGGTGTCACTGGCCCCCGGTTGGCGTAGCGAGGTGTAGCAGATGCCCGGCAGGCGTAACAGGGACGGGGCCGGCGCTGTCGCTGTTCGCGGACGTGCTGCGCGAGGCGCGGCACAAGGCCGGGCTGAGCAGCGATGAGCTGGGTGACAAGCTCGGGTACTCCGGGGCGATGGTCCGCTCGGTGGAAAGCGGGCACCGGGTGCCCAAAGCCGATTCGCCCGCCGCGCTGATGAGTTCTTCGAGTACCCGGGCATCTTCGCCAAGATGGAGGTACGGCTGCGGGACCTGCCGTTCCCGGCGAGCTACCGGACGTTCGTGCCGCACGAGAAGGCCGCGCGGGTGCTGCGGATCTTCGAGCCGTCCCTGGTCACCGGCCTGTTCCAGACGGTCGAGTACGCGCGGGCCGTGCTGGCCAAGAGGCCGCACACCACGGCTGAGGAGGTCGAGAACCTGCTCGCGGCGCGGCTTGCCCGGCAGGAGATCCCGACCCGGGAGGACCCGCCGCTGGTGTGCCTGGTCATGGACGAGGCGGTGCTGCACCGCCCGGTCGCCGCGACGGACGTGATGCACGCCCAGCTGCTGCACCTGACCGACCTGGCCGGATGGCCTGCCATCAGCATCCAGGTCGTCCCGGACAACGCGGGCGGCCACATCGGCCTGCTCGGGGCGTTCACCATAGCCGAAATGGCCGATATGTCCGCTATGGTGTTCCTCGAGAACGCGGCGGACGGTCAGACCGTCGAGGACAACGACCGCATCTCGCGGGTCGTCGCGCATTTCGATGCGCTACGGGGGAGGCGCTCCCGGCGGGGGCATCACGGGACCTGATCGTGAAGGTAGCTGAGGAACGATGGAAGAACTAGCCGGGGCCGCGTGGCGCACGTCGAGCTACAGCGGCGCGAACGGCGGCCAGTGCGTCGAAGTCGCCGACCGCCGCGACAGCATGCTCGTGCTGGTGCGCGACACCAAGAACCGCGCCGGCATCATCCTGCGGTTCTCCCCGCAGGCATGGCGCGGGTTCGTCGGCCAGGTAAAGGCAGACGCGCGGAGCGTCTGACCCTTCGGGCAGCAGATCCAGGGCGACGTTTGCAGGGGGCACTCCCGGGCTATTCCACGCGGACCGGGCCGGTGAATTCGAGTTCGGCGGACTGGCCGCGCAGGGTCTTGGTGTGGTGGAGGAATTCGGCGCAGCTGGTGTAGCCGCAGGCGCCGCAATCGTAGCTGGGCGGGTACCAGCCGGGCAGCAGGCCGACGAACAAGATCGCGTCGACCGCCTCGGCGGCGTCGGCGTCGCGGAACCAGATCCGCTCGCGGCGTTCCTTGCCGCGGGCCCGCATCCAGGCAGCGAGCTGGCCGCGGGTGCCGGGGTCGTCGGTGATCACGGTTTCCATGATGTTCGGCTTGCCGGCCAGGAACAGCTGGCCGCCTGATTCAGGGGCGGTGATCGCGGCGGCGGCCATGAGCTGGGCGACCTGGCGGACGGTGGCCGCCCGCAGTTCCCCATAGCCGATGGTGCAGCTCATGCCCGGGCCGGGACCTGGCGCTGGCACCAGGCGTACAGTGCGTCGTAGACGAACCGGCCCTTGGCCAGCAGCTGATGGTCGTCGGGTTCGACCTCCAGCCCGCCCAGCCCGATCGCCAGCAGCCCGGGTCCGGCCGGGTCGGTGCCGAGGTCGTCGGCGATGTCGGCGGCGTGCACGATCTTGGCCAGGCGTACCAGTGCCGGGTCACCGTCCAGGTGGTGGTCCTCGATGAGGATCTCGAAGGTGCATTTGCCGTCGCGGTGGTCGTAGCGGGCGCCGGGAGCGTCGAAGCTGATGGCGTCCTCGCGCTGTGCCTCTGCTAGCACCTGGCCGGCGGGGACGTACAGGATCTCGGCGTCAGGGTCGATGAATTTCGCGATCAGCCAGGGGCAGGCGATGCGGTCGGTCTTGGGGCGGGCGCGGGTGATCCATTTCATGACAGTTCCCTTGGCATGTCCGGTGGTTCCGGGGCTAGGTCGTGGATGGTCAGGCCTGGCAGGTTGAGGTAGCCCCCCGTTACCTCGTAGCGGGTGATCGGTCGGTAGCTGACGGCCTGGTGGACCTCGCTGGCAGTCAGCGCGTCGCGGTAGGGGGTGGCGATCCAAGCGTCGAATGCTTCGTGGCTGGGCCAGATGGTGATGGCCACGGTGTCACCGCCGGGTTCTGCGGGTTCGCAGACCAGTTCGGCGAGGATGCCGTGCTGCTGCCGGATGGCGCGGCCCTCTTGGATCCAGGCCAGGTACCGGTCCCGCCATTCGGGCGGGACGGCGACGGTGCGCAGGCAGATGATTATGAGGGCTCCCCGGGTGAGGCGGTCGTGATGGTATCGGCGGCAGCGCCGGGCGACTGGGTGCCGTTTCCCTGTGCCAGGCCCAGGTGCCGGGCCCAGCCCCACAGTGTCACGTCGTATCCGGCCTTGACCGCCCCGGCGAGGACCAAGGGGGCGCCGAGCGCGACCTGCTGCACCAGGCCGGCAACGAGCGGGCCGATGGGCCGCACGGTGTACCGGGAGGCGTTGGTGAGTGCCGCGGCGGCGGTCCGCTCCGGCGGGGTGACGACGGTCATGACCAGCGCCTGGCGGGTGGGCACGTCCATCTGTGACAGCGTGGTGCGGGCCAGCAGCAGCACCGCCGCGACGGCGAACGTCGGCGCGAACGCTACCGCGGCCAGCAGCATGTTGCTGGGCAGGTGGGTGCCGACCATGGTGGCGATCAGGCCGAACCGGCGGGCCAGCAGCGGCGCCAGGGCGACCGAGATCGCCTGCACCACCGAGACGGCGAAGAACAGCCAGCCCAGCGCGACCACCGAGGCGTGGTAACGCTCGGCGAGGTAGTACGACAAGAACCCGGTCGTGACCAGGCCGCCGCCCGCGGCGTCCACGGCGAACAGGCCGGCCAGCCGCCGCACCACCGCCCGCGAAGGGCCAAGCCGTGACCGCGCCCTGGCCAGGGGTCCGTGCACTGACGCCTCGTCCGGGCGGGCTTCAACGGCCGGGGACAGCCGACTGGCAAGGACCGCGCCGGTGATGCCGACCGGGATCAGGACCAGGAACAGCCAGGCGTGCACGTCGCCGGGCTGCCCGTGCGGGCCGAGCCCCGGGAGGGTCACCGCGAGCGAGCCCAGGGCGCCCGCGGCTGCGCCGACCGCGTTGTACCGCCCGTACACCGCAGCGGTGCCCGCATCCTCGGCGGCGAGCATCGCTTGCTCCAAGGTGGTCGCCGGGCCGTTATCGACCACGTCGGTCGACAGGGTGCCGGTGAGCGCGACCACCAGCAGCACCCACAACGGCGCGCCCGCCGCGACCACCACTCCCGCGACCGCGATACCAGCGAAGAACACTGCATAGCAGCACCTGCGGCCGAACCGGTCACCGTACCTGCCGACCACCAGACTGCCCAGGGCCGTCCCGGCGATCAGCGCCGTCAGCACCACGCCCACCTGCACGCTGCTGAACCCGCGGGCGGCTAGCAGCACCCCGAGCAAGACCGCGGTGAACCCGTACCCGGCTGCCCGGGCCCCCTGCCCGGCCACCAGCAGCCTCGCATCCCCGGTCAGGCCGGGTCGCCCGGACCTCACCAGGTCACCCCCCGGCCTGGCCAGCGGGTGTCGCGGCTGCGCATCCGCTGATTCTGCAACCACGGTCGCATTTATGCAACCCTGGTCGCATCTCCGTTACACTCACGGCCGGGGTGATATGCATGCGCCAAGCCGAGGACTGGGTGTTGCTGGCCTACCGGCTGCCACGTGTGCCGTCCACGCCGCGGTCGGCTGTCTGGCGCAAGCTCAAGCGGCTGGGTGTGGCCTGGCTCGGTGACGGGCTGGTGGCCCTGCCTGCCGACCCGCGTAGCCGCGAGCAGCTGGAATGGGTCGCCGAGGAAGTCACCGAGCACGGCGGTGAGGCCACGGTGTGGCTGGGCCGCCCGCTCGATGCCACCGCCGCGTCCGCGGTGGCGGACCGGATGACGGCCGCGGTTGCCGACGAGTATGAGGCGGTAGCAGCCCAGGCAGCCGCCGTGGGCACGGCCGATGCGGCGGCCCGGCGGCGGGCCGTCGCGCGGCTGCGCCGCGAGTTGCGCCGGATCCAGGCCCGCGATTTCTTCACCTGCCCGCAGCGGGAGGCGGCCCGCCGCGCGGTCGAGCGCCTGGCCGCCGCCGACACTGCGCGGACACCGGCATGAAGTGGGCAACCCGGCCGGGCGTGCACGTCGACCGGGCCGCGTGCGCCTGGCTGATCCGCCGTTTCGTCGACCCCGCTGCGGAGTTCATCTTCCCTCCCGATCCCGCAGCCGTCCCCGCCGGGGCCACGCCGTTCGACATGCGCGGGGCCGCGCTGGGACATCATCAGGGCCGGTGCTCGTTCGAAACCGCGCTGGCCTCCTTCGGCCTGATCACTGACCCGGCGCTGGAAGAGATCGGCCGCATCGTCCACGAGGCCGACCTGGCCGAGGAACGCTACGACGCGCCCGCCGCGGCAGGCCTCGACGTCCTGATCCGCGGCCTCACCCTGACCTGCGCCTCGGACCACGACACCCTGACCATCACCGACCGGCTCTTCGACGCGCTGTATGAATACACCCGCCGTCAGCTCATCACCGGGCGCCCGCCCGCCTAGGGCGTGTCCCGGAGATCATCAAACGGGGTGACGGAGCCAGATCCGGATCGAGGCTACGTCGACGGTTCCCCGCCAGACGTAGTCGCGCTTGTCGTACCTGGTGGCGACGGCGCGGCGCTCGCTCGCGCTCGTTGGCGGCCGGGAACGCGTTTCTTACCGGTACCACGACAGCGGGATGCGGCCGGGGAGGATCGGAGGCGCGCCCTGGTCAAGTGGAAGCAGGACGGGCAGGGTGGTGGTGACCGTCGCGCGGGCGAGGCTGACCGCACGGACGGCGGCGAGTCCGGCCAAGAGGCCGGCGAGACGGAGGATACGGCTGGTGGAGCGGCTGTGGTTCATGACCTGTTCCTTTCCTGGGATTCCTGTCAGCGCGTGGCGGCTGATCGATCCGGGTGGTGGCCGGGCAGGCGATGGCCGCCAGGCCTGCGGGCCCGGGATGCGCTCGCCGGGGTGTCGGCGAGCTGGATGAGGCCGGGGCGGGGACGCCGCTGGCTCCTGCGCCGGGGCGCGGCCGGGGCTGAACGCGGGACGTGCCTGGCCGGGTAGGGCCAAGGGCTGGTGCTTGCCCCCTGCGGTCAGGGCGCTGGCGAGGGCCTGCGGGAACGGAGCAGCGTGAGCGCGCGGCGGGTGAGCTCAGCGATCGTGTGAGCGGGCGTGAAAGGTGTGCTCTGTCTTGCCTGGCGGTGCAGGTCGGTGATCCAGGCTGTCATCAGGTCGCGCGTGATGATCGGTGCATGGCGGTCTCCTCG
>WNGE01020502.1_pt1 | contig 13942 bp, 11 predicted proteins | sample 5400651 | NCBI WGS metagenome assembly WNGE01 (sample SAMN13153370, study PRJNA577476) | soil metagenome | isolation source: 60 cm soil or saprolite under grassland replicate 2 | place: USA:California | collected 2016-06-15 | reverse complement strand
GTGGCCGACCCTCACCCCGGACCAGGTCGCGACGCGTCTGAAGGTGCTGTCCCGTGACGCGGGTCCGCGTGGCACCGACCCGTACTACGGCGCAGGCATCCTGGACGCGTACGCCGCCCTCGGCGGCCGCTGGGCACCGGACTTCCCGACCGCGGGCCCCGACGGCAACGACCAGCCGGCGCGAGCGGTTTCGGTATCGAGTTCGATCAGCTCGACTATCAGCACCGAGGGTGAAGTCGACTGGTACCAGGTGACCTCGACGGCGGCTCGCAACCTCAAGGTCACGCTGACCGGTCCTGCCTTCGATCTCGACTACCCGGTGAACGTCGGCCCGCGGCTTGACGTCTACGACGCCGACCTGAGGTCGCTGGCTCACGCGGTGAATCCGTTCCCGTCGACGTACGACCCGGCGAACCCGGCGCCGTTGTCCGCAAGCGTCGACGTCAGCGTCGGCGCAGGCAGCACGTTCATTGCCGTACGCAACGACAACGGCTCGCGGGACACCCGGCCGTACACGCTGACCATCACCGAGGAAGGTGCGGGCGGTTCGAGGCACCGTTCGGCTCGTGAACGGCAAGACCGGTGCCACAGTTGCCGGCGCCGTCGCGTACGACGCGGCGACCCGGCAGGCCGTGATCACGCCGACCGTGCCGCTGCTGGAGAACACGCCGTACCGGATCGTCGTCAACAGCGTCAACGAGGGCGACGGCAGTGCAGCGCTCGCGGGTTTCACCAGCGTGTTCACCACGGTCGACCTGACCCCGCAGCCGGTGGGGTCGTTCGATGCAAGCGGTGCGTATCTGGCCGCGAACCTCGGTTGGAAGATCCCGCCGACGCCGGACCTCGATCAGGTGATCGTGCGGCGGAACACCGGGAGCACGGTGCCGACGTTGACGACCGGGACGCTCGTGTACGCGGGCACTGGTTCAGCGGTGAAGAACACCGGGCTGGCGCAGGGTGTGACCTACACCTACGCGGCCTGGGTCAAGGACCGCAGCGGGAAGGTCAGCCCGGTCGCCGTGACCCGGCTGCTGGGGATGAAGTCGGGGATCGCGACGACGTCGACGTTGATCAACTACGGCGGGACGGTCACGATCAAGGGCAGCACGCTGCGGATCGACAACGTGGCGTACGCCGGGTTGCCGACCAACCTGTACGTGCGCCCGAAGAACTCCTCGACGTTCAAGCTGCTAGCGGCGTTGAAGACGTCGTCGACCGGGACGGTCAGCTACACCTACAAGCCGGCGGTGTCGTCGGTGTTCATGCTGACCTTCCCTGGCAACACCGACCTGATGGGCACCCGGACCCCTGACGTCACGGTCCAGGTGGCGCCGACGATCTCGGCGACGCTGTCGCCGAGCTCGATCCGGCTCGGTTCCACGACCAAGTTCAGTGGGTACGTCGCTCCGGCGCACTACGGCAGGCCGGTGTACCTGCAGATGTACTCGAACAAGGTGTGGAAGTCGATCGCGTCGGTGAAACTGAGCTCCTCCGGCGGTTACGCGTTCGGGATCAAGCCGGCCATCCGCGGCAAGATCGCCTACCGGGTCTGGTTCCCGGCCGACGCCGACCACGCCCAGGCGTTCTCGGCCTACCGGGTCGTTACGGTCAGCTAGGCAGCACCACGAGACACGCGCCCCGGCCAGCCTCCCTCTGGCCGGGGCGCGTCGTTGTGTCAGCCGGTGATGTCGGCTGCGAGCTTCGCCGCGTCCCGCCTGGTGAAGGTGGCGTTCGTCGCCTTACGGGTAATCGCCAACGGTGTAACGGCGCAGGTGCGTCAAACGATGTAGTGCTCGGACTACTTACTCTGTGGCCCACCGGACGTCGCCGCCCCAACGGCCCAGGCGGTGTCCGTTTACCGCCCTTTTGACGCTCTGGGGGTCCCCCTTGTTGTCCCGCCCTGCCCGTTTGCTGCGCTTGGCCGTGCCCGCGGCTCTGGTCGCAGCCGGTTTGGTGGTCGTGTCCGGTTCGTCCGGTTCGGCTGCCGAGCCTCGCCCCTATCACCCGTCGTTCAAGGCGCAGCGCAACACCGCGAAGGCTGAGTATGAGCCGAACGCGGTGATGGTGAAGTTCAAGAAGAAGGCGTCGACGGCGGCTCGCAAGGCCGCGGTTTCCAGGTACGGCGCGACCGCTGCCGAGTCGGTGACGTCGCCGGTGGTCAAGCTGACCGGCACGGTGTCGGCGCCGGAGCTGTTGAAGAAGGTGAAGGCGGACCCGACCGTCGAGCTGGCGTCGCTGAACTACGTTCGCCGTGCCAGTGCTACGCCGAACGACGAGTTCTACAGCACCGATCAGCAATACCTGTCGACCGTGCGGTTGCCTCAGGCGTGGGACGTTTCGAAGACCGCGGGAGCCCAGACCGTCGCGGTACTGGACACCGGTGTCGACGCGGGACACCCGGACCTCGCCGGTCGGTTGCTTGCGGGCTACAACACGTTCGCTCCGAGCGCGGCGCCGACCGACGACTCCGGTCACGGAACGATGGTGGCCGGCATCATCGCCGCGAACACGAACAACTCCATCGGGGTGGCCGGCGCAGCCTGGTCGGCCAACATCGTGGCTGTCAAGGTTCTCGATGCGCAGGGCATGGGCGACGACTCGAACGTGATCGCCGGTATCAACTGGGCGGCCTCGCACGGCGCCAGGGTGATCAACATGTCGCTAGGCGGTGGAGGCGACGACCCGGTCCTGCACGACGCTATCGTGCAAGCCGTAGCCAAGGGGATCGTCGTGGTGGCTGCCGCTGGCAACTCCGGTGACGGCGACCCGCAGTACCCGGCCCTCTACCCGGAACTCCTCGCCGTTGGTGCGACAGACAACAATGGCGTACTCACGAGCTTCAGCTCGCACGGCGACTGGGTGGATATCGCGGCACCGGGCTTCACCATCACCAGCACCGGTCCCCGGGCTCTCACTCCGGCCGGCTATGCGCCGTACTGGACTGGCAGCGGGACGTCCTTCGCGGCGCCGATCGTCGCCGGTGTTGCGGCACTGGTCCGGAATCGGTATCCAACGCTCACGCCGGCTCAGGTCATGATCCGGCTGAAGGGCACGGCCCGCGATGCGGGACCTCGCGGCATCGACCCGTTCTACGGCGCCGGTGTGCTTGACGCGTACGCCGCGATGGGCGGTCGGTGGACGGCCGACTTCACTGGCCCCGCGCCGGACGACAACGACGTACCGGCCCAGGCGGTCCCGGTCGACACAGGCACGCAACTGACCGGTGAGGTCGGCTCGGAGGGTGACGTCGACTGGTACTCACTGGACTCCGCCGCTGCCCGGAACATCTATGTCGCGGTCGGCGGTAAGGAGTACAACTCCGAGACGTTCGCGCAGAACTTCGGGCCGGTCGTCACGATCTACGACCAGTTCCTCAACCCGCTCGGTTTCGAGCAGACGCCGCTGCCGCCGCTGAACGCCGACGGATCGGAGCATCCACAGGAGTTGTCAACGGGCGTGAGCGTCAGCCTTCCGGCTGGAACGTCGTACGTCGCGGTCCGCAGCTACAACGGGGCCCGCACCAGCCGCCCGTACACGCTGGTCATCGCCGCAACGGATCAGGGCCACACCTCCAAGGTGGCACCTTTCTGGGTCAAAGACGTTGCACCGTCGCACCTCGCCTCCGGCGTGGCGTTGAATCTCGCTCCGGCAGTCACCTTCGCCCGCGAAATGATCGCAGCCAGCATCAACAGCGACACCGTTCGCTTGCTGAACGGAAAGACCGGCGCCTCGGTGCCGAGCACTCTCGCCTTCGATCCAGTGACCAACAGGGCCACGATCACTCCCAGTACGCCGTTGCTGGACGGCACGCCGTACCGGATCTCGGTCGGAGCGGTTCAAGACGCGACCGGCAAGGTCTCGGAGGGGTTCAGTTCGTTCTTTTCGACAGTCGACCTCGCGCCTCAAGCGGTCGGATCCTTCGACGCGAGCGGTGCGTATCTGGCCGCGAACCTGTCGTGGAAGATCCCGGCGATGACGGATCTCGATCAGGTGATCGTGCGGCGGAACGCAGGCAGCACGGTGCCGACGCTGACGACGGGCACGCTGGTGTACGCGGGTACGGCGTCGGCGGTGAAGAATGTCGGGTTGGCGCAGGGGGTGACCTACACGTATGCGGCGTGGGTGAAGGACCGCAGCGGGAAGGTCAGTCCGGTGGCGGTGACGCGGCTGCTGGGGATGAAGTCCGGGATCGCGACCACGTCGACGCTGGTCAACTATGGCGGGGCGGTCACGATCAAGGGCAGTCTGCTGCGGATCGACAACAAGGCGTATGCCGGGTTGCCGTTCAACCTGTACGTGCGGCCGAAGAACTCCTCGACGTTCAAGCTGCTGGCCGCGTTGAAGACCTCGTCGTACGGCACTGTGAGCTACGCCTATATGCCGGCGGTGTCGTCGGTGTTCATGCTGGTGTTCCCGGGCAACGGCGACCTGATGGGTACCGCGACCGCGAAGATCACCGTCGAGGTGAAGCCGACGATCTCGGCGACGCTGTCGCCGTCGTCGATCCGGCTGGGTTCGACGACCAAGTTCTCCGGGTATGTCGCGCCGGCGCATTACGGCCGGCCGGTGTATCTGCAGATGTACTCGAACAAGGTGTGGAAGTCGATCGCGTCGGTGAAGCTGAGTTCGTCGGGCTACTACGCGTTCGGGATCAAGCCGGCCATCCGTGGTCAGATCGCCTACCGGGTCTGGTTCCCGGCCGACGCCGACCACGCCCAGGCGTTCTCGGCCTATCGGGTCCTGACGGTCAGCTGACCAGCACCACCCCAACGCGCGCCCCGGCCAGCCTCCCCTGGCTGGGGCGCGTCGTTGTTCGGGCGTTAGCGACGTTATCCCTGGCGGATGATGCTGTCGCGGGTGCCTAGCACGATCGTTGGGTGGGCTGCGGGGTTCAGCCAGAGGGAGATCTTGTCCATCCAGGCCGGGCTGACCGAGACGCAACCCGCCGTGTACGCGCGGCCGTTGTCGTGCAGGAAGATCCCGCCACCCTTGTAGCGGACCTGCTTCAGGTTGTACCCGATCACCAGGGCGCGGCGGTACGTCGGATAGCTGATCAGGCGCTCCGATTCGCTCGCCCGGCACACCTTCATGGGGTACTGCTCGACCCAGCGGTTGTAGTACCGCGAGTTGTTGTCGAGGCACCAGTAGGAGCGGTTCGTGATCCGCCGGTAGGGGATCTTGTAGCCGGTGCTCGAGACCCTGCCGAACGCGGGCCCGATCGTGTACCGCCCGCTGGGCGTGGTGTAGGTGTCCTGCTTGCGGTATTGGCCCGGCACCATGCCCTTCGCGCCGAGGCGGGCGGTCGTCGTACCGACGTTGACCCAGCGGCCGTCCGCGCGTTTCGACCACAGGTCGAGTCGCGCGTCGCGACGGCCCCAGGCGGTCACCTGCACGGTGATCAGCTGGCGTTGGCCGGCCGGAAGGTAGCGCATCTGCTCGGGAAGCGTCCGAGCGGCGGTCGCCGCATCAGCCGGCCCGGATGGCGCCGAGGGCAGCAAGGCGGCTGCGGCCAGGACGGCCGCGATCCCCACATACTTCGCGCGGCGCAGCATCCGCCAGATCGGCCCCGTGGAACGCATCACTACCTCCGGCAGATCACGGAAAGGATTGAACTGGCTACACACTGTACAAGTGAGTGGCCGATCGTCAAGAATCGCGCGGGACTAGGCGCGCAGCAGGTGGGCGGCGAGCTCGGCGTTGCGTTGGGCAAAGGCCCGCCAGAGCACGGGAGTCGCTGCCACCCGATCGCGTGCGGCCGCCTCGGAGGTGGCACGTTGCGTCCACGTGCACATCCGCCCGGCTCGCACTTCGAACCGTACGAGTACGCCGTCCGCCCAGCCATAGACGTCGGCATCATGCGGCTCGAGCCAGGACACCTTCTGCTCGGCCACGATCCAGTCGAACGCCGCGATCTCGTCCTGCAGCTTCGCCGCGAACTCGAACCGTAGTTCGGCGGCCGCGCGGTCGCGACGGCGTTCGAGCTCGGCCCGCAGTGCCGTCACCGCCGCCGGATCCCGTTCCAGTACGGCGATCGCCGTACGCGCGAGCATCTCCCGGTCATCAGGCCCGACGCCGAACAACCGGGCGAACTCGCGAAGCGAACCATCAGCGCAAGCGGTGTATGTCAGTGGCAAAACACGGTGCAGCGCCGAGATCGCCTGCCGGATGCGGAGACCGCCAAGGTACGGGCCGAAGTGCGGCGCGGCCCCGGTGACGGTGTGCACGAACCGCAGCCCCGGCCGGTTCGGCCCGGCGTCGAAACGGATGTAGCCGACGACCTCCGCGCCGCCCTCGATCCGGTTCCAGCGCGGCCTGGAATGCTCCAGCAGGTTGCGTTCCAGCCAGGCCGCTTCATGCTCGGAGTCGCACCGAACCCCTTCGACCCGGTCGATCCGCCGTACCATCCGCGCCAACTGCGGCCGGTCACCAAGATTGGTCCAGTACGACTGCACCCGGCGCCGCAGATTGCGCGCCCGCCCGATGTACAACACTTTCCCGGCCTCATCCCGGAACCGGTAAACCCCAGCCCCACCCGGCAGTCGCCGTACGACAGCCCGCACCCCGGTCTGGCCGTTGCCGGGACCTCCCGACAGCCTGATCAGTTGCCGCCCATCGGTCATCAGGTCACCAGCCACGCACCTTTGCTCATGGTCCGATCATCAATGCAGGTACCGACAGAAACCACGGCGTTCTGGGAGACTGTGCGGGGGGTGGTTCGGGTGCGGGATCTGCCGGTGGGGACGATCTCGATGTTGTTCTCCGACATCGAGGGGTCGACGGTCCTGCTCAGTCGGCTCGGGCCCAGTTACGTTGAGGCCCTGGACGGTCACCGTCGGATCCTGCGCGGCGTGTGGAATGCCCACGGCGGAACGGAGCTGGGGACGGAGGGCGACAGCTTCTTCGTTGTTTTCCCCGAGGCCGTGGATGCGGTCAAGGCGGCGGTGCAAGGCCAGCGCGGGCTGGCAGATCATTGCTGGCCGGGTGGCGAGCGGGTTCGGGTGCGGATGGGTGTCCACACCGGTTCGCCCGGTGTGTACGACGGCGACTACTGGGGCATGGACGTGCACCGGGCCGCGCGGATCGCCGCCGCCGCGCACGGCGGTCAGGTGGTCATCTCCGCAGTGACCGGCGACCTCGCCCGCAACGAACTCCCCGACGGTACGTCGATGCGCGATCTCGGCACCCACCACCTGAAGGACATTCCCGAGCCCGAGCACCTGTACCAGTTGACCGTCGCTGGCCTCCAAGAAGACTTCCCGCCACTACGAACCCTCGGTACGTCGACCAGCCTGCCAGCCCCGGCCACTCCACTGCTTGGCCGCGATCCTGACCTAGAGCGCTTGACCGAACTGCTGCACGAGCCGGACGTCCGGCTCGTCACACTCACCGGTCCGTCATCGCGACATCGCGGCGACCGCTCGGCCTCGTCGCCGAATACCAGCACCCGGTGACTCCGCTGACCTTGCCGGACGGTACGACGCTGTCCGCAGCCGAGAGCTCCGGGGCGGTGCAGCTTTTCGTCCAACGAGCACGCGCAGTACAGCCAGGATTCACGCTCACCGCCGACAACGTCAGCGATGTCGTGGCCATCTGCCGTCGCCTTGACGGACTTCCGCTCGCCATCGAGCTGTGTGCCACCCGCGTCAAAGTGCTCAGCATCAAAGCGTTGCTGGGACGCATCGACCAAGCCCTCGACATCGCATCGACGAGCCGGGTCGCGCCTCAGCGACAGCGGACACTCCGCGAGACCATCGCCTGGTCCTATCACCTGCTCAGCCCGGAACACCGTCGCGTCTTCCGTCGGCTCGCCGTCTTCTCCGGCGGCGCGGACCTCGACGCGGTCGCAGCAGTTGCCGGCCGCAACGATCCGCTCGATGCAGTCGCGGAGCTCAACGACGCGAGCCTGGTCACGATCTCGGAAGGCCCGGAGGGCACGACGAGGGTCTCGCTGCTGGAGACGATCGGTCGGTACGCCGGCGACGAGTTGCGCGCCGCCGATGAAGCGGCGGACGCAAGCCGTGCGCACGCCGTCTACTACGCGGACATGGCCGGGAATCTCCAAAAGATGCGGGAATCCACGCACGCAGCAGCGCTGGAAACGGCTCAAGCCGACCTTGACAACTTCCGCGCCGCGCTCAGCTGGGCAGTTGAGTCCGACGGCGACCTCGCGACCGGCCTACGCCTTTGCGCGGCACTTGGTTGGGTCTGGATATTGGGAGGGTACGTCGCTGAAGGCCGCCGCTGGCACGAACGCGTTGTCGCGCGGGCCGGCGTCGAACCGTCGAAGGATCTGGCCATCGCCAGGGCACTGGACGACGGCGCAGGTATCGCATTCGCAATGAGCCTCGTTGGTACGGCGCAGCGACAGCTGGGACAGATCGAGGCAGCCCGCGACACGCTGGAGGAGGCACTGAAGCTGCACCGCGGGATCGATGACAAGGGACGGCTGGCAAGGGTTCTGGGGAACCTCGGCGGCGTTGAGGAGGAACTCGGTCGGTTCGATCGAGCCGAGGCGCTGATGAGGGAATCGTTGGCCATCCTCGACGACATCGGTGACGTCCATGAGGCTGCGGTTCAAGGACAGAACCTCGCCTATTTGCTGGTGGTTGCCGGCCGCGTCGACGAGGCGAGCGAGCTGGCTCGTGGCCTGGTCGACACCGTCGTCGCGTTGGGCAGTCCAAGCCTCACCATGGCCTTCTCGAACACCGCGATGAACATCCTTATCCGGCAAGGGGATCCGGTGGGCGCCGCGCATCTGTTCGGAGCGGAGGAGGCGATGGGAGAGCGCCTCGAGATGCCGAACCCCTATCTCGAAGAAGAGCTCGAAGAGGCGCTCGAGCTGGTCAGTGGCGTGATGTCGCGCGAGGAGTGGGAGACCCACCGCCGGAGCGGCCGCTCCGAACGCGTCGAAGATCTACTCACGCAGTTCCCCGGCTCAGGAGCATAAGAGGCACGCCGACGTCGCGTGGTGGTTGCCTACATCGAGCCGTCCGCCACGCCGGCTCAGGTCAACCGAGTGCTGGTCTCGACCTTCCACTGACCGACAGGAGTCCCCAATCCGGCTCAGGCCTTGCATCTGGGCCGGGTGGGGGCTTACGGTCCCGGTTAACGTTTCAGTGCTTGTTAGTGAGCACTAATGCACAATTCGGGACAACAACGGTCAGCATGGAGGTTCCAGTGAGAGAGCAGGTCAGTCGTCGGCGGTTCCTGCAGTTGGGCGGTGCCGTGGTCGGGGCGGTGGTCGCCGGACCGGCGCTCGCGGCCTGCGGCGACGGCGGTACGGCGAATGGCGGGGCGAAGGCATCGAGCGAGCTGACGCTGCCGACGTACAAGCCGTTCGAGGGTCTCCGGCCTGAGCTGCCGGGTGCCGAGTCCGGGCTCGAGCCCGGGTTCCTGCAGTTCCCGGCGGACGCGATCTCGAGCGTGAAGGCGCCGCCGCTGAAGAACGCGGTGAGCGCGTTGACCGAGACGTTCGCGACGCCTCCGCCGCCGATGGGCAGCAACCCGATGTGGCAGTCGCTGAACACGGCGCTCGGCGCGGAACTGCGGCTCACGATCGGCACCGACCCTGGCTACCCGGAGAAGTTCGCCACGCTGCTGGCCAGCGACTCGCTGCCGGACCTGATGTGGCTGCCGCCGAACCAGGGCATCCCGAACATCGGCCCGATGCTGGAGGCCAAGTTCCAGGACCTGACCAAGTACCTGTCCGGCGACGCCGTACTCGAGTATCCGAACCTCGCCGCGCTGAAGCCGGCTTCCTGGCGAACCGCCGTGGTGAACGGGAAGATCTGGGGAGCGCCGATCCCGTCGACACCGTTCGGCCAGGTGATGATGGGCAACCCGCGCACCTGGCAGAAGGTCGGCGGCCTGCAGTGCACGACCGCGGACGAGTTCTTTGCCAAGTGCAAGGAACTCAGCAACGGCACCAACTACGCGCTCGAGCCGGCGATCATCAACATGCTGCATATGTTCGGCGAGTGGTTCGGCGCCCCGAACGGCTGGCGCGTCAACCAGGACCGCTCGCTGACCCACCTCTACGAGACCGACAACTACAAGGCCGCGGTCGAGTACGCCGCCAAGCTGTGGGCAGCCAAGGTCTTCTACCCCGACCTCAACCTGGCCGACGCCACCCCGAAGACCGTGAACGGCCAGATCGCCGCGCAGGTCGTCGTCGGGCCGCGAGCGACCGCCGACTTCCGCGCGCTGGACCCGACGCTGTTCGTCGACACGATGATCCCGTTCGGGTACGACGGCAAGGCGAAGCCGGTCTACGACATGGGCTACGGCACGGTCGGATTCACGCCGTTCAAGAAGACCGACGAGGGCCGGATCCGCGAGCTGCTCGCGTTGATGGACTACCTGTCCGCGCCGTTCGGCACCAAGGAGTACCTGCAGAAGAACTTCGGCGTCGAGGGCGAGCAGTACAAGCTGGACGCGGGCAAGAACCCTGTGCTGACGAAGGCGGGCACACAGCAAGCGCCCGGTTTGGTGAGCGCGCTGCAGATCATGACGTCGCCCGAGAGCGTCATCTTCAACCCGGCGTTCCCCGAGGACACCAAGAAGATCTACGCCACCGAGCAGAAGCTGCTCGAGCACGCGATGCGCAACCCAACCGCCGGCACCTACTCCGACACGTCCGGCAAGCTAGCCCCGAAGCTGACCGCTGCCTTCCGCGACACCATCGTCGACATCGTCACCGGCCGGCAGAAGATGACGGCGTACGACGAAGCCCTCAAGCGCTGGACGAGCGGCGGGGGCGACAAGATGCGCGGCGAGTTCGAGTCGGTTCTGCCGTCGAGCGTTCCGGTGACGGGGTCCTGAGTGGGAACCGCTGACCTCGCGCCGGCCAAAGCAGTTGCCGCTAGCAACACCGTGCGCCGTCGTACCGCAAACTCTGTTCGGGTGCGTTGGCGGCGGGACTGGCAGATGGTCTTGCTGATGGTCCCGGGCGTCGTGTTCCTGCTGGTGTTCTTCTACCTGCCGGTGCTCGGGAATGTGGTCGCGTTCCAGGACTTCCAGCCGTACCTCGGCATCATGCACAGCGAGTGGAATGGTCTGCAGAACTTCATCAATCTGTACGACAATCCCGACTTCTGGGACGCGCTGCGCAATACGTTGATCCTCGCGGCGGTTCAGCTCCTGCTGTTCTTCCCTGTGCCGCTGGCGTTGGCGCTGATCGTGGATTCCCTGGTCAGCAACAGGATCCGGCGCTGGTTCCAGACGATCGCGTACCTGCCGCACTTCCTGTCGTGGGTGCTGGTGATCACGCTGTTCCAGCAATCGCTCGGCGGGGCAGGGTTCGTCAACAACCTGCTCCGGCAGGCCGGGCTGGACCCGATCCCGTTCATGACGAACCCGGACTCGTTTCCGCTGCTGGTGGTCGCGCAGTTGATCTGGAAGGACGCCGGCTGGGCGATGATCATCTTCCTCGCCGCGCTCGCCGCCGTGGACGTGTCGCTCTACGAGGCCGCGGCCGCGGACGGCGCCGGACGTTGGCGGCGGCTCTGGCACATCACGCTGCCGTCGATGCGAACCGTGATCGTGCTGCTGTTGATCCTGCGGATCGGCGACATCGCGGGCGTCGTCGGCGGCGACTGGAGTAGCGGAGCCGCGGCCGGCCTGGCCAAGGGCGTTGTCGGCGCGCTGCTGCTGTGGGGCGCGAACTCGCTCGCTCATCGGCTCGGTGAGCCCGGGATCTTTCAGAGGCGCGGATGAGGCCCATATGGAAAGAGAATCCGTCGCCGCTCTATCAGTCGATCAAGGCTGTTGTTTTGGGCGGGTTCGCACTCGTGATCGTTATCCCGATCATGGTGGTGATCTCGACGTCGCTGGCCAGCGATCGCGACATCATCGATGCGGGCGGATATGTGCTGTGGCCCTCGCACCCGACGGTGAAGGCTTATCAAACGCTTTTCAGCGGTGGATTGATGGGCCGCGCGATCCTGGTCAGCGTCTTTGTCACTGTTGTCGGTACCGCGATCGCGCTGGCCGTGACGATCGCGTTGGCTTATGCGACGTCGCGGCCGGTGTTGTTCGGGCGGCCGGTGCTGTTGATGGTGCTGTTCACCTTGTTGTTCGCGCCGGGGATCATCCCGATGTTCCTGGTGGTGAAGCAGCTCGGGCTGATCGACAGCCTGTGGTCGTTGATCCTTCCGGGGGCGCTGGGTGCGTTCAATTTCGTCGTACTGCGGACGTTCTTCATGAACGTGCCGGCGGAGGTGCTGGAGAGCGCGCGGATCGACGGGGCGAGCGACTTCACCATCCTGCGGCGGATCGTGATGCCGTTGTCGAAGGCGGTGATCGCGGTGGTCGGGCTGTTCTACGCGGTCGGGTTCTGGAACGCGTTCTTCAACGCGTTGCTGTACCTGAACGACACGTCGAAGTGGCCGGTGCAGGTGATCCTGCGGACGTACGTGCTGCAGGGGAAGTCGCTGTCCGCGGATCAGCTCGGGGTCGAACCGTTGCCGCAGCCGCAGTCGCTGCAGATGGCGGTCGTGGTGGTCGCGCTGGTGCCGATCGCGTTGCTCTACCCGTTCCTGCAGCGGCATTTCACCAAGGGCGTCATCACCGGAGCCGTCAAGGGTTAGGCACGGCCTGATCTGCGAGAATCGGCGTCATGACCGGGCAGACTCAGGATCGTCCGACTCTGAGGATGGTCGCGAAGGAGGCGGGCGTCTCCGTCGCGACCGTGTCCTACGTGCTGTCCGGCCGGCACCGCAGTCACACCATCAAGGACTCGACCGCGGACCGGGTCCGCGAGGCCGCGACCAGGCTCGGGTACCGGCGCAACGACGCGGCCCGGGCGATCCGCACCGGCAAGTCGGACCTGGTCCTGCTGTCGCTCAGCGTGCTGGCCGACCCGTGGTCGCAGGCCGTCGCGGAGACCGTCAGCGCGGCAGTCAGCCCGCTGGGCAAGACCGCGCTGATCGTTGCCGACGGCGACTGGCGGACGGTGCTGTCGAACCGTACGCCGGACGTGATCTTCATCGACAGCGTCGGCTCGGACGTGGATCAGGTCGCCGAGTTGGAGGGATTCGCGGCGCAGGGCGTGCAGATCGTGGCTTTCAGCGAAACGCTCGAGCCGCGCGGCTTCGACGTGATCCGGTCCGGTGCTGAGCCGCGCTGTCACCTGGCTGTGGAGCACCTGCTCGAACACCACGACCGAGTCGGCGCGTTGACCTCGCGAACCTCCGGTTTCGCCCGGTTCGACGCCTACGTGAACACGCTTCGCGCAGCCGGCAAGCCGATCCGCGACGACGACATCGAGATCTTCGAACGTCATCCAGAAGGGGCCTACCGGGCCGCGATGTCCCTGCTCAGCAAGGCCGATCGCCCAACGGCCCTTTACTGTACGACGGACTTCGCGGCTATCGCGGCGGTACGTGCGGCCCATCGGCTGCGTCTCGACGTACCTCGGGATCTGGCTGTGGTCGGGGTCGGGAACACGCCTGAAGGCGAGCACCTGGATCCGTCGCTGTCGACCGTCGGACCTGTCGGGTTCAACGAGGCGCTGGCGCGGATCATCGTCGGCCGGCTGACGGACCGGGAAGGTGCCCCGGGCAAGGTGTTCGACTTCCCGTGGCAGCTGATCGTGCGGGACTCCTCGAGGCCTGATGTTCCAGCTGAAGGGTGACGGCTGGGAGCCGGTGAACATCGGCGAGTCCGAGACTGTCGTCTACCGGCGAAGGGATGTTTTCGCGAAGTGCTGCGCGGTGGAAGGGGTTGCGGAGCTGCGGGAAGAGCGCGATCGGGTGGAGTGGCTCGTCGGGACCGAGTTGCCGGGTGCAACGGTCGTGGACTGGCTCTCGTCGTCCGACGGGGCTTGTTTGATGACGGCGGCGGTGCCTGGGGTCGCGGGCACGGACCTGCCCGAATCCCTTCATTTGCGGGCGATGTTGAGCCTCGGGCGGACGTTGCGGGAGCTGCATTCGCTGACGGATTG
>WNGE01045673.1_pt1 | contig 13943 bp, 19 predicted proteins | sample 5400651 | NCBI WGS metagenome assembly WNGE01 (sample SAMN13153370, study PRJNA577476) | soil metagenome | isolation source: 60 cm soil or saprolite under grassland replicate 2 | place: USA:California | collected 2016-06-15 | reverse complement strand
TCTCCTCGATCGCCTCGTGGACCATCCGCACGGCCCGCTCACGCAGCTCCTGCGGGTACCTCTTCTGTGATGGGTTGAGTGCCATGACTCCATCTTCCCTTCCAAGCGATGGAGTCTCCACCGTCCCCAGTGGGGTTCAAGATGCTCGAACGGAAGGAGCGATGAGGAACCTCTATGCGCTGACGCCCGGCGAGCTTCTGGTCGGACAGGAACTGGAGAAGCGCGGTTACGAGGTCTATATCCCTACGAAGGACAAAGGTATCGACCTGTTGGCAACGAAGGTTGCCGACGTGCTCACGTTTCAGGTCAAAGAGAGCCGAGTGTACCTCCAGTCTCCCGGCATCCGATCCCGCGGCGGTCCGGCGTGGACCAGTTGGACCCAGCTCACGTCGAGCGAGTTGAAGAACGCCGCGGATCGGAACGTCGACCTATTCGTCTTCGTCATTCACGCGCTTGCCGAGGACGGCAACAAGCTGAAGTTCGAACCTTCCTACGTCGTCATCCCGCCGCTGGACCTCGAGGAACGACTTCGCCGTTATCGGCCGGGCAAGGACCGATCCGTCTACTGGTACGTTGACTCGAACGGGAAGCTGTGGGAGACACGGGGAAGCAAACGGGGCTACCAGGGCGCACGTGACCGCGACTTCACCGAGTACCTTGAAGCCTGGCCCCAGGTGTCTTCCCGCTCGTAGCCCCTATCCGCCGATGTGTCTCCAAAGCGGCGCGTGGCCTGGACCATCCCCCAGCGGTAGAGCGGCGGCGTCAGGACGCGGAAGGCTTGTCCCGTGGCCGCCCATCGAGGGATGCTGTACTCGGGAGCGATCCCCCGCTCGATAACGGTGGCGATGGCCCCGGGCGACGCGTTCCGGCTTCAGCAGGAACGGATCGGGCACCCGGCTGTTGGGGAATCCCTCCGTCGACACGAAGCCAGGGTTCACGGCCGTGACCAGAATCCACCTTCCTCTGGCCGGTCGAGTAGCAGATACCCGAAGGCAGTCGCTTCCAACGAGAAGCGACACTGTTCGTGGTGCCCGGGGTCATGTCGTCTGCCGCGGCGGCCGAAACTCTGCCCCCCTAGCGGAACAGCGGCTCGGGTCCCCAAGCGATACTCAGGCGAGACCCGTTCCGGAAACGGCACGCTATCCATGTGCCCTCGCCGATGCGAGCTGACCCCTGAGCTGATCGATTCTGGCGTCCACGTTCCGAAGTTGGGCCGCAACCTCTGCCTTCACGGCTCGGGCCTCAGCCAGTTGCGCCTCTACTCTCATACGAGCTGTCAAGCGCGCGCGACGCTCACTGGCCGTTTCACCGGGCGGCGCTATGCGGAGCCTGGTCGCTCGGTGGGCGAGCTGCGCCTCATGCGTGGCCACATCCGCACTGGCATGGATGCTCGACGCCCGAACGTGGATCAGACGCTGAAGCTCGGCGCGAATGCGATTCGTGTCCGCGCTGACTCTCAAGCTGGGGTGAGGGCCGGGAGACACAGTCGGCGCGGGGCGAGCTGGGGTCAGTCCGACCCACAGACCCGCAACGACGGCTGCCATGGCCGCGGCGGCGGCGATCCCGAGTACGAATCCCCGGTGGCGCTGGCGCCGCGCTACCTTGTGCAGGGTCCGTTCGAGCCCGCCGTCGAGCTGTCCCACGCGCTCGACCTCATTTCTAAGGAGCGACCGAATCTCATCCATCACGTTCCTCCAAGTGCTTTCGAAGCGCTGTGCGCGCCCGGGACACGTCGCTCCTGACCGACGAGGCACGAATCCCAAGGACGTGGCCCGCCTCCTCGGCGCTGAGGTCAAGCCAGGTGGTTAGGAGCAAGGCCTCGCGCTGACCGATCGGAATTGCCGCGAGGGCTCTCGCCACATCGGTCCGCTGCTCGGCCGCTTCGATTGGGTCGTGCTCGACTCGGAGACCGATCAGCTTTCGCGCTCGTACGCCGAGGCTGCGAAGACGCTTGCGGTTCAGGTTGAGGGCCGTCCTGCACACGTATCCGCCGGGTGAATCCATGGCCCGGACCCGGCCCCATCGCTCGAAGGCCCTGGCGAGCGCTTCCTGCGCGAGGTCTTCAGCCTCGGCTCGGCTCCCGGTGAGTAAATATAGGGTTCGCACGAGTGTCGGGTACTCCGTTCGGAAGAACGCTTCGAACTCGGGCTTGGATGTCTGGCCCGGCAACAGGGACGCCCTCTCACTCATAGCCTCATACGTACAACCCCCGGGCGGCCCAGAACGCTGCATCGCGCCAATCTTCCATAGACCAACCGGAAGGGGACTTGCATGCTCAGGCCCGAGAGCGGCCCTTCGCGTGTCATTCGTCACCACTAGGGAGGAGGAGTCGGTTCTCGCCGGAACCGACGTTCAGGCGGGCGCTCCCAGTCGCTTTCGTGCAGAAGCGACGTTGTCTGTGTGGACCCCGGAAGGGGCTTCATGGTGGACAGGCTGAGTCCGCGGCGACCGGTCGAGTCCTTCGTTGCTCCGACCTATGCGTGCACGAGGCGCCAGGGCCTGTTAGGCCCCGGGCACCCAGCGTCGGAACTCTCGGGGAGACATCACTCGGACGGTGAACGGGCCGCCGCTATCAAGAGACGGGTTGTTCTCCCCATCTTGGCCCCGATACAGGCCCGGCCGCCTCACGTTGAGGTCGATGTGGCCGGTCACCCCGGGGATGGCGTCCGCCTTGAAGGGCAGGGCGGGGATGAAGAACGTATGCACGATGTCTTGGGACCTGAGCACCAGCAGGACCGTCTGCCCCGCCGGAATCACCATTTCAGGTGCCGCTCCTGGTGACTGCGCGACCGTCCCCCCGCCCTCGTAGTCAAACTGCCAGGACCCCTGCGAGGCCAGCACTCGCACCGTGATCGCCGGCTGGCCCGGCGCAGGACCGACCGACGGATGGGTGCCTGATCGGAGGGCCACCCACGTAAGCGCCCCCGTCAGCAGGACGATGGCAATCACAGCCCCAGCTGCCGCTCCCCGGCGGCGTCGGCGGGACGCGGGGACTTCCCCAACGATCTGGTGGACACGCTGGTGGGACAGCCCGAGGGCCTCGGCGATCTCCCGGAGGGGCACCCCCGGTCGAGGGGTAGCCCCTGCACCCAAACGGCTCCCCGTTGATCGTCTACGCGCAAGGACCCTTATCTGCGGCACGAGAAGGAGGGGCGCGGCTCCCCTCTCTGCCAACATAGCGTGAGACGACTTCCCCGAACTCAATAGCCACCCGAGGGCGGGGAAGGAGACCCCAAGCTGATGTCCACTGCAATGATGGCCCGCAACGGGCAGGATGGCGGCGTGCCACCGGATCCCGAGGTCCCGGAGCGTCCCCGGCGCCGCCGGTTCACCGCCGAGTACAAGCTCCGCATCCTGAAGGAGGCCGAGGCCTGCAGCGAGCCCGGCGAGATCGGCGCGCTGCTTCGCCGGGAGGGGCTGTACTCCTCCCACCTCGTCGACTGGCGCCGACAGCGCGACGCCGGTGCGCTCGAGGCGCTCGGCAGGCGCCGGGGCCGTGCACGCCCGGATCCGAAGGACCGGGAGATCACCCGGCTCCGTGGTGACAACGACCGCCTGCGCCGGCGGTTGGGCCAAGCCGAGAAGATCATCGAGGTGCAGGGAAAAGTCTCCGAGCTGCTGGGGATCTCGCTCAACCCGGCGAGCGACGACGAAGAGAGCGAGAGCTGATGGCGGCGGTCGAGGAGGTGGCCCCCGGAGAGGGGGTCACCTTCGCCGCCCGGGCCGTGGGGCTGTCCCGGGCCACGGCGTACCGCAGGCGAGGACCGCGGCGCACCGGCGGCGCGGCGTGCGTGATCCCACCGAAGCGCCGTCCCACACCGCCCCGGGCCCTGTCGGAGCCCGAGCAGGCCAAGGTCCTCGAGGTCCTGCACACCGAGCGCTTCGCCGACACCGCCCCGGCCGAAGTCGTGGCCACGCTGCTCGATGAGGGCACCTACCTGTGCTCGGAGCGCACCATGTACCGCCTGCTCGCTTCGAACGGGGAGATCCGCGAGCGCCGCGATCAGCTCCGCCATCCCGTCTATTCCCGCCCCGAGCTCCTCGCCACCCGTCCCAACGAGCTGTGGAGCTGGGATACAACGAAACTCCGGGGGCCCCGCAAGTGGACCTCCTACGACCTGCTGGTGATCCTCGACTGCTTCTCCCGCTACTCCGTGGGGTGGTGCCTGTGCTACCGGGAGACGGCGAGGATCGCCGAGCGGCTCATCGCCGAGACCATCGCCAAGTACGACGTCTGTCGCGACCAGCTCACCATCCACGCCGACCGGGGATCGTCCCAGGCCTCCAAGCCCGTGGCGTTCCTCCTGGCCGACCTCGGCGTGACCAAGACGCACTCCAGGCCCCACACCTCCAACGACAACCCCTATTCGGAGGCGCAGTTCAAGACCATGAAGTACCGCCCGGAGTTCCCGGAGCGGTTCCGTTCCATCGAGGAGGCTCGCTCGTTTTGCCGGAGCTTCTTCAGCTGGTACAACGAGGTCCACCGCCATTCCGGGATCGGGTTCATGACGCCGGAAGCCGTGCACTTCGGCCGGGTCGACGCGGTCAACCAGGTTCCGGAACGGTTCGTCCGCAGACCGCCGGCGCCACCGAAGGTCCCGAGCGCGGTGTGGATCAACAAGCCGGAGGAGAGGAAGGAGGTGGATCAGTAATTCAGTCGGGAAGTCGTCTCAAGGGTGTTGACAGGTTCCGCTTGGCCGGCTCCGAAGGGGTAACGATCGCTCTCGCGCTTGGGCGCATCGAGGAGGCGGTGGAGCTCGCGCGACGAGCTACTGGTCCGGACGCTCTCTTGATCTTTCGGGAGACCGTAGCTGTGGCGGTGGAGGGTCTCGTGGCAGGCGGGTATCTGGATGAGGCACAAGATGTCCTTAGCCGGGCGGAGCGAAGGGCTTCTGAGTTGGGCGGCCCCGGCCTCGAGATTTCCCAAGGGCGCATTCTCCTCGCCTCGGGGAAGCCCGCCGAGGCCCGGGCCCACCTTGAGCGTGCCATGCGCCGATTCGAGGGCGCGGGGTTGCGACTCTGGGCGTGGAGGGCCGGAACGCTCGCCGCCGAGGCGGCTGCTCAAAGTGGCGATCGCGATACCGCGACCTCGCTCTTTGCATCGTGCATCCATGACGCTCACATGGCTGGTGCGCTCCGACCTCGGGAGGATGCTCAAGGTAGGGCTGCGCGCCACGCTCTCGATGTCCCATCCTTGCCCGAGGCGCCGGGTGACCGACCCCCCGAGCCCGACATCCTCGGCGCCGGTGAGCGGTTCGTGACGTCGATGTTCGCGGACGTTCGTGTATACGCCCCTCGCGGCGGCGAGCTCGCCGGAAGAGCTCGTGGACCGAATCGTGACGCTCTACCGGTGGGCCGCAACAGAGATCGGACGGCGGCACGGGATCGTGGACAAATTCGCGGGCGACGGAGTGATGGCGACCTTCAACGCGACGGGTGCACGCATCGATCATGCGACTCTTGCTCTCGAGGCGGCCCTGGCGTTGCGAGACAAGCCGGCGCTCATGGATCTCCCGATCGGTATCGGCATCGCCGTCGGCCCGGCCGTGGTCACGCGCGCAGCAGTGGCCGAGGCGAATGTGAGTGTCCTTGGAGCTACAACGAATCTAGCCGCTCGGCTGCAAACCGCCGCCGAGAGTCGTGAGATCCTCCTCAGCGACGAGGCCTTTCGGCGGGTCGCTGCGTGGCTGAGCGAGCGCGGACTGACCGTCGAGCTGGAGGAGCTCGAGCTGAAGGGTTTCGACGAGATGCAGCCGGCTTATCGCTTGCGGAGATCCGCGCAGATGTCCGAAGGCTGACGGGAGGTTGGACCTCACGCCGGGATGTCGCCAGGTCGTGTCTCGTCAAATGGGTGGACTTTGACGCCTGCGACCACGCAGGCGAGAGCTGTATTCGCCCGAGCTTGTTGACCGGCTCGAGCGCTACCGTATCGAACAACGATGAACTGGACGATCCACCGTGCAGAGCGGCGATAGTTTGAGCAGGGTCGAGGTCCGCGACCCGCGAGCCAAACGTAGACCATCTTCGAGCGCTTACATCTCCGGCGCCGTCGGCGCAGGCCCGAGGAACGGCCGCGGGTCGAAGTAGGAGTAGCCCTTCCAGGCTTTGCCTTCCCGAAGGGCGTACCGATCGACGCCGCGAACCTCGATCGGGGAGCCGTGCAACGTGCCGGTGTTGACCCACTCGATTAGGACGCTGCCGTCGTCCGTCTCGGCCCAATGGGTTGGGACGACACGAATGTCCGGCACCAGGGCGAGGACCGACTCAAAGAACTGCGGCAGGTCCTCACGCGTGGTCGGGTTGAGCGGATTGATCGGGGACAGCCGTCGTGCCGGAGCTCCATGTAGAGGTTGGGATCACTATCCGGTCCCCGCCACACCGTGGCCCACCTCGTCACGAAGGACTCAGCATTAGTCATGCGATCGCTCCTTTCCGTGCAACCGGGTCGAATTCGGATGGCTCCATGCGCATGCGCCGGCGAGCGCCTCCAGATCGAGTCGGGCGAGCTCGGCGTGAGGTGACGCAGAGCTTCGGGACCGCGTTGAAACAGATGACGACGCTGCCATCGATCGCCCGCTCAGCCTTTCCCAGTCGGCAGCCGTCGGTGTCATGGCGTCACTGACTCCGATCCCTCAAGAGTGACCGAGGATCGGGTGTGGCCGGTACGGCGCTTCGAGTCGCTCAATCTCTGTCTTGCTCAACCTCACGTCGACCGCGGCGATTGCGTCCTCGAGGTGCTCTGGTTTGGTCACTCCAACGATCGGCGCGCTCACGGCAGGCTTCCCGAGCAGCCACGCCAACGCGATCTGTGCGGGGGCCAGGCCGCGCTCCTCGGCAACCGCAGCCACGACATCGACGACGTCGAAGTCGGCGGCACCGTAGAGCTCCTCCGCATACGGGTCGCTGGTTGCTCGGACGGTCGCTGGCGTCCCACCACGCCCGCGGGAGCCAGCGAGCAGACCGCGCGCCAGCGGGCTCCACGGGATCACGCCGACTCCTTGGTCGAGGCAGAGCGGGATCATCTCCCGCTCCTCCTCCCGATACGCCAAGTTGTAGTGGTTCTGCATCGAGACGAACCTGGTCCACCCCGCGGCCTGAGCCACATATTGTGCCTTGGCGAACTGCCAGGCATACATGCTGGAGGCCCCGATGTAGCGCGCCTTTCCGGCCCGCACCACGTCGTGCAACGCCGCCATGGTCTCCTCGATCGGGGTCTCGTCGTCCCAGCGGTGGATCTGATACAGGTCAACGTAATCTGCACCCAGCCGCCTCAGCGAGGCGTCGATGGCGGACATGACGTGCTTGCGTGAGAGCCCCCCGTCGTTCGGCCCCGGTCCCATCGGGAAGTACAGCTTCGTTGCGAGCACATAGTCGTCACGATGCGGGAACAGCTTGCCGAGCAGCCGTCCGGTGATGAAGATCCCAGCCGCGTGTATTCCAACTTCGTCTCCTTCCGTGTCGACGGGGGGGCTATCCGGAGCCCGAGTCCCGATGGACTGCGACGGCTCCGATGACGAGGATCACGCCGACGATCTCGATCAAAGCCGGGATCTGGGTGAGGACCACGATGCCGACGACCGTCGCGGTAGCGGGCAGGAGGGAGACGAGCAGCGCGTACGTCGCTCGCGCGATCCTGGCCATCGCCAGCTGATCAGTGACGTAGGGGACCACGGACGATGAGATCCCGACCCCGATCCCGGCCAGGAGTGCCACGGGATCCCCAAGGGCGGGGACCGCTGCCCATCCGATGAACGGCGTCGTTGCCACCAGAGCGATCAGCATCGCTGCAGCCAGTCCGTCGATCCCCGCGGTCGCGCCATTGCGAGCGACCCGATGCCCAAGCACGATGTAGCAGGCGAACAGCCCGGCGTTCGCGAACGCGAAGACGAAGCCGATAGGCTCGCCAGCCAACCGCACGTCCGTGAGCAGATAGACGCCAGTCACCGCCAGAGCCAGCGCGACGATGTTCCGAGCCGTCCGAGTTCCGACGGCTGCGAGAGCGATCACCGGGAGAAACTCGATTGCGGCGACGGTGCTCAGCGGGAGTCGATCGATCGCGAGGTAGAAGGTGGAGTTCATGGCTGCCAGCACAAGCCCCCACCTGAGCAGCAAGCGCCGATTTCCCGGCTCGAGTTCGGCGACGGAGTGCCACGGGCGGCGCCACACCGCGAAGACAACAGCCGCGGACGCGATCCGGAGCCACGTTACTCCCAGGGGGGCGACGCGAGAGAATAGGAGCACCGCGAAGGCGGGTCCCAGGTAGTGGAAGACGGCGCTGACCAGGAAGAAACTCTCGGGAGGAGCCTTCTCGGCGAATCGGGCGGCGGCTCGTTGGTGTCTTTGCCCCTCTGGGACCGGCGCCGAGGTGCCGCCGCCGGTAATCGCGATCGAATGATCCTGGTCCATGGAAGACCACGGTAGGTATGCTGCGTCCATAAGTCGAGAGGCGGTTCCTTATGCCCAAGATCACGAGCGCTAATGGGGCTCGGCTTCGAGGACTCGAGCTGCGGCATCTGGTCGCCTTCGAGGCCGTTGCCCGCCTTCGGTCGTTCAGCGGGGCCGCCGAGGAGCTCGGCTACACGCAGTCCGCCATCAGCCAGCAGGTGGCGGACTTGGAGCGGATCGCGCGTGCCCGGATGTTCGAGCGCTTCGCCGGTCCGCGACGGGTCGAGCTAACGGAGGCGGGCCGGGTGCTCCTGACACACGCGCATTCCCTGCTCGCACGCATGGAGGCCGTAGGCGTCGATCTGGACGCCCTGGCGCAGGGTGCCGTTGGGGACCTTCGAGTGGGGACCTTCCAGAGCGCTGCGACCAAGCTGCTTCCGTCGCTGCTCGCCATGTTCCGAACCGCCTGGCCACGGATTGAGGTGACCTTGTTCGAGTCGGGCTCGCACGATGAGATCGACGATCAGGTGGAACGGGGCGCCCTCGACCTCGCCTTCACGCATCCCCCCATTCCGGATGGCATGCCCCTCGAATACGTCGATCTCCTCTCCGACCCTTACTTCCTCGTGGTCGCCCAGGATCACGCGCTCGCGGTCGGCCGGGTCCTTCCCCGCCTGGAGACCTTAGGGGAGATCGATCTGGTCGCTTATCGGTTCTGCCGGGCCAACGCGGAGGTCGAGCGGTATCTGCGCGCTCGCGGGCTCCAGCCGCGCGTCGTGCAGCGCGCCGAGGACAATCATCTGCTTCAGGGATTCGCGGCCGAGGGGATCGGGGCGGCGATCATGCCCTTCCTCGCCATCGACTGGGTTCGGGAAGATGTCGCCACCGTCGATTTGGCGGAATGGATACCCAACCGGCGGATCGGCCTGGTCTGGCATCGCGATCGGTTCCAGAGCCCCGCGGCCGCGGCCTTCATCCAGTTGGCCGAGGAGATGGCCTCCCAACTGGACGCGCAAATCGGACTCCAGGTCCGCACGACTTGAATGGAAGGGGAACGAGGCCGGTCGTCTCCTCGAGCGGGCCGGCCTGCTGCGGCGCGCTCGGAAACGCAAATGCGGTCACTATGCTATGCAGCGTGGGAGGGTACTCGAAGGGGGGCCTCGCCCTGCGGGCGGGCGTCGGGTCTGTGTATGTCGACCGGTTGGTCGAACGCAGGATCGTGTCGCAGCGGAGGAGGCGCCGATCCCCACGCCAAGCGCCACTCGCGGATACCTGCAGCTCGTGCTAGCCGAGATCCTGCTGGAGCGGCCGGCCGTCACGAGCGGGACGGCCACGGACGAGCTCGCGCGCCGGGCGGCCGCCTTCATGGTCGATCATCTGACGGACCCCGACCTGAGATCGCCGACGCGCTCGCCTTCAACGCCGACTACCTCGGGCCCGCCTACCGCGTGGCTTTCGGCGAGACCCTCACCGAGCACATCCATCGGCTGCGGGTCGAGCGGGCGCGCATACTCTTCCGATCCACCGGCTGGCCGATCGAGCGCGTGGCGTCCGAGGTCGGGTTCCGCGACAAGCGCTACTTCCGCCGCGTCTTCAAGCGAAGGGGTCGGACTAACCCCCGGCGAGTTCCAGCGCTTGCGCCCCACCTCGACTCGCGCAAACTCGCTGGAACGACCCTGTCGATCGGGGGAGAAGGTAGACAAGGTCTTTCGCGGCGGATGGCTTCCGCTGTTTCCCTCACCGAGCTGGCCGAGTCGAGCGTTCCGGCCTTCGCGCCTCCGCACAGCTCCACCGCCCCGCCGCGGGCGCTTCATCAGCGAGTACGCGATCGGGGATCACGGACTGGCTCATGGTCCTCGCATTCCTTGCGCTGGCATCTAGCTGCGCCACGTTGTTCGTCGCGATCCGGTCCGAGATCCGAACCAGGAGCGGCAAGGTCGACCTGGCGTTCCTCCTTGCGAGTGCGGCGGGCGTGGCGATCGAGGCCGTCTTCACGGCGGATCCGATGTGCGCTTGATGTGCTCCTTGCCGAGGCTTGAGATGGCGCAGGCCGACCGATGAGAAGGATGCCGCTAGGCATGAGGTTCCGGCGCTTCTGGCTGGCGCCGCGATCTCGCCACTCGGAGACGACATCCGAGCGATCGCAGCTGCCTCTGCTCGCCGCGGGCCGGACGAGAGAGCCACCGTTCGTGGACATCTGCCGGTCCCGTCCGTCTCCCATGGATGCGACCGATCGCGCGTGAGTCGCGACCTCACGCTGATCGAATCGGAAGTGGTCGAGGAGCTCTCGCGGGAGCACGGCGTCACGTTGGCTCCGGGCGGGACGAGGCGGAACGTAACGACTAAGGGAGTTCGCTTGAACGACCTCGTCGGTCGCCACTTCTGGATCGGGGATGTGCTGTGCGCGGGGACAGGACTCTGCGAGCCATGTCGACACCTCGAGCAGCTGACAGGACAACGGTTGCTCCGGCCGATGATCCATCGCGGTGGGCTTCGAGCCGATGTGCTCACGCGCGGCGTGATCCGGACCGGTGATTCGATGGATCCCGTCGACGAGGCTCCCGGGGTGGGCGTCGTGGTCGTTCGCGATGAGCGAGTGCTCCTGGGACGGAGGCTGGCCGCCCACGGCCGGGGTACCTGGTCGACCCCGGGTGGCAAGCCGGTCGAAGGCGAGACGGTCGTGGCATGTGCGATCCGGGAGCTCTGCGAGGAGACGAGCCTCGAGGCTGGTTCACTCCGGATTGTCGCCGAGACCCTCGACGGCTTCCCGGATTCGCGCCTGGTCTATCGCACGCGCTTCGTCGAGGTGGACCGACTGGAGGGGGAACCCCGCGTTCGCGAGCCAGATAAGACGGAGAGTTGGAGTTGGCACGGATGGGACGACCTGCCCCAACCACTTTTTGCTCCTGTCGCATCTGTGGTTGCGACTGGCTACCGACCGACCGTAACCGGCCATCACCAGGCGCCCATTCGGCCGGCAAGAAAGAGCCGATGTCGATGAGTTCAGAAGCCTGCCGGCGGTGGAGAATGGGCAAGTCTTCGTCGCGGATTCTTCGTCGTACTTCTCTCGGTCGGGTCCTCGTCTGGTCGATGGCGTCGAAATCCTTGCCGGCCTACTCCACTCGTCGCGACTCTCACGCCGCCTGCCACCCGCGCGTTGCGTCTGACACTGCGTGATGGCGTGATCGAAACATCAGCACCGTGAGCGCGGTCAACGAGGTACGGGTCGAGCTCTACCGATCCTTTATGGAGGAAGAGCGCGCCCCCGAGCCACGCGAGATCGCTGATCGCCTCCAGCTGCCCGTCGGCGTAGTCGCTTCTGCGCTTCGCACGCTAGCGGACGAAGATGTCATCGCCTTCCTGCCTGATACGGAGGACATCTGGCTGGTGCACCCCTTCTGCGAGACACCGGCCCCATTCCAGGTCACCGTGGAGAAACGCAGATGGGACGCGATCTGTATCTGGGATGCACTCGGGATCCTTGCACTCCTTGATTCCGATGGATCGTTGTCCGCGACTTGTCCTGACTGTGGCGAGGGCATCGTTCTTGAAATCCTTAGTGGTGAGGTCATGGCGCCACCCGGTGCTATCGTGCATTTTGGCGTTCCCGTGTCGCGCTGGTATGAGGATGTCGGGTTCACCTGAGCGCACATGCTTCTCTTCCGGTCGGAAGAACATCTAGAAGCGTGGATCAAGATCGGCAGTCCGGCCGGCGAGGCGCTGTCGGTGCAACAGCAATGGGACCTTGCGCGGGCATGGTTCCGTGGTCGCCATCTCCCGTCGTGGAAGAAGAGGACAGCAGCGGAATCTCGATCGCTGTTTGCGAGTGTCGGGTTGGTTTCGGACTTCTGGTCGTTCGAGTGATGTCTTGGTGCTGTTCTTGCGACTTGAGAGGCTCCGAGAACTCGATCACTGGGATTCGCCAGGATCGGACGTGGTCACGGTCGATAGCTCGTGGTCGCCTGCCAGCTCCGGGAGAACCCGCGTCCGACGTGTGGGCGACCCTTGCTGAGCAATGAGCGAGTCCCGTTTGGGCGCCCGTCGCATGTACCGAGCCGGAAAGCCGTGCATCCGAACATTCGAGCTCTTCGTGCCTAGACGACAGGGCGCATTCGCGAAGCTCCGGAAGCTCCATCACAAGGTGATGGTCATCGACGAGCTCATCGTGGTCGCCGGCAGCTTCAACTACACCGAGCCAGCGAACGAGTACAACGACGAGAACATCTTCGTGCTCGGGTCGACACATGCCGAGGTTGCCGGCGGAACCTGTCAAGCAGTTTGAGACACATCCCGGCTATTCGTTCTGAGCCAACACCCCCTCCTCCGGCTCGTTGATCCAGGCGATCGTCGGCAGCTTGGGTGGCTGGGGATAGCGGTGGCCGAACCGCCGCGGGTTCGCGGCGAAGGCGGCAGCGAGGACGAGACCGCGCTGTTCGCGGATCTCCGCCGCGGTGCCGTCGTGCACCGAGGCCGGCGTGTGGAACGCGATGCCGGAATGGCGGTGCTCGTCGTTGTAGTGCGTGAAGAACGTCCGGCAGAAGGCCCGGGCGTCCTCGATGGAACCGAATCGCACGGGGAAGGCCGGGCAGTACTTGAGGGTCTTGAACTGCGCCTCGCTGAACGGGTTGTCGTTGGACACGTGGGGACGCGAGTGGGTCCTGCCGATCCCGAGGAACGCCAGCAGCTCCGCCACCGGGCTCGAGGTCATGGAGCTCCCCCGGTCGGCGTGAACGGTGAGGGTGTCCGGGGCGATCTCGTGGCGGGCCACGGCGTCGGCGATGAGCTCGGAGGCCAGCTCGCCGGACTCCGAGGAGGCCACGCACCACGCCACCACGCAGCGGCTGAAGATGTCGAGGACCACGTACAGGTTGAAGTACTGGCCCTTGCGCGGGCCCTTCAGCTTGGTGATGTCCCAGCTCCACACGCCGTTCGGTCCCCGGGCCACGAGCTCGGGGCGGACCCGGGGCGGGTGGGTGGCCTGGCGTCTGCGCTCGTGGACCTCATCGAGGTCCCTGAGCAGGCGATACATGGTCGAGATGCTGGCGAGGTACGTCCCCTCGTCGAGGAGCACGTAGAACACCTGGGCCGGCGCCAGGTCGATGAAGCGCGGCGCCTCGACCACGGCCGTGCGCTCCCCGGCGCTCAGGGCGTTGGGCGGGGTGGGACGCCGGGCTGCAGGACGCGTGTGGGGCGGCCGCAGGCGGCGGTAGTGGGTGGCCCGGGGACGCCCCACCGCGGCGCAGGCGGTCTTCGTCCCGAGGAGCGGCTCGAGCTCGCAGAACGCGGCGTCGATCACGGCTGCTGCCTCTTGTCCTCGGCGCTCTCGGCCAGCAGCTGCTCCAAGAGCTCCGATGCTTTTCCCTGGATCTCGAGCGCCAGACGGTGCTTGGTGAGCTCCCCTTCGAGGCGCTCGATCTTGCGGTGGGCACGGTCCAGCTCGACCTGCGCCGGGCTGCGGCGGCGGCGCGACCGGGGGCCGAGCTCCTGAAGGGCGCCGTGGTCCCGGGCCCGGCGCCACTCCACGATGTGGGAGGAGTACAGCCCCTCCCGCCGGAGCA
>WNGE01008868.1_pt1 | contig 13944 bp, 11 predicted proteins | sample 5400651 | NCBI WGS metagenome assembly WNGE01 (sample SAMN13153370, study PRJNA577476) | soil metagenome | isolation source: 60 cm soil or saprolite under grassland replicate 2 | place: USA:California | collected 2016-06-15 | reverse complement strand
GGCGCGGTCGGAGCCGGTGCGCACCCGGGCACGCCGGGCATCCTGCGCACCACCCGGCCCGAGGAGAAACGGACAGGAGGCCAAAAACGGATGCCTGCACAATCAGTAACCGAACCTCAAGCCGCCTGAACGATTGAGGTCAGGCTCTCCCTTCTGTCTCGTGATCAACCGTTGATCACGGCTCTCCCCCTTTTCACTTGGGGGACTTCCTGTCGATGTGGTCCCAGTTGGGATCACATCTCAATAGCAAGGCACTTGAAGGGCAGCGCGCTACGTTACGGGTCTTAACAAGCCTTAACATTCCGCGTTAATAGACCAGGACATGCGGAAACGCGAGGCATACTCGAACCAAGGCCGAATGCACTGAACGGACAGGTCCCGGCACAGGAGCTGGCGATGGAAGATCATGTACACCCGCTCAAGCAAGCTCGCCTTCGACAGGGCTGGTCGCAGGAGCAAGCCATCGTCCGTATCGAGGCAGTTGCACGTTCGATGAATATCGACTTGCCGGTCCGCTCCAGCCTGCGCACTCTTCTGTCGATGTTCGAGAACGAACGACGTTCTGTACCTAATCAGTACAGACCCATCCTTCGTGAGCTGTACCGGTCCACAGACGAAGAACTCGGTCTCACAAGTGGTCCTTCTAGCGTCGGTAGCCTCGTCGTGCCGCACATTCCGCCGCAGAGTGCCCTTAGCCGCCCGACGCCAGAGGTACTGGCCTACCTGTCGAACATTCGCAAGGAACACGTAGCCGCCGATTCTCTTACCGGCCCGCGATATGTAAGGTCATTTATTTACCCACAACTACTGGCCATAAATGAGATGTGCCAGGTGGCGCATGGACCTGATCGGACGCAGATCCTGTTCATCGGCGCTAAATTTGCTGAATTCTACGGCTGGATATCTCAGGATTCCGGTGATACGGAAGCGGCTGTATATTGGACTAACAAAGCTCTCGACTACGCTCAAGAGATAGGCGACTATCAGCTTGTCGCGTACACCCTGATGCGGAAAAGCAATATTATTACCGAGGCGGGAATGCCTGGTCACGGTCTAGGGCTAGCGAACGCGGCGCTTGTTGCCGCCAACAATCTGGCACCTAAGATCCGTGCCGTGTCTCTTCGTACACGAGCAAGGGCCTACTCGCTACTAGCGGAAAAAACCAACTTCGAACGTGACATCGGCGAAGCATTCGAATACTCTGCCGAACAGGATGCCAGCCCGGCCAACCAGCACGCCAGGTACTGCACACCCGCGTACGTCACAATGGAAGCCGGTATGTCCTGGGTGGAGTTCGCCAAGCCCACAGTAGCTGTGGAAATCTTCCAAGACAGCCTCAGCACTTGGCCGTCCGACCTCCAAACCCGCGATCGGGGTCTCTGTCTTGCTCGGCTAGCCACAGCCGCTGCGGTGTGCCACGACGCTGAGACAGCATGTCAGGCAGCAACAGAAGCTCTAGCTGTAGCCCGCACCACAGGCTCCGCTCGTGTCCATGCTCAGCTCATGTCGGCGTACAATCTCCTTGAACCAGCCTCCCAACTGGCAGAGGTGAAAGAATTGCGCAGCCAGCTCGCCGGAATGTCTGCAAGAAAGTAAGAGCCATATGGGTCACCTTATACCGATTAAGACTACAGTCGACGTAAGCGACACGCATCCGGCTATTGCGATATTGCCTATAGGCAGTTTTGAGCAGCATGGTTCATATCTTCCCCTCACTACTGACACTCTTATCGCATGCATCATCTCCGAAACCATCGCTGACAGTTATTCGGTCCTTCAGCTTTCACCGGTAACGATCTCATGCTCACATGAACACAAAGCATGGCCGGGAACCGTAAGTATCTCATCAAGAACACTTCACCATCTTATCGCTGATATATTTCAATCGCTTCAACAGTCAGGAGTGGAAACGCTGGTTCTAATAAACGCACATGGCGGAAATTATGTTCTACGGAACATCGTTCAGGAAGCCAGTGTTTCCGGACGTCACATGGCTCTCTTTCCTGAGAGTCCCCATTGGGCTTCCGCACGTTCAGCGGCAGAACTTGTTACAACCGACCACGAAGACATGCATGCTGGCGAGCTGGAAACCTCTATTTTGCTCCATGCTTATCCCGAATCGGTTAAAGATGGATATCTAAATGCAGACCATCTTGCAGACGATCGAACCGGTTTCGTAACTCTGGGAATGGAAGCATTTACTGAAACAGGAGTCATCGGCAGGCCATCTCTCGCGTCAGCAATTAAAGGTAAGGCTATTCTTGCAAGCCTTGCCTCCAGCTTCGGCGATCATATGCGGACCATCCGCGCCTGACCCAAACAAGCAGTGTGAAGCATGAGCCGACCTGTTGATCCGCCTCGCACGGTACTCCTCAGTGAGCCGCCCATCTGCGCAGCACAGCCGCGCTACCGCGTTTCTTCTGCCTAGATCCAAGCTGAGAGTTGACGGGGCGGGATCGACTGTGCAACTTCAGGCTATCTACGGTTGCCGAGGGTCGTACGATGAATCGCCAGAGCTCAGCGGCTCGGTGGCACCTGCGGTGTCCGGGTACATGCTGGGCACGGCTGCCGCTCTTCCCCTGGCATTGATGAGGGTCACAGCACGTGGTCAAGGACGATGTCGGCGACATGCGCGACGGGTACCGTGGTGACCACTTCGAGCGTGGCTGAGACGCTGAGAAGCGGTTCCACCGTCTGCTGGTACTGGAGCCTCTCGGCGAGCTCGGCGGGATCCTTCCAATAGGGTTGGTGGCACGTGTGGCCAGCCGCTCGGTCAGGACCTCGGGTGGTGCGCTGAGCAGCACGATGTGGTCGAAACGGGGTAGAAGAGCACCTGGTTGCGGGTCGTGCCCTGGACGAACGTAAGTATTCGGAAATCGTGTGACCGTCCGAGGGATCGGCCCTGGTCAGCGCCGTATGACACGTCATGCACCACAGGACTTCCGAATAGTTACGGACGAACAGCACGCCCGGGAGCTCGTCGGGAGCGCTGGACAGCAGCGCGCTGATCCGGTCTTCGCGCCACAGGCTTTCACCGTGATGATCTGGTAATAGTCGCCGTAGTCGGTATCGACGGTCCGGTAGCCGCGGGCGGTGGCTCGTGCAGCAGCGAGCTCTTGCCTGCCCCGGACATCCCGGTGATCAGCACACGCTTCACGTTCCGGCTCTTCTCGACTGGCTCCTAAGTACATCCATCCTGCCCCACGGCGCGAGGGTCGAATGGCGTGCTGGCTGCCCGGGTAGATGCGAGAAAGCGTCGGCGGGGGGCAGGCCAAGCCTGGAGGCCGGCCCTGTGCCTTGCCGGACAACCTTGCCGGGCCTGTGCGGGCCTGTGCCTAGCTCCACTTGATCCTTGACGGATCAGCCTCACTTGATCCTTTACACGCCCTAGACGTTCGGCACCGCGTCCGCGGGCGCGGTGGTGCTTCTCCGACCGGGGTTTGTCCCGGACAGATGCCAGTCAACGCCGGTGCCGCGAGGGGGTCAACGTGCGGCGCTCGCAGCGCGGGCACGGACGTTGAGTGGGGCCCGAAAGCCAGGCGTCCTGTTGCCGGGCCGGGCCGTAAGGTGCCTGATGTGACAGCTGGCAGGGCACTGGCACAGATGGCACTTCGGGAGCCAATGCGGGCGATCGGCTGGCAGTCGCGTGCGGCGGGTTGGTTCACCAGGCAGATCGCGGCCGGGTTCCTCGGTGTTGCCGCCGTCGGGTCAGCGTCCAGGTACTCCAGGCCCGGGACGGCCCGGATCACCCTGTATGTCGGCATCCGCGATGAGGTCACCGAACAGGCTGTTTCTGATCTGTGCGGCTTGAAGGACGAGGGATACCGCCAGCGCACGGCGACCACTGGCATCGGTTACCTGTTGCCCGGGAGTTCCTGGCGTGAGTGGGAGGTCACGCCGGGCGGCGCGGACGAGGTTGCGCGCGATCTTGCATCGCTGGTTCAGCGTTACGCGGAGCCCTACCTGCACCGGCTGTCATCCGACCACACCGAATTGCTCGTGGCGGCTCAGCGCTCTGCGGCGTACTCCCAGGCAGTGGGAGCCTGCCGGGTCGCCGTGCTGCTGGCCAGGCACCAAGGACGCGACCAGGCGATCGCATTTCTCCGGGAGCGGATAGACGGGCTAGGGGTGCGAACTGACGTTGCCGCCGAGGCGGAGCGCGAGATGGCCGCTCGTGCCCGCGACTGGCTGGCGCTGCCTGACCCGCACGAACGGCAACGCTGAGAGCGCAGGGATTTGACAAGGGGCGAGGACCCGTAGGCTTGCCGCCGATCGGGCAGGCTTGCCACCTGCCCGCACAGCCTGATCAGGGTCCTCGCGAGGGTTCCCTTGTCAAATCCCGGAGCGGGCCCGCTGCCTGCGCGGAGCTCCCGGAAGATCAGCGGCGGCGAAGCCGCCACCTTCTGTGCTATCGGGTCAGCCTTCAGGCGCCGAAGAGGGATTCGCCGTCGTTGCCGCCGAGCAGGAAGACGAACCGCTCCAAGTCGCCGCGCAGTTCGTCCAGGCCGTAGGCGGGGTGGCCGACGAACTCTGCTAGCGAGGCGGCTAGATGGCCGGGGTCGCGGGCCAGCCATTGGCTGAGGAATTGCAGCAGCTCGGCGAGCTCGGCCGCGTCGACGATATCCAGTTTCATCTCAGGCATGGGGTCACTGTCCTTCCGGGGTGAGCCGGGGCTGGGTGCGTTTATCGGTGGCGTTGGCTTTGTACCGGTGGACTTCGCTGGTGGTGGTGCGGGGCACCACGGCGGCGGTTTCCCCGTCGATGACCACCCGGAGGCAGGTGTTCTCGCAGATCACGGTGGCGGCCTTGCCCGCGTGGATCATCCCGGCGTGGATCTTCTGCCGGGCGACCATGAGCCCGCCCCGGGACGACACCCGCCGCTGCACGGTGATGGGGCCGCCCGGCTGGGGTGGCAGGGACCGGCCGCGGCGGGCGCCGCGCAGCCGGGAGCGGCTAGCCGCCAGGATGGGGCAGGCCATGGTGCGCAGCAGCGTCCCGTCGTGGCCGAGGACGGCCATCAAGGGTCCTTCCATGCGCAGCGTGACCCGCTGCCCGGCCAGCGGCGAACCGACGCCGACCTGCCGGTCGGCCAGGCTGATCAGGCCGGTGGCGTTGACGGTGCGGTCCACCTCGATCACCGCCCCATCCCCGGCGGGCAGCGGCGAAGGGCCTGCCGGACGGGCGCCGCTGGCGGCCAGCCGGGACAGTTCAGTGGACCCGAGCCGGGAGGGAAGGATCTTGATCCGGGTTCCGTCCAGCAGCACGTGCAGGCTGACCGCATCCACCCAGACGGTGATGTCCCGCCCGGACAGGGCGGGACCGAGCCAGACCTGCTGACCGCCGATCCATACGTTCCCCGAGGCCGGGACGACCCGGTCCACCTCCACCGCGGGCTGGCCGGCGCCTCCGGCACCGCCCCGCGGTGGCACTGCCTCCACGGGCAGGCTCGGTGCGGGCAGCGGGCCGGGCGCTGGTGGCGGTGGTTTCGGCTGGCCCGTGGCCGCCGTGAGCTGGGCCGGGATGCGCAGCTCCAGCGGCGAGGATGCGGGGACGAACCGGCTGGCGGGGAAGGCCATCGCCAGCGACTGGTGCGGGCGGTCGGTGTTGTAGTCCTCCCGCCAGGCATCCAGCGCGGCCTGCAGCGCCTCGATGCTCTCGAACGGCTCATGGGCGTCGAGCAGCTCGCGCTGCAGGGTCTGGTGCAGCCGCTCGATCTTCCCGGTCGTGGTCGGGGAGTGAATCTTCGTCAGCCGGTGGGTGATGCCGTTCTCCCGGCAGATCTTGTCGAACAGCACCTCCACCGGCACCCCGGGCTTATGGAACCGGCCGGTGAACACCTTCCCGTTGTCGGTCAGCACCTCCTCGGGGACCCCGTAGGCGCGCATCGCCTCCACGAACGCCAGGCACACCGGGCGGGCGGTGGCCCGCATGACCGCCCTGGCGATAACGCAGAACCGGGAATGATCATCGACCCCGGTCACGATCTTGACCTCGGCGCCGCTGGTGAGAAATGCGCTGGCGGTCACGTCCAGCTGCCACAACTCCATGGGAGTGCCGCGTTCCCAGCGGCGGTAGTCCTTGCGCCTGCGACGCCGGGATTTCGGCTCGATCAGCCCGTTGCGGACCAGGGTGCGGTAGACCGTCGGGCGGGTCACCTGATGACCGCGTCGGCCCATCTCGAACACCAGCCTGCGCGGCCCCCACTTGGGATGGCCGCGCCGAAGCTCGCACACCAGCTCCTCGATCCCGGCGGGAATGCGCCAGGGATGGTGATGGACCCGGTGGCTACAGTCCTCCAGCCCCGCAATGCCTTCCCGCCGGTAGCGCAGCAGCCACGTATGCACGCTCTGGCGGCTGACTCCATACCGCTCGGCGACCTCGGTCACCGGAACCCCCGCGCCGACTTCCAGTACGGCCCGGTATCTCTGCTCGGTCACGCTCAACTCCCACAGCATGAGCGGAGTGTCAAGCATCAAGCGAAGCCAAAGTGTCAAGCATCAAGCGGGACAGCACAGCCTGTGCGGGCCTGCCGTGTGAAAACTTTCTGTACGGTTTCAAGGCGGCCCGCCGGGCCGCTCGCGCCGCCGCCTCGGCGCGCACGCCTTCGCTCCCGCTGGCGCTCCCGCTACGGCGGCGCCAGCGCCGGTCGGCTGGCGCGAAAAGCACGAAAACCCGGGGCCGCCATGAACGTCACGTGTCACGGTGCAGGTTGATTTGCTCCCGCTCCGTCATTATCCGGGTCGGGCAGAACCCGTCAAGGCCGTCTGTAACCGCAGGGCAACCGCATCGGTAGAACTGCCTGGCGAACGTACACGCGAAGACGGCCTTGACTGAACCTGCCCGAAGGTCCCGGAGTTCGCAGCTATCGGGAGCAGGGGCACGAGTGGCCAGAACGCCTCACTGGTACTGCAATGGCATTTAGGTGAGCGCGTAGCCGCGTTGTCGGTAGTGACGCAGCCGGGCCTGGTGCTGAGGTCGTCGGCGCCAGCGGGGCCAGGACCAGACGTGTTCGGGCGACGTTGCCTGGTATCCGGCGAGCCGGGACACGCAGGCAGACCTAGACAGCCAGGTAACGAAATGTTAACGTCGGAAATTCAGGCTCGCGATGGCGCTGGCTTGACCGGCGCCAACTGACGTGGCGCTGGGGGGGCACGACGATGGCCCGACAAGCATCGATCCGGGACTCAAAACGGCAAACCGCGCGGACATTCCGGCGGTGTCCGGCGTCCCCGCGAGCACGCAGTCCTCCCGTGCGCACATTCTGCGATCTCACAAAGCGCTCACTTCATGATGCCCATGCCCGCCCGCACGGGAGGTAAGGCTCAGTCTACCTAACGTGCATGGGAGGGACGACCAAAACTCCAAAGGGGGAGTTGAGCATGCGACGAGGCATACTCTTTATCTTCGCGCTTCCGATGCTGCTGGCAGCGTTCGTCATGGCCGCTGCACCGGCCTATGCCGCCAGCCCGCACTTCAAAAAGGGCGGGGAGCCGACGTGTACGTTCTCCGGCACGACGAGCATCCCGGTCACCTGTACGGGCACTCTCGCCGGGCTCGGCAATCAGGACCTTCGACTTGATCTGTCTGCAAGCGGGTTCGCGCTCTACCAGTGCCAGAATGGGGGCGGCAACACCGCTCCGGGCCAGAACAAGGTCCTGGCAGGTCCGGCTACGTCCAGTACGGTGGTTCCGGCCAGCGCAATCAAGAACGGGAACCTGATGTTCACCACGAATCCCGCCACCTTGACCGCCGCGCCGACAGTCAGCGGGGCCACAGCCGGGTGTCCGAACCCTAACTGGACCGGGGTGAATCCGGTCCTCACGCTCACGAGCATCACGCTCGATATCTTCCAGCCCGTGACGACCCAGATCTTCCACTGCACCGCGTCGGACCCGAACGGGCTGACGAGCCCCGTCACGCTTAGCTGCTAGGAGCTACCAGCAGAGGGAGGCGAGAAGCCAGAGAAGCAGAGGGGGCACGCGACCCGTGCCCCCTCTCGCACGGGCCAAGCCACACAGGCTGCGAGTCGCGGGCGCCTTGGTGCCCGATCGGTTTGTGCCATCTGATCACCTGCCCAGCCTGCGAGCTCCCGCCTGCTTACCAGGGACCTGGCTGATGGTGCTTGATGTCGTGCGGCGGCTGATAGAACGTCGTCTGCAAGAGCTGGTCGTGACAGGCGTTGCACAACACCCGAAGGTGCCCCCACTCGGCTCGTTCCCGTGCCGGTGCGCAGAGGCACGGCTGCCAGCTGACTTGCGCCATACCGGGCCACAGCGAGTGACCGAGCGGGCAGCGCTTCGGTTTGTGGTCGAACATGGATACGGACACGAAGATGATCATGCCCCGGCTTGGCGATTTTCAGTCGTGCGCAGGAACAACCGTGCAGCAGCAAAGTGAGCAACCGCACCGCACGACACCGACCCCATATGACCGGCATAAGCCTTTGAGCTACGTCAACGACCAGCATCGACTGCCGTGCCCCTAGATGGTAAGGAGAAGGTCTACGGGAGCAACATCTTGCTCGCCGACCGATTGTCCAGCTCGCGGGTCACCGCGTCTGGGTCGCCCTCCGGCGTCGCTGCGCGGTCGGTTTCACCGGAACCTACACCCGGCCTCCACTCGCCAGAACTCGGCGACTACGAGGCAAACGGACAAGACCGGAAACGGAAATTTCCAAATCTATACTATGGTGGGTCATCACCAATCCGACAAACCTTTATCGGCTCTTCGAAGTTAACCGGGATGGGGTTTCGGTCCGGTTACCGCGTGTGTTCTGTTGCTGGTTGCCGTGCGTGATTTGCGCCGGCGGCCGCGGGTGCAGGCGATACGGACCCGCCTGCGCTGGTTGGCCGGGTTGCGGAACCCGTATGCCAGCCGGGCTTCGAGTTTGGCGAGCCGGTTCAGGCTTTCGGAGGCGGCGTTCGTGACGCCGGCCAGGACCGCGCAGACGATCTCGTCTTCCCAGCGGGATACCGTCCTGGCCAGGGACAGCAGCTCGGGGATGTCATCGTTTTGCGCGCACCAGTCGTAGAAGGCGAACAGGCGGTCCCGGACGTTGCGCTCGCACGGGACCGAGCCGGTGACGCGGGCGCGCAGGTTCAGGGCGTGGCGGAGTTTCTCCTTCCCGATCCAGGCGGCAGCGATCTCCTGCCCGGCCGGATCGGCTTGCAGGATGCTGACGATCTTGGCGAACTGGACGGGTGACAGGTGCTCCAGGTTCCGCACCAGCAGGTTCTTGATGCCGTACTCGGGGTCGCCGGACCGGCCGCGCCGCCCGTACTTGCCGCGGACCACCCCGCGGCGCACGTCGCCGGTCATCTTCACGGCCAGGTGCACGACGTGGAACAAGTCCACGGCGATCTGCGCGCCCGGCAGCATGCGGCGCACCGCGCAGGCGTAGATGGAGCACATGTCGATGGCCACGACCCGGATCGCGTCCCGCCACGCGGGAGATGCCCCGGCCAGCCAGTATGCGGTGTCATCAGCGGTGCGGCCCTCCACCTGCCCCAGCAGCCCCTGCTCCCCGGACAGGTCAAAGAAGCACGTGTGCCACCTGTCCGCCAGCAGCACGTACTCCCCGGTCTGCCCGTCCCGCTCCCACCGGGGGCGGCCCCTGCGGTGCTCATCGATGCCCAGGTGCGCCACCGGGGCCAGGGCCTGCCCCAGCACCGGGCCCGCGGCGGCCGCGAACGCCTCGTGCGCCACTGGCCAGGAGATCCCGGCATGCCGGGCCGCCTCCGCCGGAGTGATCCCCCGGTCCGCGATCTCGGCCCCGGCCTGCTCCCGCAGCCGGGCCGTGATCCGGCACCGCGGCGGCACCTGCGGCAGCCACTCGGTGAACGTCTTGCGGCCGCAGCCCGCCTGGCCGCACTTCCAGCGGCACTTGACCCACCACACCGCCACCCGGTCACCGCCCCGGCGGACATCTCGCGGCCGGGCCAGCACCGTGTCATGCCGGCGGGCCGAGACCGTCCCGCAGTCCGGGCACGCCGCCGCGGCCGGGTAATCCGTGACCGCCCATACCTCCACCGTGCCGTCCGGCCCCGCCTGCGCATCGGTGACCTGCAGGCCCTCCACGCCGAACAGCACAGACGCCGTATCCTGGAACACGATGCCCGCGGCTTTCTGATGATCATGAACCCCTGGTAAGGCTCAAGATCGTAGAAGCCGCGGGCTTCCGTAACGCAGCGGCACGCCGCAGCCATGCACGACACCCGAACCAGGCACGACACCAAAGCACGACCACGCACGGCAACACCCATGCGTTACTCAAAGTCACCAGATCATGCCAGTATCCCGGTTAACTTCGAAGGCCCCCTTTATCGCCAAACGGATTTCCCAAAGGCGGAGCAGGCTCTCATCTCTTGCTTTAGAGACATATGGCCTGGTCAAGCACAGGTGCTCCTGTACACCGCGTGACCCCTGAACTGGAGACTTTGGGGTGATCACACAGGGTGGTGTGGCGTAGATCACACTAAATCGGCTTAACGCAAGGCCATTGGGACCGGAGCCCTCGTGGCAAGTCGGCGGCGGTGGGCTGTGCTAAGCGGCGCAGCTGTCCTTGAAGAACTCGCTGGTGTGGCCGACGGGATTCATCCCGATGTGGGAATTCACGTGCTCGCTGATCACACTCCCGTCGCTGCCCGTGCCGTGGATGTTGAATGTGCTGGTATCGACGAACGTGTCAGCCGACACGATCTCTCCGTCAGGTCCGAAGACCGGGTTGGTAGCTGTGAAGCCGTCCCACGCGGTGAAGTGTCCGCTGTAGGTGATGCCCGAGCCGTCGAGCCTCACCGCCTGGAATGTGCCGGTCTGGGTGAAGGTTCCTTGCGCGCGGACCGACCCGTCAGGCATCGTGTTTACCTGGAAGTGCTCCACGCCGTTGCTGACGGTCGTCACCGTCACCGGGATCGTGGTGCACGGCACCACATCCGTGAAGGTGTCCACCTGGTCGTGGAATGTGAAGGTCTTGCCGGGATTGCTCGCCAAGGCCGCCGTCGCCGGAGAGAGCGCAAGCAGGCCGGCGAGCATTGCGAGTGCCGTCAGGATTCGCCGAAGTTGAGTTGTCACTGATCTACTCCTATCGTCGTGCCCAATAAGGCCGCCGCTGCCATTTAAATTTCCCTAACTCAACGCGGCGCAGATGTTCACCTGAATGTGGCCTTGCACGTTCAGCGAGGTGAGATTGAAGTTCGCGTCGGCGCTTCCCGTCAGCGGGCCCACGGACACGAACATGCCAGGCAGACCGGTGAGCTGCTGCTCGGCTGGCGAGAGGTCGACTGGCTGGTGTCCCGTCGCCCGGAAGGTGGAGGAACCGTCAGGATTCACGAAACTTTTCGCGGGCCCCGACGTGACGACGCTGACGCTCTTTCCGTTTGCCGGGTTCGTGAAGGTGATCTTCGCGGCGCCGGTGAACAGGAAGATCGTGGACCCATCGGCGGTCTTGAGTACCTTGACGAACACCTTGTCGACGTCCTGCGTTGCATGGACCAGGAACCCGCAGTTCTCGCTGTCGAAACCCGCGCCGAAATCGAGGAACTGCCATCCGTCACCCCGGCCCCCGGCGAGGGCCGGGGCGGCCGTCGCCACCCCTCCGAGCATGCTCAGCAGCGCGCCGAGCGCCACGATCACTCCAATTCGCCTCATGACGATCCCCTCCCGACAGGTGCGCGCAGGGCGCTACACCTCGGTCACTTGCCGATGATGGTCATGCACCCGCTTTGCAGCACGGTTCCGTCAGAGCCGAGTACCCGGAGGAAGAGGTCGAAGGGGACAGCCGGCCCGCTGCCGCGACCGCCGCGTTCGAACTCCACTGCGCCAGCCCCGCCAGCCGAGGTGGTCAGCGTCGCGACCGGAACGAAATCGGTGCTCGTACAGACGCCATCGGCCGCATCGACGGCCCGGGTGATGGTGAAGGTGGTGTCCGGGGCGGCATCGTGGATGTTGACCTTGACCCGGGCATCGAAATCACCCTTCCCGGCACTTGTCGGGGAAACGATGACCAGACCCGTACCCTGCCCCGTCACGGCAGTCAGGGCGCTCATGGCGCCGGTCGGACCGGCTTGCGCCGCGGGCGCTGCGATCATAGCCGCGCAGGCCGCGAACAGGCCAACGGCCAGTGAGCGAAAACCACGTATCCGGATCATGCCAGGCCCCTCCCCACTCGCCTCATACGGATCACCCCCACTACGCGGTCACCGTATGCGGCTAGTGCCAGGGATTGTTCTCCCGCCTCAACCCAAGGTCAAGGTCAAATAGGGTCTTATTAAGAACATGCATGCAAACGTCGCTACTTAGCTTGTGTTTTAACCTTTGACTTTCTGCGGTGCGCCCGGTTATGTCCTTGGTGCCGCTTTTCTTCGGGATCGGGTAGCGGGGTGCCGGGCCGCTGGCGGAGCCTTTCGGGCGTCCCGGGCCTGGCTTGGCGGGTTTGGCGACATGGGCGGGGGTTCCGGGGAGCTCGTGGATGTTTGCAAACCCGCGCCGGACCTGGCCTGGGGTCATGGGGCGGCCGGCTGGCGGCCGGGTTTGCCAGGGGCGGCGCAGGTCTGCGGCATGCGGGCGGGCCAGGAGCAGCTGGGCTTGGGCGGCCATGACCAGGCGGACCCACCGGCCGGCCTGCTCGGGGGTGCGGACTTTGGCGGCGGTCAGGCCCAGGGTGCTCTTGGCGAACCGGTAGGTGTGTTCCTCATCAAAGCGGGCCAGGTAGGCGCGCCATAGCTCGTCGAGGGACAGCGGGGCGGGCCCGGCGTGCCACAGCCACATGGTCTTGTGCGGCTTGCGGCCGTCGGGCAGGTGCTCGACCCTGACGCGGAGCACGGTGCCGCGCAGCACGGGCAGCTCGCTGTCCCAGCCGGCGAAGTAGCCGCGGTCACCGTGGATGAGGGGGTGGACCTGGTGCCAGGCGCTGACGCGGACGGTGCCGTAGCGCGGGGTATCCGGCAGGGTCAGGGTCTCATCGGGTTCGGGGCTGGCCTGGCCGGGGTCGTTGTGGCAGGTGACCGGCATGCCGTGCTTGCCGGGCCGCCCTTTCTTGCCGGGCCAGGTGACCGGGTCGGCGTAGAACACGCTGCCGGATGCCAGCCGGATGAGCAGGTGCACGGGCTGCCCGGCCATGGCGGCGGTAAGGGCGGCGGCGCTGTACCCGGCGTCCATGATGACCAGCGGCGCGCCGCGGCCGTCGTGCCCGGCCGCGTGCAGGCGGCGCAGCAGGTTGCGGACCTGCCGGGCGGTCTGCTGCGTCCGGGTGGCGGGCGTGGTGCGCTCGACATCGACCAGCGCGGCCCATGCGGTGCGCAGGTGCCCCAGCGCCGCGGTGAACTGGTACTCCCGGCCCGGGATGGTCTTGCGGGTGCTGTCGCAGCGGCAGGCATCGTGATGGACATGACCGCGGCCCGGCGAGCACTCGGCATCGGGGCGGGGATAAGGGGTGGCGTCGATCGCGAACCGCAGCCGCCGCCACCGCGCGCACGCCTCCCGGACCTGCGCGGCCTGCGCGGCCGGTACTGCCGCGAGGGCCTGCTCCAGCAGGCCGTAGTCGATCGTGTCATGCTCGCTGACCCAGGCCAGCGCCTCGGGACCGTCGGCGAGTTGCGGCAGCGTTCCGGTCAGCAGCGCGGCGAGGGCCTGCTCATCGACCTGCCCGGCGGCCAGCGCGTCATACAGCGCGCCGTGACCGCGGCGGAACTCCGGCACCAGCGACAGCTGGACCAGCGAGGTCACCGCGTGATCGGCGCACAAGATCGCGTCGCATAGCTCGAACAGCGCATCAGCCCGCGCGGTCAGGCACCCGTACAGCCGGGCACGGAACTCCCGCAGCGCCAGGTACCGGTCAACCGCGCCTGCCACCTGCGCGGGATCCAGGGCGGCCGGCGCCACGGCCGGGCTGCTGCCCGCCGGGCAGCCTTGTGAGAACATGGTGACCTGACGGCTCCTCTCTTAACC
>WNGE01022638.1_pt1 | contig 13946 bp, 10 predicted proteins | sample 5400651 | NCBI WGS metagenome assembly WNGE01 (sample SAMN13153370, study PRJNA577476) | soil metagenome | isolation source: 60 cm soil or saprolite under grassland replicate 2 | place: USA:California | collected 2016-06-15 | reverse complement strand
CCATATGGAGCGATTTCGATCTGTACCTGTTCGGACAGGGCAAGGAGCATCACGTCTACGAGAAATTTGGCGCTCACCCCCGCTCCATTAATGGCGTCGCGGGTGTCAATTTCTCCGTCTGGGCACCCAATGCCCTTTCGGTCTCGGTTATCGGAAACTTCAATGGCTGGAATCACAGCATGCATTCCATGCGGTTGCGCCACAACGATCTGGGTGTCTGGGAATGCTTTATCCCCGACCTGGGTCCGGGCGAGGTCTATAAATATTTCATTACCTCTCGCCTCAACAGCTATACTGTGGAAAAAGCCGATCCCTATGCGTTCGCCTCCGAGTCTCGTCCCAGGACCGCCAGCGTTGTTGCCGATATTCACCAGTATCAATGGCACGACCAGGACTGGACGCAGTCGCGTCAGCAGTTCGATCCACTCTCTTCTCCTCTTTCTATCTATGAGTTACACGCTGGCTCATGGCGTCACGTTCTCGACGAGTCAGGTCCGCGCCCCTTGACTTACCGTGAACTGGCCCGCGCGCTAGCTCCCTATATCAAAGAACTGGGCTTTACCCACATCGAACTGATGCCGATTACCGAATATCCCTATGATCCCTCCTGGGGCTATCAGGTGACAGGCTACTTTGCACCCACCAGCCGCTACGGTTCTCCACAGGACTTCCAGTACTTCGTCGATTATCTCCACCGATATGGCATCGGTATCATCCTCGACTGGGTTCCGGGCCACTTTCCTAAAGATCTGCATGGCCTGGGCTACTTCGATGGCACCCATCTCTACGAATACGCCGATCCGCGCAAGGGCGAGCATGAGGAATGGGGCACCTACGTCTTTGATTATGGACGGAGCGAGGTGCGCAATTTCCTGATTGCCAGCGCCGTTTTCTGGCTGCGCGAGTACCATATCGATGCTTTGCGTGTCGATGCGGTGGCCTCCATGCTCTACCTGGACTACTCGCGCCAACCCGGTGAATGGGTTCCCAATCGTTTCGGTGGCCGCGAAAACCTGGAGGCTGTAGGCTTCTTGCGCCAATTTAATGAGGCAACCTATTCCGAGCAGCCCGGTACGTTCACCGTCGCGGAAGAATCTACCTCCTGGCCGCTCGTCTCGCGCCCAACATATGTAGGTGGACTCGGCTTCGGTCTTAAGTGGAACATGGGCTGGATGCACGATATGCTCGCATACATGGAACTGGACCCGATCTATCGCCGCTACCAGCAAACCAATATCACGTTCTCGCTGATGTATGCCTATAACGAGAACTTTGTGCTTCCACTTTCGCACGACGAGGTTGTTTACGGCAAACGCTCCCTGCTCTCCAAGATGCCGGGCGACACCTGGCAGCGTTTTGCTAATCTGCGTGCATTCTTCGGTTACATGTGGGGGCATCCTGGCAAAAAGCTCCTCTTCATGGGCGGTGAATTCGGTCAATGGCGGGAATGGGACTACAGGCAGAGCCTTGATTGGCACCTGCTCGCACCTGGGGCTCCTGGCAGCGATCCTCGACATGCTCAGTTGCGCGATCTCGTCCGTGATCTCAACCAGCTCTACCTGCACGAACCAGCCCTAAGCCTCCTTGACACCAATCCGGCGGGCTTCTCCTGGATCGATTTTCGCGATACCGACAATAGCGTCGTTTCTTTTATGCGTCTCAGCAAGAACGAAGAAGAAACCGTCGTCTTTGTCTGTAATTTCACGCCCGTACCCCGCTATGGCTACCGCCTGGGCGTCCCGAAGGCTGGTGAATATTATGAAGTAATCAATACCGACGCTCTGCGCTACGGTGGCAGCGGCGTGGAAAACACAAATTCCATGCCCAGTGGCCCTATTCGTTGGCAATCCTGCCCGCATTCCATCCAGCTCACTCTGCCACCGCTCGCCACCGTCATCCTGAAATATCGCCCTGTCCCGTAGTGGCATGCCTCGTAGGGGTCGGCCTTGCGCCCAATCCATTTCACTTGAGGCTCCTTTCTCTGCCAGAACGGTTGTGGCAAGAGGATCAAGCAGATCGACAAAATCGAGAAACCGATCATCCGGCTCAAACGGCTTGGGAGGAGGAAGATGGCGCTTCTTGGGTGTGTATTTGTTGTAGACCTGCTTCACCTCACGTCGATTGATGCGCAAGCTGCGTGCAGGCAAGATTTTGCGTGTCAATCGCTCGTACAACCGCTTGAGAAGAGCAGGAGTTGCCTCTGGTTCGATGACGAGAGCCAGATCGATCATTTCGCTCAGGTGAAAGAGCCCTTCGGTAAAACTGAGGCGATCAGGGTCCAGTTTCCCCGGCCTCGCCGCTTGAGCCATCAGGACACGAACCAGATAATGAGCCAGAAAAATCCCAAAGAGTTCTTGTCTGACTCCCTGTGGGGTCTTGGAGCGCAGGACCTTGCGTTGAGCTCGCTCATGCGTTTTGATCTCCTCAATCACTAATTCGATTTCCCAGCCTTCATGATACAGTTCAACCAACCTGAGAGCCGGAGCCGTCACGGGATTGAGCAACGTCGTGACCAGTCGATACCCCTTGCCCGGCTCTCCCAGCCGCTCATCGGTCAGTCGGTAAGAAATGATGCGGACCCACATTCCTCGCTTCACGGGATAGCAGGCATCCCCTTTGTGGCTCGGGGGAACCCAGGCCAGCACCGAGCCATCCGAGAGTCGGCGTGGTTTGGGCAGACGCTCCCAGGCTCCTGCTTCCAATGCCCCTAACCCATGAGCTCCTCGCTCACGCACGCGCTGCAACACCCCTCCGGAGGTGATGCCGGCGTCCACGGTCACGAGCATATTGGGACCGAGCTGGGAAAGCAAGCGATGAGCCCCATGCACTTCTGAGACATCATAGCGACTCATTTCCAGCCCCACCACGGCATGGGTCCCACACTCCGCCAGCAGCACACAGCGGACCTGCGGATAGGCTCCCTTGCCATATTGATTGCTCCCGCGCCCAAATGCCTGCTCATTGGCCTGCGTATCCGGCGTGTTGAAGAGCGTCCCATCGATGGCCATGAGCCGATACCGACCAAAGAAGGCGGTTGGCATCGTTGCCCGGTCGGCAATCAGCAGACAGCGCTCTGCCATCAATGCCTGCAACGCCTCACTTCCCAGTTCCTTGCGCCGTCCGCTTATCCCGGATGCAGATCACTGAGCTTGCCGACCAGTTTTTGCCAGACCAGACCCTGGTTCAGCCGACTCCACAACCCCATCCCGATGAGCAACCAGACCAGACTCAGCTTGCTTGTCTGCCGCACTCGCCGTTTTTTCTTCGGATACTGTATCCTTCTCTAAGGGTCGAATATTCGGGATACCAATTTGAGCTTGAAATATCCCTCTACATAATCCGACCCTTAGCAAAGGATACACAACCGGATCGATCCCTGGCTCCCTTTGCCAGCGAGGTCTACTCCTTCGATGAGAGCGTCATGGACCCCAAGAAGCGTTGGATCAAGGAGCTGCGTGACGTGCCAGCAGGAGCCAAGGACTTGTTGGCCGGTCGGCTCTCGTGCCTGTTCGATGTGCGCCGACAATGCTGGCGACGCATTGACGTCTTGAGGGATGCGAAGGCCAATTGTCAAGCCCATGCCAAGCAACTGCTCGCTGACATCAAGCCAGGAGCCTTACTGCTCTTCGATTTGGGCTATGACAATTTCTTTTGGTTTGATGGCTTGACGCAAGCAGGCTTCTGGTGGATCAGTCGGCTGCGGCACAACAGGAGTTGGAAGCTGATGCATGTGCTGCTGCAGCGTGATGGCGAAAGCTCAGCGCTCGTGTTTCTGGGGGCTCATCGCAGCGACCAGTCGGCCTACCTGGTGCGCCTGATCCGCATCCGCTACCCAGGGCGCTGGTACAGTTGGGTCACCAACGTCACCGATCCCTTGCAGATGAGTGGAGCTGAGGTGGCGCGTCTGTATGGGCGGCGCTGGGAGATCGAATTGGGATTTCGCATCCTCAAGGAACACCTGGGCTTACGGCTGCTGTGGAGCGCGAAACCCCAGGTGACCAGGGCCCAGATCTGGGCCCTGGTCACCCTGGCGCAATTGCTGCATCGCTTGCAGCTTCAGGTGGCGCGTCGGGCCGGAGTGGATGGCTTTGACGTCTCGGTGGAACTGCTGCTGCGACACCTTGCTCGCTTGCAGCAGCAGGCTGTGGCTCAGGGAAAGGGGCTGGAAGAATACATCGCTCAGGTTGGACCTTCCATGGGGCTCATCCGCCCTAGCAGCCGAACCTGTATCCAGGCCCCCCTCATCTTGTGGCAGGAGATCATCTGGCCGCCACCCGATCTGATCTGGATTCGTTCGCCGCGCTACACCCACAATCCGGGCGGTCCCGATCGTGGCAAAAAGCGCCACAAAGAGGGGGAGACCTGATTTTGTTGGAGTCAATGGCCTTGCGTCTGCCTCGTGGGTGGACCAGATGGGTGGACCGAGTGCATTGTGGACCACTCGGCAGACGCAAGGCCTGCCTCTACGGGCATGTTAGTTCGAGGGCTGTAAGAGTATGCTCAAGGGTAATCGTGGTGCCTTTGGACCAGGCGGCTCGAAAGGTCGAGTCTGGCAATTGAGCATGGAGACGCTCTAGAGCGTGTTCGTAATCTGTACGTTGGATATAGTGCAGATCTACGTGAGGTTGAAGACAGGAGGTAGCGGCGGCAAATAAGCTCGTGGCTTGTTCGAGTTGTCCCTGCTCCAGAGCGACATTGGCCAGCCCGATCAGGCGCTTGCCGATATTCCGTTTATTGCTTACTTTTTTATCGAGGAGTAAGGCGTCTTTATAGAGGGTCGCAGCCTGTAAGAGGTCGCCCTGAGTACGTTTGATATCCGCTAAAATGCCGAGAGCGGCAGCAATATTCGGATGATCGCCCTGCTCGCGGAAAAAGCGCAGACTATCCTGGACGAAGATTGTGGCCTGGGGAAGGTTTCCCTGTGCCAGCGCAATCTCCCCCAGGTCTCGTTGTTTGATGGCAAGCGTCGGCCTATCGCCCAGTTCACGAGCCTGGGCAAGACGCTCTTCACACAATTCCGCTGCCAGTTCGTAGTTGCCCCGAAAGCGTGCAATGTCAGCCAGGTTCTCATAGGCTAAAGCGATGAGGGGCCTGGTACCCACCTCATAAGCAAGCTCAAAGCTTTCCTGTGCGTCTGCTGCCGCTTGCTCAATGTGTCCTTGCGAGATCTCCACCGTCAGCAGGGTTCTGAGTATGCGCACCAGACTTTCTTTATCGGACAGTTCCCGCGCGAGCCGTACACTCTCCTGTAAGAGGTCGTATGCCTGGAGCGTATTGCCCTGCTGGTGCAGAAAGCGCGCGAGACTTTCTAATGCATTGGCAAGGGACCACTTGTTACCCGATGCACGAGCTGCCACAACACACTCTTGCAATGCCTGGTCTGCTGGCACAAAGTCGTTTTGACGATAGAGAACCCAGCCCAGGTTACTGAGTGCACCAGCAAGATTGAAATGATCGCCCATTTCGCGCGATACAAGAACGCTCTCCTCTTGCAGAGCACGAGCAACGGTCAGTTCGCGCAGGCGGTAGGCAAGATGGCCTGCACGCCGCAGTACTCTAGCTCGAATCGCCATATGAGCGGGCAGGTATGGTAAGTCCAACACCATATCGAGCCAGCGTCGCTCCTCGGTCCAATAGCCACGCAGACCACAAAAATTGCCAAAGATCTCGCAGAAGCACAGAGCCTGCTCAGTTTCCTGCTGCTGCACAAACCATAGCAGCGCGGTACGGAGATTTTCCAGTTCGCGTTCCAAAACTGACAGCCATGTAGCCAGTTGCGCTCCCCTGAGAGCTGGCCCGATACGTTCTAGGAAGGTAAGAAAGTAGAATGCATGTGCACGCTGAGTCTCCGCGCGCTCGCCCTGCTTCTCCAGACAATCTAAACCATACTCACGGACGCTCTCTAAAAGGACATAGTGAGGCTCACTCTCATCCTGCCCTACCGGCTGCAGGAGGCTTTTATCGAGCAGAGAAGCGAGCAAGCTGAATACATCGATTGCCTTCTGGCTTCTATGCAGGCAGACAGTCTCTACAGCTTCCAGTGTGCAGCCACCCACAAAAACTGAGAGCAGGCGAAAGAACCACTGCTCCTGTTCATTGAGCAGATCGTAACTCCATTTGATGGTGTTGTACAACGTTTGCTGGCGCTCCGGCAGGGTACGCAGTTCGCTTTTGAGTAACTCCAAACGCCGGGGGAGATATGCCAGCAGAGCCTTCGGAGAAAAGAGTTTCACGCGCGCTGCAGCCAGTTCAATCGCTAAAGGAAGTCCATCGAGGCGCACACAGATCTCCGCGATTGCACTTGCATTGCTCTGTGTCAGTTGGAAGGTTGATTGAGTAGCCTGTGCACGCTGCACAAAGAGAGTCACCGAGGCGTATTGCAGCAGCGTCTCTGGAGCGGGCAATCGAATAAGATCGGGCAATGTCAGCGGTAATACAGAAAAATCGTGCTCGGCTGGCAGGTGGAGCGTAGCGCGACTCGTGACCAACACCTTCAAGTCGGGGCAAGCAGCAAGCAGTTCTTCCAAAAATAAGGGCACATCCACCACCTGCTCAAAGTTATCAAGCAGCAACAAGAACTGTTTCGGGCGTAGGGCAGCCTTCACCTGTTCCGCAAGAGATAAAAAGCCACCCTCCTGAATACCAAGCGCCTCGGCGATGGTGGGTATTACGAGGGAGGAACTGGTGACCGCGGCCAGGGACACGAAGCAGGCTCCGTCAATAAAATGAGGGCGCATTTCTGCGGCCACCTGCACACTCAGGCGGGTCTTGCCAACGCCTCCTGGACCCGAGAGTGTGAGCAGGCGAACGTCAGGACGCTTGAGGAGATCACAGACGGCGGCGACATCCTGATCTCGTCCGACGAATGAAGTGAAGAAAGGAGGCAGTTTCCATAATGGTTCGGATTGAGTATCGGCTTCGGGAAGCACAGTTGGCGGCTCATCCTCAGCGAATTCGGGTTTGAGGAGGCCGAGTTCCTCCTGACTTTTCCCAAAGAGGTCGGACAATGCCTGACGATAATGAGGGTGAGGGATGTTTACGCCACGTTCCCAACGACTGACCTGGCGTATGTCGGGAAGCTGGAGTCTGTCGGCAACATCTTTATGTGTCCAGCCACGTGCCAGCCGCGCTCTTTTCAAGCGCTCGTTGGGAACAGGCTTTTTTTGAGTTGAATCATTTTCATCCATGAATACGCCCTGACGGAAAGCAAACTACCAGGTTGAGTAATATGAGAGTATTTTACCACAGGTTTCCAGTAAGAGATTGCCCCTCGACACGGACCGATAAATCGGCAAGCGTATGCGCAAGGTTCCTACCTATATGACGCTTGAACCAGCGATTCTATAAAATCGAGAACATTTGAGAGATTGCCCACCTATTTGCCCACTATTCGCCCACCGCGCGGTCTCCCGTATGGAGCGCGCGGAGGTTATGCTTGCAGTGTGTTGAAGATGGTTCAACGCTCTTATAGTTTTCTGAACAACGATGTCTCCCGGTCGTGTTGCGGAATACGCCTGACACTGGAGGTATAGGACAAATGATGAGCACTTATAATCAGCAAAATATGCCAATAACATCTCAAAAAGAAACCGGAGAATCCAGCGAAGAGATCCTTAAACGGTTTGACTGGTATATCGCGGTACAGACAAAGCGCATTGTACGTCTTTATCCGGCTCTTGCGCACCAGGCGGTTGTGGATCTGGAGATCGACGAACTCATGCAACGTGTGCGTATAAAGTTGTGGCGGACGCTTGAAAAAAGAACCATCCTTTATCCGCATAACTATATTAAGCGCATGATCCGCAATGAGCTCATCGATATGCAGCGACAAAAGAAGCCAACATTGCCGCTGCCGACGGATGAGGAAGAACAATGGCAGTTCTCGGAAACGACAGGTATCACGTTAGCGGACACACATGATCCAGCCGACGAGGTAGAGCAACGGATGGAAAGTTCATCTCTGCTGGAGAAGACGGTCCCGCTTGTACTGAGATTGCCACCGCGCCAGCGGCTGGCGATGATGTGTTCTTTAAAGGACCGTGTAGATGATCTGGTACAGCTTGTCGATAGCTTCAAGGCGCACCAGACCGATATCGAGAAGTTAAGTTGGCCAGCGGAACATCATCACCCGGTCAAGGCCAGGACATCGTGACCCAGAAAAGCGGCACACACGTCGCTGGTGGAGCGCATCGACGCCATGGCTCCTGGGCGACGATGTGCTGACCCTCTCCGGGTCACGATGTGGGTAATCCATACAGCATGCCTTGCGTGTGCCGGGTATGCCGCGCAGGTGGGGAGGAACATCGTTGAACGTGTGGAAGTCCTCCTGAGCGACGCGGCAGACGCAAGGCCTGCCTCTACGGGGACGAAGGGCGCAGACATGATTAAGAAAGCAGGTAAGGTATGGGAGCAGTTTCTGTCAGGGGTGTAACGATTTTTTACTGCTATGCGACTGAAGATGAAAGGCATCTCAGGGAGCTTGAGAAACATCTGGGATCGTTGAAGCGACTGGGCAAGGTGACGACGTGGTGTGATCGCCAGATTGCTCCAGGAATGGAGTGGGAGCACGAGATCAATGCACATTTGAATGCAGCCGATATCATCTTGCTGCTCGTCAGTCCTGATTTTATGCAATCGGACTACTGCTACAATGTAGAGATGAAGCATGCGCTTGAGAGACATAACAGTGCTGAGAAGGCTGAGGTAATACCAGTTATCGTACGCCCGGTCAACTGGCAGGATACTCCAATTGGTCGCTTGCAGGCATGGCCAGCCAGGGGGAAGCCGATTGCATTGTGGAACAATAAAGATGAAGGGTATCAGAATGTCGCCCGGGGTATCGGCAAAATTGTGAGTGAGCAACTGGCATTGCAATGGAAGAATGAAGGCAAATCTTACTATATGATTGGTTGCCATGAAGAAGCGCTGGAAGCCTATAACGAGGCGCTGCGCCTGAATCCTGCCAATGCTGAGATTCATAGAGATAAGGGGCATGTCCTGTTGAAACTCAATCGGTTCAATGAGGCGCTGGACGCTTATAATGAAGCTATTCAGCTCAAGCCCGGCGATGAGCATTTCTATATCCATAAGGGACATGCCTTTCTCAAGTTGCAGCGTTGCGCGGAGGCGCTCGTGGTCTATGATCACGCGGTGCGTATAAATCCCAGCAGTGCTTACCTGTACGTTCATAAGGGCTATGTGCTACTGGACCTCCAGCGTCCCCAAGATGCTCAATGTGCTTTTGAGCAAGCGTTGCAACTCAATCCGAATATTGGGATGGCCTACATTGGAATGGGACGAGCACTGGAGGCACTGGGGAGAGCGAGCGAGTCGCAGCAGGCGTATGGGCAGGCACGGAGTCTGGGACAGGTGATATAAGTAGAGAGCAGGGCGAGCGCAAGAGCGATCCATTTGTTGAAAGAGCGGTTCGTCGATGGCTGCGCAGGGCGAGCGCAAAGGTCGGCGGGCTTATAAATCGCGCCCCTACAAAGATGACGATCATGCCTCCAACAGTTCATTTTTCGTATCGAGCATAACCAGGCATCCAAAAGAGTGGGCAGCAGGGCGAGCGCAAGGGTCGGCGGGCTTATAAATCGCGCCCCTACCTTATAAATCGCGCCCCTACAAAGATGACGATCATGCATGGGCAACGGCTCAATCTGATTAGTGCCTCGCTAAAAAAGGTTGTTCAACTGTACACCCTATACACCCTTCGGTTGCTTGATTATGTATGCCTTTGAGGAAGAAGGAGTCGAGATTGTCAGGGAGGGCAGGACTGGAGGCGGTGCGGGGACTATTGGTACGATGGCGCGCCAGTTCCTGGGGTAAGGAAGCCAGGCTATCAATAAGGCCAATGCCACAATATATCTTGCCTGCTTTTTTGCGCTCGCGTTGATAGCCGTGGGCAAGGACTTTGCTGCCAAACGAGGTTTCGGAGAGCGCTTTCGTGCCTTTTACATTACACCAGAGCTGATAGATCATGTGTAAGTCTCTGGCTTTGATGCGCTTGCTGTCGTCGATGGCACAGCAATCGTGGAAGAAATCGGCTAATTCGTCCTGTTCGTCCTTATAGGCGGCGGTTGCTTGTTTGACGCAGTCTGGTTCCTGCCAGCCGTTCTGGAGCCAGAGCAAGCAGCCCTGGACAGCCCAGGAGAGGATAGCGGGTCGGACGGTGTTGAGTTTTTCGGCGAGTTCTTTGTCCTCGCGTCCGACGAAGGAGGTCGTAAAAGGGATGAGTTTGATACGTTGCCAGATGGCGATGCTTTGTTCCGGGATAGTGGGCAGGTTGTTGGTGGCAAGCCAGAGTTTGAATTGGGGTTGAAAGGAAAGGGTGTTGCGAGGAGTTGAGATGGTGAGTGGTTCGCCGCTGGTAATGCGTTTGATGATGCTGAGGTCGAGTGCCTGGCCGGGTGCGGTTTCGGTCATAGTGATGAAACGGGTGGCGGCGAGTGCCGGAAGGTTGGAGAGTGATGAGGAGGTGCGGGTGAAGGTGCTGGAGGGGACGTGTTGCATGTAATCGCCCATGATGGAGCTGATGGCGGCGAGGAATCTGCTTTTGCCGTTGCGTCCGGGTCCGTAGAGGAGGAAGAAGGTTTCTTCGCGGGTGCTGCCAGTGAGGGTGTAGCCGATGGCGCGCTGGAGGTATTGATAGAGGGTGTGGTCGTGATTGGTGATCTGGTCGAGGAAGGTGTCCCAGATAGGCGAGGTGGCGTGTGGGTGGTACTCGATCGGTATGAGGCAGGTGATGAGGTCGTGGGGGTCGTGTGGTTTGAGTTCGCCAGTATGGAGGTCGAGGGTGCCGTTGGAGACGTTGAGCAGGAAGGGGTGAGTGTCGAATTGGGAGGGTGAGGCGATAAGGGCGGGTTCGGTAGATGCGAGTGTGAGCATGGTTTTGATGCGGGGGAGGATGTTGGTGGGAGTAGTGGGAGAGGAGGAGTTCAGGAGAGTTTCTTTGGCGAGGGAGGTGATGAGATTGGATTGGTCTTTGAGCCAGCGTTTGCCGTCCCAGGTGAGCCAGCCCCAGGTGGGGACGTATTTGAGGTTGTGGCCGTGTTGGGTGAGGAGCTGCCGGGCGTTGTTGTGGTCGGTGAAGCGGTGGGTTGAGGTTGGGTTGGTCATGAGTGATGTTCCTTTATTGATTTTTAGGAGTGTGTTAAGGATGAGAAGAACGATTGTTTTTGTGGGTAGAAGATTATGTTGAGGTGGGACGAAACATAATCCGAGAGATTCGGTATGTATGAGATGAGTATAACTGGGTGAAGATGATATGTCAAATTATGAAAATACGATTTTCACCAAGAAATTAGAAGCAGGTCAGAGGGAAAGGATACAGTTTCTTGCAGAACTCCGAAATTACTTAAAAACCGGAGAGACAAAAGTTGAAACGAACAATTGATCAACGGCTTTTACGACATCAAGAGTACCAGGACCTTCAATAACCACTCCTAATTCATGGTTATCCATCAACCCCCGCATTGAGAGATTCGCTGACCCGACCAGTGCTATACTGCGATCAACAATAATAATTTTCGCATGGAGGTCCGCCTCATTATTTCGTGGCACGAAGGAGTATACCTCCAGGAGGCGAGGAAAATTTTCTCGAAGTCGCTGAAACTGCTGTTGAACATTTTGTGGCTGATCCAAAAAACGATTGATCAGGCAGCGGATACGAATCCCGCGCTGAAGCATAGTTGTCAGTTGTTGAAATAACATAGGCGTAGCTGTACTTATAGCAAAAGCCACTATCATCACCTCATCATTTGCTCGGGTGAACATTTGATAAAGGGCTGATTCTATAGATCCGAGTCCACTGCCCATCCATGTGGTACCATTTACAACGATTCTCAAGCGCTCGTCCCTCATGGCAAATTTTCCTTGAGAAGTGTGCGATCCAACCTGGTATTGCGATGTTCACAAGATGTTTCTGAGACCAACAAGCAGGCATAACATGCGGACCCATTGTACTTGCCGGCACCAAATTCCACCTCACTACATAAGGGATCGTTAGAACAGCCATCAATAGTATTAAAGGCGGCTCGTAGGACGCGATCAAATTGTGGTACGAGAGCTATCATTCCGCCCAGAGTGCCATCGCCTCCGGGTTGTGCAGTATAAAGAAGAATACCCCCGGCTGCCTCACCAGATGCGGAGTAGATATCGATATAGACACGTTCACGCACAGCCGCAGACGAGTAACCCGAATCGATAGAAAGGGCATTTATCAGGCGATGAGCGAATGTATGCCACCAGACAAACACAGGATGCAAATAGTCTTGATCATCAGAATCAGATTGCATACGCTGTTTATATCCATCAGGGTTTCTCCAAGCATCAAACCAGGTTTGATCGCCTTTGAGAGGGAAATGTTTTAAAGAGGCAAGAGCGAGATCAATAAAAATACCTTCCCCGAAGTGTTCTACGCCTGGATACCAGGATTGGGATTGCTTATCCATATAAACACACTCGACAACATCCCCTTTAAGTGGATCAATACGACGATATCCCCTCTGTACCATCACAACGCGCAACCGCGAAATGGGCGTTATACGCAATCTATATTTGTTATCTGGCCCTAAAAATTCTCTGACATCCTGCCGGACGACCTCAAATAGGGGTGGCGCTCCAGGAGTCTTAGAACGTTGCGGCGGTGCACCGGATGAAGCCGCACGTTTAAGAGCTTCGAATTCCTCATGGCGCAACTCACGATTTGTTGCAGGCAATGGTTCTTTCAATTGTTTCACAACTGTCAGGATTTCAGCTTCATCGTAGCGATTCACCTCATCGACAAGAGCCCGTCCAACTGTCTTGACTGACGCAAGCGTGTTTAGCATTGTTATCATGTCCTGCTTCGAAGTCACATTACTGAATGGTAAAACAGCACGAATAATCTTAGAGTCTAGCAAACGATAGAGCGCCGTATCAGCAGGAGGAATAGTCAATGATGTATAAAGTTCTGGCATCCGCAGATTTGATGCGCCACGCTGAAGAAGTTTAGCCTCAGCATCACAACTTGAGCGCCCCTGGTCATGTTCTGGAAACCGACCAGAACATGACCAGGTACGACCGCTATACGCGTACCCCAGGTTAACAGATGCATGACAATCAGGGCAGACAATATTGATATTACGAAGTGCACTTCCACCGCCTTGCCAGATAAGGTAAGCTGGTTGACATGAACCCTTTCGATGTTGAATAATACCGACCCAATCTACGTCATCGAGGTGTCCCCGCAGACAAACTCGTACAAAGCGAATAGCCTGATGGCGAACACGTTGCCACGCAGCATTATCAGAAGGAAGCAATGGACATCGAGGACAGGCCTGTCTGGCGTTTCCTACACCAGGGCGTTTCAGATAGAGTATCTGATGAGAAGTGCACAGCGCCCATGAAGGAAAAGCTCTAGTATCATAGACATCTTGAGACTCGGTAAGGCCAAGTTCAGCATTAGACGGAATACGTAATATACCTGCGCCTTTCAGTAAAGCATTAGATAATCTACTGTCTGTAATCTCAAAGTCAGTAACCTGTCGATTGTCGAATATACCAGAAGAGTCCAGCGCGGGAATAATACGTGGCCCTTTCTTACCTTCCAGAATGGCTCCTGGGCCATAGGTAGTAATAAATTGCGAACGTCGAATACCCTGCCCCATATATACCTTACTCCTTAAATTGTGTAGTTACCTCAACATCACGCAATGACATAGGAGCATTTTCAAACGCGACGGGGAGCTGACCTAATTGATGTTGTGCATCTCCAAGGATGACACCTCGTTCGGGTTTTCTCGTCATACTAGATTCGGAATATACAATGGTATCTTTTGGATCTCCTCCATAACGCATCTGATCATTAACAATAGCTTCCCACCTATCCAATTCCGAATCCATTTCGATGCGAACAGCTCCATTGACAGGTCGTCGTCCAGCAGGTTGTTGCCCGGCTCGCTCTT
>WNGE01005755.1_pt1 | contig 13949 bp, 10 predicted proteins | sample 5400651 | NCBI WGS metagenome assembly WNGE01 (sample SAMN13153370, study PRJNA577476) | soil metagenome | isolation source: 60 cm soil or saprolite under grassland replicate 2 | place: USA:California | collected 2016-06-15 | reverse complement strand
GCCGGCAAGACTTGTCTTCGAGCTGAGACCACCAGCTCTCGATTCGTTCGACAATGCTGTCGCCGTAGGCTGCGATTTCTTCTCCGGTAATGCAGCTTCCGTCTTCGGGCGGCACATTGGCATTGTTCGCCCAGTATTCCACCCCGTCCAGCGCGGTCTCAAGAAAAGCCTCGCCGATACGAAAGACATGGTGACTCAGGAGCCGGATCGAGCGATCACGGTTGTCAATCGCGCGCTCGGCGAGCCGTTGGTCGGGATACTGGCGAATGTAGCGTTGTGCCGCGCGCAGAACGGTGATCCATTTTTCGAACAACACTGCGGGAGGAAGCGGGGTATGCCCGGTGCCTTGTAAGCCGACAAATTCGGCGACGTCCTCCAAGTTCTGGCAGAAGATGTACTGTCCACCTTTTGCCAGCACGGGCACGGTCTGCACTCCGAGGCTAAGCAACTGCTCTCGTCCTGTCGGGTCGTTTAAAACGTCGAGGGTGGAAAAGTCGATGCCTTTTTTCGAAAGAAACTCTTTCGTTCTAAGGCAACTGCTTCAGCCGGGTTGGGTGAACAAGACGAATCGGTCATTCATGTTTTCCATCGTCATGTCGCCTCATAAGGAACCGTTAAACTGGGCGGAACCTATCAACCGCGGCTTCGGGTGTCAATCAGCACGGCGGTTCCATTTCATTTCAGCAATGCGCTAACGGAGGGGTAGACCCCCGTGTCTGCCCTCTCGGACGGGCGACCACACAGGGTCGCCCCTACAAGTATTTCTGAAATTGAACCACCACCCATCGTAGCTGTCAGCATTCTATGGGAATGGCGTAGGATGCGGTGACCGAAGGGAACCGCATCACTCATCATTTGGGAACCGTACGGGTGCCGCCGGAAATTTCTCAAGACGGAGAAATCTTCAGCAGCTTTCTTGCGTTGTCTTCCAGGATTACGTGCTTTTCGATTTCCGAGCAAGGCAACGCTTCAATTTTCTCGACGCCCTGCCAATCGCCTAGTATGTAAGGAAAGTCGGTGCCGAGCATCAAGTGTTCGGCGCCGACTTTGCGGCGAAGAAAATCGAGAGTGTCAACGTCGTAAACCAGTGTATCGAAATAGAGGTTTTTCAGATAAGCGCTCGGTACGGCGGTGCACCGTGGCGAGTTGGGCCGGTCGGCGCGCCGCGTTGCCTGTTTTCCAGTAAGAAATTCTCGATCAAATCTACTCACATGATAAGGAAAAAATCCGCCGCCGTGGCACGTGCAGAGTTTTAAATTGGGAAAACGGTCGAACACCCCGCTGTAAATAAGAATCCCGAGTGAAAGGGTGGTGTCAGCCGGATTGCCGCAGACTAAACGAAGCCCAAAGGAACCCATGAGCTCGGTTCCTGCTGGATTGTCAGGGTGCATGAAGACGAGCACGTCCAGTTCCTGCGCCTTGGCCCAAAAAGGATCGAAGTCCTCGCTGTCGTAGTAACGGTGATTGACGTTGGTGGGTATATAAGCGCCGCGAAAGTCGAGCTCAGTGACCGCGTGCTCTAGCACTTTTGCCGCGCGCTCCGGCTCCTGGATCGGCACCGCGGCCATCGCGGTGAATCGATCTGGATATTTCTTGAGGAATTCTTTGACGCACTCGTTGTAGATGCTGCACCAACTCTCCGCCTGTTCGCCTCGTAGATCATAACCGAGAAGTTGCGTGCTCGGATCGACCGCCGCCAGCGCAATTTTGCCCTTCTCCATCATCGCCAGCCGTGGCTCCACATCGGTCAGGCCTTGCGACAACGGATACCTTGGACCGCCGTTGAAGCAAAAATGGATCGTTCCATCCTTATCTTCCGTGACCTCGATACCAAGCGATTTACTGTGCCTCCTGCCTTCGTCGATCACCTGCTCCGGAACGTAGTGATGATGAATATCGATGGCGCCCATGAATAGAGTTCCAGGTTCAACGTTCAAGATTCAATGTTCAAAGATTCGGAAGATGCCGTGTGCGGAAACTTGGAACTTTGAACTCGAATGGTCGCCCTCATGAAACCGTGTCGTCATTTCTCCTTGGTGCAACAATAAATCCAGCCGGCTCTACTTGTCGAACAGGCCGCTCTTTTCCAGCTCGACCAAATATCTCCGATCGATCATGTCCTGCGGCTTGATCGATTTCGCGCGCGGATCTGCCGGCGCGATCTCATCGAGCGAAGCTTGCAGCGCCGCGTCGCTTATTTCCAGACGGCGCTCGAGCGCGGGAATCTCCGACTGGTACGCCGCATCGAGAACCTTGGTATCGGTGATGCGCAGATATTTGCCCAATACCTTGTACACGAGCTTTTTATCGGTGTGGAGAATTCTCGAAGACTCGGCCATGACGCGCATGAATCTGCCGATCACCGGTCCCCGTTTGCCGATCACTGAACGTAGCGTAACGAATTGCGCGGCGCCGTAGGGAATGCGCATTTCAGGACCGTTGATCACGTAGCGATATCCGCTCGCCGCGGCGGCCGAGTCACCGGGAGCAACCAGCCCCGCCGCGTCGAGATTGCCACTTAAAAGCGCCGCCAGTGTCTCAGGCCCTCCACCGGTCTGGATGGTTTGAATGTCCTTGCTCGCATCCATCCCCAGACGCTTCAGCGCCTGGATCACGAAATAGTGCGTGTTGCCGCCGAACCGCCCGACGCCGACTTTTTTGCCTTTGAGATCCTCGGGCCGCTTGATGTCTGGCTTACCGAGCACGCTGTGAGTCAGGATGTTTTTGATGCCGCCGATAAAAACCAAATCCGTGAAGCCTTGAACGTAGGCACGAACATTACCCGCAGCGCCAGTGACGCCAATCTCCGCGTCGCCGTTCAACGTGGCCGCGGTAGCGATCGGCGACGAGGGAATAAAGACCAGGCGAAAGTCTAAATCGTATTTCTTGAAGAGGCCGGCTTCCTGTGCGATCCAGGGCATCGACTGCGACATGACCTGCGCCGAGTGGAGTCCGGTAAGCCTGTCGACGGCGGACGTCCGATCTGCGAAGAATGTCAGCGAGCCAAATACCAAAAGCGTGAGTGCAAGAGCACATAGCAAACTGCGAGCATTCGTCCGCATGAGTTTTCTCTCCTCTAGTAGTTTGGCAATCAAAGTTTACCTTGAGCCGCGGGCTGCTGCGCGATTCGTTCCGTCAGATCCTTCTTCGAGACTTTGCCGAACGGGGACAAGGGAAATTCATCGAGGATTTCCAGACGCTCAGGCAGTTTATGCTTGGCGATCTCTTCGTTCATGAGAAATAAGACGAGCTGTTGCAAAGTCAAAGAGCCGCCGGCGCGCAGGATCACGCACGCGCACATGCGCTCACCGAGAATGGGATCGGGCATCGGCACACAGGCGACGTTTTGCACCGATGGATGGATGAGAATGAGATTTTCGATTTCCTCCGCGCTGATCTTCTCGCCGCCGCGGTTGATCAGATCCTTTTTACGCCCTTCGACCATGTAGTTTCCCGAGGGATGAAGCCGCATCAAATCGCCGGACCGATAAAAGCCATCCGAGGTGAACGCCCGCGCGTTGTATTCCGGCACGCCGAAATAGCCGCGCAGCGTGTACGGCCCGCGCGCGAGCAACTCGCCGATGTCGCCAGGCGCGACCTCATTGTCGTCGTCATCCACCAATCGCACCTCGTCGTCGGGACTGAGCGGTCTGCCGACCGTTTCCATCCTCACATCTTCGGGGTCGTTCAAGCGCACGAACATCAGCATGCCTTCGGCCATGCCGAAATTCTCCTGCACGGTGACGCTCGGAATCAATTCCTTGGTGCGCCTTCGCACCTCGGGCTGGAGGCGCTGGCCGCCACTCTGGATCACCCGCAGCGAAGACAAGTCGAATTTTTCGATCAGCGGATCGTTGATCAAACGGATCAACAATGCGGGCACGACGGCGATGTGCGTGACCCGGTGCCGTTCGATCTGGGCAAAGATCTCTTCGCTCCGCGTCGAGCTCAAAACCACAAACTTGCCGCCGTGCAATAGATAACCTTGCAAGCCGGGACACGCGAGCGGCAGATTGTGGGCCAAGGGCAGTACGTCCAGAAAAACTCCGTCCGGGCCGACTCCGGTCACGGCCGAGGCGATTTTGGAATTGTAGAGGTAATCATTATGCGTGCGCGGTATCAGCTTGGGAATGCCGGTGGTTCCGCCGGATAATTGAAACACCGCGGGATCCTCCGGATCGATGCTGATTTTCGTGAGATCGGCCGGCGAATGTTTGCTCGGCCGCTCAACCAATTCACTCAAGGAAAGAAACCCTTCCGGCGCGTCGCCCAGTATGATTCCAAACCCAAGCGACTTACTCGCGTCGCGAATTCTCGTGACCATCTCGCGGTAGTCGAAATCCCTCGCTCGATCCGGCGTGGCGCAGGCCACCGCTCCTGACAGCTCCGCGAATTGGTTCATTTCCCGATAGCGATGCGTCGGCAACGCCATGATCGGGATACAGCCGAGCTTTTGCACGGCAAAATAGAGATAGGCAAATTCGACGACATTCGGCAGCTGCACGACCACCCGGTCGAGCGGTTTGAAGCCTTCATCGAGCAGATTCAGCGCGAGGCGAGTAGCGCGCTCATTGAGTTGAGCATAGGTGATCGACTTTTCACCATCGATGATCGACACTCGATCGGCGTACCGCTCGAAAACTTCTTCGAAAGTATCGCGCAGCGAACGATCTTCCCAATAACCCTTGGCGCGGTATCGCGCGGCAAATTCTTCAGGAAATCGAACGACGCCTTCTAACATTCATCTCCTCGCTGCGCTCGTCGAGTTCACGTCGTTCAAAGGGTTCAAAAAGTTCAAGACGTTTGAAAACGACCTGAACGCATTGAACATTCTAAAGCACTTGAACCTCCGAAAACGATTTGAACGACTGGAACAATTGGAACGTCTGGAACGGTTTTCATAGTTTACGTTGTGCTCGAAAATCCCCCATCGACGATGATGATCTCGCCGGTCACGAAGCGGTTATGCAAAATTAGACTCAGCATGCTGTCGGCAACGTCGTCCTCCGTGCAGCAGCGTTTGAGCGGCGTGTATTTTGCGCGCCGCGCCATCAAGCCTTCGTAGTTTTCCGCCAACGTCCGTTTCATCCACTCGCCCTCAATCCATCCGGGAGCGACGGCATTGACGCGAATCTGTGGGCCGAGCGCGTTGGCGAGGGTCTTGGTCAAGTTGGCCACTGCCGCTTTGCTTGCGGCATAAGGCAACGGCTGCGCGCTCGGGCGGAGACCCGCGATGCTGCATGTGTTGACGATGCATCCGTTGGGCGATTTCTTGAGCAATGGCGCGGCGGCGCGAGTAACGAGGAACAAACCCAGCACATTGACGGCGAAGACTCGATTCCAAGCGTCGACAGTCATTTCTTCGAGGTTCTTCGGCTCGACGTCGACCGTGGTGCCGGCGTTGTTGATCAACACGTCGAGCCGGCCGAATTCCTTTTCCGTCGCCACCAGCATCGCGTGTACGGCCGCGTCGTCGCTCACGTCGCAGCGATAAAGCAGCGTCTTTGCGCCTGCCGCCTCAGCGCCCTGAGCCGTAAGTTTTGCCGCGTCCTCGCTTCGGCTGTAATTGATCACCACGTCGTAGCCGTTCTTGGCGAGCGCGATGGCGGCGCTGCGTCCGATGCCCGTAGCTGCGCCGGTGACGAGCGCCACTGGTTTGTCGTTAGTCATTACAGCACCTTCTCCAGCTCAGAATCATCATCAGCAAAACTTAACCGGCCCTCAAATCATTCCCTCGCCCACTGGGAGAGGGCTAGGGTGAGGGTAATTTCGCGCAGCGAGACTTGCACCCTCACTGTGCAAGCCGGGGATCCTTTACATCACTTCAATCCTCTCCCAGCGGGAGAGGAAGTAATGCTAGGCAATAGTCCATCTCGCTGAAGGCACTCCCCGCAAAAGTCGGCGTAATCTCACGGCAGGTTCAGCAGCTTCGTCGCATTGCCGCGCTCGATCTTCGCGCGGTCGTTCGCTGACAGTCCGGCTTTATCCAGCTGCGGAATCGTGTAGCCCAGGCCGATCTCAGGCGGTGAAATCGGATAGTCGCCGCCGAGCACGATGCGATCGGCGGTCATGCAATCCAGCGCGCAGCGAATCGCCGAAGCGTCGGCGGTATGCGTATCGACGTAGAAGGCCTGGCAGTATTCAACCACACGCCGTTGCAGGTACTCGGGCAAAGGACGTTTTTCCTGCTCGTAGACGCGTCGTTCGAAGAAAAACTGCTGGTCGAAGCGGCCCATGGTGAACGGCAAGAAGCCGCCGAGCTGGCAGAAGACAAACTTCACTCCCCACCAGCGGTCGAACACACCGGCGGTGATCATTTTGATCAGGCACAACATGTCGTCGAGCAGAAATCCAATGCCGCTATTGAGATAACGATTATTCAGTCCGAGCGCCTGTTGCCAGGCGGGCGGCACCTGGCCTGGATGCACCCAAAGCGGCATATTCCACGACTTGGCCCGCTCGAAGATCGGTTCGTAAACCGGATCGTCGAGCGCGCGCCCGTCGATGTTCGTCGAGAGAGAAATGCCGAAGAGTCCCAATTTCTCGACGGCGCGGTCGAGCTCCTGCAGTGCACCATCGCCGCCATACGGGTCCACCGCCGCCGCAGGGATGAAGCGGCCGGGCGCGATGCGGGAGGCCTCGGCAATGTAGTCGTTGACCATCTTAACAACTTCTTCCATCGGCAGCTTGCGCGCCCTCGCCGCAGGCAAAAGCAGATTGCCATAGTTGATGACTTCCTTATCGACGCCGAAGCGATCCATCAAGGTGAGATGCTTCTCCAACGAGCTAAACCCATCGTCGGCATAGAGAGTCCGCCCAAGATAACTTCCCGCGGCAAATTCGCGGAGCGCGTCCAATATCGTCGGTGGAAGACAATGGGCATGGCAATCAATCAAACTCATAATTGCTCCCTCCGGAAATTTGGCTCGCCATCGTCGCGAAAATTATGTGACTGACTGATGTAATAACACAGAATGTCGTTGAATAAGTCATTCGTTTCTTCGTCGTCATGCCGGCGAAGGCCGGGCATCCAGGTTTGAAATCCCTGGATTCCGGGTCGCGCTAGCTTCAGCCTGAGGCTGATCCGCCTCTGGCGGAATCGCGGCCAGCTTGCCCGGAATGACGTTTGAATTATGGCGCGAACTTCTGAACAGAACATTAGCTTACCCGCTCCGATTTTGCAGCGCCAACGCTGCTCGACGGCGAGGATAGCTAACACCGCCCTATCTGATCTGTCAATAAATTGATGGAATCATTTAATGATCCAGGACAAAATCAGCACCAGCAATACGCCGGCGATCATGCCGGTCACTGCGCTTTTGGTTCTATGCGCAATGAATATGGCAAGCGCGAGAGCCAAGCCGCGCTGTGGCGCGGCGTCAGCCTCGAAACGCGCGCCGGCCATGAAGAGCGTGATCGAAATAATGCTGCAAATAAGAGCATAGGAGACATACCGCAACCAGCGGTCCAATGCCTCAGGAAACTTACCGCCGACGAACAAGATCTGCGGCAATGCGCGAACGGCAAGGGCCATCAGTCCCATGATCAGAATGATTTGGATGCGCGAGAATTCCATTCTTCCACTCCCCAACCCAGGGTTGCGACGAAGATCGCCGTCGCCAGCCAACCCCATCCGGGACTGATCCACGCGCCCGCAAGCGCTGCGATCAAGCTGCTCAGACAAATGAGCCGCGTCGTCCAACCCTCTATTTCCACTACGAGCAAGCCCGCAAAATAACCAGGCAAAATAAACTTGAGCGCTTCTTCGAAACCCGGCGGAAAACCGAGGGCGACGGCAAAACCTGTTCCTGTGCCCACCACCCAAACCGCAAAACTGCTGACGCCAACGCCGAGAAAAAATGCGAGATTGCCGTGTCCATCGCAATCCGCAGACGCAACCTGCCGCTCTTTCTGAAACTGTAGGTACGGAACGATGAAGCTGCTGGCGCTGATCACATGCGACGACAGGAACAGAGGAACACGCTTCACGCCGCGAAAGAATGGCGCCAAAGTCGTGCTCATCGGCAGGAAGCGCAGGTTCATGAGAAACCCCGCCACCAGAACTTGCAGCGCGGATTTGTTCTCCGCGAGCGGTCCAAGCACGGCGAACTGCGCCGGTCCCGAGTAAACCCAAGCGGACATGAGCACAACTTCGTCGAGCGAAAGACCGTGATTTTGCGCGGCGATACCCCAGGCAATCGACGATGGAATGAACGCGATCCAGATCGGTATCGCCGCTTTCATCCCTTGGCGAAAGCGCGCAGCGAAGGACATCACCATCGCTTAGCGGAGGGAAAAAGAAAGATCAACGGAAGCCTAGCCCCGCGCGCAGTCTTGTGTCGGGGCACGCCCCTGTGCGTGCCCGCGGGAAGGGCAACCACGAGAAGTTGAGGCTAGCAGCCTGACGGCGGTTTTCTATTTGTCCTTTGGATGAAACATTTTTGGTGCGCAAGCGCTACGCCACTCGGCAAAAATCAATGGACGGATCTGTCCGTGTTCCGATGTAGGGGCACGGCGTGCCGTGCCCCTACCAAGTCACATCAGAAAACGGACGGGCTGAAGCGCAGCTTGAACATGTTTATTGCTTCAGCATCTTCACCAGCTCTTCGTTGAGCTTCGCGCCACCACCCTTGAGATAAAAATTGAAAAGATCTTTCGGATCTTGCAGCTTGATCTTTTTGTCGCGTAGATATTTTGCCATCCGCGAGCTTTCAACCAAATGGGACGAGCGCAGCTCATGTTTTTCAATGATCGCTTGGCCCTCCTTCGAAATCATAAACGCGACGAACAGCTTCGCTAAGTTCGGATGTCCTGAATTCTTCGGCACGCCCAAATGAAAATAGGAAGTATCGGCGGGGGTCGAGCCGAGCACCGCGGTGAGCGGCGCACCCTTGGGCTGCCACTTCCACATAGTAGCCAGAGCGTCGCCGATATTCGCCATGATCGGAAATTCGCCGCTGATCACCCGCTCCTCTTCGCCGTAACGGAGCCAGCCGCCGTTGAGCGCGACGAGCTTGCGGGTGAAGTCTTTGAGCTTTTCTTCGCCCCAGATGAGTGATAGCTCGACGAGCCAGTTGGGATAAGGCGGCACAGCGATCTTACCCGCCCAGCTTTGGCTCAGTCGCGGATCGATCAAATCTTCATAAGTCTTTGGCGCTTTTTCCGCCGGGATCAAACTCGCGTTGTAGACGATGCCTCGCGGCGAAGAGTAAACCAGGACGCCTCTCCGTGAAACGATCTCTTCCATCGGTCGGGCGATCCACGGGAAAGTCCCGGACCAGTTCACCTCTTGCAACGCGTCTTCTCGAAACAGATTGGTGTACTGGCCCAGCGAGCCGAGATAAATATCTGTCGATGCTTTGCCGCCGGCTTTGTGCTCGGCGATCACCCGCGCCGCCATTGCGTTCATTTCGGGACCAGCGCTGAAACGTATTTTCGCATTGAACCCGAATCGCTGGTTGAAAGCGGCTTCGCTCTCCGCCAGACCCTTTTTCCCGCCAAAGGTCGTCGGCCCGGCGACAAAGACAGTTCTTTCTCACTCTTTGCGGCAGAGATCAGTTGCTCCACGGTCTCCGCGTGAACCCATCGCCACGCGCTGAATATCAGCGGCAAACAAAGCAGCAATCGCACGCTGCGTCGTTTATTCTTCATGAGAAGCCGCGTTACACACCGCTGGTCGCGACCAAGCGCTCGGGGCGCGACCATTTTTTGAGAGGCTTGCCTGCGGCCAGCGCATTGAGCTCGCGCTGCCAAATCTGGCGCAAGAGAATGATGGCGACATCCGAGCGGCCCAGACGCTCCGCTTCTCGATTGGGAATGGCGCCTTGCCCTTGTTGGGCGACGTGATCTTGTATATTGACGATATCCGGCCGCTGCTCGATATCATGCACGCTGAGTTTTCCTGCCAGCGCTGCCGCTGCCATTTCGTTGGCAGATGGAAGCTTCGAGATAACCTCCTGCTGTTGCCGCTGCCGCTCGCGAAAACGTAATGCCGCTTCGCCGCCGATATGCACGAGCGCGATATTGAAGCTCCGGTGGCTTACGTCATCTACCGGGACGCGCCAGGCGAACGCTTCGCGCCAGCCTTCTTTTGCGCTCTCCGGCGAACCTTTGATGTAAAGAATGTTAGGTACGATGTAATGATTCACCCGCGCGACTCCGTTGGAGCGAGTGCCGTACATGGCGACTCCGTAGGTCGTTTCCTCGGCAGTGATCTTCGGTATATCCCAGTTGAGGCCAAACTTGGTGAAATTGGATTTTGCATGGGTGAACGGCACATGAACCTGGTCCACACCATTTTCCAGCGTATTGAAGTAATTGCAGTGGCGAACGTATGAGCCGACATCGAGCTCGCCTTCTTGCTCCAACTCGGGATAGCGCGGGAAGCGCGGCGCAATGCCTTCGCCGAAATAAGCGAAGATAAGCCCCAAGTATTCCTCGGTGGGCAAACCGCGAATCTTCACTTTCTTGGCAAAGCTTTCATCTTCCGCCGGTTGCTCGACGCATTGACCGGTGCCGTCATATTTCCAGCCATGGTAAAAGCAGCGAATGCATTCTTGCTCAACCCATCCGACCGAGAGCTGGGTGCCGCGATGGGCGCAACGGAAGTCGACGACGTATGGCCTACCGCTCTCGCCCCTATAGAGCGTAAACATTTCGCCCATGATATGGATCGGCACGGCGTGACCGGCTTTCAATTCTTCAGAAACATAAACCGGCTGCCAAAACATTCTTAGGTACCGGCCGGCCAGGGTATCGGGCCCAGTGTGAACGAAATCCATGTCATGGATATGTTCGCCTGGCTTTTCAGATGACATCATGGTCTCGGACCCTTTGGTTGTTTGGAACATTGGATCTTTTTGTCATTTGATATTGTTTCGAGCTTCGGATCCTTCGACATGGCTCAGGACAGGTTTCCTGCTTCGAATTTAGTCGTCTATCCTTGGCGGCCTTTGCGCCTTTGCGTGAGACAATCCGATTTGGTTCCGGCTTTGCCGCACTAGGCTCTCTTTGTGGTCAATTTTCTTTACGCCGATGACGCCACATGCTGCAGTTTGCGGGCGTAGATCCAAAATCCCGCTACCAGAGGTGACATCACCGCAATCATGACGATCGCGATAGCCGCTGCATCGCCGAGGCCGCCGCCGTGCCACTGCCCCCAAATGTAAGTCGATAAGACCTGACTCTTCGGCGAAGCTAAAAACACCGCCATCGTCAGCTCGCGATAGGCTGACAGCGATGTCCAGATCCAGGTGTAGACCAAACCGGGCTTGATCAGCGGCACGATTACTTTTACCAGAATGCGGAAGGTCGAGACACCGCCAACTTGCGCGGCTTCCTCCAACTCCCGATGCACCTGAATCATGCTGTTGTTCAGCACGCGGGTGCCGAAGCTGATCCAACACACCACATAAACTGCCATCAGCACGAAGATCGTGCCGTAGAGCGGGACCACATTGGAAATCAGCAACGCCAGGTAGGCGATCGAGAGAGCAAACAGCAAATGCGGTACCGGATGAGGCAGGAACGCGATGGCGTCGAGAACAACGCGCCAGCGCATGCGCGACCGGGTGACGATCCACGAAATCGCCGAGCAAATGATCACGATGGCGGTTGGTACGACCACCATGAGCAGCACAGTGTTGAGGGCGGCACCCAAGAGCGCGTCGTCGACAGCAATCTGCGTGTAACGTTCGAAGGAAATCACAGACAGCGCTTGCCACGATGGCGCTTGAACGTAGGGGAGCAACGACACCCAAAAGATCGCGATCATGGGCAACACAAAAGCGAGCAAGAAGTACGCGCCCAGAAGCCCCCAAGCGACCAGCCACCAGTGCCCGAGCTCGACGGGGCGCGACTGGTATGCTTTCCCGGAGATGATTTGGTAGCGGTGGCTCTGTTTCAGCGCGCGGAAATAAGGAATCATCAAAATCAGCGACAATCCAACCATGATGCTACCGTAGGCCCCACTTAGCCCATAGCGCGGCAATCCCTCGTTGGGATTGATCATGAAGTAAATGGCCGTGCTGAACGTAAAAATATTATTGGCCATACCGATCACGCCGGGCACATCGAAGGCAGCGATTGCCACGGTAAGCATCCAGATAACCGCGGAGAAAAGAGCGGGCCATATCAGCGGCAATTCGACCCGCACCAGCGTGCGCCACTTGCTCACACCGTGGACGCTGGCGGCTTCGACCAGCGCGGGGTTCATGCTGCGCAAAGCCGCTGAAATCATCACGTAGGCGAGCGGTGTCAACGTCATCCCCTGAACGAAACCGATCCCCGGCACCGTGGCGATGTTGAGCGGAGCTTTTGTCAGACCGAAAAGCTGCATCAAAAAAATATTGATGACGCCGATGCGTGGGTGGAGCAGAAATACCCAACCCATGGCCTTGAGAAAAGTCGGGAACAGAATGCCGATGCTGAGCACGCTCATGGCCACGGCCTTGTAGGGCATGTTGGTGCGCTCGATGAGCCAAGCGAAAATAAAACCTAAGGGAACCGACACGGCGATCGTGATTGCCGCGAAAATTAGCGTGGTTGTCATGACCCGATAGGTGTACGGATCGGCGAGCAAGGCGGCATAATTTTTTAAAGTATAGGCCGATACCTGACCCGGCACGCCCGTGTGCAGGCTCATCCAGATAATCATCGCCAGCAAAACAAGAATCGACAGCGCCGCGAATCCGGCGATTCCCACGAGCGAGAGCTTTGACCAATTGAACAGCGATCGTGGCTGTTCAGCAGTAAGCACTTGGGTGGACATGGATCGCTAATCGTCCGAATACGAACGACTCGGATAGTTCACCACGGAGGCGCGGAGGACGCGGAGAGGGAGTTTGAAAATGTAAAACTCTGCGTACTCTGTGTCTCTGCGGTGAGTCCTTCTTTTTTCCTTTGGTTGCGGCTCTGCTGCATTAAGCCTTTGTGGTAAAGCGACAGACGACAAATCACCCGGAGCCAACCCTACTTCAACAAAATCTTGGTCAACTCTTCGTCGAGACTGGTGTCCTCTTTTTGAAAGACTTCATTGAGCTCTTTGGGATCTTGCAGCTTGAGCTTATTGTTCTTCACATACTTTGCCATCAGTGTGCCGTCGACCAAATAGGAGCTGCGCATATCATGCTTTTCCATCACCGCCTGCGCTTCCCGGGTCGTCATCAACGCGACGAAGAGTTTAGCCATGTTCGGATGCGCGGAATTTCTTGGCACAGACAGTTGATAATATGAACTTGTCGCCGGCGTCGAGCCAGGCAATCCGACGAGAGGCGCGCCCTTTGCCTGCCATTTCCACATTGCCTCCAAGGGTCCTCCCGTGCTCGCCATAATCGGGAATTCGCCACTGACGATCCGTTCTTCTTCACCCTGGCGCAACCGCCCTCCCACCAACGGCGCCAGTTTGCGCGCATATGCCAAAACTTTTTCTCTACCCCAGATTGAGGATACTCTCACTAACCAATGGATGTACGAAGGGATCGCCATCTTTCCCGCCCAAATCGGTGAGAGCGCGGGATCGATAAGATCTTCGTAGCTCTTGGGCGCTTTGTCCTTAGGAATCGAGTTCGAATTATAAATGATCCCGTGGAAGGACGCGTAAACCAGCAATGATTCTTGCGGAAAAATCTCCATCTCCTTGGTCACCCAGGGAAATATTCCCGACCAGTTCACTTTCTCCAGCGCCTTCTCTTGATGCATGGTCACGTAGGTACCGTCCGAACCCAGGTAGAGATCGGTTGACGATTTAGCACCCGCCTTTTGCTCAGTGATAATGCGCGCGGCCACTTGCGGAAAGCTCGGGCCGCCGGTGAGATTCACTTTGGCTTTGAAGCCGTATCTCTTGGCAAAAAGATTTTCCAGCTCAGCGAAACCTTTCTTGCCGCCGAAGGTCGACGCGCTGGCGACAAGCGTTACTTCTCCTTCTTTCTTCGCTTCAGTGACGATCTGCT
>WNGE01005754.1_pt1 | contig 13950 bp, 8 predicted proteins | sample 5400651 | NCBI WGS metagenome assembly WNGE01 (sample SAMN13153370, study PRJNA577476) | soil metagenome | isolation source: 60 cm soil or saprolite under grassland replicate 2 | place: USA:California | collected 2016-06-15 | reverse complement strand
CGATCCAGCGCAGCGATTGACTCGGCATAGCGGCCCAAATATGCGTAACTGAGCGCGATCTGTTGCAGAAACTGAAAGTTGCGCGGGTCCAGCTCAACCGCGCGCTGCTGGTTCTGCAGACCTTCCTCCTGCTGGCCGCGCCGCGCCACAATATAGCTGGTGAGTTCGAAGAGACGCGGGTCGTTGGGTAACGCTCGCCGCGCAATCTCCAATTCGGCCAGGGCACCGGCATAGTCGCGCAGCCCGTAGTAGAGATATTCTGCGTGCGCCAAATGCGTCTCGCCCGCATCTGGCCGTAGCCGTGTCGCGGCTTGCAGAGCAGTTTCAGCCAGCGCAAGCCGGGCGGGCGTGTGATCCCCCCTTACTGCATAAAGATATTCGTGCGCATAGGCAAGCTGGCAGTAAGCGTCAAAGAATGACGGATCGCGCTTCACCGCCTCATCCAGAAATTCGATCGCCTTGCGCCGGTCTGGTTCTTTTGTCGCGCTGAAATCTGTCGTCAGGAGAAGTGACTTCGCCCGGCTGTAAAGGTCGAATGCCGCCAAATCAGTGGTGGGCGGCTGTTCGATCGCCTTCTTCTCGTTAGGCGAAAGCTTCGCTTCCAACTGATCGGCAATGCCCTTGGCGATCTCGCTCTGAATGGCGAACACATCTGCCAGGTCGCGGTCATAGGTTTGTGCCCACAGATGCGCGTCGTTGCGCGCATCGACTAACTGCGCGTTGACGCGCACGCGATTGCCGGAGCGCTGAACGCTGCCTTCTACCACATTAGCGACTCCCAGTTGCTGCGCGATCTCCCGCAGATTGCGCGCAACCCCGCTTTTATACTGCATCACCGATGCGCGGCTGATGACTTTCAGGTCGGCAATCTTCGCCAAGTCGGTTAGAATTTCATCCTGCACGCCGTCCGCGAAAAACGCGTTGTCTTTTTCCTCGCTCAGATTTTCGAACGGCAATACCGCGATACTTTTTTCTGCGACAATTAATGCCGATCGCATCGGTCTCCGCAAAACGAACACGAAGGCGGCGACAACGGCAGCGAGCACCAGCAATGCGATTGCCACTTCCGCCCAGCGCACGCGACTCCGATGTTTCTGAAGCGCTTGGAACTTTTTCGGCAGCTGCGGATTACCAATCTCATCTGAGTAGAGGTTGGTGACGCCGACGCGCATCCCGTGTTTCACTTCGCAAACGCCAAGATCGTGCAGCAGCGGTCGCCAATGTTCGTATTCTTCCAAATCATCGGCAACGTGCTTTGAGACAAGAATGTGTCCGGCGTCCCCGCAAGCCATGACTCGTTGCGCCATGTTAAGGCCGGCGCCAGCGAGATTAGCGTGACCGTTCACATCGATGACGCCGCTCACCGGGCCGCTGTGCACGCCCATCCGAAGTTCAAGGCGTGGATGCTCCTTGCGCGCCCGGCTGATCTCAACCGCAGATTGCGCGGGCGCTTCCTGACTTGTGTAGAAAACGAGCGCCATGCCGTCGCCGGCTGGAATTTTTATCAAGCGACCGGCAGCTTCGGCTTTTTGATATTGATCCGAACCGCGGACGATTGTTGTTAGCTCGTCAACTACTGCCCGCTGCTCGTTGATCGAAAGCTTCGAGTAACCAACAATGTCGATAAACAGGATATGCGCGACTTCGAGCCGAATTTGCTCTTTAACCTCGGCGGGCACGTTATGAATTTACCTGAAATCAAAATAATTGATACTTCCGCTTCCCGCCGACGAATCGAGACCAAAGGTGGCTCTGTCGGACATTATCCGCAGCGCCGCGTGAATTTTTTCGAGCAAAAATTTTCACAGCTCGATCAAGACGAACAAAAAGGGTTTGCGCGGTCTATGAGCTTTGGTAGCTTTCTTCACTATGCTATACCGAACCCTTATAAGTAGCTTTTTCGTCGCAGCCGCATTCGCATTCTCCCCAAGCGCTCCTGCAGAAATTGCCGGCATTCAGGGAGAAGTTCGCGGGATGGATGGCCGCCCTCTCCAAGGTGCTGAAGTTCGCATCGAGCGAAAGGACAAAAACGGTGCGCCGGTTACGATCCAGACCAATGCCAAAGGCAGTTACGCATCCAGCACACTACCACCTGGCACTTACAAAATCAGTGTGGTCGAAAACGGCACAGTCAAATCCAATGTCACTATTAAAACCGCTGGAAGTACGGCACGAGTCGACTTCAACCTCAAGCCATCGCGCGGGAAAGGCGTAACACATTACGTCTTGGTATCAGGAGGGATTGGAAGCCATATTGGACCCCGCTGGGTAGAAGTCGATGAGAATGGGACTCCGATCGCCGGAAGCCTAAATGCCGAGACGAAAAGCGGCGAACTAGAGCGTGAAATGTACAGGCGGCAGACAAACAGCCAAGGTCGCTGATATTTAGTACGTTGCACGGAAATAGTCGCGCCTGAGCAACACTTAGCATTTCGCCGGATCGGGCCTGGGAGGCCCTTCGCAATTTGAGAATGATTGCGAGTGCATTAGGAGGGACGACGATCTCGCTCGATCCCCTGGACCGGGATAGCGGTCACCTTTTCTGAAGAATCATGGCAGAACATCCACCTAAGCGTCTTCTGTCGCACGTTATCGCCGAGTGGGCTTGCGCGCTTAAGTACGAAGACCTTTCGCCAGCGGCGATTCAAGCGGCGAAATTATTTTGGTTCGATTCCATCGGCTGCGCTCTGGGCGGTAGTCAGCAGGATGACGCGAAGATTTTGCTGAAGCATTACCGGGCGATGTCCGCCAAGGCGGACTCGTCCCGCCGTACGGCGGGCGAGAGTGGTGGCAAAGGCAGCGCGACCGCGTTTGTCTCGGGCTTCAAGACCAATCCGGTCGATGCCGCGTTTTTAAACGGCCACATGATTCGCGCGATGGACTACAACGACATCTATTGGAAAGCAGATCCATGTCACCCGAGCGATCTCATCGCTGCACCGCTGGCGTTGTGCGAAAGCGAAGGTCTGAGTGGCCAGGATCTGATTCTGGCCACCATCATCGCTTACGAAATCGAAATGCGGTTCTGCGAAATCGGACGGCCGGGCGTGCGCGAGTACGGATGGCATCATGCTACATTGAGCGCATTCGCGTCGCCAGTTGCCGCCGGCCGGCTCCTCAATCTCACACCGGAACAAATGGTCTCCGCTATCGGCATCAGCGCGTCGCGCACATTTTGTCCGGGGGCGGTGACAGCGGGCAAGTTGACCAACATGAAGAACACGGTCGATCCGTGGGCGGGACGAATGGGGGCAGAGAGCGCGCTTCTCGCTCGCAACGGGTTCTCCGGACCCGAGCACATCATCGATGGCAAGGAAGGATTGTTCGCCGTGTTCAAACATGTGCAATACAAGGGACAACCGGCGACGTTCGACGGCGAGGCGTTGGTTAAAGACCTGCCCAACTCGAAAGAGTCTCATTATCGCATTCTCGATTGTGGAATGAAGAGTTTCCCGGTCGAGGCGCTCAGTCACGCGCCGCTGACCGCGATGATGAAGACGGTCAAGGAACACAAGATCAAGCCTAACGAGGTTAAGGAGATCAAAGTGGAAGTGATCGCACGCGCTGCGGATATTTTGGGCGACCCCCACAAGTATCGGCCCGACTCAAAGGAAACGGCCGATCATTCCCTGCCTTATTGCATGGCCGCGGGATTGGTCGATGGGATGGTAACGCCGTTGCAGTTCAAAGAGGAACGCGTCCTGGATAAAGCGCTTATTCCAATCATGGATAAAGTGAAAGTTGTCGCGAACGAAGAGTTCGAAGCTCTTTTCCCCAAGTTTCAGCCGAGTCGCGTAACGATCACCACCAATGATGGCAAATCACATTCCACTCGTGTTGATGTCCCCAAGGGCGATCCGCGCGATCCCATGACCGAGGAGGAAATTGCGGTCAAGTTTACCGCGCTGGGTGGCGATGTTATCGGCAAGGATCAGTGCATGAAGTTGCAGAAGTTCATTATGAGCATTGAAACCGCCGGGAATCTTGGCGGACTCTTCGAGCTGACTACGGCTCGTTAGCAGCCTCTCGTCATCCCGAGCGAAGTCGCCTGCCGCGCCGTAGCTCATGCGAAGGCTGGGAGGGATCCCGCCGCGAAACCTTTAAGGTAACTTCAACGGGATCATTCGACTCCGCTGCGCTCTACTCAGGATGACGGCGAGTTGTCACGCCGTCGCGCTGCCTTCGTCGGGACTGCCGAATTCAATGCCCTGTGCCAGGGGTAGCTCAGTCGAAAAGTTGATCGTGTTTGTCTGTCGGCGCATGTACATCTTCCACGAATCGCTTCCGCTTTCGCGACCACCGCCGGTTTCCTTCTCGCCACCGAACGCGCCGCCGATCTCAGCGCCGCTCGTGCCCGTATTCACATTGGCGATGCCACAATCGCTGCCGACTGCACTCAGGAACTTCTCCGCTTCGCGCACATCATTCGTGAAAATCGCGGAGGTCAATCCCTGCGGCACACCATTTTGAATCGCGATCGCTTCGTCGAAATCACGATAGGTCAGCAAATAGAGCAGCGGCCCAAAAGTTTCATGACAGACAATCTTGAAATCGGGTTTCGCATTCGCCAGGCATGGCGTCATGTAGCAGCCGCCCGAATATTGCGCACCGTCGAGGCGGTCGCCCCCGTAAAGAATTTCGCCGCCCTCATCCTTCAATCGCTCGATGGACTGCTGCACCATTTCCACTGCGCCCTTATCTATTAAGGGACCCATCAAGGTCTCGCGATCGAGTGGATTCCCAATCCGCAAACTTTTGTAGGCGGTCAAAAGCTTCCCGCGCACTTTATCGGCAATTGATTCTTGCAGGATCACGCGCCTGGTCGAAGTGCAGCGCTGACCCGCCGTGCCCACGGCGCCGAAAAAGATCGATTGAGTCGCCATTTCCAAGTCGGCGCTCGGCGCGACGATGAGCGCGTTGTTTCCGCCCAGTTCCATGATTGTTTTGCCGAGCCGGCCATGAACCGTTTGCGCAACGTTCAAGCCCATTTGGACGGAGCCGGTGGCCGAGATCAAAGGAATGCGACGGTCAGCCGACAATTTTTGACCAACTGTTTTGCGGTCGCCCATGAGCAAAGTAAAAATCGCCGGATCGGCGCCGGTCTCGCGACAGACGCGCTCGGCAATTTTCGTCACGGCAATCGCAGTGAGCGGCGTTTTTTCCGAAGCTTTCCAAACTGTCGCGTCGCCGCAGACAGCAGCCAGCGCGGCGTTCCACGACCAAACGGCGACTGGAAAATTGAAAGCGCTGATTACCGCAACAACACCGAGCGGATGCCATTGTTCCATCAAGCGGTGACTCGGCCGTTCCGATTGAATCGTAAGGCCATAAAGCATGCGCGACTGACCAACGGCGAAATCGCAAATGTCGATCATCTCCTGCACTTCGCCTTCGCCTTCGGCGATAATTTTCCCGGTCTCGAGGGTAACGAGCTGCCCGAGATCATGTTTAAAATCGCGTAAGGCGTTGCCGAGACGGCGAACGGTATCGCCGCGAACCGGGCCAGGCGTAGTACGCCATTTCAAAAACGCCGCGTGTGCGCGTGAAATTGCCGTGTCGTAATCATCGGCCGAGGCAGTGCGCACACTGGCCAGTTTTTGCCCATTGATCGGCGAGATTTTGTCAATCTTCGCGCCACCCCCGCGCCATTCGCCATCAAAGACGCCGGCGTTGTCGTCACCGATGCCAAGTTTCTCTAAGACAGATGTCATGGGTGGATCAACCGCTCCGTAAATTCCAGTCCGGCTCGGACCGGTGTTAAGCAGATGGCGCTTCGCTGCCTAAAATTAGAATCGAGGTCCGGGCCGGACGGGCACTCACTGCTCGACCCACCTTCCGAATTCATTTTTGTGTGCGGCAATACTTCCGCAGCAAATCCATCGCTTCGTCCACCACCTTTTTCGTGATGTCGAGCGCGGCACGAAAACGAATGGAACGCTCGCCTGATTTCAAAACCAGCAGACCGGAATCAAACAGCTTCCGCCAGACATCATCGCGCGTCTTGGCGTCGGGTAGATCAAAAGCGATGAACAAACCACGTCCGCGCACTGCCGATACGATTTCGCATTCCCGTTGCCAATCGAGGAGTTGCTCCAGAAAATAGGCGCCGACCGTGGCCGCGTTCTCAACCAGGTTCTCCTGTTCAATCACGCGCAAATAATGGGTTGAGCGTACCATGTCGGTAAAATTGCCACCCCAGGTTGAATTCAACCGCGAGGGCAAACGAAAGACGTTGTCTTTCACTTCATCGAGCCGCGGTCCCGCCATCACGCCGCAAACCTGCACCTTTTTTCCAAACGCGAGCAGGTCCGGTTGCACGTTGAAGTGCTGGCAACACCAGACGCGGCCAGTCGTGCAGAGACCACATTGCACTTCGTCGAAAATGAGGAGCATGTCATTTTCATCGCAGATTTCCCGCAATTTCCGCAGCCATTCGCCGCGGAAATGATTGTCGCCGCCTTCGCCCTGGATCGGTTCAATAATGATGGCGGCAATGTCGGTCCCGCGTTCAGCGATGAATTTCCTGATTTCCGTTTCCGATTTTTTTTCGCGTTCGATCACGTCGCGTTCGCGCTCCTTTTCCGGCAAGGAAAAATCAATCGCTGGATTCGAAACCCGCGGCCAGTCGAACTTGGCGAACAAATCGGTCTTGCGCGGATCGGTGTTGGTCAGGCTCATGGTGTAACCCGACCGGCCGTGGAAGGCGTGGCGAAAATGCAAAATCTCGGTGCCGCGTTCGCCGCGACCGGCCGCCATGTTTTTGCGCACCTTCCAATCCATCGCCGCCTTTAATGTATTTTCGATCGCAAGTGCACCGCCTTCGATAAAGAGATAGCGGTCGAGCGGCGGGAATCCCGCTACGCGCGAAAACGTTTCCACAAATTCCGCGTACCCCTCGGAATAAATGTCCGAGTTAGCGACCTTGAATTTGGCCGCGCGGAGTAAGTCGTCTTTCACGGCCGGCTCATCGAAATGCGGATGATTAAACCCGATGGTGAGCGACCCGAAAAATCCGTAGAGATCGATTAGACGGCGGCCGGTCGCTTCATCATACAAGTAAGAACCACGGCTTTTTTTCAGATCGATTACGATCTTAAATCCGTCCATCAGGACATGTTTTTCGAGTACGTGCAAAGCCCACGCACCGTCCTGGACGGGGGCTTTCGTTTCGGCAATGCGACTCCGCTTTTTTGACGGGCGGGCCGCTTCTGTGAGCACAGGCGGCATAGAATGTGATGATACTCTGTCAGGTAGTTTCGGTCAACCGTCCCGGGGGCTTCGGTGGAGGGACTCGCCGCGGCGAGTCCCAAATTTAGGGACGCGACAGCGCGCGTCCCTCCAGAGAATCAAGAAACTGGTTTTTCGGGTCGCGTTAATTTCAAACCTCACCTGGATTCTCGCCGCCCATGAACCGCCAGTCCGGCTCGGACCATCGGGAGAATACCGACGCCACTCCGATGCTACCCTACTTCGCGGATGCGAGCGCGTTCTTTTCCGCCGTGGCTTTGGCCAACGCGTCATTGTATGACGCGAGATCGATTGCGTAGACGCGATTGCCTTCGGTGTCGCTGTGGAGAAGATCGCGCTTGCGTAACCGAAGTTGTTCTTCCAGTCCGCGCAGTTGCTCGAATTCTGTTGCGTTTACGGCGCGACGCTGCTCCAAGCTTGGCGTCACCCGAGCAGCAACGTTCGCCGTCTTCAGAGAGCCAGGTTTTTCCATCGCATATCCGACCGGCTGCTTTGACCGCTGCGGAGATGATGCCGTGCGATGACCGTGGTGCATGCTCAAACTCAATCCCGGTCGCATCACTACAAAACCAAAAATGCATAAGAGCGTGGCCACGCGAAAAAGATACGAATTGCGCGCTTGTTCCGGATAATTCAGCCGGAAGAATAGGGGACCGAATGGGAGAAAAACTCCGAGCGCCCACCAGACGCTGATATCGATCGCGGCGATCAGGAGCAGAATGCGAGAAATCAGCGCGCAAACGATGGCGAGGCCGAGGAAAACGAGGGAGACCATCCCAGTTTTCGAGCACCCGTAGTGCCAGAAGCAAGGAACGGCGGCTTCCAAGCCGCCGACCTAAACAAACGGCGGCAGTTATTGGGTCATCCTGAGTGCTGTCGAGGGATCCCGCGGAAGTAACCTCAAAGCTAACGCATCGGGATCCCTCGGGCTTCGCTCGGGATGACGATTACACGATTCCCCGCCGTAAATCGTCGTGTTTTCCGGCCAGCAACTCCTGCGTCAGATCGTAGCCGGCGCGGTCAGCATTGTGCGATGTGCCCGCGAAATGATGATCGATCCGAATTTTGGCGGAGCGACAGAAATAACTCGCGACCGACAAGACTTCATCGATCGGCTCACCGGAGTCGATTTTGTACTGCGCGAACGAGCATGTGGCGCTGATCGCGAAAAGTTCCGTCGCTATCCCGACGAAACGCGAAAGCAACAGTTGCTCGCGATCGAGTTTTGGACCGAAACGCGCCATGGCGTGAAATAATCCGCGCGCCAATTTCTTACTTGTGCGCGCAGCGCAGCGGACGTGCGGCCGTAGATCGGGGTGAAGTTTGTCGAGGTTGCCGGCGCTCGCGGGCAACCACTGTTTCGGATACCAGCCGGCGTAAAATTTTCCGGAAGTGAAAACTGCTTTTAATCGCTGCGACATGGGCAGCTGAGTGTTGAAAATCGCGCCCCCGACTTTCAAATGTGGATCGAGAGCTTCGCGCGCAATGAACAGCCGCATGATTTCGCTCGACCCTTCGAAAATCATGTTGATGCGGCAATCGCGCAGAAAACGTTCGACCGGGACCGGTTCTTCGCCGCGGCCGGCGAGCGACTCCGCTGTTTCGTAACCGCGCCCGCCGCGCACCTGCATCGCTTCATCAGCATTGCGCCAGGTCGTTTCCGTCGCCCACATTTTGCACATTGCGGTTTCGATTCGGAGATCTCCGGCTTTACGATCGACCAGGGCGCTGGTTAGGAACGTCATTGCCTCCATCGCGAAAACATTGCCCGCCATCTCCGCGATTTTTCCGGCGATGGCGTAGTGTTGGCCGATCGGTACGCCCCATTGTACGCGTTCCTTCGCCCATTTGCGGCAAATCTCGAGCAGACGCTTCGATAAACCGACGCATGCTGCCGGAATCGTCAGGCGTCCTGTATTTAATGTCGTTAGCGCGACCTTCAATCCCTGACCTTCTTTCGCGATCATGTTTTCGCGCGGCACCCGCACGTTGGTGAATTTCACAATGCCGTTGTAGAGCGCGCGCAGACCCATGAAGTGACAGCGATAAGTGATCTCGAGTCCGGGCGAATCGACATCAACAATGAAAGCGGTGATCTGCTTGCGCTCCTTCCCGTTCACAATTTTCGGCGGCGTCTTCGCCATCACCACCAGCACGCCGGCTTTGATCAAATTCGTGCACCAAAGTTTTTCGCCATTGAGGATAAATGCGGACCCGTCTTCGGTTGGATCGGCGCGCAAACTCATGTTCGCGGGATCGGAGCCGGCATTCCATTCCGTGAGGGCGAAGGCCGAGATTTCGCGGCGTGCCACGCGCGGCAGATATTTCCTTTTTTGCTCTTCGGTTCCGAAAAGGAGCAGTGGTTGCGGAACGCCGATGGATTGATGCGCGGAAACGAGCGCGGTCAGGTTTGCGTCCCAACTGCCAAGCAGCATCGCGGCGCGGCCGTAATTTACCTGCGATAAACCGAGACCCTCGTACTGCTGAGGAATTTTTACGCCGAACGCGCCCATCGCGAAAAGCTCCTCGATGTTTTTCTGCGGAATCTCGCCGGTACGATCGATTTCATCGGCATCAACATGATCGCGCAGATAATTCTTTAACTCGGTGAGGAACGCTTCGCCTTTGGCGCGGTCTTCCTCGCTTTGCGCCGGATAGGGAAAAATGCGCTCGAAACCGAATTTTCCGATGAAAAGGTTGCTGGCGAAACTGCCGCGTTCGTCGAGTGGATCGCGGGATGCTTCCGCCAGCTCGAGCGCGGCGGCCTTCCCAGCCGACATTTTCGAAGTGTCAATGATGGGAGCGGAGCCCGCCTTCGGTGTTTCCTTCACACCCGTTTCGGCTTTGACCTGTTCCGGCGGCGCTTCCAGCGGCGTCTTCATATTCAGTTCTCGGTAGGGCGACGCTCGGCGGAGCCGTAAATTTTCCCGCTGGCTCGACAGAGTCTCGCCCTACCGATCATAAAACCTCGTTCCATCGCGTGCATGCTTCTTGAGTAGTTCGCACGGCGTATACTTCTCGTTAGTTCGCGCAAGTTTTTCCATCTCTTCGACCAGCTTTTTTATGCCAAAGTTTTCCGCGAAGCGCAATGGCCCGCCCCGCCAGGCCGGGAAACCGGTGCCAAGAATCATTCCGTAATCGGCGTCCTCCGGCGAAGCGACCACATTTTCTTCCAGACAACGCGCCGATTCATTCACCATCAGGAGCATCAGGCGATTCGCCACGTTCGCCATGTCATTCTTCGTTGTAGCGGGGGTCGCTGACCCCGGTTCAGGTGAAGGCGGCGCCACGGGCCGGCCGGGGTCACCGACCCCGGCTACAGGGCGGCCGCGCCACTTCTCAATCTCCGCATTCGGTGTCTGCAATTTACCTTCGTATTTGTAAAAGCCTCCACCAGATTTTCTTCCGAGCATTTTCGCTGATTGCATTTCGTGCAGAATTTTTGGGGCGCGATCGCGTTTGCCGTAAGCTTTCTCCAGAGTGTTCGCGATATCGACAGTAATATCGACGCCGATCTCGTCGATCAGCCGCAACGGCCCCATCGGCGTTCCCCATTGCAAAAGCGCATCGTCTATTTCCTGTCCGCTCACGCCATTTTCAAAAAGTTCCGCAGCTTCGAGCAAATAAGGAAAGAGGACGCGGTTCACGAGAAACCCGGGACTATCGCGCACAATCACTGGCAGCTTGGCGATCTGGCGCACAAAACCGAGCGCGCGCGTAATTGTGGCGTCCGACGTTTCCGTTCCAACCACCACTTCAACTAGTTTCATTCGACTGACCGGATTAAAAAAATGCAGTCCAAGCACGCGCTCGGGAGATTTGGCTTCTGCGGCCAGGTCGATAATCGGCAATGCCGACGTGTTCGTCGCCAGGATGGCCGTTTCCGGAGTTTTGCTGGAGAGATCGCGGAAGATCTGTTTTTTGATTTCCAATTTCTCCGAGGCCGCTTCGATCACGACCTGGACATCGCGCATTTCAATCGGCGCGCTGGACGCGACGATGCGGGCACGTCCTTCCTTCGCTTTCTCTTCCGTTATGATCGCGCGCTTGACCGCGTCGGCGTAAATCTTCTCGATGTTGGCGAGTCCGCGCGTCAGCTCCTCCGTTCCCACGTCGCGCAAAATCACCGACACTCCGCGCGAGCTGAGCCATTGCGCGATGCCGCTGCCCATTATGCCCGCGCCGATTACCGCCGCGTGCGTAATTTTCTCGGGCGTTTGTTTCGAGCTACCGCGTTTGTACTTCTCCGCTAGGAAAAAATTGCGGATCAAATTTTGCGTCGCGTCGGTCTCGCCGAGTTCGACGATGGTATCGAGCTCCGCGGCCAGCGATTGATCGATCGGAAGATTCTTGCGGATGATTTCGAGTGCGCGCGCCGGTGCGAGATTTCCGCTCGCACGTGGCGCCCTTGTTTTTCCCTCACCGGCGGCTCCGCTGTCCGCCTCTCCCCGCGGGAGAGGGGAGGGTGAGGGCCTTTTCCCGTCGCGGATTTTCTTCTTCGCGGCGTCGAGCAGTTGGTCGCGCGAAACAATCTCATCAATCAGCCCAAGTTGTTTCGCTTCCTGCGCGGAATACAATTTTCCTTTCACAATCACTTCCGCCGCTTTCTCCGCGCCGATCAAACGTGGCAGGCGCGTACAACCGCCCCAGGCCGGAATCAAACCGAGCGTTGTTTCGGGCAAACCAATGCGCGTGGCCGGATCATCGCTCGCCACTCGCCAGTCACATGCCAGGGTAATTTCGTAGCCGCCGCCTGCGCAGGCACCGTGAATCGCGGCACAGGTCGGAATTTTTAGCGCGGCCAGCCGATTGAAAATGCGTTGTCCCTCCGCGATGAACGCGCGCATCTCGCCGGTCTGCGCTTGCTGCAACAGTGTTTTCAAATCCGCCCCCGCGATAAAAATCGATTTTTTGGCCGACAAAATCACGACGCCTTCGAGCGAATCCTCCTCTTCGATGAAATCGAGCTGCTGATCGAGATCGCTCAAGGTTGCGGCATCGAAAATATTCGCTCCCGATTCGGGTCGATCGAAGGTAAAGAGGCAGATCGCGTCGGTGATTTCGCGATGAATCATCGGGCCGGTCAGGGTTGCAGGCATCGTATTAATTTTGGAGAGCTTTGCAGAAATTGCCAATCCCGAGAAGTGACGTGGGCGCTGAAACGAGCGAGCTCTCGTTTTTCGCCCTGTGATCGCGCGTCCTGCGTGAACTCCGTTACTCCATTTTCCCGAGCAGCCTTTGCGGGAAGAATAGACTCGCGCGCGTGCTGGCCGGGGTAAATATTCGAGGGAATGATTCGGTCACTCGCCTTTACCACACAGGGTCGCCTGCACACCAAGGACATTGAATTTTTTTTGATGCCCACGTTGTTGGCGGACACCAACCTCTTTCTTTGGGTGGACTTGGAAAATCCTACGTCGGAGGAGTCGCATCGAGTGCTGGAAAGTATTTTTCATTTTCATCCGCTTTCGATCGAGGACTGCGTGGCCGTGAGCGAATCACCCAAAGTCGAGGAATATACGCCGAAGGAGGGTGACCGATTCACACCCTACCTGTTTATGGTGATCCACGCCGTCGATTACAGCCGCAAAGACGGGGTGTTTGCGACAAGCGAACTAAACTTCTTCTTGGGAAAGAATTTCCTTGTGACCTATCACGAGTTGCCACTGAAAAGTGTGCACATGACCGAAGAGCGTTGCTTACGAGGTACTGGGCACATTGCGCGAGCGCCGGACCGGGTCGCGTATACCCTGCTGGATGGGATTGTGGATAACTACAAGCCCGCCTTGGATGAACTCTCTCTCGAGATTGCCCAATTGGAACACGAAGTTGTGCAAACTCCCGACAAAGGAACGCTCAACCGGTTGCTCCAGATTAAGAACGAGGTGTTACACTTGCGGCACATCGTTAGTCCGCAACGGGAAATCCTGGCCCGATTTGCGCATGGCGAGTTCAAGCTCATCCGGCCGCACCTGGTGCCGTACTATCGAGATGTCTACGATGCACTGTTCCATATCTCGGAACTGGCGCAACGCTACACCGATTCGCTGACGGGCATTTTGCAGGTCTATCTGAATATGTCCGCGAATCAGACGGGGGAGATTATCAAGCTGCTCACGCTTATTACGGTGATCACAACTCCGCTCATGATTGTGGGCACGTGGTACGGCATGAATTTCGAGGGAATCCAGGAATTCAAATGGAAGTATGGATACGAGATGGCAATCGCAATTACGTTGGTCGCCACCGGGTTGACCGTATGGTGGTTCAAGAGAAACAAGTGGTTGTGATTTCTCCTGCAGTGTCCCCGGCTTTTTCGCCGTGCTAATCGTACTAGTATTAGTGGTGATCGTGTAGTCAGTTCCGCGCTGCTTGTTGGAAGAACGACGGCGAGCATGTCGCGCACGCAACTGCCGCCGGTGCGATTGCGCTCCGTTCCCGCGGGTGTTACAAAACTCGGTCAGCGCTCAAATCAAGCGCTGGTCCAGTTGTTATGGTCGGCAAGATTTTAATCCCGGAAATTCGCAGCCTGATTGAGGCGCGCGATTTCGCTGGTTTGCGTGAACTATTCAGCGAGTGGCCACCGGCAGATGTCGCCGAAGTCATTGTTGATATGCCGGAAGACGATCGCGTCATCATCTTCCGAGTTTTGCCTGCGGCCCTGGCGGCGGACGTTTTCGAGTATCTCGACGTGGACGCGCA
>WNGE01005751.1_pt1 | contig 13953 bp, 15 predicted proteins | sample 5400651 | NCBI WGS metagenome assembly WNGE01 (sample SAMN13153370, study PRJNA577476) | soil metagenome | isolation source: 60 cm soil or saprolite under grassland replicate 2 | place: USA:California | collected 2016-06-15 | reverse complement strand
CATTCGTGTAATAGACCGTCGCCGGCATGTCTGGCCGAATCGCCGACCAAGCTACCGTGTGACCTTCTGGATCCAGAATGGTCGTGTCCTTGGTATAGTAATACCGCACCGGGGCCGTAGCCGTCGACGAACGGAACATAATATAATCCGAATCCGGCGTATAAGCCGCAATCGTGCCTGTGCTGGTGGTGGTCGCCGACTCAGTTGTCGTCGTGGCCGTCACAGGATCCCGTGTAGTCGTCGTGGTCGTGGTCTCTTGCGCGAGCGCTATGCCGAGCGCTGCCGCGCAGGCCGCTCCCCCTCCCAATATTTTCACTAATCTCGTTTGTTTCATATTTGTCCCTCTGCTTTGATTGAATGGATGTTCTCCATTGTGAGTGTATCCGACCCCTTAATGCCGGACTTTATTCAACTGCACCTTGTTATCGTAAGGTCCGCCTCGCGTGGTCGCATCGAAACGCGTAATCGCCTTTCTGGCGCCCGAAGCAACGCAACGTGAGTGTTATGCAGGCATTACCCGGTTTTCGCGATTTCCTGCCTGACGTCTGTGCCGCGCGAAATTACATCTTTGCGCGCTGGCGCGAAGTCGCCCGCCGCTACTGTTTCGTGGAATGGGATGGCCCTTTACTTGAGCCCACCGACTTGTACAAAAAAAAGAGCGGCGCGGAAATTGTCGATCAGCTTTTCAATTTCACCGACAAAGGCGAGCGTGAAGTCGCGATGCGCCCTGAGCTCACACCTACGTTTGCTCGGGTGATCGCCGCGCGTGAGCGCGAATTCAAGAAACCGCTCAAATGGTTTTCCATCGGCCAATTTTTCCGCTACGAAAAACAACAGCGCGGCCGCTTGCGCGAACATTTTCAACTCAATTGCGACATCGTTGGGGAGACTGCGCTCGCCGCGGATATCGAGTTGCTCGCCCTGTGCATCGATGTGCTGCGCGCGTTCGGATTCACCGAAAAAGATTTCGTCGTCCGAATTAGCGACCGCGAATTTTGGACGGATTTCTTGCGCGGGAAGGATGTTCCGCCTGATCGATGGGACGATGTGTTGCAAGTAATCGACAAATTCGGGCGCGAGTCGCGCGAAAAAACGATTGAGAAACTCGGTGAACTCGCTGATCCGGTATTGAAAGTTCTGAGCGAGGGCGGAAAGAGCGAAAAGCTCGACCGACTGGTCGATGGCCTTCGGGGCCGCGGCCTGGGCGAATTCGTCACTATCGATGTCCGAATCGTCCGGGGTCTCGCCTATTATACCGGAATCGTCTTCGAAGTGTTTGATCGCGCGGGAAGCCTTCGCGCCGTAGCGGGCGGCGGTCGTTACGATAATCTGATTCAGCAACTAAGTGATGGTCCCGTGTCAATGCCTGCGCTTGGGTTCGCCATGGGCGACGTCGTTCTCGGCGAATTGATCAACGAAACGCCTCACGCGCACGATCGCATGCAGCAGGCAATCGCGACCGAGCGAAAGATCGACATTTACATTGTCATCGCCAAGGAAGAGCGCCGCGGTGATGCTCTCGCGCAAATCCAGCAACTGCGCGATCTCAGCTACCGCGTGGATTATCCGCTAATGCCAATGAAAGTCGCCAGGCAATTTCAAGCTGCCGAAGACGCGGGCGCCTCGCTTGCACTTCTCTACGGCGACGAATGGCCGAAGCTCAAAATCAAGAATCTGGCCACGCGCGAAGAGAGACTGATTGCCCATGAAGAGTTACTTGCACACCTGCAAGCGCAATCCAGCGTGTCATCCTGAGCGCGGCTGCATATTCCCCCTTCTGTCATCCCGAGCGAAGCGCAGCGGAATCGAAGGATCTCACTATTTTTCAACGGCGGATCACGCAGATAACGCGGATTTTACTCTCTCATTGCGAGCGAATCGAGAATCTCTCCCCGTTCATGCGCGCTTGCTGCTGTAGCGCGGCTCAAACACAAACATCAAGCGAAACTGAGTCGCGCTGACGCATTGCTCTCCGCGAACTCTGTTTGATCTAAAGCCGCCGCTAGCGCAGTGCGGCCGCTTCTTTATGGCGGCCCTTCAGCTCGAGCACCATCCGTTTGATGTGCCTGTAGTCCTGGTGCGATTGCAGGAACTGCAGACTTTGTTGCGGATCGCCCCATTGCACGACTTGGATGGTTTCCTGACGAGCTCCCCATGAATTCATGTCGCGCGAATTCGCCATGTAGAGGTCGATCGTGTTGCGGCCGGAAAGCGCCCAGCCGTAATCTTCCACGCGATAAATTTGCCCGGTGGAAAGCAAACGGAAGATCGTGCCCGCCGGCCAACGCGACCAATCCGCCGCGGCGCTCCCGTAAACTAGACGCCCTACAGACGGCGATGTCGATCTTCCCTTCCTTGTCCTGACTGTTGTCGTATTACGTCTCTCCGACATCGAAAATGGTTGCAGCTCCGGCGAATACGAAGCGCGCCGCACTTCGGTCTCAGCGGCTTCGTCCACCGGAATGGCGCGCGGAACTTCATACGCGGGGATCGCACGCCGCACGACTTCGGCCCGGTGAATTGGCGGACCCGCTGCGTGCAATTCTCCACCGAGGGCGTTGTGGTTGCTGTATTCTCGATGGTCCGATTCGGTGTGCGTGTACGCTGTTGTGCGCACATTCTGAAAATCCGTTTTCACCAACGGGCGCTCGTAGAGCGGCAGTGCGCGATGGCTCGTTCCGCAGGCGCTGAGGACAACAATTGCGATGAACGCCGCTAGAACGGCTAAAGCAAGGTTGCGACGCTTAGCGTGGGTCAAGGTGGATCGCCGGGACTTATTAACAGTTATTCACAACTCTTGGCAAGCCTATTTTTGAAAATTTTTGGCCACGGATTTCCCGGATTGCTTTTCCTATCCGCGATATCCGCGTAATCTGCGGTTCATTTATGACCGCCGAATTCGAAAACCAAGTTTCTGCAACACTCGAAGAAATTAAGTCGCAAGGTCTTTTCAAAACCGAACGAATCATAACAAGTCCCCAAGATGCGCACATTGCGATCACCGGTGGCAAACGGGTTCTTAATATGTGCGCAAACAATTATCTCGGTCTCGCCGATCATCCTGCGTTGATCGCCGCCGCCAGAGAAGCACTCGACACCCGTGGATTCGGCATGGCAAGCGTACGCTTTATTTGCGGCACGCAGGACATTCACAAGGAGCTCGAAGCCGCACTCACGAAATTTCTCGGGACCGAAGAGACGATTCTTTATCCGTCATGCTTCGACGCCAATGGCGGTTTGTTCGAAACGCTGCTCACCAACAAAGATGCGGTGATCAGCGATGAGTTGAATCACGCCAGTATCATCGACGGCATCCGGCTCTGCAAAGCGCAACGCTTTCGTTACAAACACAACGACATGGCCGATCTCGAAGCACAGCTGCGCGCTGCGAAGGACGCGCGCTTTCGATTGATCGCCACCGACGGCTGTTTTTCGATGGACGGAACAATCGCCAACCTGGGAGAGATCGTCGATCTTGCCGGAAAATACGATGCGCTCACCATGATCGACGACGCGCATGCCACCGGGTTCCTCGGAAAAACCGGACGCGGCACCCACGAATATCGCGGCGCGATGGGCAAGATCGACATCATTACCGGCACACTCGGCAAAGCGCTCGGCGGCGCGAGCGGCGGTTTCACCAGCGGCCGCAAAGAGATTGTCGATCTTTTGCGGCAACGATCGCGGCCGTATTTGTTTTCGAACAGCGTCGCGCCGCATATCGTCGCGGCGAGCTTAAAAGCGCTCGAATTACTCAGCGCGTCGACCGAATTGCGAGACAAACTCGAAGAGAACACCAAATATTTTCGCGCTGCGCTGACTGAGCGCGGTCTGACGATCAAGCCCGGCACACATCCCATCGTGCCGATCATGATCGGCGATGCCGCCAAATCGCAGAAGTTCGCGGCGTGCATGCTCGAGAAAGGCGTTTACGTCATCGGTTTTTTTTACCCTGTCGTGCCGCATGGTACAGCGCGAGTCCGCACCCAAGTTTCCGCCGCGCATTCGCGCAAAGATTTGGAATTCGCCGTCAATGCCTTCGCGGAAACGAATGAAGAATTGAAGAACAGGTAAACAGATTACAAAGTTACAAAAGTTACAATGGCATCCGCATTACGTTGTGACTCTTGTAACGCTTTTAATTTTGTCTTCATGCTTTACATGGTCATCGAGCGTTTCAAAGAAGGCGCGGCGCCAGAGATTTACCGGCGCCTTCGCACCAAGGGACGGATGATGCCCGAAGGACTGGATTACATCTCGAGCTGGATCAATCTCGACTTGAAAGTTTGCTGGCAACTCATGCAAACGGAAGATTTCGCGCTGTTCGATCGCTGGATCGACAATTGGCGCGATTTGATGGATTTTGAAATCGTCCCGGTGCGCACTTCGGCGGACGCGGTTGAGCGGATGAGTGCAAAACTTTAGGGGACGCTGTTGGCTTCCTATCGGGACGCTCGTCCCCTATAGATCACTTTCTCTGATTAAAGTGGCGCGCAGCGGCGTGTGGAGCAGATTGTGGTGTGCACAAGATTGCTGCCAAGGCTGTAGACTGGCACGCCGTCCGCGAGGATTTCCCGATTCTCCGCGAGCGGGCACATGGCCATCCTCTGATTTATTTTGATAGCGCAGCAACCTCGCAAAAACCGCGCGCGGTAATCGACGCGCTTCGGCGCTATTACGAGCACGAAAATGCAAATGTGCATCGTGGATTGCACATGCTCAGCTCGCGCGCCACCGAAGCCTACGAAAAATCGCGCCAGCGTGTCGCCGAATACATCGGCGCGGCAAGCGCTGACGAAATCATCTTCACGCGCGGAACCACTGAAAGCATCAATCTCGTTGCTCAGGCATGGGGCGGGAAATTTATTCGCGAAGGAGATTCGATCCTGCTGACGGAAATGGAGCATCACAGCAACCTGGTGCCATGGCAGTTGTTAGCGGAGCGAACAGGTGCTCGGCTCCGCTTCGTGCCAGTTCGCGATGATGGGACTCTCGACCTTGAACAGCTTTCTTCGTTGCTTACGCCTGAAGTAAAACTGTTTGCGTTCACGCACATCTCAAACTCTCTCGGCACAATTAACCCAGTGGCCGAACTTTGCGAGAAAGCGCATGCCCTCGGTGCGCTCACGCTGGTGGATGCCGCACAGAGCGCAGGACATTTGCCCATCAACGTGCAGGAGTTGGGATGTGACCTCCTCGCCTTCTCCGGACACAAGATGTGTGGCCCGACCGGCATCGGAGCGTTCTACGGGCGGGCGGAGGTCCTCGATTCCATGCCGCCGTGGCACGGTGGCGGCGAAATGATCGTGAGCGTCACCCTGGAAAAAAGTGCGTTTAAGAAAGCGCCCCACCGATTTGAAGCCGGCACCCCAAATATCGCGGGCGCTATCGGCCTCGCGGCCGCGATTGATTACATCGAACAAATCGGCCGCCCGGCAATTTTCGAACACGACACGCAACTTGCGCACTATGCGGCGGAGCGTCTCACGCACCTACCCGGTATGCATGTTCTCGGGCCAACTGAAGAGCGCGGCGCTCTTGTTGGATTTGTAATGGACGCCGCGCACCCGCACGATCTCACCACGTTCGCGGACCAGTACGGGCTGGCTTTGCGTGGCGGGCATCATTGCAACCAGCCGCTGATGCGGCGGTTTGGTGTGTCCGGGACAACTCGCGCGAGCTTCTACTTTTACAACACGACAGATGAAATCGATCGAATGATTGAAATCCTCCACCACGCTGTGCGTTTCTTCTCATGACTACAGAAATCGAAGAGCTTTATCAGGAGGTGATCCTCGATCATTCGCGCCGGCCTCGGAATTTTGGAGATTTGGCCGACGCTGCGGTCCGAGTGCATGGTGACAATCCGGCATGCGGCGATGAAATTCATCTCGGCGTCAAATTCGACGCTGGCGGGGGCTTGGAGGACATCAAGTTCACTGGGCATGGTTGCGCGATCAGCCAGGCGTCGGCGTCATTGATGACGATGAAGCTGAAGGGTAAAAGTCGCTCGGTAGTGCTGGAAATGCTTCGCGCATTTCACGACCTGGTGACAGATGAAGCAAGCGAAGGGCCCAAAATATTGGGCGATCTTCGCGCGATGAAAGGGGTGCGGAAATTTCCGCAGCGGGTGAAGTGCGCGATGCTCGCCTGGCGCGCCGTCGAACAAGCATTGGAACAGGGCGCCGGCGAAGCAAACGTATCGACCGAACCAGAATAATCGCGCCACGGCTCTGGCGGGCTGGTCAGTGGGCTTCAAAACCCATCACAGGCAAGTGGACGCAGGTTTGGTTCGGACGCCTACTTCTGCTTTCTTCTTCCTCATGTCCGCCGCCGCATTCGAAATGACCGTTCCGGTTTTGGCCGGCGATATAGACGAGCAAAATCACGTGAACAACACGGTGTACCTGCGCTGGGTCCAGGATGTTGCTGTTGCGCACTGGCGAGCAATCGCAAGCAGCGACGCTCAGAAGACGATTGGCTGGGTCGTGTTGCGGCACGAAATCGATTATAAAGCGCCGGCCACGCTCAGTGACGAAATCGTGCTTCGCACATGGGTCGGCAAAGCCACCCGGGTCACGTTTGAACGCTTCACTGAGATCCGGCGCAAAAGTGATCGCCAGCTCTTGTCGACCGCTCGAACGTTGTGGTGCCCGATAAGCACGCAAATCGGCCGCCCCGTGCGCGTCTCGGCTGAAGTGCGTGCGAAATTTTCCACGTGACGCGATGGTCGGCACGTGCCGGGGGTTTTTCGACGTCGCTTTCCGTAACCGGCTGGTTAAACCATACGATCCTTTTTCCTCAGCAAAACGAAAACAAAGCGTGAAACTCTCGCGTCAGTTTGAAAAAGCGTTGATCTACGCCACGCGAATTCATGGCGGCCAACGGCGGAAGAAGACCAGGATCCCCTATATCGCGCATATTCTCGGCGTCGCTGCGATTGCGCTGGAATACGGCGCGAACGAAACCGAAGCGATCGCGGCGCTCCTGCATGATGCGGTTGAAGATTGTGGCGGTGCAAGACGACTGCGCGATATCGAACGCAAATTCGGAAAAAAAGTGGCAAACATAGTCGAGGGATGTACCGACACGGACCAAACGCCAAAGCCGCCATGGTTGGAGCGAAAGCAGGCCTACGTGGCACACGTCCAGCACGCGTCGATGCCGACGAAACTGGTGTCCGCTTCAGACAAGCTTCACAATGTCCGCGCGATATTAATGGATTATCGTCAGGAAGGAGAAAAGCTGTGGTCCCGGTTCAACCGTGGCAAGCGTGGCGCTCTTTGGTATTACCGAGCGCTTGTCGATGCCTTTCGCGGCAAACGCATCCGGCCGCTGGTGCAAGAGATCGATCGCACTCTGACGGAGCTTGAATCGCTCTCGAACAAAGGAGCGCGCATGGACCAACCGCCACCGGTTCAGATGAACCAATCCGTAGTCGGAGTTGCAGCAAAACATCGGCGGTAATTACGCTGCGGCTCCAGCGATTCGCCGCCGATTTGAGTGCGAACCGCGAATGATGCCGCGGCTGCCAGAACGATAATATCGAAGTCTGCATTATAAAGAGCATCCTTCGAGTTCGCGACTCCATTCGAATTTCGTCATCGCGGAATAAATACCTGCTACTTTGCGGACGACTTCATGTCGATTGTAAATCAGCTGGGTCATTCAGGTTCAGGAACAATTTTCTCGCTTCGTCTGGAACGGATACTGTCCGGAGTTTTCCAGCTTCAACCAGGCGGCTGGTCAATGTTTGCAGTGAAAAGTCGACACCCGAAAGCGCGCTGCGAAGAACGACATCCACTCCACGCGGATAAATCGCCGCCAGGGGCTCGGCGCGATTGTCGATCTTCGGGAGAACGCCGCGACCGGGCTCAATCTGACCGCAAAGAAACTTCAAGTATTTTTGGGTCATGAACGGCATGTCGATGGCGAGCGCGAGCAGATGTTTGGTGCACATCTGCACCAGTGATGCAGCCAAGCCGCTGAGCGGGCCTCGCGACGGAGGATCGTCCGCGACAAATTCCACGTCGGCCGGTCGCCAGATGGGGTCGCTTCGCGCGGAGATAAAAATCTCCGCCGGTTCCAATTGCCGCAACAGTTCGAGTTGAATTTGCCAGAGCGGTTTTCCGCGAAATAGAAGGGTTGCCTTATCTTTTCTCATCCGGCGTGATTCGCCGCCGGCGAGCAACACCGCACTGATGTTCATCCAATCGCCTTAGGGATGCGCGCGTTCGAATGCAATTGACCGTCGGTGAGAATCTTTGCGCGCAAACCGCCATGGCCTTTTAGAAATTCTTCCGCGCCGGGCGCGATGGCGCGGTCCATCCAGTAGCACGGCCGGCATTCCTCCGTGCCGTAAAAACCCACGCCTTGAATCTCGAAGTCCTGGCCAATCAATTCATTAAGATCGACATCGCGCGTCATGACATTACGACGGACTGACGCGGGCGAACAATCGTGCAACCCGAAGGTGCCGCAGAGTTCGTCAAAAACTTCGAGCGAGAAAAATGTGATCTGCCCTTTGTAATTATCTTTGAAATCGAAATAGCGATCGCCGCGAATCCCGAGTCCGGCGACGCAGTCGATCATCGGCACTTCCTTCATCGGATACGCATCCGGTTCTCGTCCGTGATGACCCACAAAATTATGACCTGGCGAAATGTAAAGATGGCAGATTTCCACCGCCTTCATGCTAACATCGACCAGATTCGTTTCACATGAAAGAAAGCGGGATCGGTTCGCAAAAAATCATCCGGCGAAAACGCGACGGCGAACTGGAATATCTGCCCGATGATCTCACGGTCGAAGAGCCGCTCGAGATTCACGTTAGTCGCCAAGTGTTGGCGACCACAATGCGCACGCCGGGTCACGACGAAGAACTCGCAGCTGGTTTTTTGGTCTCGGAGGCAGTTGTTCACAAGTGCGAGGAAATCGCAAAAATTTCCGCAAACCGTGAGAACACGGTTGTCGTCGATCTTGCCGCCGGCCTGCAACTGAAACTGAATTCATTACAGCGCTTCGGAACGATTTCATCCAGTTGCGGAATCTGCGGCAAGACCAGCATCGAAGCGATCCGGCAAAATTTTCCAGCGATTCGATCGACAACAATTAGGATCGAAATAAAAACGCTGCTGGCGCTTCCAGAAGTGTTGCGAAAATACCAGGGCGATTTTGCGAGAACGGGTGGCATTCATGCCGCCGGAATTTTCGATCTGCACGGTCAACGCCAAATTGTGCGGGAAGATATCGGCCGTCATAACGCGGTGGATAAAGCAATTGGCCGCGCATTTCTCGATGGGCTACTCCCACTAGATCGACATCTTCTTCTAGTGAGCGGCCGCGCTTCCTTTGAAATTGTGCAAAAAGCACTCGCCGCTGGTATTCCGATCGTCGCTGCGGTCTCAGCGCCCTCGACACTCGCAGTTGATTTTGCACGTGAAAGCAATCAAACGCTGATTGGTTTTCTTCGTCCGCCCTCGTTCAATATTTACTCGCATATCGAGCGCATCATCCTGGAAGGTAGGCATCCTGCCTGACTCGGCCGACAGGCTGCCAGCCTGGCGATAACCGACAAGCAACGACACGACCTATGAGGCCAGCGCAAAAAACTGCGCCCAAGTATTCAGCCGGACCGTTCGCGTCGCGGCGGCCTAACGATGATCGGCAGCAAAATCGAAATCGCCATCACCCCCGCGATGACGTGAAGAGCAGTCGCGTAGTTGCCGGCGGTCTCGCGCATTCGCGCGATGTAGAGCGGTCCAAAAACGCTCGCGAAACTCCAAGCGGTCAACATGAGTCCGTAGATCGGCCCGACGTTTTTCGGTCCAAAATAATCCGCCGTGAATGCCGGCATGGTTCCAAATCCTCCGCCGTAACACATCAGGATGACAAAGGTCACCGTCGTCATCACCGAAGGCACCGTGATTTTTGGGAGAAACCAAAACAGCAGGACTTGCGCAATAAACATGATCCCAAATGTCGCCCGGCGCGTGATGAGATCGGACAACCAGGCCCAAAACACGCGACCGACTCCGTTGCCGAGACTGGCGATTCCGACCATTCCGCCAGCAGCCAAGGCGCTCACGCCGGTGAGTTCCTGAAAAATCGGTGCTTCCTGTGAAATGACGGAGATGCCGGCGCACGTATTGAGAAAAAGAATCAGCCAGAGCACCCACCATTGCCAGGCTTTCAGCGCTTCCGATAGAACGAAATCGTGCCCGGCCCGCTGTGAAGTTTCCTTCGCGCTTGGCGTCCATCCTTCCGGCTGCCAGTTTTCCGGCGGATTTTGCATGAACAACGCGGCGATAATCGCGATGACAAAATAGGCGACGCCGAGATACGCGAATGTCGGTAACACACCGACGGATTGAATGAGTCGCGTCGCCACTGGCGCGGTGATGAGCGCGCCGGCACCGAAACCGCCGACAGCGACGCCGGTGATGAGACCGCGCCGATCGGGGAACCATTTCACCAGAACTGCGACGGGAACAATGTAGCCCAGGCCAAGACCGAGCCCTCCAATGAATCCGTAACTGAAATAGAGCCACCACAGGTTATTCGCAGAGAAACTCGTCAGAAAAACGCCGAGGCCATAGAGCGTTCCACCGGTGAGCGCGACGACCCGGGGCCCTTTTCGATTCATCCACAATCCGCCAAAGAACGCAGCGAAGCCGAGCACAAAAATGCTGATGGTGAAGGTGAGCGTGACTTGCGAAATGCTCCAGCCAAACTGTTTTGACAACGGGATGCGGAAGACACTCCACGCGTAAACGGCGCCGAGCACGATCTGGAGAAACACACCGGCGATCGCAATCACCCAGCGATTAGGACTTTTCATAATTTCCTCCGTCGCTTACATCTACAAACCAATCGTGCTGTCACAAAAGATTGGTTGGCTCATCGTTCATGTTCACGCTTCTCAGAACGAAAACGTCACTTCGGCCTTCTGCGCCTCTTCGATGTATTCGAGGTCAGCTCTCAACTTTGCTAGGCGCTGACTTCTCAGCCAGTTCGAATGCTAAATGCCGTGCTGGCGAATAATTTCGAAGTTTAGACGCGACCACATTCCCCCCCCTATTCGACCTTAAACACAATCTGGTCTGTGCAGAGCTGATGTGGTATTTGAAAGCACGCCATGCGCAACGAAGCACAAACGCGTTTTGAGTTGATCTGTGTTTTTACACCGGCAACCAATTTCCCGCCGAATACAAAGGCGACATTTTCGCCGCGTTCCACGGCTCGTGGAACCGGATGAAGCGCACCGGCTACAAAGTTGTGCGCGTGCCGTTCGATCATTCGACCGGCAAACCGCTCGGCGAGTACCAAGATTTCGTGACGGGCTTTGTGACGCCTGATGGCAAAGTCTGGGGTCGCCCCGTCGGGATCACCGTCGTCAAAGACGGCAGCCTGCTTATCAGCGAAGACGGCAACGGCACCATCTGGCGAGTCAGCTACGGCAGATAGCACGAGGCCTTTTCAATAGTCTCGGTTCATTTTCTGCCGCCCCAGAGGTGAAACGTGTAAGTGAAGGAAACAAAACCGAGCACTTCGTGCGGACTGTCGTTAGTGACGTAGATCGCGGGATTGATCTGAATATCGTCCGTAATGCTCCAGACAAATCCAATGGTGGATGAATTACCGGAGCCACTCTGAAAATCAACCTGTACCCGCCATGTATCATTAAAATCATAGGCGTAACCGAGGATTGCTTCATTGCGAAAATCGACATGGGCCACGCCCGCGGTGAACTTGTGGTGCTCTCCCCAATAACCGACTTCAATATAAGGCTGGGGATGGACTTGGCTATGGGGCGACCAGTTTGAGAACCCAACAGCCAGCAGGTATGGCTCCTTCGTGAGCAAGCCGATTTCGGTTCCGAAAATCAATTCGTTAGGCTCGAAGCCCTTGAAGATCGCGATTTCGAACCACTTGGTTAGCCCCATTTCCGCTTGTACTTGATAAGGGTTGCCAAGTTTCTCGCTTTGGGCTTGAAAGCTGAGCGAAAGATCGCCCTCCGGCGGCATATCTGGCGTGGCGATTTGATTTAAACCTTGCGTTGACGCAAATGACGACCCCGCACCTGCAAGAAAAACGATCATCAGCACGATGATCGTCACGAAATTGCTCGGCTCTTCGCTCTCCGCTCCGCTATGCAAAGAGTTCAGCACACCAACCCGAGTAAATCGATTGCTCGGGAATTTGTCGATTCCGTATTGAACGCACGCCCGCTGATTTCTAAGATTGCGCAACGTGCGTTTTTCCTATTGGCATAACTACATTTCCAACAGACGCGCCACATTTGCTCCCTTAATTCGTCATGAATTCTAACTACACTTGGAAAGCAAGTCTGCTTGTCGCAATCGCAACGATTAGCGCATTGCGTGCTGCCCAAACCGTACCCAGAAGCGAACCCGAAACCGTCAAACTATTTGCGCGCGAGTCAGCCATCACCGTGTTGGGTAAAACAGTAAAGGTCGCGGCTCTTACTCAATCCAATGGAGAACAGGGTTACAGCCCTGAAAAGGCTAAGGGCTTTCATGTAGAGGTTGTTAATCAGCTTCCAGTACCCACTTCGATCCATTGGCACGGCTTGATCCTGCCCAACTTGATGGATGGCGTGCCGTTTGTGACACAGGATCCTATTCCCCCGGGAGGTTCTCGCCGATACGATTTTCCTCTGAAACAAAGTGGAAGCTACTGGATGCACTCTCATTACGGGCTGCAAGAACAACAGCTTCTATCGGCGCCCATGATAATTCGCTCAGCCGCCCAGGCCAAGGTGGTCGACGCCGAGTTTACGGTGATGCTCAGCGACTTTTCGTTCACGAGTCCCCAGAACATTCTCAAAGGTCTGATGGGAAAGACTCCGGCGATGAAGGAGAAGAAAAACATGCCTGACTCGAAGCCGATGAGCATGTCCCAGCAGAAGCGGTCTCTCGTCGTGCAGCAATGGGATGCAGCTTCAAAACGGCTGGTCTCGCGCGAAGTTCAGGCTGCGCTGCCGGATGTCGATGTGAAGTACGACTCGCTCCTGGCCAATCAGCGGACGATTGACAGCCCACAGGTATTCGAGGTCAAGCCTGGACAGAATGTGCTGTTGCGTGTGATAGGAGCTGCGTCGGCAACCAATTTTTTCATCGATACCGGCAAGTTGGATGCGACCATCATTGCCACTGACGGAGAAGACGTTCAACCCCTCAAGGGGAACTTCTTCCAGCTCTCCACGGCGCAACGGCTCGACCTGCTGATTACCATTCCTCGAACGGGCGGCGTGTTTCCGATTCTTGCGTTAGCCGAGGGAACGTCCCTGCAGGCAGGCGTGGTACTCACTACGCCCGGGGCCAAGATTCCCAAGCAGCCGTTCGGGATCCGAGCACAAAGGACGATGGGCGGACTAGATAACACGCAGGAGATCCGTCTCATCGCGAAGGAGCCGCTTGCGGATAAGCCGGTGCAGTGTTCACTGCCATCCGTCCTTGGCGGCAACATGATGACGTACACCTGGACAATCAATGGCACGCCCTATCCAAACCGGAACAGCCTCAACGTTAAAGAGGGTGAGCGGGTCGAACTTGTGATTTCGAACACAACCGGCATGTCACATCCCATGCATCTGCATGGCCATGTCTTCGAAGTTACCGAGATCGACGGGAAGAAAATTGCCGGCGCAAAGCGCGACACCATCCTTGTTCCACCCAAATCGACAATCAAGGTTGGCTTCGATGCCGACAACCCAGGCGTGTGAGCCTATCACTGTCACATTCTTTATCATCTTGCGACAGGGATGTTCACAGTGCTCAAATATGAGAATGCTGACACAAAGTTCTGGAAACCCGACAGCGCACCAACGGAGCTTGAAAATCCTCTCGAGCTCAATAATGCCACCGCCTTTTGGAAAGAGATGACGGTTGGGCTTTTTGCGGATGGGCAAACCCACGCGCGCAGCGTAGT
>WNGE01013227.1_pt1 | contig 13954 bp, 10 predicted proteins | sample 5400651 | NCBI WGS metagenome assembly WNGE01 (sample SAMN13153370, study PRJNA577476) | soil metagenome | isolation source: 60 cm soil or saprolite under grassland replicate 2 | place: USA:California | collected 2016-06-15 | reverse complement strand
GCCATCGGCTCGGGCAGCCCGGCGGTGGTGCGGGTGAACCAGGCACAAATGGCTGGGACGCGGTCATCGTCGAGCAGCCCGGCGTCGGCGAGCACCTCGCGGACCGGCCCGGCGGCCAGCCGCAGCTGGGTCAGCACGGCTGTGTCGCTGGCTTTGATGGGGGCACCGGGGGTGTCTTGCAGGGCGAGCAGCACGCGGATCCCCGCCCGGGCGCGGCCGGTGACGCCCTTGGGCCAGCCGTGGCGGGCGGCACGGCCGGTGACCACCTGGTCCAGGGCCGCCGCCAGCGCGGGGTCGGGCGGATCGGGGAACACGCTCAAGCTGGTCACGTTGGTCAGGTCGCGTGGCAGGTGGAACAGCACCAGCTGCCGCCAGGTCACCGGCCGGATTACCGCTGGCGCCAGAGCTGGGGCAGCTGGGCGCGGAAGGCGGCGCCGGCCCAGGCGCTGAAACATGTTGGCGAAGAACAACTGCTGGCCGTGCCGGTTGGCGGCCACGAGGTCGAGGGTGCCGCGGCGCCCGCGCAGCATGGATGCCTGCCGCCAGCACAGTCGGCACGACCCGCGCGGGCCGAGGGTGACCAGCCGGGCGCACGTCGCGCACACGCCAACGGTGCGGTGGTTGCGCCGCCAGGACTGGCAGCCGTAACACAGCCAGCTGTCGGCCTGGGTGACACCCCAGGCGAGGCAGTCCACACACGACCGCACCTCTTCGCCAGCGCGGGAGTAACGGCGGGGCCTCTTGTATGGCTCGAACAGCACGAGCTGCCGGTCGCGGCTGCGGCGCCCGGCGCCACGCGGCGCCACCGCGGCGTTGCCTGGGTTGCGGGCGCGCTGGCGGCCGGGCCGGGTGTGGGGGCGGAGCGGGAAGTCGAAGAACAGCTGGTGGGCGGTGATCGGCGTGAGCGTCCCCTGCTGTTCAGGTGGAAGGAGGCGTTCCTGGCGCCGGCACAGCCGGCATGTCCGCTGCTGGTCGGTGGTGACCTCGCGTGCGCAGCGGGCGCAGATGCCGGTGGTCTTGCCCTTGTGCCAGCCGGAGCACGGCTCGCAGCGCCGCTGGCCGCCGCCTTTGACACCGAAGGCATAGCACTCCGGGCACGAAGCCACGGGCTTGGGCGCGCCGCGGTGGCAGGTGGTGCACAGCCCAGCCGAGTAGTAGCCGTCCGCCGCGCCGCACCGCTGGCACGGCGGCGGGATGAACGGCCCGCCGGGCAGGCAGATGTAGCAGAAGTCGACTCGTGGCTGGGTCCAGGCGACCGGCCGGGTGCCGCAGGCCACACACGGCCGCGGCGGCCCGCCTCTCACCCCGGTGGCAGTGACCGGTTGCGGCCCGGCCGGATCACCGGCCGCGTCCCATCACCGGCTGCGGCGCCCTGCTTGGGTGGCCTGCGCGCGGCGACCGCCTCGGGGTCGCGGATCAGCAGTTCTTCTGGCCCGCAGTCCAGCACCGCGCAGAAGATGTCCAGGTCATCCAGCCGGACTGAGACCGGGTTGGTGGTCCACAGCGCCGACATCTTCCCGGCGCTGATCTCCAGCCCTGCCTCGGCGAGCCGGCGGCGCATCTCGGTGGACTTCCAGATCCCGCGCTCGGCCGCTTTCAGCCGCATGTTCCAGCGCACCGTCTCACTCCTTCCCGCCTGTGAGGCGCTCGGCGACCCGGTCGTTAGCCGCCGCCCACGCCCGCTCGATGTGGTCGCTGGACACGTGGATGTAGCGCGTCGTGGTGGACAGCCAGGACCAGGACCTCCTGGATGGCCTTGATGTCCAGGCCCTGCTCATACAGCGAGGAGGCACAGTAGTGCCGCAGCGTGTGCGGACCCAGCCGCCCGGCCCAGGCCGGCAGCCACGTGCCGACCGCGGCGGCCAGCCCGGCCCGCAGCGCGTCGTCACCGATCCGGGTGCACCGGCCGGTCATCCGGTCCCGCCGCTCGCTGGGCAGCAGCGGCGCGTCAGGGTCTTCCCAGTCATCGCCGAACTGGTGCCGCACGTCAGCGATCCACCACTCCACCAGCGGACCGGAGCCGTTGATCGCCGGGACCAGCCGGGTCTTCGGGCCGCGGCCTCGGCTGCCCTTGCCAAGCCGGACATGGAACTTGCCGCGCTCACCCAGGTCCGGCCGCCAGTCCCGGATGTCCAGGCCCACCGTCTCACCGATCCGCACCCCCACCCGCCGCCACAGCGACGCCGCGAAGTAGTCCCGCGCCGCCGGCAGGTACTTGCGTGCGCATGGCAGCGCCTCACGCCATCGGCCGAACAGCTCCTCGACCTCCGGAGTCGGCGGCGGCACCCTGACCTCGCCGTAATCGGCCTTGGCCGGGCGGTTGAACTCATCGACCGGCTGGGCCAGCACGAATCCGGTCAGCACGTGGATGTCCCGCTGGTAGCGGGCCACCAGGAAGTCGAAGAACCTCGCCACCGCGCCGGCGCGCTGGTACACCGTGTGGGCGGCCAGCCGGCGCTCCCGGCGCAGGAACGCCAGGTAACGGTCCACGTCGCACGGCTCGGCGGTCCACACCGGGCGGCCCAGGAACCGGGCGAACTCGAACACCGCCACCCGGTCATGCGACACCGTCGAGTCGGCCTGCCCAGCACCCACCCCCGCCAGCAGGAACTGGTCGACCAGTTCCTGCTCGAAGTCTTCGGTGTCCTGGGCACTCACCAGCTGACGGGGAGCCCCCAACGACCGCACCACCGCCAGCGCCATCGCCGCTCCAGATCACCAGGACGAATGAATCTCCGAAATCCGCGACCATGTTTCAGGAATCCCGGCGTCTGGTCAACTTCCCGCCGTCGAACGGCGTGTCCCGCCCCAGCAGGCCAATCGCCCCACCAGGGCTTTCATGGAGGGCAGGAACCCGCGGGTGTTCCTGTACCGGGGACGTGAGCCGGACGCAGCGGCGCGCCGGAGGGGCTCGGGACCCTACAGAACGCTGCAGGCAGGCTAGTGGCCGCCGCCGCCGGCCGTCGCGGCGGGGCCGGCCGCGGCCGATAGGGCGTAGCAGGTCCGTGCCGCTCCCTCCGCCGGGCCCTGGCCGGAATCGGAGGGTTGCCGAACGCGCGGCCGCCCTGGGCGCCAGCCGGGCCGAGATGGGTGATGTGCCTGGCCAGGCTACGGGTTCTAGTGACCTTGCTAGCCGAGGAGCTTCGAACTGGGCGGATACCGGACCCGGATGGCTCCCGGGGGAGGCATCGAGCGTTCCGCACGCCCCCGGCGGCCCGAAAAGGACGGAGACCCGGTGACCGGTGGGCAGGCCCGGCAATGTCGCCAGTCTGAAAGCGGGCCGGGCCGCGCACCGTTGCGGCCGCCGCGGCGTCGAGGCGTCCTTGACCCAGCCGCTTGCGATGGGCACCCGATCACCTTGCGCCGCGCGGTCGGCGCACCCGGAGCGTCGCTGGACTTCCTTCGAATGAACACGGTTACCTGGAAGGGCTAGCGCGGTGGCGGCACGCGGTCTGGATGCTGCCCCGAGAACACGGCCTCCGCGAGGGTGATCTCGGCCGTGTGACCGCGCTCCTGCAGCTGACCGATGCGGCGGTCACGGTTGTCCAGCCTGGCCGCGTCGACCCCGGCGTCACTTGACATGGAATGTCCTCCCTGCGCGGACGGTCGGCCCTGGCAGCCAACTCGCGCAACCCTTGGCACACACCGGTAAGTATGTTACACATGCTGGTCAGTCATGGCCAATGACCATAGCAACTTGCCTTGCGCGGGTTAGGTCCGGTGCCTGCCCCGGCCCGCCTGACGCTCTTTACCTTGTCTCGGCCGCCGCAGGTCGCTGGTCCCCACGACGTCCACCCGGCCGCGAAAGAGGACGGTGGACTGGTTGCGCCGCGCAAGGGTGTAGAAGGGCTCGACCGCTGGCGGCACGGAGACGTACGCCACGCGCTCCATCATTGGCGCGGCGGGAGTCCCGCTGACGCTGCTGTCTGCCGGCAGGCCCCAGACAGCACGCCGCCAGGCCCGTTGCTGCCAGAACCGTATGAGCGGTGCTCCACGCGCGACGTACAGCGGGTGCCGGGCCGCCATGCCCGGTCCCGGCTCCAGCTCCAGGTCGTTCGCCGGGCCCTGGCCTGCAGGGCATGGCCGGGCCGCGGGACCTTGACCAGCCCTGCTGTGCTCGATGAAAGGGGCCATGCATCGTGAAAGGTCACAAGCCTCCGCGCCGGTTGCCGTCGGCAAGCCCGGCCGGTATGGTCAAGGCACCCGGCGGTACGACGTGGCAGTCGCTTAGGGGGACGACATGGCAGGCGGCACATGTCCGGCGCCAGGGGCCCGGCCCGCACAGCGGGCCGACGTGGATGTCGTTGGCCCATGACCGGGAGCAGGCGCTTCACCCGGGACCAATGGGTGTCAGCTGCGATGAAGCTGTCGCTAGAGCGCGGACTCGTTCCCGCCGACGTAACCCTCAATGACCTGTGCGAGAGCATAGGTGTCAGCAAGGGGAGTTTTTACTCCCACTTCTCCGGCGGCCTGTCTGACCTGCACCGGGAAATCGCCGAGCGCTGGGCACGGGACCACGCCAGCGCGGAGCTGGACAGCGCGGTCCAGGCGATTCGCGACCCGCTGGAGCGGCTTCGCGCACTCAGGGCCTGCGGGCTGCAGACGGCCCGGCGAGATGGCACCATGCGGCGCTGGGGCTCGCGGGATCTCATTGCGGCTGCCGCCGTAGCCGACGCGGACCGGGCCGCCGTCGGCCATGTCCGCGCAGCGCTGGCCGACCTGGGTTTCCCCGCAGGCGAGGCCTCGGTTCTGGCCGGCGGCCTAGTGCACGCATTCGCGGGCGCCTACCACGCCACGGCCGATCCGCCGCCGCCTCCCCGCTGCGGACCGTGAAGAGCTGCGCCGGGCCGCGCTTGAATTCGCGCGAAAGCATTCTGCGGCCCCTGTCGACCCGGCAGGACAAGATACCGGGCGGCCCGGTACAGAGGCCCGGCGTGGCACCGGCGCGTGAGCCACGGCGCGGCCGGTAGCCGCTACTCCGGGCGCCAGCGGCCGCTGCTCTCCGGCGAAGCCGTCGTCGTCGTCATCCTGAGGATCGCCTCGGTGCCGATCGGCTTGCTCTGCCACGAACTCTTCCTGGAAACGCACGCCCGGATCCGGTCGGGGCTTCGCCGAGCTCGTCGAGGACGTACATTCCTCCCCGCTGGACCCGCGCCGGGACCGGCGTCTAGCGCGCGAGCAGGACCGCCGCGGCCACGATCACTACGATGACGATGGCAACGCCGATGCCGATCAGATAGGGAGTCGCGCCGGTCTGGAGGCGCCAGTGCGGCCGGGCGCCGGGGTGAGCGCGGCTGGCTTCCCTGCCATCGGCGAACAGTTCCTCGGTGACCCCGATGCCGGCCGCCTGGAGCGGCCGGAACAGCTCGGCCGGCCACATCTGCCGCGAGATCTCCAGGTCTATCCTCCGCCCGGCGGCCTGCACCCGGCCCGCGCGGTCGCACAGCAGCAGCTGCCGCTCGTAACCGCTGCTGAACCTGGATCGCCCTGGCGTCGTGATCAGGAAGATGGTGCTGACCGCGTCGGGCCTGCCGGTTGACGGCAGCGCAAGGACAACGCCGCGGATCCGCCGGAGCCAGACGGCAAACGGCGCCTGGTCAGTAATCGGGGCTTGAGCGACAACGGAACGGCCAGTGGCGATAGCGGGCTGAAGGCCGCCTGGTTGGGTGCTGATGGGCGCAAATGAGGGCCCAGGCTGGAGTAGCCAGGACTGACCCGCCGGGCATCTGACTTGTCAGACCGGGCACTGGCACTTCGTCACCGAAGGTGACAGCTCAGCGAGCGTGCGGCACGCGATATCCGCCGTTATCTCAACCCCGGATTTGGGTGTCCTTGCTGTAGCCGCCGCGGGTGTTTTGTGTGCTTTTTGCTGCGTGGTGGACACGTTACCTGAACAGTGTCTCCGCCGCAGGCCCCGTTCAAGTCCCCTTGTCGCTGCTGTTTTTAGAACTAAGCGGCTACTACGTGAACGCTGATCAGCTACATGTCCACGCCGCAGACGTCCTGGTCAGGTGCGGCATACACAGGGAGGGCTTCAGATAACCGCCTGGCGCCGCTGCCGGCACGCGGAAACGGTTGGCAGTGCTACACGAGAATGGATGATCTGTGCGGATCGGCAGCCTGGCGGCCGAGTCGCGTCCGGCCGGGCTGTTGTTGCGGAGTGATTGGCGGCCGCGGCGTCCGGTTTCTCCTGCTTCCTTCGGGTGGCGAAGCTGCAATGACTGCGGCAACGGCAGTCGCGACCCAGGCGATGAGGAAGCGGGCTAACGGCGATGCCGCGGCCAGGCTGCCCGCGTAGTGCCGCGCTGCGGGCGAGGATGACGGCGGCCGCGCCGGGCAGCCAGCGCGCTGAGGATCGCTGCTGTGCAGGGCCCATCGCCCGGCACCATGACCTGGGCATGCTTTCGCCGGCTCGCCGACAACCAGGTCTGCCCGTTGGCCGCGCGCGGGGGGACGAGGGCGGCCGGGCATCGTGGTCTGCTGGTCTGCTGTCAGCGGTGCATCGTCGTGGATCGCTGGCCCGCGCGGCGGTGCCTGCTCATGGCGGCTGTTGAGGCATCCGCTTGGAACAGGGCGAGGCGGTGTCTCCACCTTTCGATCAGCACAGTACCGACGGCTGCGGGCGCAACCCAGGGAACCACTTCGAACTGGCCTGCCTTCACCGGGCCGTCCACCGTGAGAGCTACGACCACCAGCGCGGTCACCAGAGCGATGTACGAGCCGCCGATGCCATGAACGTAGGCAGGCATCCAGCCGCGGAAGCGGCGGGCTCCGGCGACGCGTCCGAGCAGCGCCAGCGCGTACGATGCCGCGGCTACCGGGATGAGCCACCACAGGTCAGGGCGGCTCGTGATGACCAGTGCGATCGCCGACACGCAGATCAGCATGACGGTGGCCTGGTAGATGCCGCCGGCGGGACTGTGAGCAGCCTTGCCGGCCCGCAGAAGCTGCGTCTCTCGCCACATGACCACTGGGCCCAGAGCGATCCCAAGGCTACCGGAAACGATGTGGGCGCCCAAGAGCAGATTGTTCATGTCAGGTGTTCCTCCAGTTGTTCCTCCCGTGATCGGCCGGGCAACTGTTCCCGGTGGCCGATCTGGGCGTGGCTGGGGTGGATATCGGGCTCGGCCATCGGCGCGGCCCGGTGATGGAGTCGTCGCAGCGGCCGGGGTGCCCACCAGTTCCACTTGCCGAGCAACGCCATCAGAGAGGGCACCAGCAGGGCGCGGACCATGATCGCGTCGATGGCGATCGCGGCTGCGGTACCGACGCCGTATTCCTTGATGAAGATGAGTGAGCTGGCGCCGAATGCCCCGATGGCGATCACCAGCAGCAGCGCCGCCGAGGTGACGATGCGGCCGGTGCGCTGCAGCCCCAGGGCTACCGCGTCACGGGTGGAGAGCCCCCGGTGGTGGCCCTCCGTGATGCGGCTGAGCAGGAAGACCCCGTAGTCGGTGGACAGGCCGAAGGCGGTGGCGAACAGCAGGATCGGCGTGGTGGAATCCAGCGCGCCCTGGCTGGTGTAGCCGAGCAGCCCCTGCAGACGGCCGTCCTGGAAGATCAGGACGAGGATTCCGAAGGCAGCGGAGATGGTCAGAATGTTCATGACCACGGCCTTGAGGGGCAGGATGACCGAGCCTGTCATCACGAACAGGATCGCCAGGGTGACGATGGCCAGGATCGCGACTGCCAGCGGCAGATGCGAGGCAAGGGCCGACTGCCGGTCGAGAAACTCAGCCGCCGCGTCGGTGACATACCGCGGGTAGCTCGAGGGCACCGCGCGGATGGCGATCACCGCGTCCTGCGCCGCTCGCGAGATCCGGTCACCGGGGATAACCGCGTCGATCTCCCAGGTATACGAACCCACCGGCCGCGGCGAGGATACCGAGGTCACGCCCGGGGCCCTGGCGATCGCCGCAGCATAGGCGCTCAGCTGGCTGCCTGCGCCCGGCGGCGCCGCGACAATGATCTGCGCCGGTGCCGAGGGGTTCTTGGGGAAAGCGGTGTTGAGGGTGTCGGCAACCTGACGCGACGAGGCGCTCGCCGGCAGCACGCCCGCATCGACTCCGGTGAACTTGATCCCCAGGAAGGGCAGCCCGAGCGCGATCATCAAGGCTCCGGTGATCACCGCGATACGAAGCGGCCGGCGCATAACGAATTGCGCCACGCGGAACCATGGGCCGTGCGCGGTGTCCGCGGTGCGCGCGGTGCCCGATGTCAGGTGCCGCCCCAGCACCGCGAGGATCGCTGGCAGCACGGTCAGGGAGACGATCGCGGCCGACAGCGCCACGATGATCCCGCCCGCCCCTGTCGAATACAGGAACTGCGAGGGGAAGACGAGCAGTGAGGCCATCGCGGCGGCGACAGTCAGCGAGCTGAAGGCGACAGTGCGGCCCGCGGTGGTAAGGGTGCGCCGCAGCGCCGCAACGCCAGCGCCACCGGCGCGGGCCTCCTCACGGTAGCGGGACAGCAGCAGCAGGCTGTAGTCGATGGACAGGCCCAGCCCGAGCCCGGTGCTCAGGTTGAGGGCGAAAACGGACAAGCCGGTGAATGAGTTGACCACGCGCAACCCGAGAAAGGTCGCCAGGATGGTGAGCACGCCGACGATGAGCGGGAGCGCTGCCGCGGTCAGTCCCCGTCCCAGTGCCCGGGCCGCGACGCCGGCCGACCGCGTCCGCCGCCACTCGCGCAGCGGCGAGGTCCGCCGGAAGACGAAGTAGAGAACGACGAACAGGACCGGGAAGGCGATCTCCTCCGCGCGAGCCAGGTCAGCCGAAGCCTGGTTACCGAGCTGCACATCGGTGGGCGTGGCTCCGCCGAGCATCACCCGCCCAGCCAGAAGCCGATCGGCACCGATGCGCTGCTGCAGCACAGCGGTCGCTTCCTTGCCGGTGGCGGACAGATCGCCGGTGCTCACCACGGCGGTGAAGTCGCGGCCGCTGGTGGACCGGTACGCCGGATCGCCGGTGGTGACGTAGTCCCGGTAGCTCTTGGCGATGGCAGATCGGTTCAGCCGCGCGCTGTCCACCGCTCGGTGCAGGTGCCGGGACAGCTGGGCGAGCACCGCCGGGTCGGTGGTTCCGGCCCGCACCACCAGCACGAAGCCGGAGTTGGGATCGACACCGCTGGCCGACAGGAGCCGCTGGTTGGCCTGCGAGCTTTCCGCGGAGGCGACGTCATTGCCGCCGCTGTGGAGCAGCCCCGTCACCGGGCCGCCGAAGACCGCCGCCACGACGGCGAACAGCAAGGCGGCCACCAGGACCCGTCCAGGACGGCGGTGGGCGAGGCCGGCGAGTCGGGTGAGCACCTGAAGGTCCTCCTGCACGTCGTGGAACTTGACATCGACAGGACGCTACTAGCGTGCGGCGGCACCGGCAGGGGAGACATCGGCCAGCTGGCCGATGTTGCCGCCGGTCAGGGCCGCAACGATGGGGCAGATGGAGATCCGCATAATCCTAGACAGGGCCGAGCCGCCCGCCGGCCGCCTCCGGGCCGTCCCCGATCCCGGGCATTGCCACGCCGGCCAAGACGAGGAGATCCGCTTCACCGGCTGGCTCGGGTTGCTCAGGGCGCTGTATGAGGTGACCGGGGGGCCCGGCGCCGGCTCTGTTCCGGTGCCCTAACCCGCGCGCGGCCCGCTGCCCTGGGACGCTCCTCGCGGGGTAGCATCCGGCTCATGGGGACGCTGGCGCCGGTCCCAGGCATCCGCGGGCGTGCGGCGGAGATCGCGGTCCTGGGGGATGCTGTGGACCGGGTCGTGTCGGGCCGGCCGGCGGTCGTGCTGATCGAGGGTGAGGCCGGGATCGGGAAGACGCGGCTACTCGCCGGCGTGCTGGAGGACGCGCGCGGCCGCGGCATGCAGGTGGCGGCGGGCCGGGCTGAGGAGCTGGAGCGGACCCGGCCGTTCGGCCTGGTGGCCGCCGCGTTCGGGTGCGCCCGCTCGTCGCCGGACCCGCGGCGGGCGGCCATCGCCGCGCTGCTGGCCACCCGGGGCGGTGACCGGGGCCCGATCACGGTGACCAGCGACCCTGGGCTGCGGTTCCGCGCGGTCGATGCGTTCGCTGACCTGGCGGAGGAGCTCGCGCTGGCCGGGCCGCTGGTGATCGGCGTGGATGACCTGCAGTGGGCCGACCCGTCCAGCCTGCTGACGCTGGCCGCGGTGAGCCGCCGTCTGGCCTATCTCCCGGTGGCCCTCATCGGGTGCCTGCGTCCCTCCCCGCGCATCCCGGAACTGGATCGCCTCGCCGGTCTGCTGCTGGATGCCGGGGGGCGCATTCTCACCGTGCGGGGCCTGACCGAGCGGGCGGTGACGGAGCTGGTCGCCGAGGCGGTGGCCGCCGTGCCGGGCCCGGGGCTGCTGGCCGGGATATCGGGAGCGGCCGGCAACCCGCTGTTCATCACCGAGCTGCTGGGGGCGCTGGCCCAGGAGGGCGCGATCGAGACCGCCGGCGGGCGGGCCGAGGTAGCGGAGGTGACCCTGCCGCCGACGCTGCGGCTGACGATCTTGCGCCGTCTCAGCTTCCTGCCCGAGGACACCCTGCAGGCGCTGCGCGCTGCCTCGATCCTGGGATCCAGCTTCACGGTCACCGAGCTGTCGGTGACCATGGCCCGGCCCGCGCTCGAGCTGTCCGTGGTGCTGGCGGAAGGGATCGCGGGGCGGGTCCTGGAAGAGTACGGCGCCGTCATCCGGTTCCGTCATGACCTGATCCGTGACGCTATCTATGAGGATCTGCCGCTCAGCGTCCGCCGGGGGCTGCACCGCGAGGCCGGGCAGCGGCTGGCGCAAACGGGAGCCCCGGCGCTGCAGGTGGCCGAGCACCTCGCCCGCGGAGCCGGGCAAGGAGACGCCGAGGCCATCGGGTGGCTGACCAGGGCGGCCCGGGAGGCAGCGGCGCGATCGCCGGATATCGCCGCTGACCTGCTGGAGCGGGCGGCCGGGCTGATGGCGCCGGCCGATCCCGGCCGCGACCGGCTGCTCGCCGAACGGGCCAGCAGCCTCATGATATCGGGCCGGATCGCTGACGCCCTGGCGGCTTGCCGCTCGCTGCTGGACCGCGACCTTGACCCGCAGGTGGATGGCCCCGTCCGGATCTGCCTCGGGCGCGCCCTGCTCGCCCAAGGACAGGTGCGCGACGCGCTGCAGGAACTGGAACAGGCGGGCTCATCACCTGCGCTGCCCGGTGCCGAGCGAGCCGCCGCTAGGGCGTGGGCAGGCTTCGCCCGCGTGTCGCTGGGAGACCTCGACGGCGCCGCTGCCTCGGCGGAGCAGGCCCGCTCGGCGGCGGCGGCAGCCGGCGATCACCTGACCGTCAGTGTCGCCATGACCACGCTGGCCCGGGTCTCGGAATCCCGCGGTCATCTCCGGGACGCGCTCCAGATCACCGACAAGGCGGTGCACCTGGCCGACGAGAGCCCCGGCAGGCTCGGACACCGCTATCCGATCCGCGCAACCCGAGGACACATCCTCATCGAGCTCGGCCGGCCCGAGGAGGCCAGGTCCGCGCTCGGCGCCGGGATGCGGATCAGCGAGGAGATCGGCGTCCGCTGGCCCCTGTCCATCTACCAGGTGTTCCTTGCCCTCGAGCGCTTCATCACCGGGGAGTGGGATGACGCGATCGCCGAGCTCGAGGCAAGCCTCGAGCTGGCGGACGAGATCGGCTCGACCTACAACCGCGTGTTCGCGCACGGCATGCTGTCCCTGATCAGCCTTCACCGCAACGACCTCAGCCGCGCCGAGGAGGCCGCCGGCGCCGCCGCCCGGGATCTCGCCGGCCGGGGCCCCGGATATCCGACCATGACATGGGCCGCGTGGCCGCGCGCGCTCATCCAGGAGGCCGGCGGCGAGCTTGGACAGGCGCTCGCCACCATGACCGGCGCGTGGGACACGTGCGCCCGGCTGGGGCTCGCGCTGGATTACCCGGCCGTCGGGGCCGATCTTGTCCGGCTCGCGCTGGCCGCGGGTGATATCGGACGGGCCCGGGATGCCTCGGCGGCGGTCACCGAGGTAGCGGCACGCAACGAGGTGCCCTGGATGACCGGCGCCGCGCTGCGCTGCCGGGGCCTGATCGAGGACGACGCCGAGATCCTGCAAGCCGCCGCTGGCGCCTGCGCGGGCGGGTCGCGTCCCCTGGGGCTCGCGCTTGCCTGCGAGGACGCGGGCGCCGCCTTCGCGCGGCAGGGCCGCCTGGACCGCGCCCGCCCGCTCCTCGATCAGGCGCTCGGCATCTACGAGCGGCTCGGCGCCGCCCGTGACCTGGCCCGCGCCGAAGCCACCTTGCGCGAGGCGGGCATCCGGCGCGGCCGCCGCGGGACACGCGGCCGGCCGCAGATCGGCTGGGCCAGCCTCACCCCCGCCGAGCACGCGGTCGCCGGCCTGGTCGCCGAGGGACTGTCCAATCCCCAGATCGGCGAGCGGCTGTACATATCACGCCGGACCGTGCAGACCCACCTCGCGCACATGTTCGCCAAGCTGGACATCGCCACCCGTGCCCAGCTCGCCGCCGACGTGACCCGCCATCGGGGCAGCGAGCCGGCGGACACCGCGGACTCCGCCGGCGGGTAAGCACGCGCAGGTGCTGAGCAGGCCGCACGCGATCAGGCCGGCCGCGCCGTGACGCTCATCGCGGCGCAGGCACCCATCGCCCGGTTGGGCTAGCGAAGCCGCCAGCCACGAGGCCGCCGTGAACCGGACAATGCCGGATCTTGCGCCCGGCGAGACCGCCGTGGCGATGGGCCCGCCGGTACTCGGCGAAGGCCCGTCCCGGGTAACGACATCAGCCATCCGGCGGATGTCCCCAAGGCCGCGTCGCAGTCAGGCTCGCACTATGCGATCCAAGCCCATGATCCTCGTCGCGCTGCTGCTGGCAGCGTTCCTCGTCAACCTGGACACGACCCTGGTGAACGTGGCGCTACCCGCCCTGGTGCGCGAGCTGCATGCCACCACCACTCAGCTGCTGTGGGTCGTCGACTCTTTCAACCTCGTCTTCGCCGCGCTGCTGCTCACTTTCGGCAGCCTGTCCGACCGGTTCGGCCGCAAGGGCATGCTGCTCGCAGGACTGACCGTGTTCGGCGCCGCCAGCCTCGCTGGCGGCTTCACGACCGACCCGGCGCAGCTCATCGCGGCCCGGTCCGTGATGGGGCTGGGCGCCGCGATGACATTCCCGGCGACGCTGTCGCTGATCTCCAACGTCTTCAGGGAGAGAAGGGAACGGGCTCGCGCGATCGGGCTGTGGGGCGCGATCGGGGGCGTGGCCATCGCGATGGGGCCAATCGTCGGCGGCTGGCTGCTGGAGCACTTCAGCTGGGCCAGCATCTTCATCGCCATGGCGCCGGTAGCGGCAGCGGCCGCGATCCTGGTGGCGCTTGTCGTGCCCACGTCGAAGGACCCGGACGCGGCAGCTCCCGACGTCGCCGGCCTGGTGCTGTCCTCAGCAACCATGGCACTGCTGGTCTTCACCATCATCGAGGCCCCGGCCTACGGGTGGGCAGCGGCACGCAGCCTGGCAGGTTTCGCCGCCTCGGCGGCCCTGCTCACCGCGTTCATCGTGCGTGAGCGGCGTGCCGCGCACCCAATGCTCGATGTGCGGCTGTTCCGCAACCTGCGGTTCAGCGCGGCCAGCGGCGCGGTCACGGTGTCGTTCTTCACCCTGTTCGGCTTCATCTTCCTGATGACCCAGTACTTCCAGTTCGTCCGCAGCTACGGCCCACTCTCGACCGGGGTGCACCTGCTCCCCGTGGCGCTGGCGGTAGGCGCCGGGTCGGTAGCCGGGACCCAGCTCGCCGTGCGGGCAGGCACCAAGCTCATCGTCACCATCGGGCTCGTCGGGATGGCCGCGTTCTACGTCTGGGTAGCGGTGACCACCAGCGCAACGCTCAGCTACGGCATCATCGCGGTCCAGATGGTGCTGTACGGGCTCGGCATGGGCCTGACCTCGGCGCCCGCCACCGAATCGAT
>WNGE01005746.1_pt1 | contig 13955 bp, 7 predicted proteins | sample 5400651 | NCBI WGS metagenome assembly WNGE01 (sample SAMN13153370, study PRJNA577476) | soil metagenome | isolation source: 60 cm soil or saprolite under grassland replicate 2 | place: USA:California | collected 2016-06-15 | reverse complement strand
GCCGGGAGGGCTGAACTCGAGAGTCGTGCCCAGCGCATCGCCGACGGCGAGGCCCAACATCGCGCCCCGGTACCGCTCCGCCGTGTTCATGTCCATCGCTTCTCCGCCTGAGCAATTAGCTCGAAGATACGACCGTCGTCCGTATGGAGGCGTGCCGCGCGCGGGGTCTATGTTTTCTTCGAGCCAGCCGAGCCTTGGCGCAACACCGCCGAGTACCCTGACTTGATATCGACGCGGACAGCAAACATGCGCAGTCGGATCGTCTGCACTTGATTTCACGCCGGTTTTCTGTAACGCCGACGAGAACGGGGTGCCGGGGTCCAGAGCAACGTGAGGGTCCGGATGCGGGATAGCTTAAACCGCGCACCTCGTCGGCGCGGGCGAGCAGCGTGGGCGGGATCGCCAACCAATGGCGGAGCGGAGCCGGATTGGAACCGCCTCGGCAGCACGTACTTCACCTAGCCGTTCCGCTGGGACAGCGATTCTGGCGGTCCCTTGCCCGGCCGGCCGCAGCCTGTCATGAGCCAATCGCAGTGTTACCGACCCAGCAAGGTCCGCGGGGCAATCACACCGAAGATCAGCGAGGCGTCCTGGGCGAGGGCCATCCATCGGGCGTTCGTCGCCCAGCTTCGCGCTGCGAGTGCGGGCTTGAGTCACCGGCCGGAGTACTCGGGCATCAGCACGGGCCAGGTTCCTGAACCTAGCCGCCCCACGTGACCACCACCGCCCAGCAGCGGATCTGGACAAAGTCGATCTGATCCCATTGCAGGTCGACCAGCTCGCTCGCCCGCAGCCCGTGCCGATATGCGACCAGGATTGCCGTCGCGTCCCGGTGCCCATAACGGGCATCGCGGCGAGCGACTGCCATCAGCTTCTCGATCTCAGCCTCGGTGAGGTGCTCACGCGGACGGCATTGACGAACTGTCCCGTTTTCCGTTCCGGAAGGCACAGGCTCGACCATGATCTTTCCCCCCATTCTGCCGATCTCGGAGCAAAATCCCGTTCCGTGGACACGCGTGGACACGGATGTTGGACGTTCCATTCGACTTTTTCCATCGCTCCGAGCTCTAGGCACGTCGCCCCTCAATAATTCACTACGGGTCGCGCAATGGATTGGAGAGCGGTCAGGACATATCGCAATTGCCGCGCGGAATCGCCGCTCACGAACACTCCGCATTCAAAGGAGCGGTCCAAGGCGGACCCCATAAAGTTGCTCGATCCGACGTAGAATGACGAGGTGTCTGCAAGGACGACCTTCGCATGGAACGTCTCACGACCCGACGGCAACAGGGACGGCAGCGCATACTCGTAAACGGACAAGCCCAACCGCTTGAGATCCGCGGCGCGGCTTTGGAAGGCATTTCCGCATTCGGGCTCGTTCAACGGGCGACAGATCAGGTTTCGCCGTACTCCTTGCGAGCACAACGAGAACAGCTCCACCAGGAAGTCGGCCCCCTGCTGGTCTAAAAACGGAGAGAGAACCGTAAGCTCCTCCCGTGCGGCGCGTGCCAAGCTAAAAAATACGTCACTGGTCTGGAAGACGACCGGCGACAACGCACGACTGTCATCGATTGCGCGCCGCAACGCGCTTCGTTGTCCTGGCTCCGTCAGGACAAGCTGCACCGTGTCCCGATCCCGATGAACGCGCAGATAAGACGCCACCCCGAGCAGGTTCTGGGCAAGGCCAGTCAAAACATCGCTTGGGCACACCCATCGGGTTTCGAAGTTCGTTCTTACGGCCAAGCCGGCGGACAAAAGTGATCGGCGAACCATCGCCACATGCTCCGCCGACACGCCGCCGACGCGCGCGGCGAGATCGGGATCGGAACGGCCGATTCCTTCGGGGCCATCCGCCAAGTAGGCGACAATGCGCGCGGCTTGCGCCGCAAGCGGATGAAGCTCGCCGATTACGGCATCAACAAGAGGATCACTGCTTGGGTCTTGCATTCTCAAGCGCGAACTGAAGGTAGCCCTTCAAGCGTTCCTCCCTGACGATAAAATCCGGCCGCCCCCTGCCGATCAACGTCGAACGGCTCAGATATTTATTGGCGGTGAGGCAGATGATTTCGGGAATCATGATGCAATCGGGGCAAGCGCCGCCCTTCGTCATGCATAGATTGCCGAGATTGCAACCCAACGAGGTCGGAAAATTTCGAAGATAGGCGAGGAACGCTTCATGATGATTGCGCCATAGCGCGGACAAATCGCCGAGATCGAGCGTCATGCCGTTGCGATAGACGACGAAAGCCAGATCACAGGGAAACAGGTATTCTCCGATTGACCCGAGATCAAGGCCGGAGAACTGCTGAATGCCCTGCATGATGTAATGGGCATAGGAGTGCAGCAGCGCGTAGGTCATCTTGAACAACGTCGGGCTCGACTTCCGAGCATGCTGTTCGAGATAGCCGCTCATGACATCCGCCGACGCCAGCATCGCCGCCGCGAAATTGTCCGGGTACTCGTCGAGAAAGGCGCCGTCGACGCACCCCATCCCTGGCTGCGCGAGCCATGCGCGGACGAGCGCCTCATCCAGTCTGAAATAGAACGCTTCGTTCGATTGCTCAAGGACGTACACGGGATGACGGGATTCATGTCCGACCTGAACTTTCGGGAACAGGTTCAGCCGGACCGGCATCATCCGTCCATGTTTGAGAATTCGCGGCGTATTCCCAACCCGGGAATAGCCGAAGCTAAACTTGCACACGTCAAACTTGCTGATCAGCCCGGCCCGCGCGACCCCGAGGTAGCGCAGGGCCTCCTGCGCCGTCGTGATCATGGTCGCCCGTTGCGGCGATTCCGGTTGAACGAGCCATTCGTCGGGGTTCGTGAAATCGACGTAACTCGCGCGCCCGCCGACAATTTCCCCACGAAGGTTTGTTTTCGCCAAGGCTGCGTGTTCGACGAGCAACCGAAACGGATCGTACTTTCCGGCCCACTCATGCCGTTGCTGCAACTTGAGAAGGATGTCGGCCGGCAGGGCCGCATTTCGCTGAAGCCAGCCGGCCTTCTGCCAGCTCGCAAGGCGTTCGGCCTTTACCTTCTTCATAAAGTCTGCGATGGCGGTGTTGTTGGTGTCTTCGGCCAGCTTGATGGCCTGCAATACCTCTCCGAATTCCTTCGCTTCGCCCGTCCGTTCCTTCGACAACAGCTGGTCGCTGACATCCATGTCGCTGAGGGGCGGCCCCTCGAGCCCCACCAAGCATTCCACGACGCCTGCGAGGAGATATGCTTGGCCGGGCTCCAGCGCTTCGATTCCCGAACCTTCGGGAAAGGTGATGAACGTGTCCGATTTGACAAAATAGGCCGACGACGCCGCGTAGTTGATCTTCTCCATCGACGCTTCGCCGACGATATTTCCCCCTGGCCCGATAGTGGCCGCGATACGGGACAGTGTCTCGTCGCATTTTTCTACCCAAGGATCGGGATTCCTCGTTCCGCATTTGGCGCACGAGAACGACCAATTCGACAGGGCCACCTGATCCTTGTTCAAGACAAACTGCCGGCTGCCGCATTTGCCGCAGACAGCATACCGTTTGATCGATCTTCGCGTCGCTTGATCATAAACCGTCATATTCGGACTGGCCGATTTCCAAGAGCCGGACCAGTGCGCGAAAATCACGTCGAGCTGACCCCAGGAGCAATCTGCCGGATCGCCCGACCGTTTGGGATGGGGGCAAGCCCGGTTCAACTCCGACAACCGCTGGCCCATTTGTTTGGGGCTTTCGGTCGCTTCGATTAAGCCGCATTCGCTACAAATCAGTGTCGTGGGCCGCGGCAGGTAGCCCATGCGATCCGGCCTCAAATAGGCAAAGACCTGTGGGCGAAACGCATATTGTGTCCGCGCCGTATCCAGAAGCGAAACGTCAACACAAAAGTCCGGAAAGGGTGGCGGCGCGCTGTCATCATTTTGGCGACATGTCATCGCCTTGTCGAACCAAGCACGGGCCGTTTCATCGATGCGCATTTCGATTTGCGCTTTGGTGGTCTGGTCCAGTCGCGCCGCCGTAGCATTGGGTGAAGGAATCGCTTGGCAGGCGCCTGCCGCTCCTTCGAACGTGAAGTGCTGACCGGGCGCGTAGCTCAAAGCGATTTGAGCCTGCGATCGGCTCATCGAGGGTCCCTTCGCGTCGGCGTCGCGAGCGGTATCAGGGGTCTTGGCCATTTGTTCGTCACTCCCCCGCTTCTCCGGCCGTCCAGCTATTGTTGCCTCGCATCAGCGCCGACATAACCCGGCCAAGATCCGCTAGCCGAATTCGGTCCGAACCGCTGCCAAGGCCCCCTTCGATCAAGCCCGCCTCGTTCACATCGCGAAGGCTTGTCATGGGCCGCGTAAGGGGACTCGCCGGTTGTCGGAAGAAGTTGTCTAGCTTCTCCGTCTTCCAGTTCGACTGCTCCATCGCCGTCGTCGCCAGGTCGAACATGTGGCTGATGAGCTGCTTGTAGAAGTCCTTATTCGTGGGGGATGTATCGTGATCTAGGCCGATGCCCTCGACCACGAAGTCCCGCAATTCGTTGAGCAGATTGATGTGATCGGTCCTTGATCGCTCGCCGATCTCTCCCAAATTGTCCGGTTCGGCCTGCGCCGCCTTGTCCACCGGCGATTTCGCTGCGTTCATTTTGCGAACGTAATCGACCCCGCAAAGCTTTAGTTGCAGGAACGACGCAAGCGTCCGGGTAATCGCGTTCTCGGCCCACCGTTCGACGGGCGCTGCGTCGATCATCCGCTCCAGGAAGCGATGAAAGATGTCGTGAATCTCGACGATGTAGCGATCACGCCGTTGCTGCGGCGTAGGGATCAGAATACTCGTTCCAACATGCGTGCGCCCGACGCGCGATGATGCCTGAATGTATTCGGCGATGTCCGGCGGCTGGCCCGCGAAGAACATTATGTTAAACTCGTCGACGTCGACCCCATGTGAAATGGCCGATGTCGCGATCACCCCTCGAAGGGAATCCCGCAGGGCCTCCGCCCTAAAGGGCGAACCCGCCGCGGGCTTACGCGCAGCTTCGTTAACGATCGACCCAATCCGACCGGCATCGATCGCCCCGGTAATCAACGCGGTGCGGACGCCAGGAATATCGGCAAAGCCGGCAAGCCGATGGTCGCGGCGCACGACATCCTGGAGTGCCGCCTTGACGTTGTCGCCGCCCTTTTTGTTGGTCACATAAAGGAGGGCAATCCGATCAAGATCGACCGCATAGGCGATATGGGCGTGCGGCACCTCCGGGTCCAGCAAGACGTTGCGGTGGCCCTGCCGGAATATGTCCGATGGCAGGACATCCGCCAGCTCTCGCCGCACGGCCCAGCGGGCGGCATCGTCGCCCTCGATGAGGGTCTTCATCACTTGCGTAACGGCCAGGTGAAACGCCGAAAGGACGGCCACGGTCGCTCCCGTGTGGGTTCGTCCATTCGTCATGAGAGAAATGTATCGCCGTCGCGTTGGCGTGCGGTGCTCGGCGTTGTCGCTCGCGTCGCGTGTCGGATCACCGCTATTGGGTGGCTGCAGGCGCGCGTAAAAGCTCTCGTAGAGGTCCGGCCCAGGTTGCGGAAAGAGCACCACCTGTCGCTGATAAATCTGATCGATCTGACGCGATGGCTCCGAAACGGTTGCGGAGGCCGCCACGATCCGCGGCGGCCGGACTCGGCCGCCCTCCGTGACCACCTGATCCGCGAGCAGCGGCGCCAGGCTTCGCAAGGCGTGATGAAACGTCGTCTCGAACAGTCCCGAAAATGTTCCTAGCGACTCATCCAGCAAGTGGGCTTCGTCCTGAATCTCAAGAAGCGGATAGGGATCAAAGAGCAGCTTTTTCCCGTCGTCGTAAAACGGGAATACCTCCTCACATCTGGACCCGGCTGGCCCCTTGCGAAATTGGTCGCGGGTCCACGGGGAGACAAACCGTCCAGACTCGACGTGATGCCAAGCCGGAAATCCGAACATGCCAAGAACCCGGACGAGCGTACGCGCACTCTGGCCGATGAGCGCGAGCTTATCGACGGTGCCCAACAGGACAGCCGGCGCATGGGCGTAAATATCCGAATCCATGATGTGGATCGGAAGCGGGTGTGCCCTCGCATCCGCTCCGTGTCGGCGATTCCACACGCATTCCTTGTTGAAGCAAAAATGAGCCAGCCGCTCTTCGGCTGGCGGTCCTTCGCGGAAACGCCGAAGGCCGACCGATGAGATGCGTTTTCCGTCCGGCGCCGCCAACGTGCCCGCGCAAAACGGACAACTCGCGAGACGCCCCCATTTCTCCAGATAAAGAGCGTAGTCGCCGCGCCGAACAGCTCCCTCGTCCCAGTCGTCGTTGAGAACTGGAATTTCCGAAACACCCCGAACATTGCGATTGTTCGGCGTATTGCCGCCGCCGACCCAGAACCCGATCTCAAAGCCCCTCCCCTTGAGTTCGAGTCCCCGGTCCTTCCACAGCCAGCTGATCTTGTAGGCCGCGGCCAACACCTGAGACAAACGCTGGGCCTGCTGGCTCGTTAAGAGGCGCAACGGATACCGCACAAGGGCCGTAATGCCCCGCTGCTTGCCGCGCAACCGATCGAACACGAGACAGAATACCAACAGGCCGAAGAAGCTCTCGGATTTGCCGCCGCCTGTCGAGAAATAGAGAAGTGTCGCCTCGCGATCGGCGGCAGCCGTAAGAGTCGTATCATTTTTCCAGCACGAAAGGCGCGATACGATGGCCGGTAGCTGAGACAGGATGAAGGCAATCTGGAAAAGCCGCCAGCTCTTCACATCTCTGTTCTTGCTGCGCCAGAACTCCCCAAATGTCTGATTCATGAACCGCCAAGCGGTTAGCGGCACCACCTTGGGATCGTCGCTGGCCTTGCCCTTTGACTTCGCATCAAAAGCCTTCTCCAGAATGGCAAGCCCGCGCGCGATCGCGTCTCTCTCCGCGCGCCAGCCCCGGAGATCAACACCCTCGAACTGCTGCTTCTCCCTGGCGTAATCGGCGGCATCCGCGACCGGATCGAGCGACCGCCCATAGGGCTGTGCCGCTTCAATTTCGGTGAGCCACACGTCGAACGCGTTCACCAAGCCCCGCAACACGTCGAGCCCGCCATCGGCGCCGCCGAGCGTTTCGAACTCGGGCGACGAGCCAAGGTCAAATTGCCTGATCAGCGGCTGGTAGTAAGTCGGCAGAGACGTCGTTTCGAGAACCCGGCCATCGGCCAACCCGGGGCGCCGTATGCCGCAATTAATTCCCAGCGCGTCGTAGGCGAGATATTGGTTGTAGCGGTACGACGGGGCAATGCGTTCCAACCGTATAGGCCGGTGAAGGTCCGGTTCGAAGGCCACGGAGATCTCGACCTGATAGAGCGACGCATCCGTCTCGCGCGCCGCCGCGAGTTTCGCATCCAGCAGATCGGACTCATTCGCAAGAATGATCCGAATGGTCCGCTCGTCGGGACGGAGTGGGTCTTCAAGATTCTCGTACTCAAGCACCGGCAAAATGGTCGGACGCGCGACGCGGCGGTTGTTACGAAGATTGGCAAGCGCCTGATCCCACGCCACCACATCGGCGGGCGCAATGGTTCGGCTTTGCGTCCCACGACCGGCCGGAAACGCCCAAAGGAAGCCGCCGGTGTCCGGGTCGCGATCGGCCTCCCATGCGTTGATGGCCTCCTCGATGCGACGCTGCATTCCGGTATTGAATTCGGCAATGGCCCGGTCAATCGCATCGGCGTCCAGCGCGAGATCAATCTTCAGTACGCCCAGATCGAGATCCAGGCGAAGCCACTTCTGCGGAATTTGCTCCCGCTCGATGAGCGCGTCCGGCGGCGCATTCGTCGTATCGGGTCGCACGGCAAACTCGAATGCCCGGAGGGTATCGCTATCGCCCGCGGCGGCGGCGCCTCGGTCCGGAAGCTCCAACGCGTCCACGGCTGTGTCGGAACCTTCGGCGTCCGCGGCCTCGGCAGGCGCCCTCTCCGAAGCCGTTTGCGGATCGTCATTCGCGGCCGGGTCGTCGGATGCCGGTTCCTGGTCCTCTTCCGCCAAAATCGAAAGCAGCGCATCTTGCCTGGCCGGTGAAACCAAGACGTCTGGCGTGATCCCAAGCTCCAGCAGCGCGGCATTCTCGGCCTGCTCGGTCGCACGCGCTTTGATCTCGAGCCAAGCCTGACTCTTGCGGCCCTCTCCGCCCAAGACCGCCTTGTTTTCGTCTTCTGCCCTGCGAAGCGCCTCGCGCCGATGCCGCAAGATGACCGACCGCGCATTTTTCGAGAGGCGGAACACGACTTCCGATGCGGACAAGTCCTGTTTCGAGGGAAGCATGCGCAAATAGATCGAGGCATGGATCGAAACGGAGATCGCCCGATCCTTTCGATCGGAAATTTGAAACGTAAAACCGGCCGTTCCGATATGTGCGGGCGATGTGACGTCATCCTTCTCCGCGTAGGTCGCCGCCGTCGGGGACGGCTTGCGACGCGGCAACAAGTGCTGCGTATGAATGACCTTCGATGGCTTTTCGCGATAGATGATGCGCCCACCCGGTCCGGCGCCTCGCAATCGATCATACATTCTGTAGACAAGCGAGGCGGCAACGGCCTCCTTCGTCGCGTGTGCCACATCCCCGCTACGTGGGTAGAGAAGCTGGGTCATTCGACCGTCCTTTCGAGATCAGCCACGGCGGACGAGGACGATGAGCTCTCCACGTGTTTTTCAAGCACTGAATAGATGCTCTCCATCGCTTCGCGGCGGATATTTTGAAGCCGCGCAAAGGAGGCTTGCGGGCCGCGAATGAGACTGTCCGCGTCGAGCAGTAAGCGATCGAAGAGACCCCTGTTTGTGCGCCCGTCACGTCGTAGATCGCTGCGCACGATCCGGACCGCGTCGGTCAGAGGGCGAGCAAGAATGCCGGCACCCATGAGCTTGAGGAAGGCTTCCACGTGAGCAGGATTGATCGCTGCATGTGGCGTATCGACTTCGGCTCGTTCCGCCGCGCGCAGCCAATACTCCACTGCCGGCTTGCTGATCGGCGGCAGGCCCGGATTCTGTTCGAAAAGAAGATCATGGACGCGCGCCGATAGCGCCCTGCTTCCGTATTTCGCCGAGAGTGCTTCAACGCCCTTCTTTACCGTCGCCTTGTATTGATCCACCAGCGACTGCTCGAGGGTACGCCCCTTTTCGTCCTTTTCCCGGAGCGTGGCCTCGATTTCCTCGCGGATCGAATCGGGCATCACGATCACCGCATCGCCGATCTCGATCGCCCTGGCCTCCCGCGGCGCCAATTGGTGCGATACCGGGTCGAGGACATAGAATTGCGATCCGGGTCCCGCCGACAGCTTCCCGTACCCGTCGAGCAGGAGATAACCGTGGCCCGTGAATGCAGTCGTCCCCCGCGGCCGGTCCACGTCAAGGCCATGAGCTGTCGCGAATCTCCCGAACTCCTTCGGCGTCCAGGGCAAAGCATCCAGCAGCAGTTGGCCGCGTTCTCGATAGCGCGTGTACGCCACGTCCGCCGGCACGGCTTTCAGAATTCGATGCAGCGTGGCTGCATCCTGACCCGCCACCACCAACCGAAACTGCGGGGGACAGTAGGCGTCACCGATATAAGTGCGGGCGCCAAGAATGGCCGAAGCCGCCCAGATAACTACGGACGGCCGACGCCGCTCGACCTCCGCCGCGTAGTGTTTGGCTGTGATGACCCAGAGTTCGGGGGTGCCGCCCACAAATGACCCTGGCATCGTGAGGAAATCGAGCAACACGTCATTGGCCTGCTGGGCATCTTCGGGATGACGTAACACCACGATTACGTCGTTCCGCGGATCAATCTCCGTCAAGGTGCGCTGCAGGTAACGCATGAGCGGCGTTTCCGTGCGCAGAACCGCGGCCAGACCCAAGCCTTCGGCCAGATCGCTCCGGATGGATTCGCCCCACGGTCCGGCGTGCCCTTCGGCGAGAAGGGCCATGGCCTTGTTGTAGTGCGGCTCGAACGAATGCCGCTCGCGCTTGAGACGGTGATAGGCGTCGTGAACATCGGTGTAGGGAGCGAGAATGGCATCCGCCCCCGCGGCCGTCAGACCCATCGCCTTCAAGGCTACCGCCCCTTGCGTTAGAACGGCCGCGAGAGGGTTCGCATCGTCCAAGTCTTTGGCCCGCTCCCACAGGCGCGTTGCGACGACGCATTCACGCGACGCGATCGTTTCGACGAGGGGCTTTAACGCCGGCGACCGCTCTTGTGGTTCATCGAAGCCGATCCCACGCGTCTGCCAGACGAGATGATGACTCTTCGTCTTCGTTCCCAAACGGCCGGATTCGCGGCGGCCCTTTAGCGAACCACGGATGAAGGAAAACCGAAGCGGGCAATCCGTTAAAATAAGCACGCGGCCCGGCGGTGACCGAAGGCAATGCTCCAGCTCAGTGATCAAATCCCGGATCAAAGCACTGGTATCACGTCCGCGAACCGCATGCGTCGTCATATCGACAATCGCCAGGTCAACCGTCCCCGGCAGCCGTCGGAGCGCCTCCTTCCGGTCAGACTCCGGAAAATGTGACGGCAGCAGAAATGCGAAGGCGGGACCTCGCTCCGCGGAGCTCAAAATCTCCAGATGCTTGCGGATCAAGCTCAGTCGGTTCGCCGGGTAAAGCCGTTTGAACCCCCTTGAGCATCTTCTCCTCAAAATCGCGCCAGTAGGTGCCATCGTTCAACGCCACGGCATGAGGGACGATCGAGACGAGCGGTACGGCGGTGATCCCGCTCTGATGCGTGTCACCGAGAAACATATAGAAATGTGCGTCAGGGCCGATGAAAGCCGGGACGGCGTCCGGTCTTGCGCCGCTGCGAACAAGGCCCCGCACGCGAAGCCGCTCCGTCCACGCCTCGAGGCCCACGACGGCGCGAAGCGCGGGCCGCCCCATATTCAAGAACAACGTGCGTAGCGGCCGGCCGTGCCGTCCGCGGCTCACCTCGCGGACCATCCAAGGCAGAATGGCGCGCGGCGGAATGTGCGGCCAAAGCAGCGCGGCATGGAGCTTCCGTTCGCTGGCATTAACCACGTCGATCAGGTCGACGGACCGAACAAGATCCCGATTGGGGGCGGCCGAAATGACGCCAAGGTCGCGATCCGTCTCGTCTGCCGGCCCGACCGCCGGATCGGCCTCCATGCCATGTATGGTCGAGGAACATTTGGGAACATCGGCGCCGGGGCGGCGCTTTTTCAGGCGCGCTAGGAGTTCTTTGGTACGCTCTTTTTTTGAGGTCGCCGCCTCCGCAATTCTTTCGCGCCACGAAGAGGGGTACATCGGCCGCCCCTACCGTGCCGATGGTTTCGAACAGAAGTGCTGCCAGTCGCGCGCGACATAATTGGCAAGCAGGCTCGCTTTGCAGGCGTATTGCTCGGCGACGAGCTTGAGAATGGCGTCGCCGTTCTTTCCGCTACGCGCCGCCTTGAACTTCTTCTTCCAGCGGGCGTCGAGCTCGTCCCACCTGGGGAGGTGGACGGCCGCGATTTGGTTTTTCTGAAATCGGTGGTACCCGTTCGCGGCCCCGGCCGACAACGCCGCGACGAACAGGCCAAGCACGCCCGCGGAAAGAAAGAAAAGCAAATCGGTCAATGGCCAGTCGCCGCTCTTGATCTGATAGACGCCGCTCCCGGCGCAATATCCGACGTGATCGAGGCCGATGACCGGGCTTGTGGACACGTCAACGACGAGGAGCTTTCGCGCCGCATGCCAGGCCGGATGCAGACTGTCAATGGAACGCCACCAGATCTTGGATTTGCTTGCCTTGGCCCGCGCCTGCAGTTTCTTCTTATGCCTTCGCAAATACGCGGCCATCCGCGGAAATCGCGACAGCGTCACGACCTTCCCGTTGGCATCGAATACGTTGACGATGTACGTCCCCGTCCAGCGAACCTTGCTCTTTTGGATCGAATGCGCATTGACGAACGGCAACAAACGCCCGCGTTCGATTGCAAGCTCTCGCCGCGATCCCAGGAAGATGTCGTTGCAACCCGTCGCCGACCCCACCCGGATCGTGCATCCGGCATCTTCGATTTTCGGAAAACGCTGCCGTGCGGCGTTCACCGTCTTTGTCGCCGCGGAATCCCGGGTGAGCAAAAGGGGCGAGGTGGACGGGAGAAACGTCCTGACCACGCTCTTGCCAGACGGCGCGATTTTATCGACCCCCGCCATGGAGCAAATCCGGGTGGGACCGCTCCGCCCCTTTTGAAACACGAAAAAGTGCGGATATGCGTCGGCCGCAGTCTCGAAGCTGTCCGCATCGCTGAAATCGATGATCGTCTTCAGCTGGCCAAGCGACGTAAAGGCATCGCGGACCGCGCTACCATAGACGTTTCGCGTCCAGGTCCCCGGGCACAGAAAGGCGAGCTGCCCCTGTTCCTCGAGCAACGACAGCGCGTGTTCAATGAACACAACATACAGGTCGGCGCGCTGCTTGAATGACGCGAACCGCACCTTGTAGGACTCGCGCAAAGAGCCCGGTATGGCATCCCACCGAATGTAGGGAGGGTTGCCCACGATATGCGTGAAGCGCATCCGGGGGCACGCTTCCAGGAAATCTTCGTTCCGAACCCATCCGCGTGCGATGGAGCGCGCCCTGGGCGGCTCGACCCCAAGCACTTCCAGCCTCGCTTGGATTTGCAATCGGAGTGTGGCCGCGAGGCCCCCGTCAATCTCGTAGGCGCGAATGAGCGGCCGCAGAACCTCAAAGCTCTTGTTTTGCCGACGACACGATCGGACCAGGCGTGGCAGCAACGGCAGGAAAAACGCGCCCTGGCCGGCCGCCGGCTCGAGGAGTTTCAGATACAGAAGATTCTTCGGGAAGCCTACCTGCCGCAGACAGAGCTCGGCGACCTTCTCCCGCGTAAAGAATTGGCACAGACCCGCTTGCCACGGCCGCTCGGTCTCGATCGGAACATCAACTCTTCCCTCCATGTGGTTCCCCCCAGGCGCCTTCTCGCGGCGAAAGCGCCGGCCACGCTTTGCCTTATTTCTCGCGAAAGTTCCTCTGCCACGCAACCAAATTCATCGTCCGCAGGAGGAACTGTCAGAGCGTTCCTAATGCAGACAAGTGCGCCCAAGTGGCACAGCGCATACCAAGCATGTCGCTGATGTGGTCTGAGTGACCGTAGAAGAACATGTTACCGTTTGAACTGAAGGAGAACCCCGCGTCGGCTGCGGTGATATGACGACGACTGCGCCGAGTAAAGCTGGTTGGCGCAACCTGTCTGGCCTTGCCACGATGAAAACAGCTTCTTTGATGTGGCCACCTTCACGGCGCTGGAATTTTCGGTTTGCCTTGCCGAAGTCCGGGATCCCTGTTTCCCCGTAGAATGCGCCCGCGAGCTGGCCGTAAACGGCGCCTGTCGTATCGGCGTCCTCGCCGAGGTTGACGGCGAGTAACGCCCCATCGCGGAAGGATTCGCCGTGATGGAACGCCCACAGCGCCGCTTCGAGCGAGCGCACCACGTGACCGGTCCCGCGGATGGCCGGCGGGTTGCGACGGCGGACCCAGCAAGTCCTCCTTGGATGCGCCGCCGAGGGCGCCCAGTAGGAGTGCTGCAAGGTAGCGGCAGCCGTCCACTGCATCGCGAGCGCCGTGGGTGGTGTGCGAACTCCGTGCGGCCATCGCGACCGCTTCGCTGGGCAAGGGCGCGAACGCGAGCACGACGGGCGCGAGCCGCATGATCGAACCGTTGCCCGCAGTGCGGGGGTCCTTGGAACCACACCACGGATTACCTGTATCTTCAAACCGCTGCAGCGCCGCGCGCGTAGTATTGCCGATGTCGAAGCAGCGGCCGGTCGAGCTCATATGCCCTTCGCGGTACCAGCGGACGTAGCGTCGCATCTGGTCAGCGGCATCGAAACCGCCGCATTCGATGAGGCTCTCGGCAAGGCAGAGCGCCATCGAGGTATCATCAGTCCACGCGCCGGGAGCTAGCTGGAAGGGCCCGCCACCGATTATGTCGTCGATCGGCG
>WNGE01005745.1_pt1 | contig 13956 bp, 12 predicted proteins | sample 5400651 | NCBI WGS metagenome assembly WNGE01 (sample SAMN13153370, study PRJNA577476) | soil metagenome | isolation source: 60 cm soil or saprolite under grassland replicate 2 | place: USA:California | collected 2016-06-15 | reverse complement strand
CGTCGTCCCGACCGAGTCCGCGCTGCGCTTTGTCGGCGCGACCACGTGGGCGGCACTGTCCGGCAGGCCCGTTGCGTCGGACGTGTGGACCGGCGCCGAGGATATGCCGCACGTCCGGCTCGGGCGCGCTGCCGATCTGGTCGTGATCGCACCGGCCACCGCCGATCTGCTGGCCCGGGCGGCCCACGGCCTGGCCGACGACCTGCTGACCAACACCCTGCTGACAGCGCGATGCCCGGTGCTGTTCGCGCCGGCGATGCACACCGAGATGTGGGAACACGCCGCGACGGCCGAGAACGTCGCCACTTTGCGCCGCCGCGGCGCCGTCGTGCTGGAGCCCGCCACCGGCCGGCTTACCGGCGCCGACTCCGGCAAGGGCCGCCTGCCCGAGCCCGCCGAGATCGCGCAGCTGGCCGAGCTGCTGCTGCACCGTGCCGACGCGCTGCCCGCGGATCTAGTGGGCCGTCATGTGCTCGTCACGGCAGGCGGCACCCGCGAACCGCTCGACCCGGTGCGCTTCCTGGGCAACGCCTCGTCCGGGCTGCAGGGCTATGCGCTCGCCTCGGTCGCCGCGGCGCGCGGAGCGAGCCAGGTGACGCTGGTCGCGGCGAACACCGAACTGCCCGACCCTGCCGGCGCCGACGTCGTGCGCGTCATGACCACCGCCGAACTGCGCGATGCCGTGCACAAGGTCGCCGCCGATGCCGACGTGATCGTGATGGCCGCCGCGATCGCCGACTTCCGCCCAGCCGCGCCGGTGGTGCACAAGATCAAGAAGTCCGGCGCGCCACCGGAGCCGATCGCGCTCGAGCAGAATCCCGACATCCTGGCCGAACTGGTCGCGGCGCGACGGCCGGGTCAGGTGCTGGTCGGCTTCGCCGCCGAGACCGGCGACGAGACGGGCGACGTCCTCGACCACGGCCGGGCGAAGCTGGCCCGCAAGGGTTGCGACCTGCTCGTCGTCAATGCCGTGGGCGCCGGCCTGGCATTCGGCCGTCCCGACAACGCCGCGGTCATCCTCGGCTCGGACGGCAGCGAGGTGCCGGTTGCGCTCGGCCCGAAGGCGGCCCTGGCGGCGGCCGTGTGGGACGCGGCGGCAGCGCGGTACTAGCCGGGCCCGCTTCGGTCGACGCCGACGCCGTCCGGCGATGTCTACTCGACCGGTAGACTCTGCCGGACTCTGCCAACCAAACTTCCCGGAGAATCTGTGAGCCGCCGCCTGTTCACGTCCGAGTCCGTCACCGAGGGACACCCGGACAAGATCGCCGACCAGATCAGCGACTCGATCCTCGACGCCCTGCTCGCGCAGGACCCGTCGAGCCGAGTCGCCGTCGAGACCCTCATCACGACCGGCCAGGTGCATGTCGCCGGCGAGGTGACCACCGACGCGTACGCCGACATCCCGACGATCGTGCGCGAGCGCATCCTCGAGATCGGCTACGACTCGTCGCGGAAGGGCTTCGACGGCACGTCCTGTGGCGTCAACATCGCGATCGGCTCGCAGTCTCCCGACATCGCCCAGGGCGTCGACTCCGCCTACGAGGCACGCGTCGAGGGCGACCTCGACCCGCTCGACAAGCAGGGCGCCGGCGACCAGGGCCTGATGTTCGGCTTCGCGGTCGACGAGACGCCCGAACTGATGCCGCTGCCGATCGCGCTCGCGCACCGGCTCGCGCAGCGCCTCGCCGCGGTCCGCAAGGACGGCACGGTGCCCTACCTGCGACCCGACGGCAAGACCCAGGTCACCATCGAGTACGTCGACGGCAAGCCGTCACGGCTCGACACGGTCGTCGTCTCCAGCCAGCACGCCGCCGACATCGACCTCGACACGCTGCTCAAGCCCGACGTCGCCGAGCATGTGATCGCCCCGGTCATCGCCGAGCTCGACATCGACACCGACGGCTACCGGCTGCTCGTCAACCCGACCGGACGCTTCGAGATCGGCGGGCCGATGGGCGACGCCGGGCTCACCGGCCGCAAGATCATCGTCGACACCTACGGCGGCATGGCCCGCCACGGTGGCGGCGCGTTCTCGGGCAAGGACCCGTCGAAGGTCGACCGGTCGGCCGCGTACGCCATGCGCTGGGTCGCCAAGAACGTCGTAGCCGCCAAGCTGGCCAGCCGCTGCGAGGTGCAGGTTGCCTACGCGATCGGCAAGGCCGAGCCGGTGGGTCTGTTCATCGAGACGTTCGGCACCGAGACGGTCGAGCCTGCGCGCATCGCCGAGGCGATCAGCCAGACGTTCGACCTGCGCCCGGCCGCCATCATCCGCGACCTCGACCTCAAGCGGCCGATCTACGCGCAGACCGCCGCCTACGGCCACTTCGGCCGCGAGCTGCCCGACTTCACCTGGGAGCGCACCGACAAGGCCGAGCAGCTGGCCAAGCTGGCCAACGGCTGAACTTATCCGCCGGAGGCGGATCGGCGGGCTCTTCGCGCGAGCGCTCATCGCGTTGTGGTTGGGCCACCCGTGCTAGGTCTCGCGCACAGCCTCATCGCGTTTGTGGTTGCGTCGACCGCGCTCACCGCTCGCTCGGAGCCTCATCGCGTTTCTGGTCGGGGCTGGCTGGTGTACTGAGTCCGTGACGTCCACGCGTTCTCGCCGTACCGGGCGTGAGCCTGCGGCTGCGAACCCGGTGGCGCGGCTGATGGTGGATGTTGCGCTGTCGCATCTGGACCGGCCGTTCGACTATGTCGTCCCGGCTGAGCTCGACGACGCCGTGACGGCGGGTACGCGGGTACGCGTGCGGTTCGCCGGCCGGCTGGTCGACGGCTTCGTGCTGGAACGGATCGAGGCGAGCGAGCACGGCGGCACGCTCGCGTTCGTCGAGCGGGCCGTCGGCGAGCCGGTGCTCACTGCCGAGACGGCCCGGCTATTCCGGTCGGTCGCCGACCGGTACGCGGGCAGCTTCGTCGACGTCCTGCGACTGGGAGTGCCGGCCCGGCATGCCCGCGCCGAGTCGTCCGAGAGCAAGTCGGCAACTCCGCCCGAGCCGCCGGACATGTCGTCCTGGAGTCGCTACGGCGCGGGCGACGCGTTCCTCGGGGCGGTGCGCGACGGGCGTCCGGCACGGGCGGTCTGGAGCTCGCTGCCCGCCGAGGCATGGATGGACCGCCTTGCCGAAGCAGTGCAGGTGGCGCTCGCGGCCGGTCGTGGCGCGATCGTCGTCGTGCCCGACATGCGCGACCTGGCGCGACTGGACGCCGCGCTCCTCGCGGCGCTGGGCGACGGCCGGCACGTCGCGCTCTCGGCCGACCTCGGCCCCGCCGAGCGGTACCGGCGCTGGCTCGCCGTGCGCCGCGGCGCCGTGCGTGCCGTGATCGGCACCCGCGCGGCGGCATTCGCGCCGGTGGCCGACCTCGGACTGCTCGCGATCTGGGACGACGGCGACGACCTGTATGTCGAGCCGAGGGCGCCGTACCCGAACGCACGCGACGTGCTCGTCCTGCGCTCGTCGCTGAGCGGCGCCGCGCTGCTGATCGGCGGGTTCGGGCGTACCGCCGAGTCCGCGCTGCTCGTCCAGTCGGGCTGGGCGCATGAGATCGTCGCCGACCGCGCGGCGATCCGGGCAGCGGCACCGCGGATCGCGGCCACCGGCGACGACCTCGAGCAGGAGCGTGACCCCGGCGCACGCGCCGCGCGGCTGCCCAGTCTCGCGTGGCGGGCGGCACGGGACTCCCTCGCGGCCGGGCGGCCCGTCCTGGTGCAGGTGCCTCGCGGCGGATACGTGCCCTCGCTGGCGTGCGCGCGCGACCGCACCCCGGCCCGGTGCGCGACGTGCGGTGGTCCGCTCGCGGCGAGCTCTGGACACGCGATTGCCGCGTGCCGTTGGTGCGGACGGCTCGCCGGCGACTGGACGTGCCCGGCCTGCGGCTCGCGTCAGCTGCGCGCGGTCGTCGTCGGCTCGGCGCGTACCGCCGAGGAGCTCGGCCGGGCGTTCCCGGGCGTCGCGGTGCGCACGTCGGGCGGCGACACCGTGCTGGCCGACGTGCCTGGCCGGGCGGCAGTAGTCGTCGCGACGCCGGGGGCCGAGCCGGTTGCCGAGGGTGGGTACGGAGCCGCCCTGCTGCTCGACGGCTGGGCGCTGCTGGCGCGGGCGGACCTGCGGGCGGGTGAGGAGGCGTTGCGTCGCTGGATGAACGCGGCCGCGCTCGTGGCGCCGGGCGGTCGCGTCGTGGTCGGAGCCGATGCCGGTGTGCCTGCCGTGCAGGCGCTGATCCGCTGGGACGCCTCGGGCTTCGCGGCGCGCGAGCTGGCCGACCGCCAGGAGCTCGGCTTCCCGCCCGCCGCGCGGATGGCATCGCTGACCGGCGCGCCCGCCGCCGTCGCCGAGCTGCTGGCCGGTGCGGACCTGCCGCAGCCCTACGAGGTCATCGGTCCGGTGACAGTGGGCGATGCGGCCGAGCGCACCCTCGTCCGGGTGCCGCGCGGCCACGGCCCGGGCCTCGCCACGGCGTTGAAGGCGGCCGCTTCGGCACGCTCGGCGCGCAAGGCACCCGACCTGGTGAAGGTCGTCCTCGACCCGCTCGACCTGTTTTAGCGCTGCGCGGGCGTGATGAACTCGGGCAGCGACATCGCTGCTTGCAGCAGGTGGCTCGCGCCGGCGTCGCGCAGGCGGTCGGCGCTGTGCGCGCCGGTCAGTACGCCGGCGACGAACGGCGCCCCGGCTTCGCGGCCGCACTGGACGTCGTAGGCGGTGTCGCCGACGGTCGCGATCAGCGCGGCGTTGTCGATGCCGAGCGCCTGCGCCGCCGAGATCACCGGATTGGGTTGCGACTCGTCGGCACGTACCGCGACATCGGCGATGTCCTGCCAGCCCAGCGTGTCGAGGATGCATTGCTGCGTGCTCGCCGAGAATCCGGTGGCGAGTGCCACCTTGATGCCGGAGTCGCGCAGCATCTCGATCGCGTACGCCGCTCCGGGCATGGCCACGAGCTGGCCCGCGTCCGCGAACTCCGCGTACCTCGCGTCGAAGGCCTTCAGCCCACCCTGGGCGCGGTTCTCGTCGCCGTCGAACAGATGCTCCAACACCGTCGGGACCGGCTCGCCCATCGTCGCCCGGACGTGGCTGAGCATGCTCTCGAGCTCGGCGCTGCCGGACTCGACGTCCTGCGCGCGCAATGCCGACGTGAACGCGATCTCGGTCAGCCCGACGTCGGCCACGGTCGTGCCCGCCATGTCGAGGACTACGAGTGCGATCGGACGAAGCGACGGGCTGGTCATGATCATGCCGCCACTCTGCCAATAGTCTGTCGCCCTTGCCCAGCGAACGACGGATATTTCACGAGAGATCGCTTATCGCGTGACGAAAGCGCCACCATTGACGTGCAAGACCTGACCGCTGACGTGGCGTGCATCGGCAGACGCGAGGAAGTGCACAGCCCCGACGACATCCTCGACGCTGCCTGCTCGCCGGTCATGCGCGGCGTCGATCAGCGACGTGCGGCGTTCATCGCTCATCCGGTCGCGGAAGAACTCGGTGTGCTCGATGTAGCCGGGCGCGACGACATTGGACGTCACGCCGCGCGGGCCCAACTCGGCTGACAGGCCGATGCTCCACGACGCGAGCGCGGCCTTCGCGGCGCCGTATGAGCCCGCGCCCTTGTCGGCTGCGATCGAGCCGATGTGCACGACTGAGCCACCTGCGGCCAGTCGGTCGCGCAGCGCTTCGGTGACGAGTGCGGCGCTGAGCAGATTCGCGTCGAGGTTGGCGCGCCACGCGTCCGCGAACGAACGCAGGTCGGTCGGCGTAGCGCGGTCGAAGTCGGTATTGCCGCCGGCGTTGTTGACCAGGACGTCGACGTGCTCGGGCAGTCGCGTGACGAGCTCGGCGACCTGGTCGGGATCGGTGGCATCGCAGGCGATGCCCCGCGCGCCGATCGTCTCGGCGGATCGTGCCAGGAGCTCGGCCCGCCGCGCGGTGATGACGACCTGATCACCGTCGGCGCCGAAACGGGCGGCGATCGCCAGCCCGATGCCCGAGCTGGCGCCGGTAACAAGAACGTTCCGAGTCATGACCGAAACCCTACGAGCTGCCACCGCTCGCACCGTGAGACCGGTGAGCAGCCCTCCGTAGACTCGGCCGGGTGACCGTTCAGTCCATTCGCCTGTTCGGCGATCCCGTTCTGCGCACCCCGGCCGACCCGGTGACCGTCTTCGACAAGGAGCTGCGGACGCTCGTCGCCGACCTCGACGAGACCATGCTGGACGCGCCGGGCGTGGGCCTGGCCGCTCCGCAGATCGGTGTCGGGCTGCGCGTGTTCGCGTATCACCTCGACGAGGCGCAGTTCGGCCACCTGGTCAACCCCGTCCTGCACTACCCGTCCGACGAGGACCAGGATGGTCCCGAGGGATGCCTGTCGATCCCCGGCCTGACATTCGACTGCCGGCGCAAGCAGCACGTCGTCGCGCACGGGCAGAACATGTACGGCGACCCGATCACCATCGAGGGCACCGAACTGCTCGCCCGCTGCCTGCAGCACGAGACCGATCACCTCGACGGCGTGCTGTTCGTCGACCGGCTCGACACCGAGACGAAGAAGGCGGCGATGAAAGCTATCCGCGAGGCGGAGTGGTCAGGGCTCACGGTCGGGCAGGTGAAGGTCAGCCCCCACCCGACATTCGGCAGGGCGCTGTGAGGGTCGTCTTCGCGGGGACTCCCGAGACCGCCGTCCCGTCGCTGCGTGCCTTGCTCGACTCGCCGCGGCACGAGGTCGTCGCCGTGGTGACCCGCCCGCACGCACGCGCCGGGCGCGGACGGCATGAGGTCGCGTCGCCGGTCGAGGCGGTGGCCGCCGAAGCGGGCATTCGCGTGCTGGCGCCGTCGCGCCCGCGAGACCCCGACTTCCTCGACGAGCTGGTGGATCTGCGTGCTGACTGCTGCCCGGTGGTCGCGTACGGCGCATTGCTGCCTGCGGCGGCGCTCGCGATCCCGGTGCATGGCTGGGTGAACCTGCACTTCTCGCTGCTGCCTGCCTGGCGCGGCGCGGCCCCAGTCCAGCAGGCCATCCTGCACGGCGACGAGATCACCGGGGCGTCGACGTTCCAGATCGAGTCGGGTCTCGACACGGGGCCGATCTACGGGGTGATCACCGAGCCGATCCGGCCCGCCGACACCGCGGGCGAGCTGCTCGCCCGCCTGGCAGGCAGCGGCGCGGGGCTGCTCGTCGCCACGATGGACGGCATCGCCGACGGCTCGCTCGTCGCGCGGCAGCAAGCCATCGACGGCGTATCCATGGCGGCGAAGATCACGGTGGACGACGCTCGGGTCGACTGGTCGGCGCCCGCGCAGCACGTCGACCGCCTGGTCCGTGCCTGCACGCCGGCGCCCGGGGCATGGACGCTGTTCCGCGGAGAACGGCTCAAGCTGGGCCCGGTGCGCATCGTCGACGACGAAGCGAAGCCGGGGCAGCTGCGCGTCACGAACGACTCCGTCCTGGTCGGCACGGCGACGTCGGCCGTCGCGCTGGGCGAGGTCCGGGCGTCCGGCAAGCGGCCGATGCCCGCGGCCGACTGGGCGCGTGGCGCGCGGCCCGCGCCGGACGACCGTCTTGGCTAGCAGCCCGGATCTGCCTCGTCTGGTCGCGTACGAGCTGCTGCGCGCCGTCGCCGAGCAGCAGGCATACGCGAACCTCGTGCTGCCGTCGATGATCCGCGAGCGGCGGCTGTCGGCACGCGACGCCGCGCTGGCCACCGAGCTCGGCTACGGCGCGCTGCGGGCCCAGGGCACGCTCGACGCGATCGTCGACGCCTGCGTCGACCGGGATCTGTCCACTGTGGACGCCGCCGTGCTGGACCTGCTGCGCCTGGGTGCCTATCAGGCGCTGCGCACCCGCATACCTCCGCATGCCGCTGTGGCCACGACGGTCGACCTGGCGCGGCACACGGGCAACGGGCGCGCTGCCGGCTTCGTCAATGCCGTCCTGCGCCGGGCCGTGGCCGCGGACTGGATCACCTGGGTGGACCGGCTCAGCGAGGGTGCCACGCCGACGCGCCGGCTTGCGCTGCGCACGGCACACCCGGAGTGGATCGTGCAGGCGTTCGCCGACGCGCTCGACGGCGATGTCGCCGAGACCGAGGCCGCGCTCGTCGCCGACGACGCGCGCCCGCAGACGCATCTGGTTGCCTGGCCGGGCCGGATCGACCGCGACGCGCTCGCGGCCGCGTCCGGCGGCGAGCCGGGCCCGTGGTCGCCCTATGCGGTACGCCTGGCCGGCGGCGACCCGGCGATGCTGGACGCGGTGCGCGACGGCCGGGCGGGCGTCCAGGACGAGGGCAGCCAGCTGTGCGCCCTCGCGCTCGCAAACACGCCACTCGACGGTCGCGACGAGCACTGGCTGGACCTGTGCGCCGGGCCGGGCGGCAAGACAGCGATGCTCGCCGGCCTGGCCGCCGAGCGCGGCGCGACCGTCACGGCGAACGAGCTGCACCCGCACCGGGCCGAGCTCGTGCGGCACGTGACCGCGCCGTGGCAGGTCGAGGTGCTCGTCGGCGACGCGCGCACGCTGCGCGACGGCGGCTACGACCGGGTGCTGCTCGACGCCCCGTGTTCCGGACTCGGCGCGCTGCGCCGGCGCCCCGAGTCGCGATGGCGCCGCCAGCCGTCCGACGTCGTCGACCTGGCCGCGCTGCAGCGCGAGCTGCTGGCGGCGGCGCTGCGCCTGACCCGTCCCGGCGGCGTCGTCGGGTACGTGACGTGCACGCCGCACGTCGCCGAGACGCGCGAGGTCGTCGCCGGCGCTGAGCTGGTCGACGCGCGACCGGCGTTCCCGGGCGTGCCCCGACTCGGCGACGGCCCGGCCGTGCAGCTGTGGCCGCACCGGCACGGCACCGATGCCATGTTCTGCGCGATCCTGCCCGTCGGGCGATAGCCGCCCTCCGGCAGGATGTCGCCCCGGAGGTGGTGGCGTGTTGTCGGGTCTGACCGCGAGAGATGCCCGGTTGGTCGGGGTGTGCCTTGTCGTCGGCGTCGTCGCCGGGGTGCTGCGCTACGCGGGCGGCGGGAACGTGGCGCCGTTCGCGGTGAGCGCCGTCGCGTTGGCGCTGCTCGCGAGTCTGGTCGGGCGCAGCGTCGAGGCGCTGGGCGACCGCCTGGGCGCCGGCGCGACCGGCGTCGTGCAGAGCGCGCTCGGCAACCTGCCCGAACTGTTCGTGGTGCTGTTCGCGCTGCACGCCGGGTTGTACGACGTCGTGCGCGCGGCGATCGTCGGCTCGATCCTTGCGAACGTCCTGCTCGTGCTCGGCGCGGCGTTCCTGGTCGGCGGGCTGCGGCACGGGACCCAGCACTTCGGCACGGACGCAGCCCGCAGCATCAGCCTCCTGCTCGTCCTGGCGGTCGCGGCGCTGCTGGTGCCCTCGCTGACCGCGCACCTGCACACCGCCGCGTCCGGGCACGAGCGGGCGCTGTCGATCATCGTGTCGGTCGTGCTGTTGGGCCTGTTCGCCCTGTCGCTGCCCATGGCCATCCGCCGTGGCGGCGGCGCGGCCACCGCCGAGCCCGACGAGGCGCCCGCCGCCGAGTGGTCGCTGGGGCTTGCGATCGGGATGCTCGCGGGCGCCGGGGTGGCGGCGGCGCTCGTGTCCGACTGGTTCGTCCACGGGCTGGAGCCGGCGATCGAGAGCCTCGGCATCAGCCAGGCGTTCGCCGGCCTGGTCATCGTCGCCGTCGCGGGAAACGCCGTCGAGAACGTCGTAGGTATCCAGCTCGCCGCCCGGAACAAGGCGGACTACGCGCTGTCGGTGATCCTGCAGAGCCCGTTGCAGATCGCGCTCGTGCTGGCCCCGGTCGTCGTGCTGGCCGCGCCGCTCGTGGGAGCGACGTTCACGCTCGTGCTGTCGCCGTTGCTGATCGCGGTCCTGGCGATCGCGGTGATCGTCACGGTGGTGGTCGTGCTCGACGGAGAGTCCAACTGGTTCGAGGGGGCGACCCTGATCGCCCTCTACGCGATCATCGCCGCGGCGTTCTGGTGGGGCTGATCCACCGCGCGCCTAGACTCCGGACGTGATGTCGCACGGCGCTCGGGAACCGATGATCGCACCGAGCATCCTCGCTGCCGACTTCGCGCATCTGGCCGACGAGGCCGACGCCGTGGCCGGGGCCGACTGGCTGCACGTCGACGTCATGGATGCCCACTTCGTGCCGAATCTCACGATCGGCCTGCCCGTCGTGCAGAGTCTGCGCAAGTCCACCGACCTCCCGCTCGACTGCCACCTGATGATCGACGACCCCGACCTGTGGGCGCCGCGCTACGCCGAGGCCGGGGCCGCGAACGTGACCTTCCATGTCGAGGCCGCGGCGGACGCCGTGCGCACCGCGCGGGACGTTCACGGCGCCGGTGCGTTGGCCGGCCTGGCCGTCGACCGCGACACGCCGCTCGAGCCGTACCTGGATCTGCTCGGCCACTTCGACACGCTGCTGATCATGACCATCAAGGCCGGCTTCGGCGGTCAGGACTTCATCGCGGAAATGCTGCCCAAGGTGCGCCTCGCGCGCGAGCACGTGACGGCCGGGCACCTGCGGCTGTTCGTCGAGGTCGACGGCGGCATCGATGCCGACACCATCGAGGCTGCCGCCGAGGCCGGCGCGGACGTGTTCGTCGCGGGAACGGCCGTCTACGGCGCGGACGATCCCGGCAAGGCCGTCGACGCGCTGCGGGTCAGAGCGCGCGCGGCGATGGACCGGTAGGGAGGCTGACGGTGCAGGTGAGCGAGGCCGAGCAGGCCGCCATGCGCCGTGCGCTCGAACTGGGCGAGACGGTGCGCGGACGCACGAGCCCGAACCCGGCTGTCGGCGCCGTCGTCCTCGACCCGTCCGGCGAGGTCGCGGGCGAGGGAGCCACCCAGCCGCCTGGTCGCCCGCACGCCGAGGTCGAGGCGCTGCGCGAGGCCGGGCAACAGGCCCGGGGCGGCACGATGGTCGTCACGCTCGAGCCGTGCGTGCATACCGGACGCACACCGCCCTGCGTCGACGCGCTGATCGAGGCCGGCATTGCCCGGCTGGTGTACGCCGTCGACGATCCGAACCCCGAGGCGGCCGGCGGCGCTGACCGGCTGCGCGAGGCCGGCGTCGAGGTCGTGCCCGGCGTCTGTGACTCCGAGGCCGCGGCCGGGGCCCTGCGGCCGTGGCTGCACGCGTTGCGTACCGGCCGGCCGTTCGTGACCTGGAAGCTCGCCAGCACGCTGGACGGCCGGGTCGCCGCCGCCGACCAGAGCGCCCGGTGGATATCGTCCGCGGCCGCGCGGGCCGACTCGCACGCGTTCCGGGGGATCGTGGACGCGATCGTCGTGGGTAGCGGCACCGTGCTCGTCGACGACCCGCACCTGACCGTCCGCGACGCCGACGACCGCCTCGCCGGGCATCAGCCGCTGCGCGTCGTGCTCGACCGCCGCCACCGCGTCCGGCAGAGCGCGCGCGTGCTCGACAACGCCGCCGAGACGCTGCTGCTCGACACCGCGGTCCCGCGCTTCGCGCTCAAGGCTCTGCACGACCTGGGGACGCGGCACGTGCTGCTCGAAGGCGGTCCGACCCTCGCCGGGGCGTTCATCGAGGCCCGCTGCGTCGACGAGGTGATTGCCTATATTGCCCCGAAGTTGCTGGGCACCGGCCAGTCCGCGCTGGGCGACGCGGGAATAGGGACGATCGCTGATGCCCTCACACTGGAGGTCGACACGGTGAGCCGGATCGGCGGCGACGTGAAGATCGTCGCGCGGCCGGTCTGGTCAGAAGGGGTGTAACGGTGTTCACGGGCATCATCGAAGAACTCGGCGAAGTGGTCGCGCTCGAGCCACGCGGTGACTCGGCGGTGCTCGCCGTGCGTGCGTCGACGGTCGCGCCGCATGGTGCGTCCGTTGCGGTCAACGGCGTCTGCCTGACCGTTGTAGGGGCAGCCGGCGGCGAGTTGCACTTCGATGTCATGGCCGAGACGCTGAAGCGATCCGTCGTCGGCGCGCTGCGCGCGGGCGAGCGGGTGAACCTCGAACGCGCGGTGCGCGCGGACGGCCGCCTCGACGGGCACATCGTCCAGGGCCACGTCGACGGCACCGGCGTCGTCGTGTCTCGGACGCCCGGCGATGCCTGGGACGCGGTCCGGTTCGGCATGCCGCCGGAGCTGTCGCGCTACGTGGCCGAGAAGGGGTCGATCGCCGTCGACGGCGTCTCGCTCACCGTGACGGCGGTCGGCGACGACTGGTTCGAGGTGGGTCTCATCCCCGAGACGCTGCGCGCGACCACGCTGGGCGCGAAGCAGCCCGGCGACCCGGTCAACCTCGAGGTGGACGTCCTCGCGAAATACGTCGCCCGCCTAGTAAGCCAAGCGCGATGAGCAGTCAAACCAACCAAGAACGCGATGAGCGCTCGCGCGAAGAGCCCCGCCGCCGCGACGCGGCCCGCGCCGGAGGCGCGGAGCGGAGCCGCGGATCCACCCGAGCGAAGCGAGCGGTGGAGACGCGGATCCGCCAAGGCGGGATGGGAACATGACGATTCGATTGGACAGCATCGAGCGGGCGATCACCGAGATCAAGTCGGGCAAGCCCGTCGTGGTCGTCGACGACGAGGACCGCGAGAACGAGGGCGACCTGATCTTCGCAGCCGAGCTCGCGACGCCTGAGCTCGTGTCGTTCATGGTGCGCTACACGTCCGGCTACATCTGCGTGCCGATCACCGAGAAGGAGGCCGATCGCCTCGACCTGCCGCCGATGTACCGCGTGAACCAGGATCGCCGCGGCACGGCGTACACGGTCACCGTCGACGCGCGCGAGGGCACAACGACAGGCATCTCCGCTTCCGACCGCGCCCTGACCATCCGGCTGCTCGCCAACCCGGACGCCACGGCCGAGGACTTCTCCCGGCCGGGTCACGTGGTGCCGCTACGCGCTAAGGCGGGCGGCGTGCTGCGCCGGCCCGGACACACCGAGGCGGCCGTCGACCTTGCCCTGCTCGCTGGTCTGCACCCGGCGGCGGTGCTGTGCGAGATCGTCAGCGAGAAGGATCCGTCCGGCATGGCGCGGGTCGACGAGCTGCGCGTGTTCGCCGACGAGCACGAGCTCGCGCTGATCTCCATCGCGGACCTGATCGCCTATCGCCGCCGCTTCGACAAGCTGGTCATCCGGGTGGCGTCCGCCCGGGTGCCGCTGCGGTACGGGGAGTTCACCGCTGTGGGTTACAGCAGCTCCTACGACGACCGCGAGCACGTCGCTTTCGTGTTCGGCGACATCGGTGACGGCGAGAACGTGCTGGTACGGGTGCACTCCGAGTGTCTGACCGGCGACGTGTTCGGATCGCTGCGCTGCGATTGCGGCCCGCAACTCGACGCGGCTCTCGCCACGGTCGCCCGGGAGGGTCGCGGCGTCGTGCTCTACATCCGCGGTCACGAGGGCCGCGGGATCGGCCTGCTGCACAAACTGCAGGCCTACCAACTGCAGGACGCCGGCAGCGACACGCTCGACGCCAACCTCGAGCTCGGGCTGCCCGCCGATGCGCGCGACTACGGAACCGGGGCGCAGATCCTCGTCGACCTGGGCGTCCACACGATGCGGCTGCTGAGCAACAACCCGGCCAAGCGAGCGGGGCTCGAGGGGTACGGCCTGCGCATCGTCGGCCGGATGCCACTGCCGACGGCCACCAACCCGGAGAACCTGCGCTACCTGCAGACCAAGCGCGACCGCATGGGTCATGACCTCGAGATCGAGGAGTCGGATCGATGAGCGCTTGCGCGAAGAGCCTCGCCGCCGCGACGCGGCCCGCGCCGAAGGCGCGGAGCGGAGCCGGGGATCCACCCGAGCGAAGCGAGTGGTGGAGAAGCGGATCCGCACAAGGCGGGATGAGTAGATGAGCGGTCAGGGCGCTCCGGAGATGTCCACTGTGGACGGTGCGGACGGGCTGCGCGTCGCAGTCGTCGCGGCGCGCTGGCATGCGACGGTCATGGACGGCCTGCGCGACGGCGCCCAGCGTGCGCTGG
>WNGE01007392.1_pt1 | contig 13958 bp, 13 predicted proteins | sample 5400651 | NCBI WGS metagenome assembly WNGE01 (sample SAMN13153370, study PRJNA577476) | soil metagenome | isolation source: 60 cm soil or saprolite under grassland replicate 2 | place: USA:California | collected 2016-06-15 | reverse complement strand
CGATTGTCCCGCCTGCGCGATGACGATCCCAATCAAGGCGACACGTTGTCCACATTGCACGACTGAGCTTTCGAGCCGCGCTTCCTCTACGGCGTAATATTGTGGATTTATCGTTCGCACCGGCCTTTAGGGGCGGTGCTCGTGCGTGCGATCGGAAGAAAGCCGTTTTGAACAGGTTCACGTCTTCCTGTCCCGAAAAGATATGCAGGCCTCAAGTTGCGGATCGCGAACGATTTCCAAACCTATGTCGAAAATTAATGCTTGCACGAAGCCGCCCCAGTTGCTATTGAGGGCGCGAAATTGCAAATGCCCAAGTGCCTTAACCTTACACTCGCAGGAGTTGCTGCGTGTTTCATTGTCGGCTGCGCCACGCAGCCGAAACTAGATCTTACCAGCGCACATCGCGTGCAACGCGTGCGGACTACCGCCTATACACATACGGAAGGAGGCGGACCGCGTAACGCCCTTGGAAGCCGCCTTTCCGCCCACCACGTGATGAGCGCGGCGTCCGATTGGTCGCGCTTTCCACTAGGGACCCATTTCCGAATCGCCGATACAAACGAGGAGTACGTCATCGATGATTATGGAACGGCCCTGATTGGCACGGACACGATCGATCTTTACAAGGCAAACCGCCTCGCCATGAAACAGTGGGGCGTCCGTCATGTGGATATCGCTATCTTGGAATGGGGGTCGGAAGAAGAGAGCTTGAAGGTGCTCGGGCCGCGCTGCAAACATCGTTGTGTCCGGCAGATGGTCGCGGCGCTTGAGAAAAAAAGAGGAAAAACTGTCGCACAAGCTTCTTCGACTCGCAGATCGCTTTGATCTGAATATCGCGTCATAAATTAACAGCTCATCTTCGTCCTCGTTCTCGTTCAGGTTGCGAGGAGAGCCTAACGCAGGCGTTGGAGGGATGAGTGGGCGCCAGTCAGGGGACTTTCCCAACGCTTACGCTGCCCACAATGCAGCGGAGCAGGAAGAGTCCATGATCGCGAAGACGCGATCACCAGCACGCGAGACGCATGCGCTACCCTATTGATTTAGTGCAAGTTGCGTCGCATTTTCATAACGCATGAAAATTCTCGTCGTTGGCGGGGCCGGTTATATCGGCAGCGTCTGCGCAGAACTGCTTCTTGATCAAGGCCACGAGGTTTCGGTCTTCGATAGCCTTAGCGAGGGCCATCGCGGCGCCATCGATCCGCGGGCGCGATTCATCGAAGGGGACTTGCAGGATCGACAAGCGATCGATTCCGCGCTGGCCGTAGTCCGCCCGGAGGCGGTAATGCATTTCGCCGCCAGCGCCCTCGTCTCTGAATCAATGCGCGATCCATCGAAATATTTTCGCAACAACATTTCCAATGGTCTCAATCTGCTGGACGCGATGGTGGCAGCACATGTCGAGCGGATCGTTTTTTCCTCAACCTGCGCGATTTTCGGGCTGCCAGAACGGGTCCCAATCGGCGAAACTGCGCCGACGCGTCCAATCAATCCCTACGGCGAATCGAAGCTAGCCTTTGAGAAGATTCTGCGCTGGTACGAGGAGATTCATGGTTTGAAGTTCGTTTCACTGCGTTATTTCAATGCGGCCGGAGCCACCGCCAATTTCGGCGAAGATCACCGGCTGGAGACGCATTTGATCCCAAACGTGCTCAAAGTTGCGCTTGGCCAAAAGCCGCACTTGGAGATTTTTGGCACCGATTACGAAACTCCGAATGGCACCTGCATTCGTGACTACATCCACATTGTCGATCTCGCGCGGGCGCACATTCTGGCCTTGGGCGCAGCCGGGAGCGAATTCTACAATCTCGGTAGCGGCGGTGGCGCCAGTGTTCGTGAAGTAATCGCCGCTTGCCGCAAGATCACTGGCAAAAAGATCGACACCGTAGAAAAGCCGCGTCGCCCTGGCGATCCACCGCGGCTCATCGCTTCCTCGGAGAAGATCAAAAATGAGCTTGGGTGGCGACCACAATTCCAGTCGCTCGATGCGATCATCGAAAGCGCCTGGAAATGGCACCAGAAATTTCCACACGGCTACGGAGATTGACGTGATGCATGCCCCTGGCTTGCGAATTCATTGGTCGCAAGTCATGACAAAAAAGCGCCCGCTCTGTAGCGGGCGCTTTTGAATTCGGCGACGCAACCAATTTGCCTTACGGCTCTTTTGTCGTTGTTGTGGTCGTTTGCTCTTTTTTGTAAATCGTCGTCGGCTGGCTCAACACGACTTTACGCACCACGACCCGATCACCCACGTTCGTGTAATACACAGTGGCCGGGGTGTCTGGGCGAACGGCCGACCAGGTTACGGTATGCCCTTCTGGATCCAGAATCGTCGTGTCTTTTGTATAGTAATACCGCACCGGTGCGGCCTCCGCTGACGTGCGGAACATGATATAATCCGAGTCCGGCGTGTAAGCCGTAATCGTGCCTGCAGTCGTGACGGTGGTCTGCTGGGCTGCGCCAGTCACCGGGTCCGTTGTGGTCGTCGTGGTTGTTGTCTCCTGTGCCAGTGCCATGCCAAGCGCTGCCGCACAGGCCACTGCCGCGACCAATATTTTTATTAATCTCGTTTGTTTCATATTTGTCCCTCTGCTTTGATTGAATGGATGTTCTCCATCATGTACCTGCCCGGCTCGTTAGCGCCGGAATTTCTTCAGCTACGCCTTGATATCGTAATTTCCGGCTCGCCTGGTCGCATCCAGGGGGTGAATCGCTTTTCCTGCGCCAATGTAACGTGATCTATATGCAGGCTTTACCTGGTTTTCGTGATTTCCTTCCAGATCAATGCGCGGCGCGAAATTATATCTTTGCGCGCTGGCGCGAAGTCGCCCGACGCTACGGTTTTGTGGAATGGGAGGGCCCAGTTCTTGAGCCGACCGAATTATACAAAAAAAAGAGCGGCGCGGAAATTGTCGATCAACTTTTTAATTTTACTGACAGGGGTGAACGCGAAGTCGCGTTGCGCCCCGAGTTGACGCCCACCCTCGCCCGTGTCGTTGCCACACACGAACGCGAATTCAAGAAACCTTTCAAATGGTTTTCCATTGGCCAATTCTTCCGCTACGAAAAACAGCAGCGCGGTCGTCTGCGCGAGCATTTTCAGCTGAATTGCGACATCATCGGTGAATCGGATCTCGCGGCAGATATCGAGCTGGTCGCGCTCTGCATAGATGTCCTGCGTGCGTTTGGATTGACCGAAAAGGATTTCGTCGTCCGAATCAGCGACCGCGAATTCTGGACTGATTTTCTGCGCGAAAAAGATGTCTCGCCCGATCGCTGGGACGAATTGCTGCAGGCAATCGACAAATCCGGGCGCGAACCGCGCGAGAAAACGGCTGAGAAACTTGGCAAGCTCGCCGATCCGGTCTTCGCGCTTTTAAAGAGCGGCGGAAAAAGCGAGAAGCTCGACAAACTTGTAGACGGTCTAGGCATTCGAGGCCTGGCCGATTTCGTCGCCATTGATGTCGGAATCGTCCGCGGGCTTGCTTATTATACCGGCATCGTATTTGAGGTGTTCGACCGGGCCGGGAAATTCCGCGCCATCGCCGGCGGCGGACGTTACGACAATCTCATTCAGCAACTGAGTGATGGCGCAGTCTCGATGCCCGCTCTCGGCTTTGCCATGGGCGATGTGGTCCTCGGTGAGTTGATCAACGAAACGCCATTCGTGCGCCAGAAAATGGAGAAGGCAATCGCAACGGGGCGCAAGATCGACGTTTACGTAGTGATCGCCAAAGAAGAACGCCGCGCGGATGCGCTCGCGCAGATCCAGCAACTTCGGGACCGCCGGTACCGCGTCGATTATCCACTCACTCCAATGAAAGTAGCCCGACAATTCCAAGCCGCCGAAGACGCCGGCGCAGCATTTGCGCTCCTCTACGGCGATGAATGGCCACAGGTAAAGGTCAAGAACATGGCTACTGGCGAACAGCAGCTCGTGCCACAGGATCGTCTACTTGCGCACTTGCAAGCGCAATCCAGCTTGTCATCCTGAGCGCAGCGTTGCGGAGTCGAAGGATCCCGTGGCATTATCCAGGATTTCGCGTCGGGATTCCTCGACTTCACTCGGAATGACAAGAAACATGTATCGCACGCACGATTGCAATTCTCTTCGGAAAGGCGACATCGGTCAGCAAGTCACGCTTGCCGGCTGGGTGCATGTCTCGCGCGATCACGGTGGTGTCATCTTCATTGATCTGCGTGACCGCGAAGGGCTGACGCAGGTTGTCTTTCGTCCGGAAGAAAACGCCGAGCTTGCGAAGCAGGCGCATACACTGCGTAGCGAAGATGTCATTCAAGTTAGCGGCCGGGTCGCGCCGCGCGTGCCGGGCACGGAAAATCCAAAGCTCCCGACAGGGGACATCGAAGTCATTCCGGGCGAGTTGCACATTTTGAATCGTGCGGACGATCTGCCGTTCCCGATCGATGCGGAAGTTCACAACGAAGACTTGCGGATGATGTATCGCTACTACGATCTTCGGCGCCCGCAGCTCGCCCACAATCTGCGAGTGCGCCATCGCATCGCCAAAGCGACGCGCGACTATCTCGACAGCCAGGGCTATGTCGAAGTCGAGACCCCGATTTTATCCAAGAGCACGCCCGAAGGCGCGCGCGACTTCTTGGTGCCGAGCCGGTTGATCCCGGGAAAATTCTACGCGTTGCCGCAGGCGCCGCAGCAATACAAGCAACTGCTCATGGTCGCAGGTGTGGAAAAATATTTTCAGATCGCAAAATGTTTTCGCGACGAGGATCTGCGCGCCGATCGGCAACCCGAATTTACCCAGATCGACATCGAAGCGTCGTTCGTGACCCCAGACGACATTTTCGCTGTCACTGAAGGAATGCTCGCCGCCATTTTCAAGGTTGCGCGCAACATCGATATCAAAACGCCGTTCGACCGGCTTACTTATCAGGAAGCGGTCGGTCGATATGGCAGCGATAAACCGGATCGACGTTTCGGAATGGAACTCGTCGATCTGGGCGACGATTTTCGGTCGAGCAGCTTCAAAGTTTTTCGCGGCGCAATTGACGCAGGTGGCGTCGTAAAAGCGATCAATGCGAAAGGCTTTGCCGGAATCACCATTGGGCAAGCCGACGAGTTAACTGAAATCGCAAAGTTGTTCGGCGCAAAAGGACTCGCCTTCATCAAGGTCGAGAACGGCGAATGGAAATCGCCCATCGTGAAATTCTTCTCGGAAGCGGAGAAAACGGCGCTCCAATCGAAATTGGAAATCGAGGAGGGCGACTGCATCTTCTTCGGCGCCGACAAATGGGAAATCGCCTGTGAAGTTCTTGGCCGCTTACGGCTGCGCATCGCCGAGATTCAGAAGCTAATACCGAAGTCTGAAATCTGGGATTTTCTTTGGGTCACAGACTTTCCGCTCTTCCAATGGAGCCCTGAAGAAAACAAATGGAATGCCATGCATCATCCCTTCACGCGACCGAAAACGAAAGACATACCGCTATTTGAGGCAAAGAACTTCCCAGAGATTCGCGCCGAGGCCTACGACGTCGTCCTCAATGGCGTGGAGATCGGCGGCGGCAGCATTCGAATTCACGAGCCAGAATTGCAGGAAAAAATGTTCGAAACGCTCGGCGTCAGCCGGGAAGATCGACAATCGCTCTTTGGTCATTTGCTGCGCGCATTGCATCTTGGCGCGCCGCCGCACGGCGGTATTGCGCTCGGCCTCGATCGGCTAGTCATGCTCATCGCCGGCGAACAAAGCATCCGCGACGTGATAGCCTTCCCGAAAAACAATCGCGGCATGGACTTGATGTCGAATTCACCAGCGGAAGTTGATGCCAGACAGTTGCGCGACTTAGGGATGAGGCTCGCCGGCAACAAAAAGCACGGGTAAATTACGTGCACATTGCTCGGTGGCCGCTTACATGAAGCGCGTTCAGCTGCTTCACTCTTCCCGCAAGAGTTTGGATGGATCGACGGCAAGCGCTCGCAGCGCTGGAATGGCGGAAGCTACAATGCCGAGCACCGTCACCGTTAGCACAGCGCCGACCACGACCACAGGATCTCGCGGGTTCGCTTGATACACAATCTGCCCCAGAAGCCGGCTCGCGAAGACGCCACACAGCTGCAGCCCCACTAACGATCCGGCCCCAAGCAGCACAATGGGCCGTCCCACCGCGGCGCTCATTACGTGCTTCGTGCGCGCGCCCAAAGCCACGCGGATGCCCAGCTCCTTCATCCGCCGGCTCACGTTGTAGGCCGCTATGCCGAAGATCCCCGTCACTGCCAGCATCGCCGCGAGCATGCCCATGACGCCAAGTGCTAATGTTACCGCGCGTGGCGCGAACAGTGCACCCGCCATCGCATCCGGCCAGCTCTGTACGGTGATCGGCGCATTCGGCTCTATTGCGCTGAGGATGCGTTCGAGCGCGGGCGCCATTTCGTTCGGCGCCCGGTACGACCGCACGACGAAAGTCGTGTGCCACTGATCGCTTTGGGACAACGGCAGATAAACAACAGGCTCGGGCGACTCTTGCATCTCGTGGTACTTGCCGTTCTCCGCCACGCCCACCACTTCCCTCAAGTGGCCCAATATAATAAAGCGTTGTCCAATCGCCGGCGTGTCGCCCCACATCTTCTGCGCGAAGGTCTCGTTCACGATCGCCACATACGGCGTCTGTGCGGTGTCACGCCATGAGACATCCCGGCCACTAATGAGCCGGGTACGAGCAGCTTCGAAGTAGCCCGGTGATATCGTAAACCGGTACGGCGCCAGCACAGAATTGTTCAGGCTGAAGTCGGTCGTCCCTGGCGGGTAAACGGGAACGCCACGCAGACCGCCAGTGAAGGGCACTTTGCTCGTGGTCCCCGCCGTCGTCACCCCGGGGATGCTTCGCACAGCGTCGATCATCGCCTTTGTTTTCTCCAGCGGGATGTTGCCTTCCACCTCGGGCCAGTCCATTTCCGCCACCATCGCATTCTGCGGGTCGAAGCCGAGCGGGGCGTGCAGCATGCGCACCATACCGCGCACGGCGACGAGCGAGGCCGTTACCAGTAGCGTACAGATTATAATTTGTGCGCCTAACAACAAATCCCGCAGGGCCAACCGGCGCAGTGGAGTTGAATCCACCGGTCCGCTCTTCATCGCCTGCATTGGATTGCTCTGCCAGACTGTTCTCGCCGGAATCATTCCGAACAGCAGCCCGCTGACGAGTGTTAAGATCAGGGCCGCTAGGTAGACACCCACATCGACACCCACTGCCAGATGGCTATAGGGCGATTGCGCCATGAAGCTCGGCAATGACCCCCGGTTCAGCACACCCAGCAGCAGCCTTGCGATTACCACCCCCCGCGGCGCCGCCCAGCATCGACAACACCATCGCCTCAGTAAGGAGTTGCCTAACGAGTCGCCACCGGCCCGCTCCCAAGGCGACACGGACCGCCAGTTCCCGGCTGCGATCCGCGGCGCGCGCCGCAAACAGGCTGGCCAGATTCGCGCACGCCGCGACCAGCACCAGCAGAGCGAGCCCCGCCACGCTGTAAAGAGATCCGCGAATGACGTCACCATTGTCGCCGTAGAGTCCTGGACGGATCAATCGCAGCGGCACGCCGGTGTCTGTCTTTGGATACTCCTTGGCCAACTGCGCCGCGATCGCACTCAGATTTTCCGCAGCCTGCTCGGGCGTCACTCCTGGCTTTAGCCGGCCAAGCACCACCAAAGGTCTGCCCGTCCGGTCCTCCAGATAATCCCGCTCGAAGTAGTTCACGATGGGGATCCAATAATCCGGCCAGACAAATTGCTCCGTGCCGTGGAACCGCGCCGGTGCCACACCAATCACCGTAAATTGCTGTTTGTTGAGCTGCACGATCGTCCCGACAACGCCCGGATCACCGTTGAATGCGCGCCGCCACAGACTGTCGCTCAACACCACATAGGGCGCTGAATTTGGGCCATGCTCATCCGCCGGCTGGATGAATCGTCCTACCTCCGGCCGCACGCCTAGCAGATCGAAATAATTGCCGGTCACAGCATAGCCGGAGACACTCAGCACCGCTTTATCCCAGCGGAGTGTCGCCTGACAATATCCATAAAAGCCGGCGATGTCGCTGAAGGTGATGCTCCGTTGCCGGTAATCTTCAAACGCCGGATACGATGTCGTTAGGAGTTTCCCGCTCGTCCACGGCTTGAAGCGAAGCTGGTAGAGATTCTGCGGGTCGCTGACATCAAGCGGGTGCAGCAGGACCGCATTCACTACTCCGAAGACGAGGACGTTGGCCCCAATCCCAAGCATCAGAGTGACTAAAGCTACAAGCGTGAACGCGGGAGCCTTCCAGAGCACGCGCAGCGCATAGCGAATGTCCAGAAGGAGGTCCCTCATGAACGAGCAGGCGTCTTCGGATTCAATAACCCAGGGCCTTTTTTTTCTCCGCGGCGCTGGGGAGGGCCTCCTTGCGAACTGTGATCGCTTCCGTGCCCGACTCCTTCAGCTGCCTGGACTGAACCGCGTTGAACTCGATATCTTTCGTGAACTCGGGCGGAAGGTCGTTCTCCTCGTAGATCGCGTGCACCGGGCATACGTCGACACATGCCATGCAATCAATGCATTCCTCCGGGTGAATGACCACCTGGTTGTCCAGTTCGTAGAAGCAGGCAACCGGGCACACCTCCACACAGTCGGTGAACTTACATCCATTGCATTTGTCGGTCACGATGTGCGGCATGGGATTTGGTGGCTGAGGGTTTCCTGAAGATACTGCTGTTGACGCCCAAGTAAGTCGGTGATGCCCGCCCGGTCAATTCTTGTTTCAATATCGCGTTAAGCCGCGGGCGGGTGATGTTCGCGGCCAGTCCGGAAAAGAACCGCTACCGAAAAAGTGACGATTGTTCCGAAACAAATCCACCACGGAAATGCCAGCACCGGCAGCCAGCCCGGCTGTGTATAGAGTTGCGTGCCGAAAATATTGGCGATGCCATTCGGCAATCCGCTCAGGATGGCAACAACAGTAAAGCCGACGATCATCGCAATGATGTTGCCCCGATCGTTCCCGCGCGCCTTGGTTAGCATTCCCGCAAAAAACACACCGAGCAATGAGCCGTAGGTGTAGCCGAAAATTCCGATTACGATTGGGATGATCCGGACGTTCGGGTGCACAATGACAAGATAAGACGTTGTCGAAGCAACGATGATCATCAGGACAGAAAACCACACTGTCGCCCAGCGCACGGCGCGCAAGCTTTGTTCGTCTGTGGCTTCAGGATTGAGGTAAGGCTCATACCAATCGCGGGTGAAACTGGTGGCGAGAGCGTTGAGCGCGGTGCTGAGCGATCCCATGGCGGTGGCGAAAATACCCGCGATTAAAAGACCGCGGAGTCCGACCGGCATCTCGTATAAGATGAAATGGCAAAATGTTTCGTTAGGCGTTTTCGGCAGCATCGGATCGGGATGGGCTTGATAATTAACCCAGAGCAGTAACCCAATGCTGAGGAACGTGAACGCGATTGGGATGTCGGCGAGGCCGGAGCAAATAAGGGAGCGACGGCTCCGGCGTATGTCGGGCGCAGTCAACATTCGCTGCACCATGTCCTGATCGGTGCCGTGTGTTCCCATCGTGATGAACGCAGCCCCGATCAAGCCGGCAAAAATCGTGTACTCCGTCTCGAACATGTTCTTCACTTGGTCCCAGCCATGTTTGGCCGGATCAAGACCGGTTGTGATGAGATCCGAAACTTGGAATGGGCCGTGGCGTTGAACGATTTCGTGCCAGCCGCCTGGGATTGCGAAGTAAAGCAAAGCAAGCGCGATCAATGCGCTGCCAATCATGATCGAAGCTTGAATCAAATCGGTCCAGATGACAGCCTTGATGCCACCGAACGTGGTGTAAATAGCCGTGAGAATGACAATGGCAATGGTGGCACCGAGGTAAATCCAGAGAGTTTGAATTTGATTTGGTCGAGCGCCGCTGATCATTTCGTAGGCAAGAGCGAGTGCGATTGCTGCCACATATAACCGCGCTCCGGACGCGAGCAGACGAGTGATCATGAAAACAGCGGAGGCCGCATTTTTACTCGCGATCCCGAAGCGTGCGGTCAGATATTCGTAAATCGAGTAAACTTTGTAGTCGTAATACGGTTTGATGAAAATGTAGCTGACGAGAACACGTCCGATGATCGTTCCGAAGGCGAGCTGCAAGTAGGTGTAATCGCGGTGGCTGAAGCCCTCGCCCGGCGTTCCGAAGAATGTACCGGCGCTCGTTTCCGCCGCGATAAGGGAAGCGAGCACGGCCCACCACGGGATTCTGCGACCGCCAAGCGCGAAGTCTTTGAGACCTTCTTCCTTCCGGCCCATGTAGAGGCCGATGGAGATGATGATCACAAAATATGAGAGCAAGACCCCTGAATCGATCGCGAGGCGCCCGTTCATGCCGATCTTAGGTGACAGAATTTTGCAAACGCGCAACGTGCTTTTTCCAGCGTTGGGCGTTGGGCGTTGGACGTTGAGCGTTGGAGGTTAGATGTTTGCTGGTGCATCTCGTTAAAATTCACGCTCCCGATTTCGATCTGGCAACGACTCTTGACTCTGGCCAGGTTTTCCACTGGGAAAAGATCGGCAATGGTTTTGTGGGTGCGGTTGGTGATTCGCCAGTGTGCGTGGAACAAGGGAGGAACGTTTTGAAAGTTCGTTGCGGCGGGACGCCGCAACCAACACGCCAGAGGCGTGCGCTACCCAGAATTATCGCGCATTATTTCGCGCTCGATCATCCCCTAGCAGAAATTTGCGCTTCGTTTCCGAACGACCCAGCGATGAGCGCGGCCCGACATTTTTGTCACGGGTTACGGATCATTCGACAGCCGAAATGGGAATGCCTGGCCACGTTCATCTGTTCCTCGATGAAACAAGTGGCGCATATTCGGGAAATTTCGAGAGCGTTGCGCGAACGATTCGGTGTCGTACGCAAGATTGATCGTCACGTCGTCCACACGTTTCCTTCCGCGCGGCGCCTCGCTGAAAGTTCCGAAAGCGAACTGCGGAAATGCGCGCTGGGTTATCGCGCCAAGAACCTGCTCGCGACCGCAAGGCTCGTCAGTTCAGGCGAAGCGGATCTCGACGCGTGGTCGGCGCTTTCGGATGCCGATCTTCGGGAAAAACTATGCGCATTGCCAGGTGTGGGAGCAAAGATCGCTAATTGTGTCATGCTCTTTGCGTATGAACGTCTGCGGGCCTTTCCGATCGATGTCTGGATCGAGCGTATTTTAAGAGAAAAATATTTTCCGGGGAATGGGAAAACGACAACGCAGCGGTTACGCGAATTTTCTGAAACCTATTTTGGAGATCATGGCGGTTACGCGCAGCAATACTTGTTTCATCACGCGCGGACAGCTTTACGCAAGTCAGGAGCACCACCAAGAGATTCCTCGACTCCGCTCGGAATGACAAAAAGGAGGGATGCGCGGACGGATTTGAGGAAGTTAGGCTTTCCAGCCTGTCCCGGCGGGCAGGCTTCCAGCCTGCCGAGCGAGAAGGCAGGCAAGATGCCCACCTGCCGAGTCAGGCTGGAAGCCTAACTTCCGATACATCCAGGCACCCGCCACTTTCGGCTCGCAAGTTGTCAGGGCCTGCAGGCTGAGATAATGTTCAAACCTTAAGCTAAGAGAACTCTGAGCCTGAATCCTTTCTTACTATTAACAGACCGCTCACATGACGACGGCTGACATCATGTTCGCCCAGCCCGGCGGGAGGAAAAGCCAGTCGAACTCACGTTTGTCGACCTTTCGCCGTCGTCGCTTGTTCCGAAGAATTCCGCGTTTATAGAAACGGACGAATCCAAGAAATCAGCCCAGCCGCCGGAAGAGAAAACATTTGAGTCAAACGCCGATTCCATCGCGGCGAGCGAGCTTCCCGCTGCCGGGCAAGCGCCATTGCCATCGCAGATGGGGAAAGATCGACCCATGGTGGATTTGGAGACACATCCGTATTCGCTTCAAATGAATGGGGCTCAACCGCAGCCCAGCGCCGCGCCACAAGAAAATCCGAATCCATCGGCAGCACCGCAATCGACCCCTCCGCCGCAGCCGCTTACGGCTGCGGAGCAATTTGCGATGTTGACCGCAAAACCCAAGCAAGAGACCAAGCCTTCCCTTGCGCCTGCTTCAGCGCAACCACGATCCGCATATCGTGCCTACAAGGAACGCACTCGTATCTCAGGCCGGATCACAAGCCGCGGCGTCTCTTCTGTTAATGCGCTGGGCACACCGCTTGGTCGCTATATGAAGATTCTCCTGGATGCAGTTGGCTCCCGCTGGTACGCCTTTCTCGACCAAAAAAGGGACTTGATCAACATCGGCACTACCCGCGTTGTGTTTGTAGTTGACCGAAGTGGACGCGTGAACAACCTCAAGGTCATCGAAAACACGGCAAACGAGGCTTCCGCCAACGTCTGTATCCAATCGATTCAGGAAGCGCAATTGCCTCCGATACCGGATGATTTAGCCGCCACGCTTCCTGCCGAGGGTTTGGATATGGATATTCCATTCACGATCTTTCCGAACCGATGATCGCTGCCTGGATACTTGCCGAAACGTCAGGAACCGTGAATACGGTCATCGGGTTTTTCACGAGGGGCGGTCTTTTCATGTGGCCGCTGCTGGTCTGCTCGATTGTCTCCGTGACGACAATGATTTTGCGCGGCCTCGCCTTGAGGGAGAAAAACGTGATGCCATCACTAATTCAGGACGAAATTGAACTTTTGGTGCCGGGCGGAAGTACTGAGCGGCTCTCACGCATCGTGTATCATGATTCCTCATCGCTGGCGCGGATCACGCAGGTCGCCCTGCAATATTTGCGTGGGCCGCGTTCTGAAACCGTGGAAGTAGTTCAAACCCGTGCACGTCACGAGATGGTACGGCTTGAAAAGGGTCTCATCGTTTTGGAAGTCATCGTAGGCATTGCGCCGCTGCTCGGTTTGATCGGCGCGGTTTCGGGACTGGTGCATGTTTTTTCCCATCTCGGATTGAGCTCCGGCGCATCGGACACGCGCCAGATAGCACTCGGCATCTCGGAAGCGCTCAATGCCACCGTTTTCGGGCTTTCGATCGCTGTGCCGACACTGATCGGGTTCAGCTATTTTTCGAGAAAAGTAGAAGTGATGTCAGTAGAGATGGAAACGCTAGTCGTCGAGTTAATTAACAAATGCTATTACGGCCGTTCCTCGCGCGAGTTCGAGCCAGCAAGAGTACCGCCTGTCCCGTCGGTATCGATTCCGACGCCGGTCGCGTGAAACGCGCAGCGCACCTCACCCTATGAACTTCGCGGTGCGAAAGCGGCGAGCGCCCCTTATTATCATCGTCTCGCTCGTCGATATTCTCATCATCCTGCTGATCTTTTTTGTCGTCTCCACCAGTTTTAAGAAGGATCAGCCGGAGGTTAAAATTAATCTGCCGGAATCGAAGACCGCGAAGAAGCTGCCGGCTGAACTCGAACACGTGATCGTAAGCATCGATCAAAATGACGAGATCAAACTGGACGGACGAGGGATGGGCGTGGACGAACTGGAGGGCGCGGTGCGCGACTTGCCCGAAGCCCGAAAGTCCACGCTCGCACTGCAAGCGGACAAAAAAGCTTCCTTCGGCACGATCATCAAAGTGATGGACGCGTTAAAGCTGGCAGGCGTGAGAAATTTGCCCGCCTTTACGAGCGAAGGAAAATGATCTTGTCAATCTTGCAATACGGCGATCCGATTCTGCGGGCGAAGGGTAAACAGATCGAGAAGATCGACGATCGCATTCGCGAGCTGACCGCTAACATGATCGAGACAATGCATGCGGCCAATGGCGTCGGCCTAGCGGCACAGCAGGTGGGTGAAGCTTTGCAGCTCACTGTCCTCGACATTTCGCAAGTGGAAGATCGGCCCAGCACGCTGAAGTTGAATGGGAAAGACGTCGATCCAGAGACCGCGATGCCACTGGTATTGATCAATCCGGAGATCGAACTCGACGGCA
>WNGE01015836.1_pt1 | contig 13959 bp, 9 predicted proteins | sample 5400651 | NCBI WGS metagenome assembly WNGE01 (sample SAMN13153370, study PRJNA577476) | soil metagenome | isolation source: 60 cm soil or saprolite under grassland replicate 2 | place: USA:California | collected 2016-06-15 | reverse complement strand
AGTGTCAACCTAGTGGGTCCGCTGCTGGTGTGGGGCGCGGAAACTCGGATTCGCGCCGTGAGCAGGCGTTTCCGTACCATCCGTCGATGCTCTTCGTGCTCTGGTTGATCGTCCGCCTACTGACCCGCCTGCTGGTCCTCTCCGATGCCAATGACGGCACCAAAGACCTGGAGATCCTGGTGCTGCGGCATCAGCTTCGGGTGCTGCGCCGCAGACCGGCCGCCCCAGGTTCACCGCACGCGACCGGGTCCTGCTCGCTGCCGCCAGCCGTGCACTCCCACGAGAGCGGTGGGCATCGTTGCTCGTCACGCCCAGACGCTGCTGCGCTGGCACCGCACCCTGGTCCGGCGCAAGTGGACCTACGGCAAGAAGCGCACGCCGGGCCGGCCACCGATCGGCCCGCAGACCGCAGCACTGATCCTGCGGATGGCCAGGGACAACGCCCGGTGGGGCTGCGTGCGGATCTGTGGGGAGCTGCGCAAGCTTGGCATCCGGGTGGGTGCCACCACCATCAGGACGCTGCTGCGACAACACGGCTTGGGTCCGGCGCCACGACGCACCGGACCGACCTGGACGCAGTTCTTGCGAGCCCAAGCCGAAGGGATCATAAATTGCGACTTCTTCACGGTGGAGACGATCCAGCTCAAGACGCTGTTTGTGCTGTTCTTCATCCACCTCAGTAGCCGCCGGGTGGTTCTCGCCGGAGTCACGGCGCATCCCGACACGGCGTGGGTCACCCAGCAGGCAAGGAACGTAGCGATGGACCTGGACGATCGGGGAGTGTCGATCAGGTTCCTGCTCCGCGACCACGACGCCAAGTTCTCCCACGGCTTCGACGACGTGTTCGGTAGCGAGGGAGGGCAGGTGCTCCGGACGCCGATCCGGGCGCCGAAGGCGAACGCCTATGCCGAGCGGTGGGTTCAAACGGTGCGTGCGGAGTGTCTGGACTGGACGCTGGTGTGTGGCCGGCGGCATCTGCTGCGCCTGCTGCGCGGCTACGTTCGCCACTACAACCAGCAGCGGCCGCACCGCGGCCTGGCGTTGGCGGCTCCTGAGGCGGGGGAGCGGAAGTCACCGCACGTCGACCCTCGAGAGGTGAGTATCACGAGGTCGCAGCATGATGAATCAGGATTTCCGCGCCCCACACGCATGGACGCCACGCCGACCAGCGAGCTCGTCCTTGCCCGCATTGGTCCTCAGGCCGGCTACGTCACCGCGAGCCAGAACGCCGATGTGCTCGCCGTCGGGATGCTGGTGGTCGAACGCGGCTGGGCAGGGGTGTTCTGCATGGCGACCCGAGCCGACGCCCGCCGCCGCGGCATCGCCACGGCCCTGCTACGACACGGCGCAGGCTGGGCCGCCAACCAAGGGGCCCAACGGCTCTACCTTCAGGTCGAGGAGACCAACCTCGCGGCCCGGCAGCTCTACACCCGGCTCGGCTTCCAACCGTCCCACCACTACCACTACCGTGCCGCAGTGCCCTCAGCCCCGGGTCTGTCGAGTAGGCCGGGTGAGATGGAGAGGCGACCGGCATGCCTAGCTTGGCCAGGAGCGCGAGGCCACGGGCGCATCGCCGCTGAGACCGGCTGCAGGGAGCCGTTGGTCTCAGGAGACGTCAGTCTCGTCGTAGTCGTCCAGGCCCAGGGTGCGGCGGATCTTGTTCGCAGGGTCTGTGCCGTTGTGGCGAGCCGCCTCCACCAGCGAGCGGGCCAGCTCCTCCCGCGTGCTGGCCTCAGCCGCCTGACGCCAGTACGGCTGCGCCGCCGCGGACTCCGTCAGCAGCTGCCTCATCGGCGCGCGCACCGCCGAAGGCCACACCGTCGAACGAAGCTGGCGCATGTGGGTCGCGTTCGTCCGTGCGACCGCGTCCGCCAGCGCCCGCAACCTGACGAGCGGCGCGCCAGCGTTGAACGCCTGCTCTAGCCGCTCCAACGCCACGTTGTACGGCCGGACGATCTCCAGGTAGCGCTTGGCGGCCGCAGCGCGTGTCAGCGTCCTGCTCTTCACTGTGGTCGGCGGCGCCACCGCGCGCACGGTCGACGCGGGGCTCGCGGTCGGCGTGAGGGTCCCCTGGGATGGCGAGGAACAGCCCGCGATGGCGACCAGCGCGGCGGTGGCCGCTGCGGCCAGGAGTGGACGCACCCGAGCCTCGTTCCTGGTCGATGGTTGCAGAACATTCAGCCAAGGCGCGCTACCCTATCAATCCCACACCGCGATGCCGAAATCGATGTCGTCCGCGGCTTCAGGGTCAGCGCAGCGTGTCTGGGGCGTGACGAGCAACGATGCCCACCGCTGTCGGGGAGCGCACGGCTGGCGGCGGGCAGGACCCGGTCGCCTGCGATGAACCTGGGCGGCCGGTCTTGCGGCGCAGTACCCGAAGCTGCTGCCCCAGGACCAGGATCTCCAGGTCCTTGGTGCCGTCATCAGCACGGGGGAGGACCAGCAGACGGGTCAGCAGGCAGACGATCAACCCAGCGCAGCAAGAGCATCGACGGACTACGCAACGCCTGCTCACGGCGCGAACCCGAGTTTCCGCGCCCCACACCTTCGCCGCCTGACGCACGAAGTGCGGTTTGTGCCTCTGGTCTGCTTCGAGGCGGCGGGACGAACCTGCGACGAGACCGCGATCCGCCGCATCCCTCGGTGGACAGCTCCTCCAGCAAATCACGATCGACAGTGACGATCACCTGCATTGTCAGCGCGTTGTCGCATGACTGTCAGGACTCTGACGAGAGCGCTGTGCCGGCCGTGGTGGTGCCAGCTGTGATGATCGGGAGCGGTGTTCGTTGGGTTGGCGTCGCAGGCCGAGCTGGCGGATCTGCTCCTCAAGCTCATGCTGGACGACAAGTTGCGCGAAGACATCGGGGTTTCAATCTGAAGCCTAGCCGGTATCGTGAAAGAGGCTGGCCGCCGGAGTGGTGGCACGGGTGAGCTGTACTTCGAGATCTTGCCGGGCCCCGCTGGACAGCACCCAACCAAGCGGTGCCTGCACGCCGGGCCGACGGATGTTAGCGACCCGGGCGTAGTTGCCGGTTCCGAAGGCGTCGAACGCACGCTGGCGGGCGGTGAACTCCGCCGCTGACCCGACCGCTTGGAACGTCTGCGGAGGGACGAGCAGTTGGTTGGGTCGCGCGCCGGTGACGGTCGGCGTGGCCAGGGTCGAGTAGCCGTTGTCGATCTGGATGAGGACCGGCCTGATACGGCGGGTCCCTCCGGCACTGACCGCTGAGCAGTCCCCGGTAACGGCGACGTGTGGGTCGACCTGGTGGTTGTGGCAATCGACCAGCGGCTTGACCGCGAGGTACAGGTCGAGGGCGGTGAGGCTGGCGGAGGTTTCGACGTAGCCGCCGTCGACCACATAGGTCCGTTCGCCGCCGCCGCAGCGCGTCAGCCGGCCTGCGGGGGAGATGTACGGGAACCGGGCCGACAGCAGCGCGGCGGTCGAACGGGTGAGGTCCTGACCACCGCAGAGGAAGTCGTCCAGGTCGGTCAGGGTCGGGGCGCCCGGGTGGGGCGCGATCTGCCGGTCTGGGCGGCTGCGGCAAGACAGTGCGCTGTCGGTGGTGTCGTACGCGCCGAGATCCAGCGGGGAGGTGACCAAGCGGCAGCCGCTCTCCACCGACGTGCCGTTCAGCAGCGCCAGGGGCATCCACCCGATGGCCATGTCTTGCTGGTAGGTGGCGAGGAAGCCATGAGTGAGCTCAGGCATGGTGCTTTCCCAGGACCGTTCGAGCATGACCGCGCGGTCCGTGCCGCCATAACCGAAGAGCAGCCGCGGCAGGTCGACGTCCAGCAGCCATGCCGCCGACGCACTGAGGTGGTCAGCGCCAAGTGCCGTCTCGTACCAGGTCGTGGGCGGGCGGGGCCGTTGGTACCAGGGCTCCGTGGGTGCCCGGACTGCCCGGCCGGGGTGCTGAGCCGCATCCAACTGGGTCAGCCACTCCACGATGCCCACGCTACCGCCGGAGACGCCGCTGGCGGCGAACACGCGGGTGCGGCGCGGGACTGTCGGGCACGTGCCGGCCGACGCGGTGGTCGAAAACAGCCGTTCCAGCGCGCCAGCGGTCCAGTACGCGGCGCGGATGCCGCCGCCAGAGGCGGACACGAACACCATGGGGATCTCCCCGGCCGGTGCAGTGGGGCTGCGACCGCAATTGGCGTCGACCCAGGCGTTGAAGGCCTGCGTCACTGGAATCGGGCCAGCCCGGGCGGTCTGGGCGGGAATGGTGCGCACCGCGTGGCTGTCGCCGGAGTCGAGCAGCACGCCAAGTACCAGCCACGCGGCCAAGAGCGCGAAGACCGGGGTACGGCGCAGGGTGAGGACCCGCAGGCCGGATACGGGGATGGCGTACTCCGACCAGCGCTGCAGCTCATTGCCGGCGACCAGCACCACCGCGGCGAACAGCATCGCCATGGTCACCGGTCCGAGCAGAACGGGTAGCGCCAGGTTCCCTCCGGGCAGCAGGGCGACGAGGTAGACGATCACGCTGGCCACGGCCAGCGTCAGGTAGAGCGCGTGGCGGTCCCGATCGGGATCCTTCTGACCGCCCGCTCCCTTGGCTGCTTGGTCGTGGGAGTCGGCGGCACGGCGAAAACGGTCCTGCAGGCGCTCGTCCGCGCCAGTGAGGATACCGGGCAGCAACGCCGCGGCCACGACCAACGCCACCCCCAGCACGGTGGCAAACAGCAACTGGGCGCGCGGCGGGCCGACCACCAGCGGGCCGGCCGTCGCGCGGACAAGCGCGATACCGAGCATTGCCAACGGTATTGCGGCCAGCCACCGCGCCAGCCCCAGCACCCGCTCCCAGACTCGCTGGTCGGGCCGGTGCGCACGCTCGACGGTAGCGCTCTCTGCCTTCTTGAACCCCGCCGCACTCGTGTCCCGACGATGCCAGGGAGCCGCGCCCGCCAGCCATCCCAGCAGCGCGACCAGCAGCAGCACCACCCCAAGACCGCCCAGGCTGAACCAATGCGGCCACACCAGCCACTGCGCAACCAGCACCAGGCCCACAACGGTGACCAGCCACGGTGGCACCGGCGACTGCTCCGTGTCGTCGGTTAGGGCGGTGCGATATGCGCTCCGCCACACCAGCAGGCCAAGCGCCACCGTGACGGCCACCCCGAGCACGACCCCCAACCCGGCCAGGGCGATCGTCTTGACGTCGCCACCAATATCGGTCCAGCGCAGCAGCGCGTCCTGGATCTGCGTGTTGCCCACCCCAGAGAGCAGTACTACCACGACCCCGACCAGGACCAGCTGCAGGCGCAACAGTCCCGCCACATGCCGATACCCGCGCTGCTCGGTCCGCTCCGCCTCGTCAATCAGACCATGCTCCCGGTTGGGGTCCAGGCGTGGCTGGATGGCAACCAGCACCCACATGACCAGCAGCAGGCCAACCGCCAGGATCCGTGCGGGGATAGCGACCGCCAGCACACGGCCGGCGCCGCCGACCATCCACGGCGCCGCGTGTGGGTTGGCGAGCCCCAGCAGCTCCGCGGCCGCCTCGACCAGCCCGCCGAGCACCGCGACGACGATGAGGGAACCCAGGTACGGCCACGCGGTCGCGATGCACAAGCCCTCGCCGAGCGGGTCCTTTCTGTCGAGGTTCCTGCGCTGGGCGCGGAGCCCAACGACCACTAGGACGAGCAAGGCCAGCAGCATGCCAAGCCCAAGTAGCGCGCAGGCGGTGACGAGCCGACCGGCTGTGCCGTCGCCAGCGGGTTGGACCTTCCTCCCGGCGGCGAGATCGTCCGCGCACGCGGCGGCACGGTCCGCGGCGGTCGCCTGGGGATCGGGCGCCGAGATAGATGATGGAACGGTCGGCGTCAGGGAGAACGCGTGCCACACGCACCATGCCATCCGGGCGTTGGCCGCCGAGGCCCCAGTTGACAGGGGCGCCGCCACCCGCGACAACGTGAAGGCGGCCGCGCCGGGCAGTTCGACCCGCCCGACACTGGTGTTGAGCTGACCTCGGGCGGCGAACATCAACAGGATCATCAGCGCCAGCAGCCACGCCACCCGCGACCGTCGGCGCGTCAGTGACCGCCCGGCTGCCGGCTCGATTCGGTCGTCCATCTCCCAGTCCTTTCGTCCCTAACGCCCCAAAGGTCCCCGTGCTATCCCGCGTCAGCCGGAAGGTGACAAGACGTTCATCACGTCATCCGTGACGGCCGACGTCAGCCTTCAGTTCCTTTGAAAGCCGGCCTCCTTCGCCAGGGCTGCCACCCCCACCGATGGGCCGCAACAACGACCAAGAGCTGGTATGGGACGCGCACCGCCACGACCGGATCGAAAGGCCGCCATCGCGGGTGTGGCCTATCCAGGACGGCCGCCGTGGCGAATGCTGTCGCGAGCTTCAACGGGCCTCCTCGTCCTTGCCTCGGCACGGCGCTCTCCCGGGCTACCGCTGCTGTGGCGCGTCACGGTCCTGTGGATTGACCTCCAGGCGCAGCACCCACGTCGCTCTCCCGCACCTTCCGGGTGGCGCCCCGGCAGGAGTGAACTGGGGCACGACCGCCATGCCGGCGGCTGGTACAGCGCAATGACCCCGTCCGCCTTGCCGAGATAGACCAGCTTGGCGGTCAGCAGCTCCTTCGGCGGGCGACCCGGGCCGATCCAGGTCACCCGCACCGGATCCGCCTCGATGGAGAGATACGCAAGCTCGGCAGGGTGCACCGCCCGCCCGAGCTGCAGTCGCTTGGCTGCCAAGCTGCGGTCCAGGGGCAGGGCCCATGCGAACGACAGGATGATCAGCAGCACCACAATGCTGATGCCAAGCAGGACCGGATGACGGTCCGCCATCACGTCGATGTAGCTGGACCGGCGCCGCGGCCAGGAAAGCAGCCACCGCCACAGACCGACGAGCGCACCGGCGGCCAGCAGCACGATGATGATGTTTGTGGCTGGACTGCCCGGGATGCTCCATGCCCACAGGTGGATGAACCGGAACATGCTGGAAAGCATGCGAGTCTGGTGCAGCCCAACCTCCTCGGAAGCAACGCCGAATTTCTGGTAAAACCAGACATAGGCTTCCCGCAGGATGGCGTAGGCCACCAGGCCGAGTGACGAGGGCAGCAGCGCCACAGCAAGGCTCTCGAGCAGCTGCCCTGCCGCCGACAATCTCATGGGTGGTCCTCGACCCGTTCTCGACGACTCGCCGAGTCGACGCGGACCGCCGTCCGGAGTGGTCGATCGAGCCGGGATCATGCTTGACCGCCGGCTCAAGTGTGCCGCTCGAGCCTTCGCCGGAGGAACCGTCGGATCCCACGATGAACTCCTAATATGGCGGAGACCTAGTGAGGCGGCGAGGAGGGGAGTCTGCTGTGCCGATCGCCGTTGCGGCCTCAAGCCTCTGACCGTTTACTGTGATGGGATTGGTTCGGTCGGCTCGGACGTAGAACACGATGGTGCCCGATTGTGGCAAAACGATCGGCTGACGTCGGTGCCGTACATCACGACCTACCTGTGACGCGGATCACCAGTCAGCCGACAAGCCCATGGGTGACGCCTGCAGATCGGGCGGTGACGTCTCGTGGCGTGATGTAAGAGAGCCGCTCTCGGTAGTCAGGGGATTTCGAGGCGATGCATCTGGCGCTTCAGCCATGCGGAACCCACCTGCAGCTCGGCGAGCATGCGGCGAAGCGACCAGCCCTGCTCAACCCGCCGCACCCGCAAATACTCCTGGACATCAGGGAACCCCAGGCCGGCCAGGCGGGCCTGCCGTTTGGCCGCCCACGACGCGGTCTGCCGCGCGATCGCCCGGTAGGGCCGGACGGTCGCCCACCGACGTGGCAGCCCATGCCGGTCGAGCCGGTCACGCACCGTGCCCGGATGCACCCCAAGCTCGTCGGCGATGCTGGTGCTCGGCCATCCGCGTGTCATCGCCCGATCAGTCAGGTATGCCCGCAGCGAGGCGAAGCCCAGCTCGGTGGTGCGGAGGGTGAGCTGCTGGTCGGTGCTGCTGCGGCGCGTGTGGGCGGCGGTCACCTGGCGGGGCGCCGGGGTGATGTCTGCGGTGTCCAGCAGGCGGCGGACAACTGTAGTGGTGGTGCCAAGCTCGCTGGCCAGCTGCGCCGGGCTGGCTTGCTGCTGGGCGCGCGCCAGCAAGTAGCTGTGAAGGTCGCTGTATCCCTGCGCGTCCGCGTGGCGGTCCAGCCGGCGCTGATCGCTGTCAAGGACAGCGAAGCCGCCTTTGAGGGTCAGGGTGCCAGGCAAACGTGCTGCTGGTGGGGGCGTTATACATGCGCCTGGCGTGCCGGGCGCCCCACCACTCCGGGAGATCCGCCATCACCAGGGCGTCTTGGTATCGTGCGCACCGCTATAGGGTGACCCCACGCGCATGGGCAACGCCAGCCGGCAGGGATGGCGGGTCGGGCCGGTCTCGGCGTCGTGATGCGACCTGCCGCATGATTGCGTGTGGGCTTGGACTTCCCCGACTAGAGGGCCCCGACTAGAGGGCGTCGACGTTCAGCAGGGGCTCCTTGGTGCCATCGGGGTCGTCGACGTTGTTCCAGTTGAGATTGGCGGCGCTTCGCAGCGCCGACCGCACTTGCCACGGGGACGCCCCGGGGTGGCTGGCCTTGTGGAGGGCGGCCGCGCCGGCCACGTGCGGGCTGGCCATCGAGGTCCCGCTCAGCGTCTTGTACCCCTCGCCCATGTAGGTCGAGGAGATGCACACCCCAGGAGCGATCAGGTCGATGCTGCTGCCGTAGTTGGAGAAGTTGGCGAACGTGTCGTCAATGTCGGACCGGCAGGTCGCCGCCGCGCCACCCCCCGGCTTGCCGTTGAAATCGGCCAGGGCCGACACGGTGATGACCTCGTCATGGGCGGCCGGGACCACGCGCCGGGCGTTGGTGGAGGAGTTCCCGGCAGCCACCGTGTACGTCACGCCCGCGGCGACCGAGCGGCAGATCGCATCGTGCGGCGGGTTACCGGTGGAGCAGCCAGACCGGCTCGGCTTGGAGCCGCTGCCGCCAAGGCTCATGTTGGCCACCTCGATCCTGCCCGCGTTGCGTGTCACCCAGTCCACTCCACAGATGACGTTGGACCAGGAGCCGGCGCCCGAGGCGTCCAGCACGCGGACGGCCCATAGCCGGGCCCCGGGCGCGACGCCGACCACACCGGTGGCGTTGTCGCGGGCGGCGGCGATGCCGGCGACGTGGGTGCCGTGGCCGTTGCGGTCCTGGTAGCCGCTGCCGTTGCAGGCGACCCCACCGACCACGTTGAGGTCAGGGTGGTTGGTGTCGACACCGGTGTCGATGATGGCGATGTCGGCGTTGACGCTGCCGGTGCCGTTGCCCGACACGGTGCTGGACCGCTCGCCGTCGACCCGGTTAATGCCGGTGGGCAGCCGTTGCGCTTCCAGGTGGACCGGGCGGTCGGCGACCACAGCGGCCACGCGTGGGTCGGTGTGCAGGGCACCGACGGCGGCCGCCGACAGGGTCGCGCTGTAGCCCTTGATGGCCGCGCTGTAGACGAACCCGACCCGGGCGTGCTGCGCCTTGGCCTGCGCGTGGGCGACCGCGGCGGGCTGGCCACAAAGTCCTTCAGCACACGATGTAGCGCCCGGTTCCGCTTGGCGCCTGGCGGGCGCCGGCTGCGACACCCAGGCCACCAAGGACCGCGGCGACGGCGACCACCACGGCGAGACGGTGCCGCATGACCCTTGCTTCCTCCGCCGCAGCCGGCAGGCACCAACACGCCCGGACGGCCGAACCATCAGATGGGCAGCGACTCAACCACCATCCACATAAATCCGTCAATCTCGCTGCGCCCGGTACCTCGGCGGCAACGAGATCTCCACAATGGGCGTTGCATCTGTGCAGAAGGCGTCGCCGACGAGTACCAAAGTGGAGGCTGATCCCCAGACTGAGGGTCGCGAGAACGGCTCAAAGCTGTCGATGGTAGACGCCCTACGGGGCGTTCAGGCCACCAAGTGGAGGACAACAAGGCGCTGATCGCCAGATGCAACAGTGCCTTCGTCGCTGTGGTCGGTCTTGGCGAAGAATGCGCTTGCTGCACGTTCGCCCCCCGGTTCCTCGCCTGTCGGCCACGACCCCGTTGCGTCGTGGATGGCGTGCTCGACGCGGCGTGGGAAGGCTATGTGGAGGGCTGGTCAGGGGATGCTGGTGTTATCGAATTGATGCCATCCTTCCGCGGCAAGGAAGCCGACGGCCCGCCGCGGTCGATCGAGATTGGCCTCCGCGATGTCGTCGACCGCGCTGGACGCAGGCGCCGTCGGCGGAGGGGTGCTGAACGGCGACGCCACTACTGGATGCCGGTAAGGTGGAGGGCCTCCTGCCGATCGTGGCAGGCGTGCAGGGCCACGATCCGCCCGTCCCGCACCGTGAACACGTCGTAGTTGCGGTCGTCGGCCTGCCGCACGCGATACGCATCGACCCCTGGGGTCCGCACCACCACCATCACCCGGTCGCCGTGCCCCACGGCCTCTTCCAGGTGTGCCCGCAGGCCCCGCCCGGCCTGGCGTGCCAGGGCGGACTCGAGTTCGTGGCGGCCGTGGCAGACCTGCGGCTGGGGATCGGCGAGGCTGGGATCCAGGTAGGTCCATTCCAGGTCGGGGTCGACGACCTCCAGCATGGCCGCCAGATCGCCGCGCGCATAGGCGTCGTAGGCTCTTCGGATCAGTGCCACGTTCTCGTTCGACATACCTGTCCTCCTCCTGCGTCATCGGGTCATCGGTCGACGGTGACAGGCGGGGCCGAGGCCCCATCTGGGAGGGGGAGCTCGCGTCGGTGCCGAGTCCTGGTCGGGGCGGCGACGGCGACGGCGACGACGGGCGGGCGGTCCATCGGGCCCGCTCGTCCGGTCCCCTGGCGGGGTGCGCCAAGCGTTCAGGGTCAGCCGAACGGTCGCATCTCGTCGACCAGTATCGACCGCGTCGCTTTGAAGGGCAACGCAAAATCCTGTGCCTGGCCGCTGGTCCTGGCGGCGTTGTGTCAGGTCAGGAGCAGGATCCAATCGTCGTTGCACTGCTGGGCTTGGCGGCGCCTGTGCGGGCCGTCGGCCCGCGAACTTCTGCTGCTCGACGCTCCCCAAGCGCCCAGGCGAGCTGTCCGCGGAGTCGCCGGTTCTCCTCGCGGAGGCGGCGGATCTCGGCGTTGACGGCCTCGAGCCGATGCCGCAGTGAGGCATCCGACGCGCAGGCCATCTGGCCCCTTGGGCCCGTCTGGCCCCGCGGTCAACGAGTCGGCCGGCAAACGCAAAGCCGCCACCAGCGGCCACGGCAACCCTACCTGGCCCGGGTCCTGGGCGAGGCCGGTCGCCGCGCTCCTGGCAGTTACCGATCCGACCGGCGCCACGGCAGATGAGCAGTTATGGACTTTCGCGCGTGAGGGTCGTAACGTCCTGCATGTGACCGAACATGCTGAACCTTCTTTTCGGGCAGAAACGGCGACCGGGCGGGAGCCGTTGCTGGCCCGCTTCCGCGACATTGGCGAGCGTGAGCGGTGGGGGTACGGCGTCTGGCTGTTGATGGGCGTGGTCATCGCGGTTCCTGAGATCTGGGCAGGGGTCGGCACGCCGCCATGGCCCACAATCTCAGCGACCGTGGGCCACCTGGAGGCGCGGTGGAACTGGGTCGCGATCATCGTGGTCGCGTTGATCGTGGTCGTCGCCACCCGCGCTGCCAGCTACGTACAGCCTCAGACGGACGAGGTTGTCACGCCAGCGGGCGGCCAGGGACAACGGCGGACGGAGACCGGTCGCTTGGCGATGAGCCCAGACGAGGTCAGCGAGGCCAGCGAGATGTGGGCGATCGTCTATTTCGTCATCGCGATCCTCGCCGTCGTCGTCGCCGGCCTGCTTACTGCCAGTAGGACCAGTGACAAATGGGTCCTGGCCTACGTCATCTATGGCCTAATTGCGTTCTTCTTTGTGGTCATCCCGAACGGAGCCGTGTTATTGCTCAAAAGAGACCTGCCGTATTCGACGCTGTTTTGCACGATCGATGACCTTCGGCGTCGGTGGCACCAGGCCGCCATGGTCCTTCTGGCCGGCCTCGTTGTCTTGTTGATCCACCTGGCGTTCTATCCCTGGCCCCACGTCGTCCAGCCCCCAACAACGAACTCGGCCTAACCGTCGCGCGCCACCCTAAAGTAGACGGCCCCTGCGGGGAGATCCCGCTGGGACCTCAGCACGGTGCCGCTGATCATCCCTCGTGTCACCAACGGATCGTCGCAATTTGGCAGCAACGTGGCGCCACCAACGAATCCTCGCATGGCGACGGTCGAGTGCGCGCGATGATTCTCCGCAAATTTGGCTCGTGGGCAGCGCGGTCGGAGAGATACCCCATCCGACTTTCGCATGGTTTGCGCCCAGTCAAGTCGCGAAAATACGTCATCTCTACGTCACACGTCGTATTGCAGCGGATCACTCGCGAGCTAGCGTGGCACTTTACACTCATCGGAACGCCTAAACACGGGTCAATAATGGCACGGCAGCGTTCTTGAGCCATTTGTGTACGGCGGCTGAGCGCACTTGCACGTGCTTGGCCCGCGACGCAACCTCTCGACTCGCTTGAGTTATTTGACCAACGACGAACCGTCGACGGAGCAGGTGGCCAATTTTGCTGCGCAGAAGCCAGGTAAATCCTTTCCCGCGCACCGATTGCGTGCCCTGGCCACTCGCGCGTGGACCGCCGGCCGGTGTCGCTTCGTCGGGCAACACTTTTTCTCTCAAGGGGGGATTTCATGCGACGATTCGTACTTGCGGTGCTTATCGCGCTGGCACTGATGGCCCTTGCGGTGCCGGCCGCTTGGGCAGGAAGCCCACACTTCGTAGGTGCGCCCACCGTTACCGTCTCGGGCAATACCCTGACCGTCCAGGCGAAGGAAGCCGGCCTTGGAGACGAGGCGCAGATCACAGCGGTGCTCTCCGGCACCGCAGACTGCATCAACAACGGCGGCAACCATCCGAAGGCGGTGAACAAGACATCGTTCTCGGCCTCAAGCGTGGTGCCGGTGCAAAACGGCAAGGCCGACTACACGATCTCGGTCACGGCGACCTTCTCCCCGAGCTGCAGCCCGCCGATGACCGTCCAATTCACGTCAGCCACGCTCACCGATACGACGAACAACCTCTCGGTGAGGTTGATCTGAGGGGCCGTGGCGGCTCGCTGCGATTCACACCACAAGGAGGGGCAGCGACTTGCCGCCCCTCCTTGGGCTCGCCCCGTTGGGGCCCGCACCGGCGCGCCGCGCGGGCGTGCTGCGTCTCACCTGCCGGGTTGTCGTCTGGGAGCGTTTGGCTGCAGACCATGCAAGCGTGCGGCCGCTCGGGAAGCTGGGCGGCCTTGCCGCGTGAGCTGCCGGAGAGCAGCGTGGCCGCCACCGAGGTGCTTGCCGGCCGCGTCTTGGCGCCGGCAGGGGCGCTGGACCTTGCCGGCCTGGCAGGCCTGCTGTGCTTCTCCGCCGGCGTGACCCGGTTCCTGCAGGACGTCTTGTTCCGCGCGGCACCTCGGCCGGCGCGCTGTACCCGACGGAGGTGGACGTGGTCTGCGGCCCCTTGGCGGCCTGCCCGCCGGGGTGGACCACTTCGAGCCGGCCGAGTTGGTCCTGCGTCGGCTGCGAGACGGGGACTTCCGCGCCCGCCTGGCGGGGTCCGCGGCGGAGCCGGCTATCGCTTGGCTGCCGCTGTGCCTGGTGCTCACCGGCCATCGGCATGCTCCTTTGCCCGTCGGCTCGCCTCTGCGTCGGGCGGGCGCCCACGATCATCGACGGTCGCCCGCTCCCGCCCCGCTGTGGCATACCCGAATAAGCCGCCGGTGATCCTGGACTCGGATGCCCAGAGCACGCCGGGGCGTGCAGCTACTCCGTGGTTGGGATGTTCGGTATCCATGGGCCGTGGGCGTCCATCGCCTCACCTTCGCCGGGCCACGGGGGCATGGTCACGCCGATCGCGGCGAGTGGCTCACGGCCAGTATTGCGGAACTGAAATGAGGT
>WNGE01005992.1_pt1 | contig 13960 bp, 14 predicted proteins | sample 5400651 | NCBI WGS metagenome assembly WNGE01 (sample SAMN13153370, study PRJNA577476) | soil metagenome | isolation source: 60 cm soil or saprolite under grassland replicate 2 | place: USA:California | collected 2016-06-15 | reverse complement strand
TTTCCGCAAATCTTGGGTATAACATTCTTGAGAATCTCTCAACCTCTTCACTTCCAACTCGAAACAAGGCGTTCCATAGGCAAGAAGGTAGGGATTTGGTGCAGTCGTCTCTTAAGCTTTCCCGTTTGATACGCTATTTTCACAGGGAGTGCGCCCCGGTTCTTGGCTAGAGAGGAAAAAAGGAGCGTATGATGGACGGAGTTTTGAATGGTGATGATATGTTGCCAAACTGGGAGGGAGCTCTGCCATTGAGATCAAGCAGTCTCGTTTTTCAATATGCTGAACCAGTTGATGTATCATCATGCACTTTGGAGGAGATCGTTTGTGTATCGCACTGTCGCCCGCGCCCTCTGGAAGCCGCTGAGTCTGCTTCTGGTCGGTAGCGGTCTCTTTCTGGCCTATCTCTTGCTCAAACCCATACCCTCTGCCCTGTTCATTTTTGGGGATAATCTCCAGCAGGGCATGTTAGAAGCGGTCGGGCTGCTGTTCGCCCTCCCCATCCTGCTTCCAGCAAGCATACGAGAGCAGGTAGGAGCCCGCTCTTCCCCACGTTGGCTGGCCTGGTGGACCCCATCCGGCTCGGTCGTTCCGCTGTTGCTCGCCTGCACGCTTTTGAGCTACGTCGTCGGGCAGGTTCTCTGGACGCTCAATGAGGATGTGCTGCACCTGGCTATGCTCTTTCCCAGCTGGGCCGATGTCGGCTTCCTCGGGTCCTATCCCTTTGCGCTGCTGGCCATCCTGCTCTTACCTCACCAGCGCTGGTCGCTGACCAGCCGCACCCGCATTGTCTTCGATGCCATGATCGTCATGACCGGCGTCGTGACGCTAAGCTGGTACTTCGTGTTAGGTCCCACCATCCAGCAGGGAGCCAGTAGCGTGCTCGGCAAGTCCGTGGGCACCGCCTATCCTCTGAGCACCCTGGTGCTTATCTTCTGCTTGTTCCTGCTGGTGGTGCGCAACAACGCGCCTGCGATGCGCCCCGTCATCTTCCTGCTGTTCCTGGCCTTCGCGGTGATTACCATCACCGATACGATCTACGACTACCAGGAACTCCACGGCCTCTATATGACGGGCAGCCTGCTCGATCTTGGCTGGCCCCTGGGATACCTGCTGCTGGGTCTGGCCGCTCGAGCCCTGTATGTGCTGCCTGAGTCGCAGGTCGCCGCACGGGCGGAGGAATGCGAACGGACTGCCGAGCAACCGAGGCTGTGGCAAACCCTCCTCCCGTATGCCTGGGTACTCCCCGTGGGGCTCCTCTTGCTCTTCATCTGGCGGCGTGGGGGCGATCCCTTTTTGGTGACGGGGGTGGTGGGAGGTGCAGTGATACTGCTGAGCCTAATGCTGGTGCGCCAGTTCGTGGCCATGCGCGAACTCCACAGTCTGTACGGCAACAACGATGCTCTCGCATCAGCTAATAGGCAACTGGAGGTCCAGGCGACGCACGACGCCCTGACTGGCCTCCCGAACCGCAGTTTCCTGCATAGGAGGATCGAGCAGGCGACACACATGGCGCGCAAGGGCAACATCCCCGCAGCTCTGTTGCTGTTGGACCTCGACCGCTTCAAAGAGGTGAATGACACGTTTGGTCATGATGTCGGCGACCTGCTGTTACAGAAGATCGGTCCCCGATTGCAAGAATCCCTGCGCCCCACCGATCTCATCGCCCGGCTGGGAGGAGATGAGTTTGCTATCGTGCTTCCCGCGACGGATGCCGCCGGAGCGATACATGCTGCACATACCCTCCTTGGCGCGCTCGATACCCCTTTTCTGGTCGACGATCACGCGTTCGAAATAGGGGGAAGTATTGGCATCGCGCTCACCCCGGAGCATGGCTTCGATGTCACGACATTGCTGCGGTGCGCCGATGTGGCCATGTATGTGGCCAAGCGCAGTCAGAGCAGTCATGCAGTGTACACTCCTGAGGTCGATCAACATAGTCCCCGCAAGCTTGCCCTAATCAGTGAGTTGCGCCAAGCGATTGTAGATGACGTGCTGTTGCTGCATTACCAGCCCAAGGTCTCGCTCTCGTCGGGCAAGATGGTGGGTGTCGAGGCCCTCGTGCGTTGGCCTCATCCAGTGTATGGCCCCATCCCGCCTGAGGAGTTCATTCCACTGGCCGAGTACACCGGGCTCATTGGCCCTCTGACTCGTTGGGTGCTTGAGCGAGCGGTACGGCAATGCCTAGACTGGGAGCAGGCTGGGCTCCTTGTGAATGTAGCAGTCAATCTTTCTACGCGTACGCTGTACGATCCCCGGTTCCTCTCCACAGTGATGGACCTGCTCCAAGTGTATGGGGTCGCTCCGAGCCAGTTGACATTCGAGATCACGGAAAGCACGCTCATGGATGAACCAGAACGGGCGCATGTTGTACTGACTGACCTACGTGCGCTTGGGGTGTCTCTTGCCATCGACGACTTTGGGACAGGCTACTCATCGTTGGCCTACCTCAAGCGACTTCCTATTGATGAAGTCAAAATCGACAAGGCCTTTGTGTTCGGGTTAGGTGTCGATGCGGACCCTGCCGACGTTGCCATTGTGCGGGCGGTGGTGGCGATGGCGCGTCCGTTGCGTTGCAAGGTGGTAGCCGAAGGCGTCGAGAGCGTGGAGACATGGAGGTTTTTGCGGGAGCTCGGCTGTGACCTGGCACAAGGCTACTATCTCTCAACCCCCTTGCCAGCGGCAGCGCTTGAACAATGGGCACGGACCAGTCCCTGGGGGCTCACGGGCAAGGTGCGGTGACCGTCGCGTAGCTCCAGGGCGCAAGTCCAGGTATGAACAGGCGGCAAGGCCTCGTGGGCATGCTTTTATCGTTTCAGATCGCTCAATCTTTCTGACGACTGCTGTAGGTATAAACTTGGACTGTCCTGCGTGCGTAAACAGAATTCGCCAACAATATCTTACTGTGGCTCTACCGCTTACTCATCACCGTCAAACTTATTGCCTTGATCGCCTTCATTATGTGGACGATTAAACAAATCGCTCATCTTACTCATAGCGTCCTGCTGTATCGATGGGAGAACATGAGAATAGGTGTTCAATGTCATAGTGATATTACTATGCCCTAACAGTTCTTGAACCACCTTTACATGTACTCCCATTGCCAGTAAAAAAAGTAGCCGCGCTATGCCTTAGGTCGTGAAAACGCATACGAGGTAGACCTACATCATTAAGCAATTTCTTAAACATGGTCTTGACCCAGAAAAGTGTACTCTCCAACTTTGGAGAGTATATTTTTCTGGGCCAATTCCTAGTTCAGTCTTATAACATCGGGTGCTTGAATGTATCCTCTGAAGTGAATTGAGATTAATCCGTTGACACATCTATACCAGTCTTGTAGTATAGTTAACACCAATCCAAAACTGCTGAACATTAACACTTTTATTGATCACTGGCACAATGCTATAGAGCAGAATAGTTCATATGATGTTGAGGGTGCCGATGTTCGTCGGCTCTTTATAGAACGCAGCAGTATCATTCGTGAACCTATAGTGGGTATAATCGACTTCACGCATCGTACATTTCAGGAGTTTCTTGCCGCTCTTGCAATATTAGATGAAAAAGATATTAGCATGTTAGTGCAAAATGCACATAACGATCAATGGCTTGCCAGTGAAACATAGTTCTAAAATCAAAGCAACAACTGTATAGACTTGAGTGTTTTCTGTAGGTGTTACAAGGAGTGTGTCTTGATTGAGATGAAAGCATTTTGAAAAAGGAGAAGACCATGCCAGAGTATCGAAAATGGATCACATCGGACCCAAACGTGCTCTTTGGAAAACCTGCCATCAAGGGAACTCGTATCTCTGTCGAGCTAATTCTTGATGAGCTTGCTGGGGGAACCACGATTGACGAGCTTATTGAAGCATACCCTCGCCTTAATCGTGAGGCTATCTCTGCTGCACTTGCGTTTGCCGCTGATACACTTCGGGCAGAAGTCACTTATCCACTTGACCAGGCAGCATCATGAACATCTTTGCTGACGAGAATATTCCACAACAGATCGTGACACAACTACGTGCAGAAGGTCACCAGGTAGAATATGTCATGCAACAGGTGGAGGATCGCATCATCCTCGAAAACGCTTACAAGCAGCAAGCTCTTCTCATTACCTCTGACAAAGATTTTGGACGATTGGTTCTTGATGAGGGCAAACCAACCGCTGGTGTCCTTTTACTCCGAGTCTCGAGAACCATCCCTATTAGAGACCGAGCAAGAATCTTGGTGAATGTGTTACGACACCGTCAAAATGAGCTTCAAGGAGCCTTTACAACACTTACGGAGGCAATCATTGACGTTCGTCGTCCACCACCCTAATTTCCTAATAATATAACAAGCGAATAGCTTGGACTGCACCCATGTGACCACACCACCGTCAAAGTCAACATCTGCGGAACAATGCTGTATACTACAGTAGAGTGAGAACAAGGAGATGCAACATGCGAGGCAGACCACACAACCGAGAATTGAAGTTGACCATTGTTCGCCAACTGGCAAGCGGCGAGAAGCGACCAGCGCAGGTGTGTCGAGAGCACAATCTAGCTCCCAGTCTAGTCGCGCGCTGGAGACAGGAATATGAGATACGAGGGGAGGCGGCGTTTGCGCCACTTGAGCCAACTCCGACCCAAGCGCTTGAGGCGAAAGTCGCCGAATTAGAACGGTTTTGTGGGCAGTTAGCGGTGGAGAACGCTGTGTTAAAAAAAGCGTTGCAGCAACTTCCGTCGCGCAACGGCACGCGGTGATTAGCCAAGTGAAGCAGGAGAAGCCGCAGCTGTCCATCCGTCAATTATGTGAGACGCTCGAGGTGAATCGGCGCTGGTATTATGCCAGGCTGGCACAGGGTGAGACTGCCGGTCCCGATGTGGAGCTACGTGATGCGATTGAGCAGATCATCCTAGAGTTTGCAGGCTATGGCTATCGGCGCGTCACCCACGCACTGGTGCGAGCTGGCTGGAGTGTGAATCACAAGCGGGTACTACGCATCATGCGCGAAGAGTCGCTGCTGTGCCACTTGAAGCGCCAGTTTGTGCCGACGACGGATTCGCATCATCCCTTTCAGGTCTATCCCAATTTGGTGAAAGGCTTAGAAGTGGATGCGCCCGATGTGGTGTGGGTGGCCGATATCACCTACATTCGCGAGGCTCCGCAGCTTTGTCTACCTGGCGACTTTGCTCGACGCCTATTCACGCAAATGCGTCGGATGGAACCTGTCCAAGCGCATCGATACGCAACTGGCGCTGGGAGCTTTGGAAAAAGCCCTGGCGACTCGCGATGTGAGACCAGGACTCATTCACCATTCCGATCGTGGGGTGCAGTATGCCAGTACCGCCTATGTCGAGCGATTGCTGAGCGTGCAAGCCAAGATCAGTATGTCAGCGGTGGGTAATCCTTACGACAATGCCAAGGCCGAGAGCTTTTTCAAGACCTTAAAACAAGAGGAGGTGTACCTCAAACAGTACCAGACCTTTGAGGAGGCAGAATCCAACATTGGACAGTTTATTGAGGATGTGTATAATACCAAACGACTCCATTCAAGTTTGGGCTATGTGCCACCTATCGAATTTGAGATGGCCTATGCCCAGGGAATACGATGTTGACTTTGCCTCTGGTGTGGAAAATTGGGTTCACTCCAGCTACAGTAATGATTAGAGCAATCCTCGAAAAATATAAAGAGGGGCTTAAAGGAATGGAAAAAGAGCCATAACAACCTACACCGTAAATGTCGACTGTTACCCAACAAAGAGGTGAATAACCTTACAAATTGACCCACACAGAAGCCCTGACCTATAATCTATCACAAAATAGCTCTTAATGTTAGCTTAAACATGCTTTCAGCCTTGCTTTCACCATCTCAAATTGACAGCTAGACCGATGTACTACAATGAACTTCTGTGCACACATATGACCAAAAATGTGAGATAATATCAGGTAACAAGCTCAATGAAGAGTCTCACACCCCCTTGGAAGGACACTCAAAATGAACGAAAAAGGCACTCCGCCAAAAACCATGTTTGAAAAGATCTGGGACGCTCACATTGTACGTGAAGTGCCAGGCGAGTCCACCATTCTCTATATTGATCGCCACCTGGTGCATGAAGCCACCTCAGCGCAGGCATTTGCGGGCTTGCGTCTCGCTGGCATCCAGGTGCGTCGACCCACTGCCACGATCGCCGTAGTTGATCATATGATACCAACGGCAGTAGGACGCAAGATGCTGGATGTCGTCGATCAAGAGAGTACGCTATGTATTACGACAATGGAGCAGAATGCCAGAGATTTCCAGCTGACCCTCTTCGATATGAATGATGAACGCCAGGGAATTGTACATATTATCGGGCCGGAACAGGGCATTAGCCTGCCTGGAATGACGATTGTCTGTGGCGATTCGCACACTTCTACCCATGGCGCCCTGGGAGCGTTGGCTATCGGCATCGGTACCAGCGAAGTCGAGCATGTCCTGGCGACACAATGCCTCTTACAGCAGCGCCCCAAAACGATGAATATACACGTTGAGGGTACCCTTGCTCCAGGCGTCACTGCCAAAGACCTGGCTCTTGCCATCATCGGTAAACTTGGTACAGGGGTTGGCAATGGCCATGTCATCGAGTTCAGCGGCTCAACTATCCGCAATCTCTCGATGGAGGGACGCATGACCCTCTGTAATATGGCGATTGAGGCGGGCGCTCGCGCAGGCATGGTCGCGCCCGACGAAACCACCTTTGCCTATATCAAAGGACGCCCTTACGCTCCTAAGGGAGAGTTATTTGAACAGGCTGTAGCCGCGTGGCAGCAACTGGCCAGCGACCCCGGTGCCCATTTCGACGCGGTGCATGAAATAAAAGTCGACGGGCTTGGTCCCCAGGTAACCTGGGGCACAAATCCCGGCATGGTTGCCGATGTTACCGGCTATGTGCCCGACCCCACAGCCCAAAAAGAGCCGTTAGAGCGCCAGGCCTACGAACGGGCGTTAAAGTATATGGGACTCCACGCGGATCAGAAGATCACAGAGATTCCCTTAGACATCGTCTTTATCGGGTCCTGTACCAATTCTCGCCTGGAAGACCTGCGCATGGCGGCTCAGTACGTCAAAGGCAAACATGTTGCTCCTACAGTACGAGCAATGGTAGTGCCAGGTTCGATGCGAGTGCGGCGCATGGCCGAAGAAGAGGGCCTTGCCGACATTTTCCAGGCAGCAGGTTTTGAGTGGCGCGAGTCCGGGTGCAGTATGTGTATTGCCATGAATGGAGATACCCTCAAAGAAGGAGAGCGCTGTGCTTCAACGAGCAATCGCAACTTTGAGGGGCGCCAGGGACGCGGTGGACGCACCCATCTGGTCAGCCCCGCAATGGCAGCCGCAGCCGCAGTCGCCGGTCACTTCGTCGATATCAGGGAGATGTAAGGGCAATCGAAGTCGAGTATAGTAGGGGCGACCCTTGGGTCGCCCAATAGGCATCAACTGAATACACAGGTCCAGGTTCCAGAGGGCGAGGGCGGCCCCTTCTTGTCACCCTGAGCGCAGCGAAGGGTCTGTCAGAAGGGGCGTCGAGATGCTTCGCTGCACTCAGCAGGACAGGGTTGCCTTGTCACCCTGAGCCGCAGCGAAGGGTCTGTCAGAAGGGGCGTCGAGATGCTTCGCTGCGCTCAGCATGACAGGGGTTCCTTGTCACCCTGAGCCGCAGCGAAGGGTCGGTCAACCTGTGCGGGCCTTCACCGAAAGGAGTTTAATAGATTGGAACCATTTACAACACTGACCGGGCTGGTGGTCCCGTTGGATCGTATCAACGTCAACACCGATGAAATCACCCCGGCTCGCTTTCTCAAAACGATTCGTCGCACCGGCTTTGGCCCGGTACTCTTCGCAAACTGGCGGTACCTCGACTATGCCACGCAAAATCCTGACCCTGATTTTGTGCTCAACCGGCCGCGCTACCAGGGCGCAACAATTTTGTTGGCGGGCGATAACTTCGGTTGTGGCTCATCGCGAGAACATGCCCCCTGGGCCATCCGACAATATGGCTTGCGCTGCATAATAGCTCCCAGTTTTGCTGACATCTTCTATAACAATTGCTTCAACAACGGCATTTTGCCCGTGACCCTCGATGAGGCCACTGTACGTGAACTCTTCACAGAAGTTGAGGCCACAGAGGGCTACACTCTCACTGTTGATCTCGCGGAACAAACAGTAACCACACCCAATCAGCAAACACTGCACTTTGACATCGACAATTTCAGAAAAAACGCGCTGCTCCAGGGGTTGGACAACGTCGGCTGGACGCTCTCCCATAGCGACGAATTTGCCGCCTATGAAGCTCGTCGCAAACAAGAAGCGCCCTGGATTTTTGCCCGCTAAACAGAATCTTTCCGAAAATTGATCATCAAGGAGACTGAAGTGGCGCTACAAAAAATTGACCCTTTTCTCGTTGGGAAAGTTCCCTATCATCAAATCCTCGATGTCGAGGGCAAGCTTGTGGGGAATATGCCCGACCTGAGCGCAGAGCGCCTGCTCTCGCTTTACCGCTACATGCAGTTGGGCCGCGCGTTTTCAAGTAAAATAATCTCCTTACAGCGACAGGGCCGCGCCACTACCTTTGGTTCCTTAGAGGGCCAGGAGGCGACGGCTGTCGGGCTGGCGGCCCCATTGCAGCCGCAGGACTGGCTGACCACTTCGTATCGCGAGATCGCCTCCTTGATGGTCAAGGGAATGCCTCTATCTACACTTGTCTATGCCTTTCGGGGTTTTACCCCCGAACCCTATCCAGGGGAGACACACTGCCTGCCGATTCAGATCGTCATTGGCACGCAAATGTTGCACGCTGTTGGCCTGGCAATGGCCGCGAAAATCTCAGGTGATAACGCGGTTGCGGTGGGAGTCTGTGGAGATGGCGCAACCTCCGAGGGAGATTTCAACGAAGCTCTGAATTTCGCGGGCGTCTTTCAAGCACCTGTGGTGCTGGTGGTACAGAATAACGGGTGGGCTATCAGCGTGCCCCGTCAGAAACAGAGCGCGGCTCAATCACTGGCCGCTCGCGGCCCTGGTTTCGGTGTTCCCTCTGTCCAGGTTGACGGCAACGATATTCTCGCGGTTTATGATGTCATGCAGCAGGCTGTTGAGCGCGCGCGCTCAGGGCAGGGACCAACTCTGATAGAGGCGCTTACCTATCGCATTGGGGCGCATACAACCGCCGATGATCCTACTCGCTATCGCAATCCCACGGAAGTAGAGGCCTGGCGGGTGAAAGATCCGCTCGTACGCTTCAAGCGCTTCTTGATGAGCCGTGATCTGCTCGATGAAGCAGAGGATCAACAGCTTATCCAGGTGATCGAAGAGGAGATCAACGAGGCGGTGCGAGTCGCGGAAGCAATGCCGCCAATGGCCCCTGATAGCTTCTTTGACTACACCTCGGCCTCCCTTTCACCGCGTTTGCAGGAGCAGCGGGCTGATTTGCTGCGCTATGTAGAGCCGCTGTCACCCTGAGCGCAGCGAAGGGTCTGTCTCGAGGAGCAGCGGGCTGATTTGCTGCGCTATGTAGAACCGAAGAAGTGAGAATGAGACTATGCAAATGACAATGATCGAAGCTCTCAATCACGCACTCAGCCTGGAATTGGAGCGAGACAAGCGCGTTGTGATATTTGGGCAGGATATCGGAGTAAATGGGGGCGTCTTCCGTGTTACCGAGCACCTGCAAGAGAAGTTTGGTGAGCAGCGAGTCTTCGATACGCCGCTTTCCGAATCGGCCATTATTGGCAGTGCGGTCGGCATGTCTGTCTATGGGCTGCGGCCAATAGCCGAGATTCAGTTTGCAGGCTTTCTTTTGGTGTGTATGAATCAACTGGTGTCGCAAGCGGCCCGTATGCGTTTTCGCAGCGCGGGCGCTTTTACCTGTCCCATGGTTGTGCGCGCACCCTATGGTGGCGGCGTACGCACGCCGGAAATGCATCCGGACAGCCTTGAGGGCATCTTTATGCAAACCCCCGGTCTCAAAGTAGTCATTCCTTCGAACCCTTATGATGCCAAGGGTTTACTGGCATCGGCCGTAGCCGATCCTGATCCCGTGCTGTTCCTGGAAAATATCAAACTCTATCGCTCGTTCCGGGCGGAGACGCCGGAAGAGTATTATTCCATTCCACTTGGCAAGGCAAAGATCGTGCAAGAGGGGACGGATGTGAGCCTCTTTGCTTATGGTGCAATGGTACCTGTTGCCGTGGAGGCAGCAAAACAGCTGCAGAAAGAGCAGGGGACAGGCGTGGAAATCATTGACTTGCGCACCGTCTGGCCGCTTGATGAAGAGGCAATCGTTGCCTCCGTTGAAAAAACGGGCCGGGCGATCGTCGTCCACGAGGCTGCGCGCGCGGGTGGCGTCGGCGCCGAGATAACCGCCATCATCAATGAACGCTGTCTTTATTCGCTCGTAAAACCTGTCGGGCGGGTCACAGGGTATGACACTCCTTATCCCGTACCCGGACAGGAAGACTACTACTTGCCCACCGTCCCTAAAGTATTGGCAGCCCTCCAACACATAATGGAACCCGACTAGAACCACCCTGATGCACATAAAATACTCATCGCAGTCCATAGCTTCACTCAAAAGGATGAAGAAGCGCAATGATACAAATAAACAAACACAACCGTAGGTGTATGGATTACCCACTGACGATGTGGGTAATCAAACAGTAGGGGCCGATTTATCGTGCCCATCGCCGATTTATCGGCCCCAATAGGCATCAACCTAAGACACAGGTCCAGGATTCCAGAGGGCGGCTGGGCAGATGAGCAGAAAGTGCACGTCGTTAAATGGGATGTCCCTTTCTTGTCACCCCATTCACTTCGTTCAGGGCAAGCTCTGAGCGCAGCGAAGGGTCTGTCTGGATGTCCCTTTCTTGTCACCCTGAGCGAAGCGAAGGGTCCGTCGCACTGTGCAGAGAGATGCATCGCTGCGCACAGCATGACAGACCCCTCCACTATCACCCTGAGCGAAGCGAAGGGTCTGTCACACTGGGCGTCGAGATGCATCGCTGCGCACAGCATGACAGAGTTCCCTTGTCACCCTGAGCGAAGCGAAGGGTCTGTCGCCCCGCAACAGTATTGGAGATAGGTAATGATGTACGAATTTAAGCTTGCAGACCTTGGCGAAGGGATGCACGAAGCGGAAATAGTTCAATGGCTCATCAATGTTGGGGATACGACGAAGCTCGACCAGGCGATCGCGAAAGTGGAGACAGATAAAGCCGTCGTTGATCTTCCCTCGCCCGTGGCTGGACGAGTGAGTGAGATTCGCTTCAAAGATGGTGAGACTGCTAAGGTAGGCGACGTGCTGGTTGTCTTCCAGACATCAGTAAAAGATGATGGCGATGGAGCATCAAAACAAGCCGAAATTTCTGCTGCAACAGCTCCTACCTCACAAAGCACAGCGCCGTCTACCCAGAGACCGCGTGTCCAGGCTGCACCCGCCGTACGAAAACTGGCTTTTGAATTAGGTGTGGAACTTGAGCAAGTCCCTCCTTCTAGCCCCAGTGGACGCATCTCGCTCGAGGATGTGCGAGCCTTTGCCGGACGTGGCAAGGACGCGATAATTCAGGTTCCTACACCAGTTATCCAAACAGAACATGTAGGGGCCCAACTCATTGCGCCCGCCCCGCCCTCGGCTACACCTACCCCGCCCTCGGTTGCGGAAGATCAGCGCCAACCATTAACGGGTCTGCGCAAACGTGTCGCTGAACACATGGAACGGTCCTGGCGCACCATCCCCCACGCGACGGCCTTTGACGAGGTCGATGCCAGTAGCTTAATCGCGCTGCGTCAGGCCTTGAAGCCTGTGGCTGAGCAGCGTGGAGTGCGCCTTACCTATGTCCCCCTGCTGATCAAACTGCTCATACCCCTGCTTAAAGAATTTCCCATCTTCAATGCCAGTCTTGACGAAGAGAAGCGCGAGATCATCTACAAACGCTCCTATCATATCGGCGTGGCTGCAGACTCACCGGAGGGCCTACTTGTGCCCGTCATGCGCAATGCCGACCGCCTCACCCTCATAGAGGTTGCCATAAAGCTTGAGCAGTTGATCGAAGGCGCCCATAAACGTACGCTCTCCCTGACTGAGGTCAGCGGCAGCACTTTTACACTGAACAATGTTGGGAGCTTCGGTGGCGGCAGCGGCACCCCCATCATCAATTATCCAGAAGTGGCGCTTCTCGCCGTCGGCAGAATACAGGAGCGAGCAATTGTGCAACAGGGGGCAGTCATCGTGCGCCCAATGATGCCCCTGGCTCTTTCATTTGACCACCGGCTGATCGATGGCGCTATGGCCGGCAAATTCCTGGGACGGTTCAAAGAACTGGTAGAGAATCCACAACAATTGATGCTGGATATGCTGTAGGGGCCCAATTATGGTCATGAACAAAATAATCGAGACATCTGTAGGGGCCGATTTATCGTGCCCACCGCCGATTTATCGGCCCTCGATGCATGTATCGATATCAGAATCAATTTGTTAAACAGCATTATCACGCCCAAGAAAGAAGCAAGTAATATGGTAGTTGGAGATGTAACCACCGCGGTCGATGTACTCGTGCTGGGAGCCGGTCCAGGAGGCTATGTGGCGGCCATCCGCGCTGCTCAACTCGGCCATCATGTCACGCTGGTTGACCAGGGCCCAATCGGCGGTACCTGCCTGAACCGGGGCTGTATTCCACTCAAGGCCCTGCTTTCTTCCAGCGAACGATACTATCAGACTCGCCAGGAAGAGTTGGCAGCGATGGGTATTACAGCCGAGGCAGTCTCCTTTGACTGGCCTACGATGCAGGCCTGGAAACAGAGCGTAGTTGATCGCTTAGCGGACGGCGTGCGTCGTTTGGTCGCGGGCAATCATATCGAATATGTTTATGGAAAAGGCTGGTTTATCAATGCCCAGGAGGTGCGTGTCGAAGGGGAACACGGTTCACACCGCTTCAAGTTTGACCACTGCATTCTCGCCGTCGGTGCCGATTCCGCATCCCAGCCTCATCTGCCATTCGATGGGGAACAGGTACTGACTCCTGAGCAAGCATTGACGTTGCCAGCATTGCCGGGATCGCTCGGCATTATGGGAAATGACTATATCGCGCTGGAACTGGCGACACTCTTCGCCCGGCTCGGCGTCAAGGTCAAACTGTTTTTGCCTGGTGAGCAGGTACTGCCCGGCTTTGACGCTGCCGCCTTACGAATGGTCCAGGCCGGTTTGCGCAAGTTGGGCATACAAATGGTCCCCGTCGGGGCCGATTTATCGCGCCCAGCGCCGATTTATCGGCCCCAATTTATTGCGCCCGATCAGCCTCTGGTGATTTCACAAGGTGTCTCTCCCCATACATCTGAACTGCATCTCGACGCGGCTGGCATACATCTGACGGAAAATGGCGGAAACAGGGGAAGGTGGCCGCCGAAGTCCTCTCAGGTCAACGGGTACAGTTTGCGCCTCTGGTGACGCCACTGGTTGTTCACACGACGCCAGAGATAGCCACCGTTGGCTATACGGCGGAAAAGGCAAAACAGGAAGGCCTTAACATTGTTACAGGACGCTTCCCCCTGGCAGCTAATGGGCGTGCTTTGACGCTTGGTAGCGATAACGGCGCTGCTCTCGTGGTTGCGAATGCGGATGATGGTGCTTTGCTGGGCGCAACCATAGTTGGTCCGCGCGCGGGTGACTTGATCGGACAGGTTATGCTGGCCATCGAAATGGGCGCGACGCTGACCGATCTTTCAGAGATACTCTATGCTCACCCTGGTCTCAACGAAGTCCTGCTTGAGAGTGCTGAAGGTGCATTAGGAAGAGCGGTGCATATACTTACTGCATAGCGTTCGCCCGTCCATAGTAGGGGCGACCCTTGTGGTCGCCCGGTATGCTTGTGGTCGCCCTCGTTCCCCTTGTGGTCGCCCTGTACCCTTGTGGTCGCCCTGTATGCTTTATCAAACCGCGCCGTAAAACCCTCGGCT
>WNGE01015476.1_pt1 | contig 13965 bp, 14 predicted proteins | sample 5400651 | NCBI WGS metagenome assembly WNGE01 (sample SAMN13153370, study PRJNA577476) | soil metagenome | isolation source: 60 cm soil or saprolite under grassland replicate 2 | place: USA:California | collected 2016-06-15 | reverse complement strand
TAATGCCATGACCAAATGAGCCGCCGGGTGGGATTGAGGATCGCCCAGCCCTTCTTCGCAAAACTGGCCAGATCGCCAGCCAGACGATCTGCGAGCAACAAGCGCAGAGCCGCAGCACGCTTGACTGGCGACGAATCGGCGATGTGGTTCGGCTCAGTTTCCATCATTCAGTTCCTCCGTAGCTGAGATGTCGGTCTCGCCCGCAATCAGTGGGATGGGGAGTTCGGGTTGCAGCGCGGCGGAGGAACACAAGGAGCTTGATGATGCTTTGCGAGTGCTGTTCACGTTAATGCAGAGAGCCGCGTAGTTTGCTGTATCTGCTACAATCCTCGCCCGGAGAGGGAACACATGGACATAATCGCGCAGTTGAAGGCTGAACGCGACAAGGCAGCACAGCAGGTGAACGCTTTGCATACCGCGATTAGGGCATTGAGCGGATTAAACAGCACTCGCGTGTCACATGGACCGCGCAAAATGAGCGCCGCTGCACGAGCAAGAATTTCGGCATCTCAAAAAGCACGTTGGGCACGGGCACGGGACCAAAAGGTTGTTTCAATCGCTCCCAAGCGGCACATCTCAGCCGCAGGTCTGGCGCGGATCAGAGCCGCACAGAGGGCGAGATGGGCAAAGATTAAGAGGCGGAGCTAAGGCAACGTCACTGCTTAACGCGCCGAGCAAAGATTTCCTTGATCTCGTCAGACAATATAGACCCGATTCTCCACAAGAGCGAAATGCTCGTCATTGTGGGCCAATGTGAACCTCGATGATGTGATTCCGAACCGCATAGAGGACCAACTCGCTCGTGGAGTGGAAGCCGAGTTTGCGCATGATGTTCGATCGCTGCCGCTCTGCCGTTTTTACGCCCAAGTTCAAGAGGAAGGCGACCTCTTTCGTGCTCTTTCCCTCGGCGAGAAGTTGCACCATCCCGCGCTCCCGCGAGGTAAGACTCGATAGATCGGGGACACGCTCGGAACCACCTCTCCCCTTATCGAGGTATGCTCGCAAAACCATTTCCCCAATGCGCGAAGTGAAGAACGTCGTGCCTGCTTGCAGCGCTTCAACCGCGGCCACCAAATCTCTCGCGGCATCCGACTTCAGCACGAACCCACGCGCACCGGCTTCGAGTACTTCCCGCACAACTTGTTCTTCGTCTGTGATGGTAAGAATTAGGATCTTCTGATCGGGCCGGATCCGCAGAATTTGGCGTGCGGCGATCAACCCATTCAAGTTCGGCATTCCGATGTCCAGGATGACGATGTCGGGCTTGAGCTGTTGTGCCTTCTCGACAGCTTCCCGCCCATCGCCCGCTTCGGCACAAACCTCCCACTCGGCATGGGATTTCAGCAGTGCACAGAGACCGCGGCGCACGATTTCGTGATCATCAGCGATCAATAGCCGAAGCACTGACACACTCCATCTCCGTTGCGCAGGCTTACTTCTTGGCCGCGCGGAAGAAGCACTGAATTGGCGGGGGAGGTAACTCGGCACGGGTCACCGCTTTCGTGCCCGGGAGTACATAAGTAGCAGTTTTGCTGCCAACTGCGACTGCTTGTAAGACATGGGAAATTGAGAGTCGCAGATTAGACCGGCAACGGGGGTCGCGCAAGGTTCTGCACTTTGGCGGTCCTGGAATTGCGCCTTGTCTGGCCTGGGATCCGCGCTAACAATGCGGCGTTCACCTAGAAACGTCGCCCGAAGTGCTCCGATCTCACCATGCGGGACATAGGTCCTCAAGCGTCCGAGTGCGCTCAAGGGATCGACTTTCTTTGCACGATTCCATCTACGACAGCCAAAAAGGACCGAGCTGCTGGCGGCACTGGCAATCGACCACTCAGAGCGGCTTGCATGACTGCCGCACGGCCATAAATGGCTACTAACGATCTTCTGTCCTCTCGAATCGTCGCACCTTCCAGCGACACTGGAGCAAAAGGCTCCCTTCGAGATTGAATACGTCAGCATCTCTCGATTCAATCTGTAGTAGTTTTCTGGTGCTACATGCCGGCCAATCGGCCCGCCGATTGCCGACACATCAGTTCCGGATCTCGATCTTTTTGGTTGAGAGCAGTTGTCGGGCGTTTTGACCCATGACCACCACGATGAGGCTCATATCCGTGACCCCAAACCGGTGGAAGCCAGAGGCCATCGCTAAAAGTAAAAAACGCGGGCGCACTCCACCCCTCCAAATTGCGGCAAGTGACTACACCCTTGCCACGCGGGGCGGTCAATCGGAAGCGGCCTTTCAGCAAACGTGGCACCACCGCCACGCACTTTGCCGCGGCTGTAACCTCTTCGGGTATTCCGTTAGGTGGGTCTGCTGCAATTCGCTGGAGCACCTTGGTGGCATCATCCAAACACGCAACCGTCTCATTTCGAGTTGAGGCTGCCGCAATGGTTCTGGCGTGTCGTTTTCGTCGGAGTGGTTTGCGATTTCCTTTATCTGGGCTGGCTTGCGCCAGGTTGCTGCGGGCGAAATAAGGAGTGAGCCGGGTGAGCCTCGGACGCAGCGCGAGTTGCTGAATGCGCGACGCAGCACTAGAATGCCCCGTGTCAGGAGAGGACATGAAAACAAAAACGATTGTATTGACTCTGGTGCTGTGCTTTGTCGCAGCGGCAGTATGCTTCGCCGACGACGCATTTACGGGCACCTGGAAGCTGAACGAGGCCAAATCGAAGATTGCCCCGAACGCGCCGAAGAACAACACAGTTGTCTACGAGGCAGCAGGTGACAACGTGAAAATCACCGTAGATGGCCTCGGCAGCGACAGCAAGCCGACGCACGACGAGTGGACGGGCAAGTTCGACGGCAAAGACTACCCCGTCACAGGCAATCCGAATTCAGACATGCGGTCGTACACGAAGATTGACGAACATACGCTGGAGTTCAACGTTAAGAAAGGCGGCAAGATCACCACTAGCGGCCGCGTTGTCGTGTCCGCTCACGGCAAGAGCCGCACCGTCACTACGAGCGGAACCGATTCGCAGGGCAAAAAGTTCAAAAGCACTGCGGTGTACGAGAAGCAGTAGTGGATTCGCAGAAGGACGGCAGAGAGGAACTGTTTGAACGTGACCGGCGACGGAACCTGTACCGGGATGGGATTCCTGCGCAATAGCGTGTGAAGCTGGGGCATGAAACGCGGCCCGAATGGAATGTGCCGTGAAACCGCTGGCGATGACGAAGCGAACAACTGGGCGAATCCGCAATGGGCGATCAGCCGAACATTTTATTCGTTGATGACGAAGACAGTATCAGGCTGACTCTTCCGCCGCTCTTGCAGTCCTACGGCTTCGAAGTCACTTCCGCTGCAACCGTAGCGGAAGCGTTGGGCCTGATAACTCGGCACAAATTCGATGTCCTTATCTCTGACCTCAATATTGGTCATCCGGGAGATGGCTTCACTGTGGTCAGCGCAATGCGTAGCCATCAGCCGAATGCCTTGCGGTTTATCCTGACTGCCTATCCCGCGTTTGAGAGTGCTCTAGAGGCTATACGTGAAGAAGTTCACGACTATCTCATCAAACCCACGGAAACGGAAGTCTTAGTGGAGAAGATTCGTTCCAAGCTGGCACAGAGATCGCCTGATCAAAGCAGGATTCGCCAACGTCTAACCCAAGTAATCAGAGCTAACCGGGAATCCATAGTTGAAAATTGGTTGCAGGCAGTTAAGAAGGACTCGGAGATCAGTTCCATTCCCGTCCCGGATTCTGAACGCAAGGAGCATGTGCCGCTCTTATTGGATGTGGCCACGGATGTTGCAGAAGGCAAGGAGTTCACCTCTGAGGACCGGAAAGCTTACGTGCGACACGGAGCGATTCGCTACAGACAAGGCTACACGGTTCCATTGCTCATTCGGGAAGCTAGGCAATTGCAGGCTTCACTCGCAGACTGCATCCAGCGTAACTTTACCCGGCTTGAGATGACCTATCTGGTTCCCGATGCGATTCATTTTATGGGCACGATCGATGCTCTGTTGGAGGACTCTGCACGTGGATTTATTCAGCAAGCGAACTCTGAAAGGGCATCCCGTAGTCGCCGTAAGGGAGGAAAGAAGGTCGCCGGATCAGATGCAGAAACGAGTTAAGGGAAGAATCGAGTTAAGGAAATAGGCGAGGCAATGGATGCGGCAAACTAATTTGGCGCAGAAGCCGAAGGATCGCTGAGCGCAATTAGTTTTCCAAGCGGATATTGTTCTGCGGTAAGAGGCGTGGCCGGGTCGCTGTTGGTGATGGTCAGCACGGTGCCCGTGACGATTCCTTTGATGGTTAGACGTTCGGCTTCAACTGCGACCACTCTGTATTTTTCGCTGAAGAATCCGGTGTCGCTCCATCCCATAAGTATTTTGATGCGGAATCTCGGTACTGTGTTCCCTCCCGTGTTTAGAGAGCGAAACTGCCCTACTGCAAGCTTCGCACAGGCAAATACCGCTACGAGTACGGCGTTTAGCGATCACGTCGTACACAGATAGCATTCTGGTGTACGGCGTGCAGTGCAGGCTCGGGGACCCAAGCTGGTGCTGGCCATGCCTAGATCAGACCGACAGGGCACAGTATCATCGGGCAATTGAGGTGCAAATGAGCCACTGCGAAGTCGTAGAAATGAGGAATTCGGCAGATGCGGTTGGCTATCTCTGCTCAAGAACGGCCAGCACGCAATGCTCTGACTGTGGTAGTGAGTTATGTGAATCCCACGCGGAAACCTGTGGTGGATGCCGCTCGATCTTCTGCCCATCCTGTTTATCGTTGCATCAAAGCCTGCACCCGAAAAGAGCCTCCGCGGACTACAGCAAAGATCAGCCTCGCAAAAGCGCATAGCTGCGCCGGAGTTGTGCGAGTCCGTTTTATGGACAGAAAAGAAAGAGGTCTCACCGGCGTGCGAATGAGACCCGCTCGACGTGTGCATAGAGTTTTATTGGATCGTGCTTGCGTCCAAGGCCACAATCACTGCCCCAACCTCTCCGTATGTATACGGAAGACGAAGTTTCGGAGATGCTCCAGATCTCACTTTCCCAGCTTCGAAAGTGGCGCATGAAACACAGCCGCAACAAAAGCCAAGGTCCGCCCTTCAAAAAAATCGGCCGGCTCGTCCGATATCCTGAACAAGGCTTATTGGATTACGTTAACGGAACGATAATCCTGGTTTAAGATCCAGACTGCTATACCTTCGGAGTCGCACTTCCATCGGCTGCGCCAGATGATCTCTGCGCTGCAGCAAGTACTGGCGCCTGCTCTGATTCGATCAATTGTTTGGCACGCTCAAGCGCCTGTTGTTGAATATGGACGTATTCGAGAGACGTTTCCCGGTCCATGTGTCCGAGCTGCGCCATCATCACTTCGAGCGGTACACCAGCCTCCGCCCCTAAAGTCCGGAAGGTGTGCCGGAGATCGTGGAAGCGGAATCCATCCATATTGCACTTCTGCGTGAGCTTCCGCCAGGACTTGACCCATCCTGTCATTGGCCGGTTTACATCAAATTTTTGATTCTTGTCTTTTGCTGAGCGCGATCTCGTCAGACTCAAAGGCAACAAGTAGTGCTGCGGTTCGGTTGCACCCAAAGCTTGCGCCCGGAGCAGGAGCTGACGCATCCCCCAATCCGCAAGTGCCATGAGCCTAGGCTGGCGCTCCTTGCGGTTCTTTGCAATCTCGCGGACGATGCGGATCTTGCCTCCGTCCAGATCAACGTCCCTAAGCTGAAGATGTCTTATTTCTCCACCACGGCATCCCGTGCCCGCCGCCACGGCAGCACAGTACACCGCGAGCTGCCAATATTCATTGGCCATGGCCTCGGTGATTATCGTGACGAGTTGATCCTTGGTTGCGACCTTACCCGCACGCCGTTTTATCTCTCGCAAAGGCTGATAGCCCACCTCCAATTCCGGCATCCAGCAGCCGGCAAACGTCATGGCACTTCTCAACAGGTGCATTTCGTAGTTGATCGTGCGCGCCGTTACCGGCTGCTTCATCGTTGGACTGATCTGTTCTCTGCGCTCACATTGGTAGTCGCGGATGTGATAAAGTCCAATCCCATTGGTCGGAAATCTTGAGCCAAAGAATTTCTCGACGCTTTTGAAGATCCTCTTCTCACGCGCAACCGTTTCCGCAGAACAATTCGCTGTCTTCCAACTGAAGTAAAATTCCGCAACTCGCCGCAGTGGCAGTTTGCCCATCTCGGGACTCTGGCACTCAACCCGTTTCTCGTAGTCCTTTCGCCTTGCCATAAACTGTGTTCGAAAGGCGAAGGCTTTTACCGGATCGTTGCTTTCTGTCGATTGTTGATGTTGCTTGCCGCGTGAATCGCGCCAGCTAAACCATATGTACGGGGAATCGGATTTCCAGCGCAGACCGCGCGGAAGTCGAGAGCGTTTCTTGTTCATCACAGTTGCCGTATTTCCCACGAATCGGAAACTCAGTCAAACCGTGGTGAAATCTCCGGAAGCAGCCCCCATCGCTTTGAGCACGCTAATTGGTGAATGCGCTTTACGAAGCCAAAGTTACCACTAATTGTTACCACTGGCCGTTTTTGCGGGAACTCCGGAGAGGTAAGTGCTTGATAATAAATTGGCTGCCCCCCAGGGATTCGAACCCCGATATGCTGATCCAGAGTCAGCTGTCCTGCCGTTGAACGAGGGGGCAATCTTGACGGAACGGAACCGCTCCGCAGCTTTGATTTTATGGGCTGCGTTCACGGCGGTCAACACAAACGGCTAGCGGAAGTTCGCTTTGGTTCGTGCTTTTCGGCGGGGTAGAATCTTATTTGGAAAATCCCTTATGGCGACCGTTCTCGGCAATGTCAGTCCGATCACCAGCGAATACAGCGAAGCCGCACGCCGTTCTCTGGATGCCAGCCAATGCGCGCTTATCGTGGTCGATATCCAGGAGAAGCTTCTGCCGCCAATAGTGCAGAAAGAGCAATTGCTCAAGAACTCGCAACTGCTGATCCGCTTGGCTGGGATCTTGAAAATTCCCACGCTAATGAGCACGCAGTATGCGAAGGGATTGGGAGAAACGGTATCCGAAATCGCCTCCCTGCTGCCGGACGTGCGGGCTATCGACAAACAAGCATTCTCCTGCTTCGGCAGCGATGTCTTCTGCTCCATGCTGAAACGGCTGCCTGGCAATCGCAACACAGTTCTGCTTTGTGGGATGGAAAGCCACATTTGCGTGATGCAAACGGCTCTGGGCGCCTTGCGCGATGGTTACCTGGTGCACGTGGCATCAGATGCGGTAGGTTCACGAACGGAGTGGAACTGGAAGATCGGCCTCGAACGGATGCGCGATGCTGGCGCCATCATCTCTTCGACCGAAATGATGGTTTACGAATTAATGCGCTCTTCAGGAACGTCCGAGTTTAAGGAACTGCTGCCCTACATCAAGCAATAATCAGGGCGTCTATGCGCTTTGCTTCACGCGTACGACTGTAATCTTTGTGAAACCTTCATCAAAAGCGGGCTGGCGCAGTTTGGCGGCCATGCGGCGCATTACATCTTCTGTAACTACTCGTTGACGGCGCCGGTTGCGCTCCAGGCAGACTTCCAGTGGGACATCGAAAAACACGGCGTGGACGTCATATCCGTAGTCTTTTGCCAATTTGATCCAGCTATGGCGTTCGTGCGGAGTGAGATTCGTTGCGTCAACATAACTCAGCGGACGCCGCGCGATCAGCCGTGCCTTTAGCATCGATCGCAGGTTGGAAAAGATTAGATCCTGGTAGCGCTGCTCAGTGGGATCGTCAAATAGCAAAGAACGCAACATGTCGCTGGAAAGCGGAGCGATGCTGTGCCGCTTGAACCACGAGCTCTTGCCCGATCCGGGCAGGCCAATGGCAAGAACAACTACCCCTTTGGGAGGTTGTAATTTTGCAGCGTGGGTCACCACCGGTATTGGAGCTTTTGCGGGCAGGGGTTCCGCTTCCCTTGCAGGGGGCATCGCCTCGCTGTGCAAAATCTGAGCGGGTGGCGAGGCCGAAGTGGTTTGCGACGAGCGTCCGTCCCGACCTCGCCCACCTCTTCCGCGGCGTCTGCGACGCCTGCGGGGATCTGCGCCTTTACTCGGCGTTGATGGCTCCTGCGTCCGCGGTTCCTCTGTCTGGATCTGCTCTCGTTCGGTCTGATGTGGCGCGGCTTCGGGCTGATCTGGCGAGGCAGCGGGCGTGGCAGCCTCTGCTTCAAAGTAAGCCGGCTGCAAAGGAGCCGCTTTCTCTTCGATCTTGGCAGGGTCCTTTTTGCGCCGCTTCAGTCGTTCGCGCATCCATTTGCGCATGTTTGGCTTGTAACACACTGACGGGGCTGTGGGCAATGCTGTGGAAGTACTTGCTAAAAACTTAACCGCAGAGGTCGCTGAGACATCGCCGAATTCGCTGAGATTACTTTGCGAATTCTGCTTTGAAACGCGCTTTTCCGGCAGCTAGGAATTTTCAGGAAGCTGTGTTCGTTTGCGTACAATGTTTTTCATGGCGGTCCCACCCGAGATTCATGCTGTTGTGCACACGCCGGTCTGGTTTGGAGAAGAGAATGGCAAGCTGTACGTGATGACGCGAAGTGACTCCGGAAAATACAAACGCATCCGCAATAATCCGCAGGTCCGAATCGCGCCCTGCACCATGCGAGGCAAGATTACGGGACCAGAATTCGCTGGCACAGCTCGAATTCTTCCTAACGAGGACTGGCCTCGCGCCCGAAATACCATTCATCGTAAGTATTGGCTGGCGAGAGTGCCGTTTTTATGGAGCAAGCAGAACGTGTACTTGGAAATTGAATTCGTTAAACCATAGTTGCGGTCGCGGTCCTCGCGTCCGGCGTAATAGTCCAAAAACGCCGGCGGGAGCAAATAGAAGAAGGGCATGAGGCAGCAACTTTCCCATGGTTGCTGGTTGGTTTATAGTCATTGACCGGTTAATAGATGGAGGCATTTATGGCAACCACGAATATCAAACCCGAAGCCAAAGCCCGCACCTTTGGCGAGAATATTGAGAGCGATCTGGCATCACGATTTCTGCGCGTGGTTGAGACCGCAGCCATTGCATCGGCGCGCACCATGGGGAAAGGCGAGCGCCACTTTTCCGATCAAGTGGCGACCGAAGCCATGCGTAAAACCATGGACGCAATCCCGATGCGAGGAACGATTGTAATCGGCGAAGGTGAGCGTGATGAAGCGCCCATGCTATATATCGGCGAAAAAGTCGGGGCAGAATTTCCGGATGGAACGGACGTGCCAGAGGTTGACATTGCCGTCGATCCGCTCGAAGGGACGAATCTCTGCGCCACCGGCGGACCAGGGGCCATCACTGTACTGGCGGCATCCGAGCGTGGGGGTTTGCTGAACGCTCCCGATTGCTACATGGAAAAGATTGTCGTCGGGCCATCCTGTAAGAATGCGGTCGAGATGGATGCGCCGGTTGCCGACAATTTGAAAAACATCGCCCGGCGGCTGGACCGCGATGTAGAGGATTTAGTCGTAATCGTGCTAGACCGCCCGCGCCATGAAAAGTTGATGGCAGAAATTCGAGCCGCCGGCGCACGCATTCGGCTCATCAGCGACGGCGATCTCTCTGCCGGTATCGCAGCGGCGGTGCTTGGGACTGGCGTCCACGCCGTCATGGGTTCGGGCGGAGCACCCGAAGGCGTGATTACGGCAGCCGCTATTCGCTGCCTAAATGGCTACATGCTCGGCCGCTTGGTGATCAACAAGCCTGAGCTCGAAGAGCGCATCGCGCGCATGGGAATTAAAGATAAAAATAAGATCTACACTGCCGAAGACCTTGCTCCCGGCAAGCAAATGATTTTCGCTGCCACAGGCGTGACCGACGGCTCGTTGATGCGGGGCGTCCGCTTCTTCGGCGAAGGCACGCGGACGTCATCGGTTATCATGACCCTGCGTACTGGGAAGGTGCGCTTCATCGACAGCATCCACCTGGAGAAAGGGCCAGATGTGAAGGTGAAGTTCGCATAACGTTCATTTCAAGTACTCCGAGTCCTTCTTCAAATCATCGGGAATTGACGGAAATGGCGGGAACTCTTGCGATGATCCCCTGAGAAGCGCAACTGTCTTTTCCGCACGCAGGTTTCCGTCGTGAACGGCGATTTTGTGGGGTTTGTCCGGCGTGTAGCCTTCCCACAGGGAGACCCCAGCATAGGCGCCGTCTTTGCGCAGAACGTAGTACATCATATCTACGAAGCGCAGCTTGTTCATGTCACCGTTGTAATTCCGCACGATGCGTTTCAGCGCGTCAATGCCGGCGTCGAGTGGCGACATCCCGTGGCGCATGTTCTCGACAATCGTATGCGCTCCGGCAACCTTGATGTTCTCTTCTCCGCTGCCGGTCGCGCCCGCCGAGCCTACATCCTGGTCAGTGTAGCATCCGGCGGCGATGATAGGTGAATCGCCGACGCGTCCGGGAAGCTTGAAGGCAAGTCCACTGGTTGTTGTACAGCCAGAGATCTCGCCCTTTTCATTCAAGGCTGAACAATGAATCGTGCCGGTGGGCGGAAATAGAGTCCTGCGAATGGCCTGGTGACGAAATTCGGGTTCGATGCCGATTCCCGAGGCCATCTCCTCCAATTTGCGCAGGCACTCCCGCCACAGTTCAGAGTGAGGTGATGTCGTGGGCGGCTGGAAATGAGGATCGGCAAGCCCCGGTCCCCACCAGTCATCCGTCGAGTGATATTCCTTCCACAGCACCCAAATTTTTCGTGAGCGCTCGGTCAGGAGATTTTCACGCGGGAACCCCATTGCGACGGCAAACCGTTCTGCGCCCTCGCCCACAAGCATTACATGACCTGTGTGTTCCATCACGACCTTGGCGACGAGCGACACGTTCTTGATATTGCGCACTCCGCCCGCAGAACCTGCGCGCCGCGTAGGCCCGTGCATGCAGCAGGCATCGAGTTCCACCACACCCTCTTCATTCGGCAGACCACCAAGACCCACGCTGTCATCCTTGGGATCGTCTTCTGGACCCTTCACTACTCTGAGCGCAGCGTCGAGTGTGTCGCCGCCGCTGCTGAGGAACTTGTACGCGTCCTCGAGATAGTCGTAACCATTCCCGGCACAAACGATGACGGAGCGTTTGCCGCGTGCCTGTGCGCCTGGCGGCGACTTGGGATCCGGCTCTTTTCTGTCTTGCCCTTCCAATCCAAGCGAGAGTGAACCGACTACAGCACTGGTTAGAAAATCGCGACGCGAGATTGTCATGCAGGATCTCCAGGAGGTTTTGAAACGGCGAATAGAATAGCACGCAGAATTACAAAGGCGACCGGTCATGCCGGGAGGGAATAACCAACAATCGTGGGACTGGCACGAAGGAAAAGGTGACGATGCTATTTGCGGTTTAAGCCACAGCTGTTCCTCCCCGGCTCTGATCAGCGCGGAAACGCAATAAGGCAGCGATGTTGCCGACGCGGTCGAAGTCTGGATCGTCTCTTACATACAAGAGTTCAACGTCACGGCGGATGGCGGCGGGAATAATGCCATCAGAGACATCCTCCAATTCCCGAGTGCTGCGTCCGCAAAGCGGGCAGTAACGCACCATGTGCGAGTCAAGATGGGAGCATCCGGTGCACTCCACTGCGCGAGCAGAATAGTTTTCCGCCATGATTAAAGTCTGGGCTTCGCCCACCTCAAGTGAGCGCAAAACGCGCCGTAAACCGGTCACTCCCCGGCCGTTGCTTTTAGCCTGACCGAGCACCTCTTGCACCAATAACTGGCGCCGCTGATCAAGAGCTTTATGAAGAATGCGATTGGCGTGTTCCCGCACTTCGTCATCGCTGATAGCAGCGATGTCAGCGGAAAAGCGGCCCAGCAGCCGGTTTTTCACATACGGATGCAAGTGCAGCTCAAAGTCGTGCCAGTTCGTGTCCTGGCATCCAATAACCAGCTTTTCGTACCGGCCCTGGTCGTGAGCCTGCTTCAGATGCTCAGCGACATCCTTAAAGTGGTGTAGCACCTCGTCATTCTTGCTGCGCTCGGCATGTCCGGCATCGTACCCGGCGAAACCATCGCTGCGTCCGCGGCGCGGTAGTGGGTGAAACATAGAATTGTGTTCGTGCAACTCATCGAGCCGTAGATCGAAAAAGCGAGCTCGATGGCGATCGACCAAAGCAATCCATAGCTGAGGATGCGCGCCCAGCAGCATTGCGATGGGCTTCAAGTGGAATCTCCGATTTACGAATAACTGTGTGCCCGGCAACTGCGGCGGCAAATCATATTCGCGCCAGAAATCGCGTGTTCCGCAAGCAAACACCGCCTTGGCCCGGGCTTGGTTGCCATGCAGGTGACCGGCCAGGTCGAGGATTCGTTGCAGGTCAGCCCTGGCGCACTTGTTCTTGCCGTTCTTCTCGGTCCCGTGCAGCGCTTCCCGGACCAGATCCTTCGCAAGAATGGCCTCTTCACGGTGAGATTTGTTCTGAGGCCTCCGCGGCTGAAAGTAAAAACTTAGGACGCAGTTATCGTCATCGTTGTACTGAAATTGTGCCAGCTCACGGATATCTTCGCAGGTAATCATCAGCATATCTCCTGAGTTGCGCCGTACTCAGACAGTTCCAGTGTTCTGAAGCAGTTTGTCTTTGAAGCGATTAGCGATAGGAGGCGAGCGGCGCAGCTGCGCGCGAGCCGCGGCGATTGAGGTACGAATTTCTTCTGGCTTGCGATCGGTTATCGCCGCGATTTCATCGATCGAGAATCCTTCGATTGCTTGCAGAATAAATGCTTCGCGATCGCGCGGCTTGGCTCCTTCTAATGCAAATTGCACAAGCGTAATCATCTCATCTGAATAGGCAATCTCTTCCGGGGTTGCGACGCGCGTGTCTGCGATCACATTTTCTTCGGTCAAGGCTTCATCGGGCTGGTGATATTGCAACTCCGGCTCATCGCTGGCGCGAACGTTGGGTCTGCGGGCAGACTCTTCCAGGCGCACAGAAGAACCGTCATCCTGGCCGCGCGCGGCAAGATCATTTATGGAACGAATCGCCAGACGATAGAGCCATGGTTCAAGCGCTAGCCGTTCCGGTTTTTCTGCGCCGTCGCCCAGAGCACGAGCGATGACCTCATCGATGATTTCTTCTTTGGTGATGGAATTCTCAGAAATCTGGCCGGCGTTCTCTCGAAACACGAGCTCGCGTTCCACAAACCGGTCAAGCCGGGATAAATTCGCGTTCACGTACGACCGTATGTCGTCCGAAGACACGAACTGCGGCTGCATGGCTGCGATGGTCTGCTCGAATGGGACCTGGGGCTCCGGGCGTGCCTTTTCCGCGCGACGGCGGCGCCACTTGTGCGAGCTCCGCAGCAGGTCTTTATGTTTAGTAATCTGCTGCAATAGATCATCCACCGCGGCTTTGATTGCGGCGGGCGCGGTAGAGGCCGATTCTTGTACCGCCATCTGCCCCGAAGGAAGCCGCAGGTTAAAAGAAACTATGATTCCTTCGCGCGGCGAATTTTGCTCGATGTTTCCCTTCAAGTGCACCAGCTCAGGACGAAACACCTGAAGTCTCTTCCGCAGCTTCTCAATCAGGTGGTTGATTTCTTTCTCGATATCCGGAGTTCTGTGGACCTTGTAACTGATGTGGACGTTCATGCAGGCCTCGGATGCGGGAAGGGGCTCCCGTGAAGCTTTGGTGGTCCCTACAAACGGGATTTTACACCCGCAGACTGCGCGCACAACGCAAATTGAACTCAGGTTTTTCGCATTTTGGAAGTACAACTCCGGGCTTGGCTGGAGAGTCTAAAATCGTCGACCCAAAAATCGGTCCCATCGTTTCGAATGCGCTTGTGGAACTTATTGTTGACGGTAGTCATGGTCGCTGCATGCAGCGGCTGCGGGAGTCTGGGCATTGGCAACTCACCCGGCAGCAAGCTGGTTCCTCAGTTCGGACATGTTTTCCTTGTCGTGGAAGAGAATCACAGCTACTCCGAAGTAATCGGTAATGCTGCCATGCCGTATCTAAACAGTTTGGTTTCGCAGGGCGGTCTGGCGAC
>WNGE01008790.1_pt1 | contig 13972 bp, 11 predicted proteins | sample 5400651 | NCBI WGS metagenome assembly WNGE01 (sample SAMN13153370, study PRJNA577476) | soil metagenome | isolation source: 60 cm soil or saprolite under grassland replicate 2 | place: USA:California | collected 2016-06-15 | reverse complement strand
TACGGGATACTCACGGAGTATACGTCCTACCTGGTCCAAGAGCCGGATGCGGTCGTAGACCGCGCGCGATTCGACCCCCGTCCCGCCCCGGAAGCGCAGACGGGCGCGGCGGCGGTGCGGCAATCTCGTGCCGAGAAGGCGCTGTCCGGCGCGCTTCAGCTCGGCGCGGTGGCCGCGAACGGCCGCGCTGCGGACTCGGTGAGCGCGAGCGAGGGAGCGATGAGGACCGGGACGCGCCGCGCCGGTGGTCGTCTCTTCGTGTGGCGCGACAGCACGTGGACCGACGCCGCTCACGGCGATTCGCTGCCCGTCGTGCGCGTCGCCGCGTTCAGCGATGCTTACTTTGCGCTGCTCCGCGCGCTCCCGGAGCTCAAGCAGGCGGCCGGGCTGGAACCGGCCGTCCTGGTGGCCGGACGCCGGGCGAGCGTCAAGATTGCATCCGACGGCAAGACCAGTTGGGCGGCCGGAGAGCTCGCCGCCCTGGTACGCGACTTTCGCTCGTGAGCGATGTGACACTGGACAACCTGGCCGAGATCTACCGGACGACGTACCGCGCGCTCGTGCGCTTCCTGTACCGCAAGGTGTGGGACGCCGAGCGCGCGGAGGACCTCGCCCAGGAAGCGTTCGCCCGGGCGCTGGTACACAAACCGGAGAACGCGCGGGGGTGGCTCTTCATCGTGGCGGCGAACATGGCGCGGGACGAAGCGCGGCGGGCGGCGCGGGAGCGACGCCACCTGACGCTCCTCACAGCGGAATCAGCGGAGAGCACGCCCGCCGTGGACGACGCGGTGCACGCCGAAACCGAGCGCGCCCAGGTGCGGGCGGCGCTCGAGCAGCTCACGCCGCGCGACCGGGAAGTTCTGTTGCTGTGGGACTCCGGGTTATCCTACGAGGAGATCGCCGCCCACACCGGGCTCGCCCACGGCGCCGTGGGCACGACGCTAGCGCGGGCGCGGCGACGGCTGGTGGAAGCTCATGAGGCGGGAACGAAGGGCGCACATGCCGCACGTGGATGACGGAACGCTGCATGCCTACTTGGACGGTGAGCTCTCACCGCCCGAGGCTCAGGGCGTCGAGGCCCACGTGGCGCAGTGCGCGGGCTGCCGCACGCGCCTGGACGAAGAGCGCGCGCTGATCACGCGCGCCGCCGAACTGCTCGGGCGAGCCGCACCCCCGGATCGCGAGCTGCCGCCGTTTCGTGCCGGTGATGTGAAGCCTCCGGTCCGGCTGTGGTGGCAGGTCCGCCTACCCCTTGCCTGGGCGGCCACCGTCGCGCTGGCGCTCGGCATCGGGAGCTACCTGGGCCCGCTGTTCGAGCGGACCCAGAGGCAGGACGCGACGGCCGATTCCGTACTCGCGGCCCGACCGCAGCCCGAGCCCGCCCCAGTCACGCACCAACTCGCACGGGGCGCCCTGCGCGCGAAGCACGAGGACACGGCTCTAGAGCCGGTCGCCCGGCCACCCGCGGTCCCGCCGCCCCAGGCCGAAACGGATCGGCTCGAGCCGAAGCGGGCCGCAGTCCCGCTGGCCCCCCCCCAGCCCGCTCCTGCTGCAGCAGCGGGGTACGTGCGCAATGACGCGGCCGCCGTACGCGAGAAACAAGAGTTGCTCCGGGGCTCCCCGATCGACGCGGACAGCGCGCGCCTCATCCTCGGCGCGGACCCTCTCGTAGTCCCCGACCTCCCGGTCCGCGGGATGTACCGGGCGCACCTGATCGGGTATGCCGCGGTCTTAATCGAGCAAGCGCTCGACTCGAGCACCGTTGTCGAGGTGATCAACGGGCGCCCGGTTCCGATGGGGTTGTGGCAAGGCGTGGTGACGGGGACGCCGGCGCTGCAAGGCGACTCGATGAATGCCGCCGCGCGGGTGTTGCTCGGTCGGGCCGCGGATTCCCTGGCGGCAGCTGAGCGCAGGAGGGCGGCGCCAGCGCCGGTCGCGCTCCGCGCCGATCGATCCGTTGCGCGGCTGCTGCTCGAGGTTCGGGGCCCGCTCTCCGCCGACTCGCTGGCGGCGCTGCGGCGCAGGCTGCGGCCGCTCCGCCCATGAAACAGGAAGCCCCCGGAGCGAATGCTGCTCCGGGAGCTCGGCGCCGCTCAAACCGGTCTCACTGCACCACGATCGTCCCGCTCATTCCGGCGTGAATCGAGCAATGATACAGATAGGTCCCCATTTGCACGCTGACCACAACCGACCCCGTGCTCTGTGGGCCGATGTCTGCCGGAAGGGTTCCTGGACCGCTGTCCCAAGTCACCGTATGGTTTACGGAGCCGGCGGCCCAGCTGAAGGTCACATTCCCCGCGGGCACCGTGTCGGGCGTCGGTCGGAACGTGAGTCCGTTGCCCACGGTGATCGTCGTCAAGTGCCCTCCCGTGCTCCCCCCGCCCCCGCCCCCGCCGCCACCGCCGCCGTACGGCGACGTGGAACTCCCGCACGCTGCGAGCAACCACACTCCCGCCAGACTCAGACCCAGTGACACCAACCTCGACGGCATAGAGACCTCCACTCCGATGCATGACGCTGCCGGACCGCGGAATTTCACCTACGCGTATTACCCATAGAGACGCTAAACGGCTCGAGCTTCAGACCTAATGTTGCTCTCGCTCCAGGGCGTCGGCCGCGAGCCGGGGGGAGAGCATCGGATAGCGGGCTCCGAACCATCCGAAGGAGAGCAGGAACAGGCCGGCGAACAACGCGGTGACGCCGAGCTCGGGAATACCGAGAGTCGGCCCCGCCCCGCGATTGATCGACGGGACGATCTCGAGGTAGCGCTCGAGCCAGATCCCCACCAGGCTCGTCAGGGCGAACGCCACGAAGGTCGGGGCGTGCTTCTTCGGGCGCACGCCCAGCAGGCCGACGAACGGAGCGACGAAGACCAGCAGGAACACCGCGATGCCGATCGGCCGCCACGGGCCGAGCAGCCGGTAGAAGATGAAATACGTCTCCTCGGGCAGGTTACCGTACCAGATGACCAGGAACTGGGCCCACATCAAATAGGCCCAGAACACGGTGAACCCGAAGCACAGCTTCCCGAGATCGTGCTGCTGCCTGGCGGAGAAGAGCCCGTCCAGCCCCATGCGCCGCCGGACCGCGATGGTGAGGATCGCGAGCGCCATCAGGGCCGCGAGGAAGCTCCCCATAAAGTAGAAGGCGCCGAACAGGCTGCTCACCCATTTGTGTGCGAGCGACATCATCAGATCGAACGCGAGGAGGCTGTACCCGAACGCATAGCCGACGACGAGCAGCGCCGCTTCGCGGGCGATCGTATCGCGACCGGTGAGCCACGGCCCCAGATCAGGCCGGGGGTCGCGCAGCCAATTGAAGATGTACACCCGGCCGACGACCAGGCCCAGGTACAAGACGAGGGACACGGCGAGGAAGGCGACCGCCGCCTCGGCGAGGCGGATCACGACCCCGGACCAGTGTCCCTTGGCGAGCTTCTGCGTGGCGGCGAATACCACGAGGCCCTGCGCCAGCCCGGTCCAGAACATGAAGTTGACGTGCCACGACTGCCACACCCGGGCCTCCTCGCCTTCCGCGAGCGCCCACAGGAACGCCGCAGCGCCGAGCGCCCCGAGCAGCCCCCCGGCGAGCGCGAAGCTCCGCACCGGGAACTGGCGCGCCCTCTGGACGAGGTCCGCGCGGGAGGCGGTCGCGACGCTCATCGTCTTCCTCCTGCGCCCTTCGCCTCGGCCTGCAGCGTGCGCACGTAATTCACGAGGTCCCAGCGGTCGGTCCCACGCACCTTGTCTCCGTACACCGGCATGAGCCCCCGCCCCATCACGACGCCGCTCACGATGACGGCGTAGATGTAGCCGTCGGTGCGGCGGGCGATCGTGTCGTTCACGAGCGAGCGAACCCCGAAGAACGGGCCCCCCGCCGCCGAGGAGATCGGACCGTCGCCCCGGCCGGCCGGCCCGTGGCAGACCAGGCAATAGGTCTCGTACATGAAGCGCCCGCGGTTGATCGACTCGGACGTCCGGGTGCGCGGATTCAGGAGCCGGTCCGCGGTCTGGGTGTTCATCAGCGGCTCGGCGCCGGTGATGGGCACGGTGCCGGGGACCGGAGGAATCGGGCGGGCGTACGGCTTGATGCTCCGCTGATGCCGCATCGTGGAGAACCACCCGATGCGATGTACCACGTCGTCCGGGTTACAACCGAGGGCGGCAACGGCGGCAAGGGCAGCCACGGCGGCACGGGCGGCGGACCGTTTACGCACGCCGCACCGCTTCCGCACCCGCCTCGCGCAGCAACGACTCGACCTGCCCCGCGCGCGCCGGCTCGCAGGGGACGAAGATCCCGAACTTGTCGTTCGTGAACCGCGGATCGTAGGCCACGGTCCCCAGACGCCGGGCGGCGAACAAGGCGTTGAACAGGATGCCGAGAATCGTCGAGAGCGCGCCGAACAGGATCGTCATCTCGAACATGATCACGACGTAGGGCGGGATCGAGCCCACCGGTTTGCCGCCGAGGACCACGGGCCAGTCGTACGACATGTAGAGCGTGAGCCAGGCCCCGACCGCGCATCCCGCGATGCCGCCGATCAACGTGAACATGCGCACGGGGCTCACGGGCTGGGCGAGCGCGTCTTCCAGCTCGTGGCGCGGAACGGGCGAATACACCGTGAAATCGGTATGACCGCCCCCACGCAGCTGGCCGATTGCGTCCACCGCGGCGTCCAGGTGACCGAACACCGCGAGCACCCCAGGCGTGGGCGGGGGGTGGAAGATGGCGGTGAGCGGATTCACGAGCCTCACCGCACGCCCGCCTTCCGGCGCTGTGGTGCGGGGAGCACTTCTTTCACCTCGGAGATCGACACGGCCGGGAAGTTCTTCACGAACAACAGGAACCACATGAAGAACCAGCCGAAGCTGCCGGCCATGATGCCCCAGTCGGCCCAGGTGGGGTTGTACGTCGCGTTGGCGAAGCGCTCGAACGGCTCGCCGGCGAGCGATACGACGATGATCACGAAGCGCTCGAACCACATCCCGATGTTGACGAAGATCGACACGACGAACAGGCCGAGGATCGAGGTCCGCACCTTCTTCGACCAGAGCAGCCACGGCAAGAGTCCGTTGCAGATGTTCATCGTCCAGCTGGCCCACCAAAACGGCCCGAACGCCCGGTACCAGAACGCGGCGCGCTCGTGGGGGTTGCCGCTGAACCACGCCGTGAAGTTTTCGGTGCAGTAGGACATGCTGACGATCAGCCCGGTCAGGAGACAGAGCTTCGCCAGATTCTCGAAATGGCTGACGGTGATGATGTCTTCCAGGTGAAACAGCTTCCGGATGGGCACGAGCAGCGTGATCACCATCGCCACGCCCGAGTAGATGGCGCCGGCGACGAAGTACGGCGCGAACAACGTGGCGTGCCAACCGGGCACGATGGCCATCGCGAAGTCCCAGGACACGACGCTGTGCACCGACAGCACCAGGGGAGTGGCGAGCGCGGCGAGATAGAGATAGCCGCGCGTGTAGTGCCGCCACTGCTCGTTGGTGCCGCGCCAGCCGAGCGACGTGATGGCGTACAGCTTCTTGCGCCACCCCGTCGCCACGTCGCGCACCGCCGCGATGTCGGGGATGAGGCCCATGATCAGGAACACCGTCGACACGGTGAAATACGTGCCGATCGCGAACTCGTCCCAGATGAGCGGCGACTTGAAATTGGGCCACAGGCCGCGCTCGTTGGGATACGGGATCAGCCAGTAGAAGTACCACTGCCGGCCGATGTGGATCAGCGGGAACAGTCCCGCCGTCATCACGGCGAACACCGTCATCGCCTCCGCGGTCCGGTACACCGCGGTGCGCCACCCCGAGCGGAACAGAAACAGGATCGCCGAGATCAGCGTGCCGGAGTGCGCGATACCCACCCAGAACACGAAGCAGGTGATGTACACCGCCCAGTACACCGGATGCGAATAGCCCGCGAGCCCCAGGCCGTAGCGCAGCAGGAACAGCAGGCACACGATCCCGACGCCGAGCAGCGCGACGGCCAGGGCGAGCAGGGCGAAGTATCCCTTGCCCGGATTTCCCAGGGTGCGCGCGATGGCGCGCGTGACGAAGTCGTAGCTCAAGCGGGAGGCGGGCGTCTCGGCCATCGCGTCAGGCCTCCGCCACCGCGGCGTCCACGACCTTCGCCAGGTACGTGATGGCCGGCAGCGTGTTCAATCCCGCGAGCACGTGATAACCGCGCGGGTCCTGGGCGAGCGCCGCGACGCGAGACGTCTTGTCGTGCAGGTCCCCGAACACGATGGCCTCCGACGGGCAGGCCTGCGCGCAGGAAGGGGTGATGTCGCCGTCGCGCACGTTGCGGTCCTCGAGCCGCGCGCGGTTCTGCGCGCCGCGAATCCGCTGTACGCAGAAGGTGCACTTCTCCATCACGCCCTTCTCGCGCACCGTGACGTCCGGGTTGAGCAGCATGTTGAGCGGGTCCGGCCAGCTTTCCCACTCGCCGCCCGGCTCGGCGTAGTTGTACCAGTTGAAGTAGCGGACCTTGTACGGGCAGTTGTTGGCGCAGTAGCGCGTCCCGACGCAACGGTTGTAGACCTGGCCGTTCAGCCCGTCGGGGGTGTGGTAGGCGGCATATACCGGACACACCGGCTCACACGGCGCGTTGCCGCACTGCTGGCACAGCATCGGCGTGACCACCGCGCCCACCGGACGACCCCCTGCACCGCCCGTGTAGTAGCGCTCGATCCGAAGCCAGGTCATCTGACGGCGGCGGGTCACCAGCTCCTCACCCACGGTCGCCAGGTTGTTCTCGGCGTAGCACGCGGTGACGCACGCGGAGCAGCCGGTACACTTCGCCAGGTCGATGGCCATCGCCCAACGGGGATGCTCACCGGCATAGTTCCCGAGCGATGCCTTCTCCCGCTGTGCGTCCGCCCAGCCGCGCAGCGCGCGATCGGCGTAGGGAGGCGTCTCGCGCTCGGCGAACGGGTGCATCCCGCGCTTGAGCTCACGGGCCCGCGCGAGCCCCAGCACCTCGATCACGCCGCGTCCCTGCTCACGCGCATCGCCTTCGGTCGTGGCCAGGCGGCGATGATCGCCCGTCGTGGCCACGGCGACACTCACCACGTGGGCCCGGCCACCGTACGTCGTCGGGGCATCGCTCAGGAGCTCGAACGCGTTGAACGACCGGTCCTTCGCGTACCGGCCGTACGCCTTGTGCCCTTGTCCGGTCGGCACGGCGAGCACGTCGGGGCGCACCCCGGGAGTGATCCACACCGGCGCGCGCACGGTCCCCGAGGGAGACCTGAGGAGCACGATGTCGCCCGAGGCGACCTGCCACTTGGCAGCCGTATCGGGGTGCACCTCGACCCAGCCGTGCCACGTGATCTTCGACACGGGATCGGGCAGCTCCTGGAGCCAGGGCTTGTTGGCCCCGCGCCCGTCGTGCAGCGCGAGCGACGGGAACACGACCAGCGCCGGCTCCTCCGCCGACGGCCGCCATCCCAACGGCGGCTGGTCGGGCGGCGAGGCGCGAGTGACGTCGAGGCTCAGGCGAACCGCCTCCGCGGGCACATCGGCGTACACGCCTCCGTGCTGCAGGGCGTCGTTCCAAAAGTCGTCGAACGCCCGGCCGCGCCCGTACCGCTGGTGCACGAAGCGCCAGCGAGCCTGCAGGTAATCCTTGAAGCTGCCGGACTTACCCGCGACCTGGAGCACGACGTCGCCGGCCTGGCGCGCACCGGGAAACAGCGGCTGCATCACGGGCTGCTGCAGCGCGTACACTCCGCGGCGCGGTCGCGCGTCGTTCCACTGCTCGAGCGGATGGAGATCGGGCAGCACCAGATCCGACGCGGCGGCGGTCTCGTCCAAGTACGACGAGAAGGTCACGCGGTATCCGACGTGCCCGAGAGCCTGGGAGAACGCGGCGGGCAGTGAATGCGCCGGGTTGGTCCCGTGGACCAGCAGGAGCGCCACCTTGCCGGCGTTCATGTCGCCGACGAGCTCGGTGAGCTGCTTGAACGAACCCGCCGTCGCGAGCGCGTGGTTGGGGCCGAACTTGACCGTCTTCCCGACCTGGCCGGCGACGTAGTTGAGGACGTTGACGGCGGCGACGATCTCCGCTCCGTTCGCGTACTGCGCCGCGATCCCGCCGGCGACGGCCAGCCCACCCTTCGACGCAGCGAACTCGCGCGCCAGCCGGGTGATGGCCCGGGGCTCGAGCCCGACCGCTGCGGCCACGCGCTCGGGAGCGTTGGCGTCGAGGGCGGCGCGAACGCGCCCGACATCGGCGGGCACGGCGGCCAGGCGCTCTCGGACGATCACCTGCGCCATCGCAAGCGCGAGCATGCCTTCGGTGCCGGGGGCGGCCGCGATCCATTCATCCGCGCTCATGGCGGTGAGCCCCATGCGCGGCCCGACGTACACGAACTTCGCCATCGTGGCGTCGCGCCCCGCGTCGAATCCGTGGGCGCGGGAGAAGCCGTTCTGGTAGCCGACCGGGGAGAGCCAGGTCTCCATGAAGTCGGCGCCGAACGACACGATGTAGCGGGCGTTGGCGAAATCGTACGACGGGATCGCCGCGGTGCCGAACGCGATGCGGTTGCCCTCGCGCAACGCCTCGAAGGCGAACGGCTCGTAGGTCACGTGCAGGCCGCCGATCTCTCGTGTCCACTCGGCGATCAGCTCCCCGAACGACCCGCTCTCGAGCCCCGTGAGGAAGGCGATCCCCTTGCCGCGCGCCTCCTTCACTTTGGCTTGCAGCCGGCTGATCGCGTCTTCCCATGAGAGCTTCTGCCAGTCGCCCTTCGGGCCACGTGCCATGGGATCGGTCACGCGGTCGGGGTTATACAGACCTTGCAGCGCTGCCTGGCCGCGCGAGCACAGCCGCCCCTGGTTGATCGGCGACTCCGGGTTGCCCTCGAGCTTGATCACCCGGCCTTCACGCACCTTGGCGTGCAGGCCACAACCGGCGCCGCACTCGCGGCATGTGGTCGCGTAATAGGTGGCGGTGCCGGGGACCTGGTTCTCGGGCGGGACCAGATAGGGGACCAGATGCTCCGTCGGCTCGGGTCGGATGTCGCACGCCGACCCGGCTGCGGCCGCACCGCCCGTCGCTCCGAGCACCGTCAGGAACCGTCTGCGGTCCATGGCGTGGCGCCTCAGTAGTGACACAGCGTGCAGTCGCGAGAAACGTTGCGCTGCACATGACAGGTGACGCACCAGCCCATCGTGAGCGTGGCGACCCGGTAGACCTGGGGCATGCTGCGCACGTCGCCGTGACAGTTGATGCAGCTCTCGGTGCCCAGGATTTTGATGTGCCGTTGATGCGGGAAGCGCACGAAGCCGGGGAGCGCATGCACGCGCGTCCACTCGGGCGGCCGCTTGTTGATCCACGCCTCCCGCACCTTCTTGATCTCGGCCTGATGCGACGGCGTCGACCCGCCGATCATCTGGTGGCAGCCGAAGCACGTCTGGAGCGCCGGAATGCCCGGCTCGCTCGAGATCGTCACCGTGTTGTGACAATACAGGCAGGGAATCTGGTCCTGGCCGGAGTGGACGTCGTGACGGAAGAACACGGGCTGGCGGGGGCCCTGGAGCCGCGCCGTGTCGCTGATGACCGGCGCCTTCGTGCCCGGCGCGGGCTGGCCGGTTTGTGCCGCGGCCGGGAGGGCGATCAGGAGTGCGATCGCGACGCCGGCCCCGATCCTGTCACTCCGCTTCGTCATCCAGAGCGCTCGATGGCGAATGTATCGGTTTGTGCTGTGGAACGGCTTTGCGGGCACGGGAATGTAGCGTCAGCCGCAAATGGCGCACAAGCCCCGCGCGCGGCGATCATTCCGGCCGCGCCAACAGTTGATGCTTCAGCCGGATGATGTCGACGAAGGCATCCACCGCCGCGAGGTCGGGGAACTCCATCCAGCACCATCGGACCCCGCCCGCCACACGACCGCCACGGACGGCCTGCCGCGACGGCCGCGGCAGGCCGTCGGTGACCGCGAGCTCTCGCTCCTCGCCCTCGCTGAGGATGAAGGTTCCCGACAACCCGGTCTCCATCGGATGGAGGTAACCCAGCTTGCGGCCGCCGACTTCGTACATCCAGACCCACTTCCACGCGGTGCCCATGAACACCACCTGCTCGGTGACGTGCCGGAGCGCGCGAATGCCCTCCCGCGCCCGCTTGAACCGCTGCGCGGCGCGGGGCGGCAGGTCCTTGAGCGGCGCATCGGCCTTGGGGCGCTTGCGCGGCGTCGCATACAAGTTGGTGGCCCAGTAACCCTCGGGCTGATGGTCGATGGGAATCATGGTGGCTCTATTGTAAGCCCCGGCTCCCTGAACGGAAGCGGTCCATGAGGGCGCGCGCACGTCGCTCCAGCGCCGAGAGCTCGCGCAGGAGCTCCCGCCCGAACGCCTCCGCCGCCCGCGTGGGCTCGGCGTCCGCCCCCTCGACCACTCCGTAGAGATCGGCAAGCCGGCCGTTCAGGCGCGTCAGGTCCGTCACCGCCGCGGCGGCCTGCCCCGCGAGCGAATCGGGCGTGGCCGCCGGCCCCTCGTGTGGTGCGGCACCCTGACGCGCACTCCTCTCGACGCGCACCTGCTCCAGCGCCGACGAATCGCGGCGCAGGGCATCCACCAGACGCCCCGCGAGCGCGAACTGCCGCGCCAAGGCCGCGGCGGCGACCTTCAGCCGGGGATCCAGGCGAATCGTGAGTGGCTCGGTCCAGGACCGCCCTTCCACCGTGAGGCGTACGACGTAGCGCCCCGGCAATACCCACCGCCCGCGCGGTTCCCGCGGCGTGTCGTGCAGCACGGCGGCGATGGGATATTCGTGCCGCAGCGCCGGGGGCGGCGTCTCGTGCAGGTCCCACACGAACCGGTGCATGCCTGCTTCCGCGCCGGGTACCGCCGGCGGGCGGATCCACCAGAGAGGGATGTTCAGGCCGGAGTCGGGCGGTGCGGATGCGTCGCCGCTCGAGAAGCGACGCACCGAGCGACCCGTCCCATCGAGGATCTCGAGCACGACGGGTCCCGCCGGGGCGCGTGCGAGATAATAGTCGAGCACGGCTCCGTCGGGCGGATTTCGCCCGGCGGGCTCGTCGAGTGGGAGCGGCGTGTCGGTGTTCTGGTTCCAGCGCACCCGCGCCGCGCCCGCCGGGCGGTACAGGTAGGCGCCGGTACTGGCGACGGCCGCAGCCGCGACGGTCACCTGGCGCAAGGGTGCGACGTCGTCCAGGATCCAGAACGACCGCCCGTGCGTCGCGGCCACCAAATCGCTGTCGTGCACCACGAGGTCACGCACGGACGTGACGGGCAGATTGAGCTGCAGCGTCTGCCAGTGGTCGCCGTCGTCGAACGAGACGTACACCCCGCGCTCGGTGCCCGCGTACAGCAGGCTCCGGCGGACGGGGTCTTCGCGCACGGCGTTCACGACCGCGTCGGACGGCAGTCCCGCGACGACTTCGGACCAGCTCTTGCCGCCGTCTCGGGTGCGGTACACGTGGGGCCCCAGGTCGTCGAGACGGAAACGGTTCACGGCGGCGTACGCGACGAGCGTGTCGAAGTGTGAGGCCTCGATCACCGACACCTTGCTCCACGGCGTGAGCGCGGACGGTGTGACGTCCTTCCACGTCCGACCGCCGTCGTGCGTCACGTGAATGAGACCATCGTCGGTCCCGACCCACACGAGGCCCGCCCTGCGGTACGACGGCGCGATCGCATAGATCACACCGCGATGCTTGCCGTGCTCGGGGTCGAGTGGGGCGAATGCGCCGAGGCTCGCGGGCACCGTGGACGTCGCGCGCGTCAGGTCGGGGCTGACGGCCTGCCAGCTCGCGCCCCCGTCCACCGTTCGGAACAGCACATTGGCAGCGAAGTAGAGCACTCGGGGGTCGACGGGCGAGAACACCAGCGGCATGGTGCGAACCCAGCGGTACTTCCCGGCGCGCACGGGCTCGGGCGACACCTCCTGCACCTGGCCCGTGCTCCAGTCGAACCGGCTCAGCTTGCCGCCGTATACGACGTTCGGATGCAGCGGATCGGGCGCGACGTAGCCGTACTCTTCCGCGCCGACGGGGTGCCACTCACGGAACGTTATCTGGCCGTCGTCGCTCCGGCTCAGGACGCCGGCCGACCCGCTCTCCTGCTGGCCGCCGTACACCCGATAGGGAAACCCCCGGTCGGTCGCGACGTGATAGAACTGTGCGGTCGGCTGATTGTACCACGAGCTCCACGTCGCCCCGCCGTTCACAGTCACGACGGCGCCCTGGTCGCCCGCGAGCAGGATGATCCCGGGGTCCCGCGGGTCGATCCACAGTCGATGATAGTCGTCGCCTCCCGGGGCGCCGCGGAACGCGGTGAACGTCGCACCCCCGTCCGTAGACTTCCAGGTGACGACGTTGGCCACGTACACGACGTCCGGATTCGTGGGGTCGACCTTGACCTCGTTGAAGTCGCCGTCGCGGCCCCACAGGTGCTCGTCGGGGTTGACGAGGCGCCACTGCTCCCCACCGTCGTCCGAGCGGTACAGGCCGCCGCCCTTCCCGGCGCCCACGACCGCGTACATCCGGGCGGGCTCGCTCGCGGAGACGGCGAGGCCGATGCGGCCGAGTCCTTCCGTCGCTCCCGGAAGGCCGGCGGTGATCTGCCGCCACGTCGTGCCGCCGTCGGTGGACTTGTAGAGCCCATTGCTCGCGCACAGCGTCCACGAGCTGCCGATCTCCCACGGCGCCTGCCTTGCCGCCCACAGCACCGCGAACACAGTCTCCGGATTTGCCGGAGCAAACGCGAGGTCCATGCCGCCGCTGTTCTCGTCCTTGTAGAGGACTTTCTGCCACGTCTCGCCGCCATCCGTCGAGCGATAGATGCCCCGCTCCGCGTTCGGGCCGTAGGGATGTCCCAGCACGGCGGCGAACACGCGGTTGGGATCGCGCGGGTCGACGAGGATGGCGGGGATCTGCTGCCCGTCCCGAAGCCCGAGATGACGCCAGGTGCGCCCGGCGTCGGTGGACTTGTAGATCCCGTCCCCCACCGAGAGGTCGGGCCGCTGCAGCCCTTCGCCGCTCCCGACGTACAGCGTCCGCGGATCGGAGGGCGCGACGGCGATCGCGCCGATCGAGCCGGTCGGTTGATCGTCGAAGATCGGCGTCCAGGTGCGGCCGTAGTCGGCGCTCCTCCACACGCCGCCGTTGTTCACGCCGATGTAGAGGGCGTCCGGCGCTCCAGGCACGCCAATCGCGGCGACAGTCCGGCCGCCGCGAAACGGGCCGATGAGCCGCCAGCGCAGCGCGGAGTAGAGTGCGGGGTCGTATTGCTGCGCGGCGACACGGATCGGGAGGATGCCGAGCGCGCCGAGCGAACCCAGAGCGAGAGCACGAGCGAGCGTCACGTTGCACCTCGAAGGAGGGCGTGAAAGATGCAAAGGCCGGGGCGCGCGAGCGAGGGACGCAACACTGCGCCGAGCTGGGGCTCTCAGCCCGTGATCTCCCGCGTCGCGGCGCGGAACCGCGCCTGGTCGAGCAGTCGGGCGACCGACACGCCCGGCACGGCCATCCGGCCGTCCTTGCTCATGCTCAGCTTGATCACGTCCACGCCGCGCCCGAACCAGCGCACGCTCGGCTCCAGGTCCGATGGATAGACGCATCCGGGCAGCGCCGCGATCGCCAGGTCGGCCTGCGATCCGATCCCGGACTCGGGCATGGTGCCTGCCCAGAGCCGCGCGCCGCATTCCGCCGCCACACGATAGATACGGCACGCTTCGGTTAGACCGCCGACCCGATGCACCTTGATGTTCCACACCAGGGGACCGCCGAGTGCCACCACCTGACGAGCGATGCCGGCGTCGCGGAGGGTTTCATCCAGACAGAGCGGCGTCTTGAGCGCCTGCGCGAGCCGGGCGTGGCCGACCAGCTCTTCGGGACCGAGCGGCTGCTCGATGTACAGGAGCCCCGCGTCGTCGAGCGCCCGCAGCGCGTGCTCGTGCTCGGGCCAGGCGTACGCGCCGTTCGCGTCCACCGTGAGCGGCAGGTCCG
>WNGE01026352.1_pt1 | contig 13974 bp, 13 predicted proteins | sample 5400651 | NCBI WGS metagenome assembly WNGE01 (sample SAMN13153370, study PRJNA577476) | soil metagenome | isolation source: 60 cm soil or saprolite under grassland replicate 2 | place: USA:California | collected 2016-06-15 | reverse complement strand
GGATCCGCGAGGTCGGCTGGAGCAGACGGCTCGTCGAGTACCTGCCGGTCGCCGGCGCGATCGGCCTGGGCCTGCGGCGGCCGAGGGCGGCGCTGCTCGTCGGCGGCTGGTTCGTGCTCGCCGTGGTCGTGCCGCTCGCGCGCAACCATGGCTCGATCTTCACGCTTTCGATGCTCCGCGCCGTCGTTCCGGGGCTGCCCGCATATGCGCTGCTCGCCGGGTGCATCCCGCTGCTCGTGCCGACGCGCCTTCGGATCTGGGAGAGCCGGGCCTGAGCTTCCGGCCCCGCGCCGTCGAGGCGGCGGCGCTCGCCGGCGTCCTGGCCGGCGCGGCGTCGGTCTACCTGCGACCCCTGCACGCGGGGGCGGGCTACGACGAGGGCGTCTACGTCACGACGATGCGCGAGCTGCGCCACGGGGTCGCGATCGGCGACGTCTTCTCGTCGCAGCCGCCGGGCTTCGACTGGCTGCTCGAGGCGTTCGGTGCTGTGACCGGCTCGCTGGTGACGATCCGCGTGCTGATCCTCTGCTTCGCACTGCTCGGCTGCGTCGCGGCCTGGTGGCTCGGCCGCTCGCTCGCTGGCGTCCCCGCGGGGCTCTTCCCGGCGGGCCTGCTCGCGATCGCGCCACCCTGGGCGGTGAACGCGACACGGCTCGAGGCCGAGACGCCCGCGATGGCGCTCGCAATCGGCGCGCTTGCGCTCGCGACGCGCTACCCGGCCGCGGCCGGCGTGGCGATCGCCCTCGCCGTCTCCGTGAAGCTGCTCGCGGTCGCGGCCGTCGTGCCACTTGTCCTGCTCGCACGACGCCGGCTGCTGCCGCTCGCGGCTGGCGCCGCCGCCGCGGCTGCGGTCGTGCTGCTCTCGGTCGCGACGCACATCGGCGACGTCTGGGGAGACGCCGTCGCGTTCCATTTGCACGGGCGGCGCGCGGACGTGCCTGGCACCTCCGCCAACCTCCATCGCGTCCTTCCACACGCCCTTCGGCCTGCTCGTCGTCGCCGGCGCCGTCGCCGCCGCCGTGCTCGCAGCTCGCCGCGGGCTGCCCTGGTGGCCGCTCTGGACCTGGCCGCCGGCCGCGGCGGCCGTGCTCGTCGTCCAGAGGCCCCTCCTCGACCACCACCTCGTGCTGCTCGCGGCGGCGTGGGCCGTCCCGGCCGGCGTGACGCTCGGCGGCGCCCTGCGCGCGTACCTCGCGAGGTGGCAGGCGGCGGCCCTGGCAGCGTTCCTCGTGCTTGTCGCAGCCGGTCTCGGCCAGCAGTGGCGCCGCCTCGACCCGGCTGGGCTCGAGCAACCGGCGGAGGTCGGCGCCGCCGTCGACCGGCTCGAGACGCTCGTTCCCCGCGGGTCGGTCGTCGCGAGCGACCTGCAGATCGTCCCCTACCTCGCCGGCGACCGGCAGCCGCCGCAGCTGGTGGACGTCTCGTACGTGCGCGTCGCCAGCGGCGATCTGCCCCGGGACGCGATCCTCCGCGACTCGGCCGGCGCCGTGAGCAGCGCGAGCCGCTGTGCGAGCACGACGTTCTGGTCGGAGAGGCGCGAGATGACCGTCGAGTAGTGGAGCAGCACGAGGATCACGAACAACAGCCCGACCGCGAACAGCACGGCCGGCGGATAGCCCCGCACGCCGAACCAGGCGGCGATCGTGTTCAGCCCGCCCCGCCACGCGGACAGGACGACGAGCACGACGCCGGTCAGCAACCAGAGCAGCGCATAGCGCTCGCGCAGCCGCCGTGAGCGAATCAGCTCGAAGACGACGAGCACGAGCACGAGCGAGGCAATGGTCGCCGCGATCGAGACCTTGAGCGGGGTCTGTGCGGCGATCACGCGTCCCCCATCGGCACGACGCTGGCAGAGACGACGAGCGCGAGCAGGCGGATGCCGACGCGGCGCGTCGCCGAGGAGCGATAGCCCTCGCCGCCGGCGAAGCGGGAGCCGACGACGATGTCGGCCTCGCCCGCGAGCACCGGCGCGAGCACCTTCGGGAGCTCGGCCGGGTCGTGCTGGCCGTCGCCGTCGCAGCGCACTGCGAGGTCGTAGCCGTTCTCCCACGCGTACCGGAAGCCGGTCTGCACGGCGCCGCCGATGCCGAGGTTGAACGGCAGGCGCACGACGTGCGCGCCGCGCTCGGCGGCGATCTCTGCGGTGCGGTCGGCGGAGCCGTCCGAGACGACGACGACGTCGAGCCCGGCGTCGAACGCGCGCAGCTCGTCGACGACGCGCCCGATATTGCCCTCCTCGTTGAACGCAGGGACGATCGCGATCCGCCGCAGCGAGGAGAGCTCAGCCGACATGGGCTTCCCGGCGCAGGCCGATCAGGTCGAGCAGCTGCCGCGCCCGGTGCCGATAGGTGTGCTCGTCGAGCACGCGCTCGCGTGCACGCTGCCCGAGCTCCTCGGCCTGCCCCGGATCGGCGAGCAGCTCGCGGTAGGCCGCGGTCGCCTCGGTCGCGTCGTTGACGACGAGGAGCTCCGAGCCGGACTCGAACCAGCGCTCGATCCCGTTGTAGGGATTCGAGACGATCGCCGCGCCCGCAGCCGCAAGCTCGAACGGCCGGCAGCTCGACGACGCGTAGACGCTCGCGTGCGAGCGGCGCGTGATGCAGAGGTTGATGCGCGCCGCGGAGATCGCGCGCGCGAACGCATTGAACGGGACGTCGCCGAGGAGGCGCGCGGTGCCGACGTCGCCTTGGAAGTCGCGCCCGCCGAGTGCGAAGTCCGCATCGGGGAGCGCACGCGACGGCTCGCCGACCATCGCCTGCATCCACTCGCGGCGGAACTTGTCGCCGTAGCCGTAGAAGAAGACGTCGGTTTCCTTCTCGACCTGCTGCGGTGAGAAGAACTCGGGATCGGCAGCCCAGAAGACCGCCTCGGCCCGCCGTGCGCCCAGCTGGCGCAGCCGCTCGAGCCCGCCCTCCGAGTTCGAGACGAGCAGGTCGTACTCCGACGGGTCGGCCTGGTGGTACCAGTTGAAGCCGGTGTCCATGCCGCCGAACTCGGGCAGGCTCATCGGCACGTCGCCGTCGTAGAACACGACCGGCACGCCGAACCGGTCGCGCAGCGCGGTCGGGATGCCGCGCAGGTGCGCCATCGGCACGGTGAAGACGACGACGGCATCCGGCCGCTCGCGCTCGACGAGCTGCTCGAGGTGCCGCCGCCAGCGCGGCGTCACCCAGCGCCAGACGGCCTCGCGGGTCATGCGGTCGCCGAAGCCGTCCTCGGGATTGTCCTCGACGCGCCGCAGATACGAGTCCCCTTTGACCCGTGCGACGAGGTCGCGGAAGCGCGCGAACGACTCGCCCTCGGCGTAGGTCGGGTTCGGCGCAGTCCGCCACCAGGGCGACTCGACCGGCCGCCCGCGGTAGGGCGTCACGACCAGGTCGACGCTCTCCTCGTAGAGGCCCTTCCACAGCTGCCACCACGCCGGGGTGCAGCCGTAGCGGAAATCGAGGTCGATCGCGGAGGCGACCGCGAGGATCTTCGTCGTGCGCACGCGGCAAGTGTCGCAAAGCCGCGTTACGGCGCGGTAAAGGCGCTCAACCGGCGGGGGCGTACGCGTGCACGACGCCGTCGAGCCCGGCGGCGTACACCGAGCGCCCGTCCGTGGCGAGCGGCGCGACGATCGGCCCGGTCGAGGCCGACCAGATCACCTGCCCGGTGGTCGCATCGAGCCCGTAGACCGTGCCGGTGGGCACGACGTCGAGCACGACGTCGCCGAGCACGAGCGGCGGGGGCTGCGGCCCGCCGCCGAGGTTCGTCGACCAGGCCTCCGTCCAGGCCGTGCAGCCGGCAGACGGGACGAGCGCCAGGACGCCGTGGCTCGGGTCGTGCGGGTCGCCGAAGATCGCCTGGCTGACGACCAGCTGGCCCCGCTCGGCGTCCCAGGCGGGCTGGCCGAGGAAGCCCTCGTTCGCCCCGGTCGGGCCGAGCTTCCCGCCCCAGAGCGGTGGCCCGAGCACGCCTCGTCGCCACACGTACGTGAAGCCGTTCTTCGAGTTGGCCGCGACGAGCGGCGGGCAGCCTGCCGGCTGGAACAGCAGCGGCGTCGCGCCGAAGTCCTCGTCGCCCGCATCGCCGATCCCGGTCTGGGCGACGGACGCCGACGACCTCAGCACCTTCAGCCCCGGCGACAGCTGCAGGACGCGCTCCGCCCAGCCGGCGTCCTCGACGAGGTCGCCGTTGATCATCACCTGCGCGTTCCAGGTCGACGCGTAGAGGGTCCCGTCCTGCGGATCGACGGAGACGACGCCCCAGCTCCAGATCCCGCCCATGTTCTCGGGACCCGGGACGACGTCGAACGAGTGCACAAGCTTGTGCGTCACGGCGTCGACGGCGTACAGGCGGCCGTCTGCCCAGCCGTTGGGGTTGTCCTTCTCGCAATCGGACGAGGTGCCGACGTAGATCGTGCGGCCGACCTGGCGCAGCGAGCTCCACACGTACTCCGTGGCCGGCCGCGTGATCAGGCGCAGGCGCCAGCCGGCGACCGGCTTGCCCGTGGTCAACGAGAGCGCCTGCAGCACGCCCTGCGCGCCGACCACGTACAACCGGCCGCGCGCACGGTCGAGCGCCGGCGCCGAGGTGATCCCATACTGCCCGCCGCAGGTTTGCAGCGCCTTCCCGAGCGAGCGGCGCCAGACGACGCGACCCGACGGGGCGTCCAGCGAGTAGATCGAGTTCGACTCGGTGACCGCGAACACGCGCCGCTTCTTGCCGACCTGCGCCACGAGCGGCGGCCCGTAGACGAACCCGTCGAGCTTGCGCGCCCAACGCTGCTTCGCCGTCGCGGCCGCGGCGACGCTCCAGCCGGCGCGAACGTTGTTCGTCGTCTGCAGGTTGCCGCCGTAGGTCGGCCATTCCCGCAAGGCAGGCGCAGACGCGGCGAGCCCGAGCACACCGAGTGCGACCGCAGCCATCTTCCCCCCATCCGCGGGCGATCCTAGTACGCGCCGCGCTTGCTGACCACAGCCAGCGGCGTCTTGAAGAGGATCGTGATGTCGAGCCAGATCGACCAGTTCTCGAGGTAGTAGAAGTCGAGGCGCACGAGGTCGTCGAAGGTCAGGTCGGAGCGGCCCGCGACCTGCCAGAGACCGGTCATGCCCGGCAGGACGTTGTAGCGCCGGCGGTGCCAGGGCTCGAGGCGGCTGTAGTCGCGGAGCGGCAGGGGCCGTGGGCCGACCAGCGACATCTCGCCGCGCAGAACGTTGAGGAGGTTCGGGATCTCGTCGATCGAGAACTGGCGCAGGATCCGGCCCACGGTGGTGATACGCGGATCGTCGCGAATCTTGAAGAGTGCGCCGGTGGCGTCGTTCGCCGACTCGAGGTCGATCTTCTGGCCGTCGGCGCCCTCGACCATCGTCCGGAACTTGAGCATCCGGAACGGCTGCTCGCCGAGGCCGATGCGAGGGTCGGCGTAGAACACCGGGCCGCGGGAGCTCAGCTTGATCAGGCCGGCGATCAGGAGCCAGAGCGGGGACAGCAGCACGACGATCAGACCGGCCACGAAGACGTCGAACGCCCGCTTGGTCACCCAGTCGGTGCCCGCGAAGATCGGCGGCCTCAGCTCGAAGAGCGGCAGGCCCTGGCCCGGCACGTACTCTCCCCGCTCGATGAGCAGCTCGGTCGTGCGCGGCGCGACACGCACCTTGACGCCGCGGCGGTGCGCGGCGTCGACGATCTCCAGCAGGCGGCTCTCGTCGAGGCCGGCGTCGGCGACGATCAGCTCGTCGAGCGTGCTCGAGCCGAGCACCGCCTCGACCTGCGGCCCAGGCTCGATCTCGCCGACGAAGTCGTAGTAGATGCCGCCGCGACTCTGGCCGAGCGACTCGCGCAGGTGGTCGCGCTGCCCGCTGTCGCCGACCAGCACCGCCTTCCGGCGAACACCGACCGCGCGCAGCAGCACGCCGGTCAGGTTCTCGTAGCTCGCACGGAAGACACTGATCAGCGCGGCGACGAAGACGGCGCCGACCACGTACAGGCCGAAGGTCGTGAAGTGCTGGCCGGTGCCGATCGCGAACGCGAGCGAGAGCAGCGCCACGAGGAAGACGCTGGGCACAACCCGGCCGGCGCCCTCGCGCAGCTCACGCGGCGCGTACAGGCCCGCACGCCAGAAGACGAGGACGAGCAGCAGGATCAGGAACGCCAGCCAGTCGGTCTCGTGGTCCCACAGCAAGCCCCAGAGGATCGGCTTAGGGTCGAAGAGATAGGAGCGCAGCGCCAGCGCGCCATAGAGGCCGACGATCAGACCGCCGACGTCGATGGCGGCCAGAGTCACGATGCTGCCGAGCCGCCGCAGCAGGGTCTTCAGCGGCGTTGCCGAGAGCAGGTAAGGCCTGACCGCGCGGACGTCTTCGGCACGGCTCACGTCCCGCTGCGGGTCCGGGTTCACGCAGGCAATGCTACGGGGGATCAGCCGCGCCAGACGTCTGCCCAGGCAACTTCGCGCTCGGCCTGCAGGTCGGCGAGCGAGATCGGCCGGCGCCGCAAGGCCAGGAGCCGCAGCACGGCGCGCAGCGCGACCGTGCGGCGGCGGTCGAGCAGCTCGTAGTCGTGGAAGTGCAGGTGCACGACGGGCGGCAGCGAGCGCGCAAGTGACCGGGCGGCCGCACCGGTCGAGTGCGTAGTCGGCAGCTCGAGCACCTTCCGCCCGTCCGGCAGGACGAGCCGTGCCGGCTGGTCGAGCTCGAGCCGCGCAGCACCTTCGGCCAGCGTGGCGGGCCGCCACGAAGTGGCCGTGCAATCCGCGTAGCCGAGGTCGGCGACCGCGCCCATCACCTCGAGATCCGCGTACCAGCCACCGCCGCAGTAGAACACGGCCTCGAGCCCCTGCTCGCGGAGCCAGGCGCCTTCGCACCGCACCTGCGCAGCAGGGTCGCCGCCCGTCGGCCGGGCGTGGGTCGGCGACGTGAAGTGCGTGTGATGGCCGAAGGGGCCGTGCGCGGCCACGGTGCGGGCGCGCTCGACGAACAGCTCGGCGCCCTGCTCACCGTCCGCCGGCGGCCGCAGCAGCGACGCGACCCGGAAGCCGCCCGGCCGGGCGGCGACGAAATCGAGATACGGCTTCCAGCGGACTCCTCGCTCGAGGCGCGCCCGACCGCGCGCTGGTCGAGCGCATGAACGGCGCGATGCTACATCGCGGTCCCGACCACGGCGCCGTCGAGGCCCGCGGGACCTGCGTCCTCGGCTACCGCCGCCTGTCGATCGTCGACCTCGTCACCGGCGACCAGCCGGTGCGCGACGAGCGCGGCGACGTCATCGCCGTCTTCAACGGCGAGATCTACAACTTCCCCGAGTTGCGGACGGAGCTCGAGGCGAAGGGGCACAAGATCTCCGGCACCGGCGACTCGGCGCTGATCCCACACGCATACGAGGAGTGGGGCGACGCATTCGCGGAACGCCTGCACGGCATGTTCGCGATCGCCCTCTGGGACGGCCGACGCGAACGCCTCGTGCTCGCGCGGGATGCGCTCGGCAAGAAGCCGCTGCTCTACGCACGCCTCCCCGACGGCTCGCTCGCGTTCGCGTCGGAGACGAAGGCGCTGCTGCAGCTACCGGCGCTGCCACGCGAGCTCGACCTCGCACAGATCGACGCCTTCCTCGCACTGCAGTACACACCCCGCTCCGGGCTGCGCGCGGTCCAGCAGGTGCCGCCGGGATCGCTGGTGATCGTCGAGGGCTCGTCGCTCCGCGTCGAGCGGTACTGGTCGCCGCGTGCCGCCGAGATCGACGCCGGCGTGGACTGGGCCGAGCTCGTGCGCTCGGAGGTCGTCGCGGCGGTGCGGAGACGCCTGATCGCGGACGTCCCGCTCGGCGCGCTGCTCTCCGGCGGCATCGACTCGTCGATCCTGGTCGCCGCGATGGCCGAGGCGTCGACGGAGCCGGTGCGCACCTTCACCGTCGGCTTCCCGGACGCCGCCTACGACGAGCGGTCGTACGCGCGCACGGTCGCCGAGCATTTCGGCACGCAGCACGAGGAGCTCGAGGTCGACGTCGGCCCCGGAGAGCTCGACCGCCTTGCCGGGATGCTCGACGAGCCCTTCGGCGACGAGGCGTTCCTGCCGACGATGCTCGTCTGCGAGGCGACACGCCGGCACGTCAAGGCCGCGCTCGCCGGCGACGGCGGCGACGAGGTGTTCGGCGGCTACGAGCGCTACCGGGCACACGAGCTCGCAGGCCGTGTCCCTGCCGCCGCCGCACGCCTCGCGCTGCTGGCGCCGTGGGGGCGGCGTGGTCCGCGCTCGACCCGGTTCCGGGCTCGGCGATTCCTCTCGGTCGCGGCCGCGCCGCCTCGCGACCGCTACGCCGGCCTCGTCGAGGTTTTCCCCCTCGAGCTGCGCCGGCGGCTCTGGACGGACGAGGCCCGCGCCCACGCGACGCGCGAGTACCTGCCCGACGCACCCGACCTGAGGGTCGTCGATCTCGAGAGCTACTTGCCGGGCGACGTCCTGCGGAAAGCCGACCTCGCATCGATGGCGGTTTCGCTCGAGCTGCGCGCGCCGTTCCTCGACCGCCGGCTCGTCGAGGTCGGACTGGCGCTGCCGCGCGAGCTCGCCTTCGGCAAGCGCGCTCTGAAGCACGCCTTCGCCGGCGAGCTCCCCGCCGGGACGGCCGAACGCAAGAAGACCGGATTCGGCGTCCCACTCGACCGCTGGTTCAGGAGCGAGCTGAAGGAGGCGGCCGCCGACCTCCTGCTCGCCCGCGACCGCGGGCTCTTCGACCGCGCCGAGCTGAAGCTGCTCCTGCACGAGCACGCCTCCGGCCAGGCCGACCGCGGGCACCAGTTGTGGTGCCTCTGCCTGCTCGAGCTCTGGCAGCGGCGCCACGTCGACGCCGTGCCGGCGGTCGCTGCCGCGTGAGCAGACGTTTCGCCTGGGCGATCCTCGCGCTCGCCTGTGCCGTACCGCGCCTCGTCGTCCTGCTGCACGAGCGGGAGCGCATCGTGACGGCGTTCACGGAGAAGAGCTGGCGCTTCGCGCAGACGTTCGTCGCCAGCGGGACGTTCGGCTTCATGGCGCACGTCCCGTCGGCCTCGACCCAGCCGCTCTACGGGTTCTTCCTCGTGCCGATCGTGTGGATCTTCGGCACCGGCTGGCTCTGGGTCGGCCTCGCCCAGGTCCTCGTCGCAGTTGTGACCGCCGTCCTCGTCTACGAGATCGGCCGGCGCGTCGCGTCGCCGGGCACCGCCCTGCTCGGCGCCCTGATCGCAACGCTCCACCCGTACCTGGTGTGGCACGACGTCCACCTGAACCGCGAGATCCTCGACCAGCTGCTCGGAGCGGCCATGGTGCTGCTCGCGCTGATCGCGTACGAGCGGCGGACGGCTGCCTGGGCCGCGGCGCTCGGGGCGGTCAGCGGCCTCGCGATCCTCTCGAACACGCGGCTCGTCCTGCTGCCGCTCGTCTTCGCCGGCTTCCTGCTCTGGGCGCATGCGCGGCCGGTCGCGGTGCTGGCGCTGCTCGCCGCAACGGTGCTCGTGCTCGCGCCGTGGGTGGTGCGGAACCGCGTCCAGGTCGGCTGCTTCGCGCTCACCACCGACGCCAAGGCGCTCTGGAAGGCCAACAATCCGAAGACGTACTCGATCCTCGCCCACGGCGGCTGGATCGACGACGTGCCCGACCCGCCTGGCGCCCCGCCCACGCCGAACTACGCCGCCGACTACTTCGGTGCGCACCACGTGCTCTTGCACGTCGATGAGTGCTCGCAGATGCGCTTCTACGAGCACCTCGTCCGCGAGTACTGGCAGCACCACCCCGGTGGGAAGGCGAAGCTGGCCGCCCAGGCGACCTGGATGCTGTGGAGCCCGGCCGCGCGGCACGATCAGAGCGGATCGACGACGAACGGGATCCGCACGGTCGTCGAGCCGCTGTGGGCGGTGCCGGTGTTCCTGCTCGCGCTGCTCGGCCTGCTCTGGACGCAGCGACGGTTCCGCGTGCTCGTGCTCTGCCTGCTGGCCTACGAGACGCTGGCGGCGTGGGTATTCGCCGGCACGACCCGCTACCGGGCCCCGTGGGACTTTCTGCTGGCGCTGCTCGCGTCGGTCGCGCTCGCCCGGTTGTGGTCGCTGCGGCCGTCGAGCAGGTCGGCGTAGAGCGCGGCCGTCCGGTCGGTGCAGCGAGCCTCGGGGAAGCGCGTCAGCGCGCGCACCCGCGCAGCCTCGCCCATCGCCCGCGCCGCGTCCGGGTCGTTCGCGAGGTCGAGCATCGCCCGGGTCAGCGGCTCGGTCTGAGCGACCGGCACCAGCAGGCCCGTCTCGCCGTGTCGCACGATGTCGATCAGGCCTCCGATCTCCGTCGCGATCACCGGCCGGGCGCGCTCCATCGCCTCGAGCGCGACCATGCCGAACCCCTCGCCGATCGACGGCACGACCACCGCGGACGACATCTCGATCCTGCGTGCCACCGGTGAGACGTGGCCGAGGAAGTTCACCGACCCCTCGATCCCCAGCTCCCGCGCCACCGCCTTCAGCCCCGCGTCGAGCACGCCCCGGCCGGCGATGTCGAGCACGAGGTCGTGCCGCTCTGCGAGCGCGTCCCGGAATGCGCGCAGGAGGACGACGTGGCCCTTGATCGGGATCAGGCGGCCGATGCAGAGGAAGCGCGGCGGGTCCTCGGGGTACGGCGGCGGTTCGCCGCCGGCGTCGATGCCGTAGTGGACGATCTCGAACGAGCCCTCGGCGAAGCCCTCAGTGTCGACCAGGTAGCGCGCGAGCCCGCGCGAGATGGAGATCTGCGCGTCGGCAGCCGCAGCGATCAAGCGGTCGCCGAGCGCAAACAGACGTCCTTCGCGGAATTCGTTGAAGCCGTGCTTCGTCGACAAGCGCACCGGCAGGTCGGTGAGCAGGCCGACGATCTGGCCATACGCGTCGGCATGCACGAGGTGCGTGTGCAGGATCGCCGGCCGCATGCGTGCGACGTAGCCGACGAAACGGATGAACGCGACCGGATCGACGTCGGCGCGCATCGGGATCGCGTCGAGCGGTACCCCGCGCGACTCGAGCGCGTCGGCGAACTCCCATGCACCGGGCTCGTGCTGGTGCAGCATCAGGAAGCGCATGTCCCAGCCGCGTTCCTTGAGCCGCGGCAGCAGCGAGAGTAGGTGTGCCTCCGAGCCGGAGATGCCGGCGACCTTCTGGACGTGGAGGACGGTCTGGCTCATTGAGCCTCCGTCGAGCCTACGGCTCACGCCACCGCCGCCAGCAGCTTGTCGGCCCACGCGTCGACGGAGTGTCCTGCGACCACGCGATCGCGGAGCGTCGTCCCCAGCCTCGCCCGCTGCTCGACGGGTGTCGCCGCCAGCTCGGCGAAGCGGTGCGCGAGCGCAGCGTCGTCCTCGCGCGGAAAGCCGAGGTCGAGCCCGTCGAGCAGGTCGGCGAAGGCCGGGTTCGACGCGAGCACCGGCACGCACGACGCCGCGGCCTCGTACACCACCTTGTCGGTCGCTCCCGCGCGCATGTTGTTGACGAGGCAGTCGGCGCCGGCAAGCAGGCGCGGCACCTCGCTGCGTGGCACCGCGTCGTGCACGCGCGCCGCACCGCCGAGCGTCGCGGCGAGCTCCTCGAGCTCCGCGCGGTGCCGGCGCTCCTCGTCGCTCAACGACGGCCCGTAGACGTCGACCTCCACGTCGGTCCCTTCGCTCCGCGCACGGCCGACGGCGCGCAAGACGTGGTCGACGCCCTTCGCCGGCGAGGTCCGTCCGAGCACGAGGGCTCGCAGGCCTTCGCCAGCCAGCCGCTCGCTGCAGGTGAAGCCGTCCACGTCGATACCGTGCCCGATCGGCACGAGCTTCGCCGAGACGAGCGGGAACGTCTCCCGGTTGACGGAGAAGACGACCGTCGACGTGCGAGCTGCGAGCGCGAGCAGCCGGCTTCGCCGCCAGTGCGTGAACCACAGCGCGAGCGGGATGCGTACCGGGCGCACAAGCGGGGCTGCCAGCACCCCGTAGATCGGGCACATGTGGCGCACGAGCGCAGCCTCGAAGCGCGCGCCACGGCCCACTCTCGTCGCCGCCGCGAACGTGTGGAAGCGGCAGTTCTCCGGCAGCGCCGCCGGCACGACGCCGTCCGCGAGCACGACGAGCTCGTCGACGCGTTCGGCCAGCGCCTGGACCTTGCGCACCGTCGCCGCCAGCGCCGGATGCTGCGGATCGACCTGCTGCGTGATGAAGACCAGGCGCCTCATACGAAGTCGTAGTCCCCGAACTGAAAGCCCGGCCGCGCCGGCAGCGGGACGCCGTCGACGAACGGCTTCCCGAGCGGCGTCATCGTCCACGGCGTCGGCACGAAGCCGGCCGCGAGCCACGCCGCGGCGTGCGCGGGTGGCCGCATCGCGGCCAGCAGCTGCACGCCTCGCATCTCGTGAGCGCAACGCGCCAGCAGGGCACGCGTCACGCGCGCCGTCGCCGCGACCACGGTGCACACCATTCCGGTGTCGAGCCCGCGAAGCAGCGGTACTCGTGCGGAGCCTCGACGTAGCGCCAGTTGAGGTAGTCGGCGTCCGCCACGACATGGTCGCCGAGCAGGCTCGCCGCACGCGCGCCGGCCCCCTCCTCGGCCGCGCCGAAGCGATCGAGTGGCCGGACCTCGACGCCGGCATAGCGGCCGGCGCCGGGACGCGGCGACGGCGGGCCGGGGCGAGGACGCCGCGGCCGCACCCAGACGCGCGAGTGAGGCAGCTTGCGCCAGCCGTCCCGCAGGAAACCGGGCGCGGACGCGTCGTTCGCCATCGTGATCCCGAGCTCGGCGCCGTGCCCACGGACCCGGCGCTCGCCTTCGACGACCAGCGTCGAGAAGACGCCGCGACCGCGGAAGCGCTCGCGCGAGGCCGCACGCAGCGGGACTGCGGCGAGCCGGTTCGTCCCGGCGACGCGCACGCGCCAGAAGCCGAACCCGAGCGTGCCGGCCAGCTCGCCGTCGACCTCGGCGAGACAGACGACGCCGGCGCGCACCGGGCTCTGCTCGAACCACCACTCGACGTGCTCGCCGGCCTCCGGATCGCCCCACACCTCCGCCATCAGCTCGACGAGCTCGGCGCGGCGTGACGGCTCGTAGGCGACCGTTTGGAGGCTCATTGCGTCGCAGTCCCGAGCGCCTGGTTGAACAGGCGCCGGGCCCGCGTGCCGTTCACGGTGTCCTTGAGCGCGATCAGGTCACACGCGCCGGAAAGGACAAGCTCGAAGGTGCGCTCCGAGTACGGCTCGATGTTGTAGCGGCGCAGGCGCAGCGGATCGGTCGTCGGCGAGTTCGCGCCCGAGATCGACGTGAACGCCACCTCGTAGCCCGCCTGCTGGACGAGGTTCACGTGCACGGGCCGGAAGTGCGCCTCCGAGCCCTTGACGTAGGCGAAGGAGCGAACAGGCCGGCCGAGCTTCTCCTCGAGGCGCAGCTTCGAGATCGCGATCTCGCGCACCGCCTCGTCGAGCTCGATCTCGGCCAGCGGCTGATGCGCGATCCCGTGCGACTCGATCCGCACGCCGGCGGCCTCGAGCTCCTTCAGCTGCGACCAGTCGACGGTTGGGTTGCTGATGCCGCGCTGCACGAGCAGCCGCTCGTGGGGCAGCGGGATCGGCTCCTGCAGGTACGCGACCGGCACGAACAGGACCGCGGGATACCCGTGCTTCTGCAGGATCGGCGCCGCGTTCTGCAGGACGTCGAGGTAGCCGTCGTCGAACGTGATCAGCGTTGCCCCGGCTGGGAGCGGCACACCGCCGGTGTAGTAGTCGAGCACCGCGTCCAGCCCGACGACCGAGTAGCCAAGCTCCCCCAGCTGCGACATCTGCTCGTCGAACTGTGCGACCGGCACCGTCGTCGGGTTGTCGGGGATGTCGTTGACCTTGTGGTACATGAGCACGCGCAGCGAGCGGCCGCCGTCGGCATCGAGCCGGAGCGCGGCTGAGGTCTCGCCGAGGCCGCGGTAGAGCGCGTTCTTCATCAGCTGCTTGGCGTGCTGGGCGTTCATGGTCCCGTCCCAGTGTAGGGAGCGACGA
>WNGE01011121.1_pt1 | contig 13974 bp, 13 predicted proteins | sample 5400651 | NCBI WGS metagenome assembly WNGE01 (sample SAMN13153370, study PRJNA577476) | soil metagenome | isolation source: 60 cm soil or saprolite under grassland replicate 2 | place: USA:California | collected 2016-06-15 | reverse complement strand
CAACGGGAAGCTCCGGCGTGACGCGGACACGAAGCGTGTGCGGGAACGCACGGTCGACGACCGCCTGACGAACGGCCGGCAAGCCGTCGACGTGTTGTGCGACCGATGAGCCGTCGATCCGGACGAGGCTGCGCCCGTCGAGTTGCCGCAGCTCGTGCCGCACCTGCGCGACGAGTGCCGGGGATGCGCCTTCCACGTCGATCGTCTGCACGGCGAACATCGAGGTCTCGCGCGCGAGCCCATAAAGCCCGGCCGAGACCAGGGCGACGGCGGCGCCCACCGCGAGCGAACGGCCCGACGGGGCGAAGCGCAGCACTTCGAGGCCGCGTCTCCGCGGCAGCGAGAGGACCTTCTCGGCCACCCTCGGAACTTCGCCGCTCGCGCGGCAGGTCCTACATCGCGATCGGCGGCAGCTCCAGCTCCCCGAGGAAGACGACCTCGTGCTCGAGCTCGAGGCCGTACTCCTCCCAGGCGTGGCGACGCGCCTCGACCATCAACGCGAGCGCATCCTCTGAGCGAGCGTTGCCGGCGTTCTCGATGAAGTTCGCGTGGCGCGGGGAGATCTGGGCGCCGCCGACCTTGTAGCCCTTCAGCCCGCAGGCCTCCAGGAGTCGTCCGGCGCTCAGCTCGTGTTTCGGATTCTTGAAGACGCTGCCGTAGGTCCTTTTGTTCGTCGGCTGGGCGGCCTTCCGCCGCGCCTGCATGTCAGCGACGACTGCCTTGATCTCCTCGACCGGGCGCGGAGCGAGGCGAAACTCGACCTGAGCCACGACCTCGCCGGAAACCAAGCCTGAATGGCGGTAGCAGAGGCCAAGCTCGTCAGCGGTTCGCCACCGCGGTCCGCTCCCGTCGACGACGAGCGCGCGTTCGAGGATCCCGGCCCAGTCTCCTCCATAGGCGCCGGCATTCATGCGGACGCCCCCGCCGACCGTCCCTGGGATCGCGCAGGCGAACTCGAAGCCCCCGAGGCCTGCGTCGCGCGCCCGATGCAGGCAGACGGCGTTCGTAGCGCCGCCACCCGCGACGAGACGGTCACCGTCCACTTCGGCCCGGGCCAGCTCGCCTCCGAGCTTCAGGACGAGTCCCTCGAACCCGGCGTCGGCGACGAGGAGGTTGGAACCGAGCCCCACCGTCGCGACGGGCAGGCCTCGCTCGCTCGCAAAGCGGAGCGCCTCCTGCAGCTCGGCCACAGTCTCGGGCTGCGCAAAGGCAGTCGCCGGCCCGCCGGTGCCGAGCGTTGTGAAACGCGAGAGTGGGACGTTCTCCTCGAGCTTCACGCGAGGAGCTCCAGCAAGAGTGGAACCGCACGGTCGACGTCGCCCGCCCCGACCGTCAGCACGCGATCACCGGCGCGAGCCCGTTGGGCGAGAAAGCGGGCACCATCCTCGACGGAGGGCGTCCACGCAACCGGCGCTCCGGGACGCAACTCGGTCAGCGCGTCGACGACGAGCTTTCCGGTCACGCCGGCGACGGGCTCCTCCCGAGCGGCGTAGACATCCGTGACGGCGACCACGTCGGCCAGGGCCAGCGCGCCCCCCAGCTCGCGGGCGAGGTACCGGGTGCGCGAGTAGAGATGCGGCTGGAACAGGACGAGGAGCCTGCGTCCGTTGCGGAGCGCATGCAGCGTCGCAGCGACCTCTGCCGGGTGATGTCCGTAGTCGTCGAAAACTTCGACGCCGCCCGCTTCTCCGCGCAGCTCGAGCCTGCGGCCCGCGCCGCGGAACTCCGCGAGCACGGGCTCGACGTCGGCGCGGCTCAGTCCCGTGAGCTCGAGGGCGGCCAGTGCGCAGGCGGCGTTGCGCCTGTTGTGCTCACCCGCGACGGCCAGCGCTCCCTCGTACGGAGGGAGTTCCTTGCCGCGGACGACCTGCGGCACGGCCTCCAGCCAGCGGTCGAACAGCTCCTCGACCTCCGCGCGCGAGCCGAAGGTCGCGTGGTGGTCCAGATCGACGTTCGTGACGACCGCAATTCGCGGGCGGAGCGAGGCGATCGTCCGGTCGGACTCATCGCCCTCGACGACGAGCCAGCCCTCGCCGGTGCCGGCATTCCCTCCGAGCTGCGGAACGTCACCGCCGATCAACCAGGCTGGGTCGCGGCCGAGCTGCCGGAGACAGAACGCGATCATCCCGGTGGTCGTCGTCTTTCCGTGCGCGCCCGCGACGACGATCGAATCGCGCAGCGAGACGAGCTCGGCGAGGAGTTCCGCGCGCGGCTTGCCGGGCACGCGTTCCGCGAACGCCGTCGAGACGTAGGCCTCCCACCCCTCGGGCGGATCGGGAGGATCGTCGGCGATCTCGACGTCGATGCCGGTCAGGTGATCGAGGTAGGTGGTGCGCGTGCGATCCCAGCCACGCACCTCTGCCCCCCAGGCCTGCGCGAGTCGTGCGTACGCACTCATTCCGGCGCCGCCGATCCCGGCGATCCAGAGCCGCCGCCCTTCAAGCGGTGAGGCCAATCAGCTCCTCCGCAATCTGGTCGGCCGCGTCGGGCCGCGCAAGTCGGAGCATCGCCCTCGACATCTCCGCCAGTCTGCGCGGATCGTCGAGCAGAGAACGAATCAGCTCCGGGGCGCGGCCCGCCTCCTGCTCGGGCACCACGACCGCTGCACCTCCCTGTTCGAAGTACCGGGCATTCTTCGTCTGGTGGTCGCCGGTGGCGAAGAGCCCGGGGACGAGGACGGCGGGCTTGCCGGCCGCCGCAAGCTCCCACACCGAGCCGCCCGCACGCGCGAGTGCAAGGTCGCTCGCGCCCAGGGCGGCACCGAAGTCCTCCGTGAACGCGAACAGCCGGTAGTCCGGCCGCGTCACCCTCGGGTGCAGATCGTCATAGTCGCGCGTCCCGCAGAGGTGCAGCACGGCCGGGCCCGACGCGCCGAACGCCTCGATCGCGAGCTCGTTGAGGAGCCGGGCCCCGAGCGACCCACCGAAGACGAGCAGGACCGGGCCGACCTCGGGCAGGCCGAAGACCCGACGCCCGTCGGACTGCGGCAGCGCACGGGAGCGCGCCGGGATGGGCCGGCCGGTCACGAGGTATTTGTCGCCGTCGCGCCCGGCGATCGGAAACGACAGAAAGACGCGGCGCGCGAACGGCACTGCCAGCCGGTTGGCGAGGCCGAGATGCGCGTCCGCCTCCATCAACGCGGCCGGAATGCGCCGGCGCGACGCTGCGTACACCATCGGTCCGGCGACGTATCCGCCCCCTCCCAGGACCACGTCGGGCTCACGCTGCCTCAGGATGCGCCCGCACGCCCGCGGCGCTCGGCCCGCCAGGAGCAACGCGCGCGCCAGCGCAGGTGAGGGTCGCCGCGGCAGGCCCGAGATCCGGAACGTGTCGAGCTCGTAGCCCGCGTCAGGAACGAGCTGCGCCTCGATGCGATCGGGCGACCCGGCGAACGTCACGCGCACGCCGCGCTTCCCGAGCGCCTCCGCCACCGCCAGCGACGGCACGACGTGGCCGGCCGTCCCGCCCGCCGCGATCAGGCACCGCAGCTCTCGCCCGTGCTCCACTCCCGGCGATGTTAAGGAGGACGCCCACTGCGAGGAGCCCGACCACGAGGCTGGAGCCGCCGTAGGAGATGAAGGGAAGCGGGATTCCGGTCAGCGGCGCAAGCCCGAGAACGGCCGCGAGGTTGATGACCGCCTGGCCGGTGACGAGCGCGACGAGCCCGGCCGCCAGGCGCTTGCCGGAGGGATCCGTGCAGGCGAGCGCGACCCTCAGCCCTGCGTAGGCGAACGCCGTGTACGCCGCGATCACGGCCGTGACGCCGACGAGGCCGAGCTCCTCGCCGATGACGCCGAGGATCATGTCGGTGTGCGCCTCTGGGAGGTAGTTGATCTTGGCCACTCCGTGTCCGAGACCGACGCCGAAGATTCCGCCGGAGGCGATCGAGATCAGCGCCTGCACGGTCTGGAAGCCTGCGCCCTGCGGGTCCTTCCACGGATCGAGGAAGCTGAAGATGCGCGCACGGCGATAGGGCTCGAACCAGATCGCAACGAGGCCGAGGGCGACGAGGATCCCCGTCCCCGTCGTGAGCGTCCCTGCGGGGGTCCCCGAGATGAGCAGGACGGCGAGCAGGACGATGACCAGCGAGATTGCCGTGCCGAGATCGGGTTCCGCCAGGATCAGCACGCAGAAGGCGCCGAGCAGGAGTCCGATCGGGCGCCAGAGCTCGCCCAGCGTACGCGGCGCCGGGCGCCGGCAGAGGTAGGCCGCGGCCCACACGGCGATCGCGAGCTTCGCAAGCTCGGAAGGCTGGAAGGTCGCGGGGCCGATCTCGATCCAGCGCCGCGCGCCGTTGATGCGCGATCCGATCGCGAGCACCGCGAGGCAGCCCGCGAGTGCGGTCAGCACCAGCGCCGGTGCGAGCAGCCGCAGCCGGCGGTAGTCGAAGCGCGACGCGAGGATCATCAGGATCACGCCGAAGAGCGCGTACCCGACCTGCTTCTTCAGGTAAGACATCGGATCGGTGCGCGCGAGCGCCGCGGGTGCCGACGTCGCGCTGTAGACCATCACGAGGCCGAAGGCGACGAGGCCGAGGGTCACGAGCACGAGCAGGTGCGACTCGAGCTGGCCCTTCTTCACCACAGGTCTCCCACCAGCCGGCGGAACGTGTCGCCACGTTCCTCGAAGTCGCGGAACTGGTCGTAGCTGGCACACGCCGGCGAGAGCAGGATCACGTCGCCTGCCTCCGCTTCGCCGGCGGCGGCGCCCACGGCGGTCGCCAGGTCGCCGCTACGCCGAGACGGACGACCCGCGCGACCGAGCGCCGCAGCGAGGTCCTCCGTCGCTTCGCCGATCAGGTCGATCGAGCGCACGCTCGGGGGAAGCGACTCGGCGAGCTCGTCGAACGACTCGCCCTTCAGCGAGCCGCCCAGGATCAACCTCAGCGGCTGCCCCGCATAGGCGGCGATCCCGTGCCGGGCGGCGCTCGTATTTGTCGCCTTCGAGTCGTTGACGAAGCGCACGCCGTCGATCTCTGCGACGAGCTCCAGGCGGTGCTCGACTCCCGGAAACGTGCGTAGCGCCTCGGCGATCGCATCGTCGCCGATGCCCGCGGCGCGAGCCGCCGCGGTCGCGGCAGCCGCGTTCTCGAGGTTGTGCCGGCCGGGAATCAACGGCTCCGCCGGCAGCGGGTCGTCGGCGTCGAAGTCGATGCGGGACGCACCCCCCGGCATGCCGCCGAAGTCGCGCGGGACGACTGCAACGTCGGCTTCGGTCTGGTTCTGGAAGATGCGCAGCTTGGCGTCGCGGTAGGCGTCGTACGTCTCGTGACGGTCGAGGTGGTCGGGCTCGAGATTGAGCAGGATCGCGACGCGCGGCCGGAACCGATGAATGTCCTCGAGCTGGAAGCTCGACAGCTCGCAGACGATCCACGCGTCGTCGTCGAGCAGGCCGTCGAAGCTCGTCAGCGGCCGCCCGACGTTTCCTGCGACCGCCACAGGCTTGCCCGCCGCGCGGAACATGGCGCCGAGCAGCTCGCTGGTCGTCGTCTTGCCGTTCGTCCCGGTGACACCGACGAAGGGATTTCGCAGCAGGCGAAAGCCGAGCTCTACCTCGCTCCAGATCGCCACGCCGCGCGCGTGCGCCCCTGCCAGCAGGGGCGATTCTCCCGGCACGCCCGGGCTCTTGACCAACAGGTCGACACCCTCGAGCAAGCGTTCCTCCTCCGTCCCCAGGTGGACTTCGACACCTGCTTCGGCAAGCCTCCCGACGTCGAGGTCGGCGGCCCGGTCGGCCGCGAGCGTCGGGACGCCGCGGCGTGCCAGGGCGAGCGCAGCCGCCTGGCCAGAGCGCGCGAGGCCGACCACGAGCGCGCGCCGTGGGAGCTTCATGCCTTCCGCGCGGTGATGAACGCGTACGGGAAGCGGACGGGCACGATCCGGTCTCGCACGAACTCCGCCAGCCGCTCGACCTCCGCCGGCGCAAACCCTTCACGCCATCGCTCGAGCAACGTAGGCCGCCCCGGCGCCCCGACCTGGTTGAGGTAGCGGTCACCGGGGACTTCGTGCTCGTCCGCTCCCAGCTCGACCTGGACGTCGGGAAATCCCGCGTCACGGAAGAAGCGCTCGAGATCGGACTCGTCGAAGTTCAGCATCGGATCGTCAGGGTTCGCGTAGAAGGCTTCGTTCCACACTAAGAGGCGATCCCCTAGCTCGCCGAGCGGCGAGAGGTCGAGCGCCCGGCTGAGCAGCAGGTTCCGGCTGTTGATCGGCTCGAAGAGAGAGATGCGGCCGGCCGGCCGCAGGACGCGGTGAAACTCGCACGCCGCCTCTGACTTGTCGTCGACATAGATGAGCACCGACCGGGTCACGATCGCGTCCACGCTCTCGTTTGTGAGCGGCAGCACGTCGGCCGTCCCCACGAGGTAGGAGATGTTCGGCACGTTCGTGTTCGCGCGCAGCTCCTCGAGTGCGTCCACGGAGATGTCGATCGCCAACACGTCTCCGTCTGGCCCGACTCGGTCGACCGCGCCGAGCGTGAGCAGACCGGTGCCGGCCCCGACGTCGGCGACCGACTCGCCTCGCTCGACGGCCGCACCGTCGAGCACACGTTCGCGCTTGTGGCCAAGCTCGGCGAGTGCCTCGGCAACCTCCGTCTCCGACCAGCCCGCGAAGCGCGTGCGCACGAGCCATTCGGCCCACTGGTCGAGCTGCCCGCTCAGCGCCGGAAGAACGTGAAGTCGCGGTAGAAGAGCGCGAAGCCAACGGCGCACAGGATCGCGGTGACGATCCAGAACCGCACCATGATCTTCGTCTCGGACCATGCCTTCATCTCGAAGTGGTAGTGAATCGGGGCCATCAGGAAGACACGCCGGTGGAAGTACTTGAACGACACGACCTGCACGATCACCGAAAGCGCCTCGAGCGCGAAGATGCCGCCGATCAGCAGCAGCAGGAAGATCGTCTTCGTGAAGATGGCCATCGCCGCGAGCGCGCCGCCGATCGCGAACGAGCCGGTGTCGCCCATGATCACTTCGGCCGGGAAGGCGTTGTACCAGAGGAATCCGATCGCGGCTCCGATCAGTGCGGCGCCGACGATCGCGAGGTCGAGCCGGCTGTCGAAGCGGCCGCCTGGGTTGCCGGAGCGGATGTACGTCACAACCGAGATCCCGGTGAAGGTGATCAGCGCGATGATCCCGGTGCCGGCCGCGAGACCGTCGAGCCCGTCGGTGAGGTTGACGCCGTTCGCGGTGCCGGCGATGACGAGGAAGAGGAGGACGTACCAGCCATACGAGAGTTGGACGTTCCAGTGCACGACGGGGATGAAGACGGTCGTCGGCAGGTGCTGGTGGTTGGCGGCGAAGCCGACACCGACGGTGATCAGCGCGAGCAGCCCGAGCTTCCAGCGGCCGCGCAGTCCCAGCGAGCGGCGATGCGTGAGCTTGATGAAGTCGTCGAGGAAGCCGATCGCGCCGCAGCCGAGCGTGACGAAGAGCACCGTCAGCGCGGGCACCTTGTACTTCGAGACGGAGAGGAACGCGATCGTCGCGACGACCAGGATCAGCAGGCCGCCCATGGTCGGCGTGCCCTGCTTGACCTGATGCCCCTGGGGCAGTTCCTCTCGGATGTGCTGGCCGAACTCGTTCCGGCGCAGGAAGTCGATGAACTTCGGACCGACGACGATCGAGACGATCATCGCGATCACCGCAGCGGCGAGGACGCGGATCACGCGGTGCGCACTCGAGTCAGAACTTCTGCGACGGCTTCGAGCCCGATCGCACGAGATGCCTTCACGAGCACGGCGTCGCCCGGGCGCACGACGGCGTCCAGCTCTCGCACCGCATCGTGGACGTTCGCCACCCAGCGGCCGTGGACACCGCCTTCGAGATAGCCGCGCGCGAGCTCGCCGACCGCGAGCAGCTCGTCCACGCCGAGCTCGGCGGCCGCGGCGCCGATCTGACGGTGGTACTCGGGTCCGGTACTCCCCAGCTCCGCCATGTCCCCGAGGATGGCGACGCGGCGGCGGTCGCCGGCGCGTTCGGCGAGATAGGCGAGGGCCGCGCCCATCGACACCGGATTCGCGTTGTACGCGTCGTTGATCAGGAGTCCTCCACCGGGCAACTCGTCCTCGTCCCCGCGCCAGCGCGAGAAGTCGACGTCGATCGCCGCGGGCCGGGGCAGGCCGAGCGCGTCAAGTGCGGCGAGTGCCGCGGCTGCATTCTGGGCCTGATGCCGTGCGGTGAAGTTGAAGCTCACTCCGGCGAGCTCGGTCCGGCCTCCGGCCGACCGCGTCTCCGGCTGTGCAATGCGGACGACGTCGACGTCGTCGCGTCCGATCGGGAAGTCGGCCGGGACGATGGCGGTGCCGCCGGGCGGGAGCGCCTCGACGAGCTCGTTCTTCGCACGCTGCACGCCTTCCAGCGAGTCGACCAGCTCGAGGTGAACCGGGCCGACGTTGGTGATCACGCCGATCTCCGGACGCGCGATCTCGCAGAGCGTGGCGATCTGGCCGAATCCGCGCATCGCGAGCTCGAGGATGCACACCTCGCTGTCGTGCTCGAGCCGGCACAGCGTGAGCGGTACGCCGATCTCGTTGTTGTAGCTCGCCTCGGCGGCGATCGTGCGCGCCGACGGGGCGCAGAGCGCCGCCAGGATGTCCTTCGTCGACGTCTTGCCCATCGAGCCCGTGATGCCGACGACGATCGCGGAGGCGCGCGTCCGCACCGCACCGCCAATCTGGGCGAGCGCCGCGAAGGCATCGTCCGGCACAAGCGTCGCCGCCGCACCTCGCTCCGCTGCCTCGGCGAGATAGTCGGAGCCGCGACCGACGGCGACGAACAGATCGCCGGAAGAGACGCGGCGCGAGTCGACCTGGACGCCCGTGAACGCCTCTGCGCGCGCATCGATCGTCCCAAGGCCTTCGAGGAGGCTCGTGTCGAGCGCGATCACGCCGGCGCCCTAAGCCGGCGCAGCGTGTCGCTCGCCACCTCGCGGTCGTCGAACGGGAGCTTGCGACCGCCGATCTCCTGCCCCTGCTCGTGGCCCTTCCCGGCGATCACGACGACGTCGCCGTCGCGCGCCGCCTCGAGCGCACGCTCGATTGCCGACCAGCACCGTGAAAGGCTGTCCCTCCTCGACCGCGTCGAAGCGCCCCGGCACTCGCTCCACCGCCTCGATGCCCCGCTTGATCGAGTTCTCCGAAACGCCGAGCGCGCGCGCGGCGGCCGCAGCGGCGAGGGCATTCTCGACGTTGAACCGGCCCGCCAGCTTCAGGTCGACCTCGCCGAGCGCATCGTCGGGGCGGAAGGTGATCGCATCCGGGATCTCTGCCGCGAGACGCGCGCCATATTCGTCGCCGACGTTGATCACCGCCCGGCCGACCTGCGAGAAAAGACGGCGCTTGGCCTGAAAGTAGTCCTCCATCGTGCCGTGGAAGTCGAGGTGGTCCTGTGTCAGATTCGTGAAGACGAGCACGGCGAAACGCGCTCCGTCGAGCCTGCCCTTGACCGACGCCATGGACGTCGCCTCCATCACGCAGGCGCGGTTGCCCGAGTCGAGCATCTCGCGGAACAGTCGCTGCACGTCGATCGACTCCGGCGTGTTGAGGCCGACCTCGCGAACGTCCTCACCTACGCGCCGCTCGACGTTCGTGAGCAGGCCGGGCTTCTCCCCCGCCGCTGCCAGGATCGACCAGAGCAGATATGCCGTGGTCGTCTTGCCGTTCGTCCCGGTGATTGCAGCCACTGGAAGCCGGGCCGTTGGATCGCCGAAGAACTCGACGGCGGCGCGGGGCATTGCCTCCCGGACGCTCCCGACCACCAGCTGCGGGACGTCGACGTCCAGCGGTCGCTCGACCACGAGCGCAACCGCGCCGTGCTCGACCGCCTCAGCCGCGAGCGTATGCCCGTCGATGCGGGCGCCGGGGACGCAGAAGAAAAGAGAGCCGCGCGGCACCTCCCGCGTGTCGTACGCCAGCTCGAGGATCTCGACGGCAGCGCGGCCAACGACGTCGGTCGGAGCGAGCGCAGCAGTGAGCCGCTCCAGCTGCATATCGCCGACCAAGTCTAGTGTGACCGTCGCACGGCGTTACGGTGCGGCTCTCGAGCGTGCTTCCCGCCGGGCGACTAGTACCCGTGCGGGGCGTCCGGAGGCACCTCGAGGTACTGCAAGTCGAAGCGGGCGATCTGCTGGAACGCCGGCGCCGCCACGACGCCGCCCCAGATCGCTCCCTGCGGCTCGTCCACCGTCACGAGCACGACGAAGCGCGGGCGGGAAGCCGGGACGATCCCGACGAACGACGCGACATAGCGATCCGTGGCGTACCCGCCGTGTGAGTCCGGCTTCTGGGCCGTGCCGGTCTTGCCCGCGACCTGATAGCCGGGCATCGCCGCGTACTGCCCGGTGCCCTCGGCCACGACGTCCTTCAACATCGCCATCACCTCGGACGCGATTCGCGGCGACACCATGCGGCGCCGGTAGAGGGACGGACGCCCACCCCCGGCCACGTGATCGACGAGATGTGGCCGCGACCACATCCCGCGGTTCGCAATAGCCGCGTACGCCGCGGCCATCTGAACGGGCGTCACTGCGATGCCCTGGCCGATCGGCACGTTCCCGATCGTCGATCCGGACCACTTTTCGGGCGCCAAGACGATGCCGGGGCTCTCGCCGGGGAAGTCGATGCCGGTCGTCCGCCCGAACCCGAACCGGGTGATCCAGGACGAGAGCCGCGTGCGGCCGAGCATCTGGGCGAGCGTGATCGCGCCGATGTTGGACGAGTGCGCAAGGATCTGCGCGACGGAGTAGTTGACCGCCCCGCGCTGCTCGGCGTCGTGGACGACGCGGTCGGCGACATGCAGCGAGTAGGGCAACGTGAAGCGCGTCGAGGGCGAGACGAGTTGCTCCGACAGCGCGCCCGCGACGGTGACCAGCTTGAAGGTCGAACCGGGCTCGTAGGTGTCGGTGACGGTCCGGTTCCGCTGCAGGTCGCGCGGTGCATCCGGAAAGCGGTTCGCGTCGTACCCTGGTTGCACGGCCATGGCGAGCACCGCGCCGGTCCTCGGGTCGAGGACGATGGCGCTGGCACTCTTCGCGTTCCACTTCCGCACAGTGGCGCGCAGGACCTCCTCGGCGTTCGCCTGGATGCTGTGGTCGAGGGTGAGAAAGACGTCACGCCCCGGCGTCTCCGGACGCTCGTGCTGGACCTCGATGACGCGCCCGCCCGGATCCTTGACGATCGTCTCCTTGCCCGCGGTCCCGGTCAGTGCACGGTCGAACTCGAGCTCGAGGCCCGAGAGGCCGTTGCCGTCGGTGCCGACGTATCCGAGCACCTGGGCCCCGACGGAGCGTTGGGGGTAGTTGCGCCGCTCCTCGGGATAGAAGCCGAACCCGGGCAGCTTCAGGCGCTTCAGGGCCAGGGCCTGGGCCGGATCGGCCTGCCGCTCGACGTAGACGAACCCGTGCGACCGGTCCGCAAGCATTGGGTAGAGCTTGTTCGCATCGAGGCCGAGCGTGCGTTCGACTGCGAGGGCGGCCTTGCGGGGATTGGGGATCTGCTTCGGGTTGGCGAAAACCGTGGTGGCACGCTCGCCGAGGCCGAGCTCGAGCCCGGTTCGGTCGTAGAGGGTGCCGCGGCCGGCCGGAACCGTGACCGCTTCACGATGCTGGGTCTGCCCGAGCCTGGTGAGGGATTCCGCGCGCACGCTCTGGAGCCACGTCGCGCGCAGCAGCAACCCGCCGAAGGCAAGGGTGAGCGCCGCGAGCAGAAGGCGGATCCGCCGGTTGACGAGGCGGTTCACGGCGCCGCCCTAGTGAGGCAGCGTCACGTAGGACGTCTGGTCCGGCGTCGCCTGGACGAGCCCGAGCCGTTTCGCCGCCAGCCCCTGGATGTGGGGTGCCGCGGCCTCGCTCGAGATCTGCACCGCCAGCGCGGCGTTCTGCGCCCGCAGGTCCGCGCGTTCGCGACCGAGACTGTCGAGCCTCATATTCAGCCGCAGCAGTGCCACATTCGTGGCAACGACGCCCGCGAGCAGCACCGCAACGACGCCGATCCAGAACACTCCGCCGGCAACGCGACGCTCGCGCCGGACCGCGCGCGGCGCGGGACGTGGACGCCGCTGCTGCTGCGGCTGCTCGGCCTCTGCTGCCCAAGTGGCCATTAGTGGCCCTGCCGGTCGTATTGGTGGATGCCTGGTTCGCGAGCACCAAGCCAGAGGCCGCACTCGCCCGCGTCAAGGCTTGACAGCCTTGGCAAGGGCGAGGGTGGACTCTGGCGCCGCGTGATCGCGGGCCAGGCGCCGCCGAATGCGGCCGGCAGGGCCACTAAACTTTTACTCCCACACGAAGCCTTGCCGAAGACGCACGCGGATTCGCCGCGGTCTCCCGAGCACTCGGACGGATCGCCTTGCGCGAAAGCGAGCGCAGCTGGGGCTCCTTCCCGCAGACGCAGATCGGGAAGTCGGGCGGGCAATCGCACCCGCGCTCGAGGTCGCGCATGAATCGCTTGACGAGCCGGTCTTCGAGCGAATGGAAGCTGATGACGGCGAGCCTTCCGCCAGGTCGCAGCATCGAGAAGGCGGCCGGCAGTGCAGCCTCGAGCGACCCGAGCTCGTCGTTGACGGCGATGCGCAGCGCCTGGAAGACGCGCTTCGCCGGATGGCCGTCGCCGAAGCGGGCCGGCGCGGGGATGGCGGCCTTGATCGTCTCGACGAGCTCGCTCGTCCGCTCGAACGGCTGCTCCTTCCGGCGGCGCACGATCGCGCGCGCGATCTGGCGTGCATACCGCTCTTCGCCGTAGCGCTTGAAGATCGTCGCGAGGTCGCGCTCTGCCGCCTCGTTCACGATCCCCGCCGCGGTCACGTCGGCCGAGGGATCCATCCGCATGTCGAGCGGCGCGTCCGCCGTATAGGAGAAGCCGCGCTCGGGCCGATCGATCTGCATCGACGACACGCCGAGATCCAGTAGCACGGCGTCGGCCTCGGCGTCGTTCTGGGCAAGCTGCTCGAGCACGACCGCGAAATCTCCGCGCAGGAAACGCGTCTGCACGCTCGCGCGCTTGGCGAAGCGGTCGAAGTACGCACGCGCGCCCGGATCGCGGTCGATCGCGATCAGCTTGCCGCGGCCCTTCAGGTCGGTCGCAAGGACGGACGCGTGGCCGCCGGCGCCGAAGGTGGCATCGACGACCGTCTCGCCAGGCTGGACGGCGAGGAGCTCCCGTACCTCCTCGGCGAGGACGGGGACGTGATCAGTCGCGCTGGTCTGCAAGGCGTTCGGCAACATCCTCCGCGCTCCCTTCGACTTCGGCCAGCTCCTTGCGCCAGGCGGCGCGGTCCCAGATCTCGAGCCGGTCGTTGACGCCCGCTACGACAACCTCCCGTCCCAGCCTCCCGTGCTCGATCAGCTGGGCGGGGATCATCACGCGGCCCTGTTTGTCGAGCTCGGCCTCGGACGCCCCGGAGAAGAAGAACCGCTGGATCCGGCGGCCTTCCGGGCGGAGCGGATCCATCGAGGCGAGTCGAGACTGGACGAGTCGACCCCAATCCTCACGACGGTAGGCGTACAGACAGCCGTCGAAGCCTCGCGAGACGACCACACCGTCCTTGAAGGCTTCTCGGAACTTGGCCGGAAGAGTGAGACGGTTCTTGTCATCGATGGTGTGGTCGTGTGCGCCGAGGAACATCCTGGGGCCGTTCGGAGATTACCACTTCGCCCCACTTTAAACCACCGATCCCCACGTGTCCACCCCAGAAGGGTGATTTCCTGCCGGATCAGGGACCGGCTGCCTCCGCGTCGAGCTGGGCCGAATAGGGCCCGCGACCGGTGAGGACGGCCGCGCCGCAGCGCGCGGCGAGGGCGACGGCCTCCTCGGCGGGGTCGCCACGGGCGAGGGCGAACGTCAGTCCGGCCGCGAAGGAGTCCCCGCAGCCGTAGGTGTCGACCAGCGGACCGGGCAGCGGCGCGGGCCGGAAGGGCCCGCCCGGCTGCAGCCAGCCGCCGAGCCCGCCCGAGGTGGTCACGACGAGCCTGGGCGGAAGTT
>WNGE01005738.1_pt1 | contig 13974 bp, 16 predicted proteins | sample 5400651 | NCBI WGS metagenome assembly WNGE01 (sample SAMN13153370, study PRJNA577476) | soil metagenome | isolation source: 60 cm soil or saprolite under grassland replicate 2 | place: USA:California | collected 2016-06-15 | reverse complement strand
GAAGATTTACACGGCATTTTGGATGCCGCCAGAGTTACGCGAAGCGGCAAAAGCGCGTGCGGAGCAGCAGGGGCGAAGCCTGTCGAATTATTTTATCCAGCTTGCGCGCCAAGATTTGGGATTGACGGTTAAAAGGAAAACCGAGAAAGAAGGAAAACCGACGAAAGAAGGAGCTCGCAACGGCCAGTAAAACCCGGTGCGGTCGTTTGTTTCATCGGGACATTCGTTTTGATTATCGGGGCGGGAAGGGGCATCGCGTGCTGAAGAAGACCGGCAGATTCTATTACCACTGCGACTGGCATGCCAGCCATTACGTCAAAATCATGCCCGATCAGATTTTCGGAGAGGACCAGTTCCAAAGGCGCCCGCACTTGGAAAAGTCTGGCTGAATGTGAACCCTCTGTTTTGTACGTCGGAATCCCACAGCCCATCGGTGTCGCCGGGCTGAATGAAGACCGTTCGCGGAGTGAACTTCAGGCCGCCTTGGCCGACCTGAACTCGAACGGTGGCGGCGTTTGCCCTCTGGCAGGGAAGCAGCGCCGCGACGACAACAAGAAGTGCAATGCAGCGAGTGCGCGGATTCATAGTTTAACCTCAATTGATGTTATGCTTCTCCTTTCGTTCTTGGAGAGAAAACAGAGGCATCGCTTTTTATCCTCCTGGGCGGTTACTGTAAAGCTCGCAAGTCAGAAAAAGCCTGCTCGAAACCACCAGCGAGGGTTGACAGAGTATTGATTTGAAACAAATTCGCTGCTTCTTTACTCTATTGCTTCAATAAATTATGAAAACTGATGTGCTAATAATCGGCGGCGGGCCGGGGGGGTGCGCCATGGCAATGTTCCTCGTTCGGGAAGGAATTAAGCCAGTGATCCTGGAACAGGAAGAATTCCCGCGTTATCACATTGGCGAATCGCTGACCGGCGAAGCTGGCCAGGTGCTTCGGAGACTTGGCTTCGAGGCTGAGATGGTAAAAAGGGAACACCCCGTCAAGCACGGCGTCAAAGTTTTCGGCACGAGTGGCCAGAATTCCTGGTACATCCCCGTTTCAGCCCGCGATAAGGAGTGGAATCTTTCATTCTCAACCACATGGCAGGTTCGGCGCAGCGATTTCGATACGATGATGCTCAAGGAAGCCGAGACGCGCGGGGCGACCATCATGCGGGGCACGGCGACAAAGCCGCTACTCGCCGATGACGGCGCGGTGCGAGGCGTGACTGTTCGCTGGCCCGACGGTAAGGAGGAAGACATCGAAACCCAGTTAGTGCTCGATTGCTCAGGCCAGGCAACCTTTCTCGCAAATCAGCGTGTTACCGGTCCGAAATATTTGGGCAACTATGACAAGCAGGTCGCCTTCTTCTCGCAAGTCACCGGTGCCGTGCGTGGCTCCGGCACTTCGGGCGAAGATGCGAAAGACAACACTCTGATCTTCTACGCGAAAAAGTTTCATTGGGCATGGTTCATCCCGCTCGACAAGGACGTTGTCAGCGTGGGAATGGTCACGCCCAACGCAGACTTTCTCGCCAAAAAGCAAACTCCCGAAGAGTTTTTCCGGAACGAGTTCTACAATATCAACCCGGAACTTCGGAATCGCGTACCTGAAATGAACCTGGTTGAGAAGGTGCATGTTATCCCAAATTACTCCTACCAGGTGCGCGGCTTCTGCGGGAAAGGCTTTATCTGCATCGGTGATGCGCACCGTTTCATCGATCCGATATTTTCCTTCGGAGTATCGGTGACCACGCGCGAAGCGGAGTTCGCCGCGCCGCTTGTTCGCGAGTACCTCGAGGGCAGCAGGCGAAACGGGAAAAACCCTTTTGCCGACCACCAGCTCTTCTGCGAAAGAGCGATCGATAATTTGGAAGACATGATCGATCTGTTCTGGGAACAGCCCTTCGCCTTCGCGACTTTCGTGTATCATCGTTATCCCGACCAATTGACCGACGCCTTTGCCTCACGGATTTATCCAACTGAGCACCAGCCTTCGCCAGCCATTATCGCGTTCCGGAAGTTGCTCAAGCGTACGCGCGAGTATGACAAGGATGACTACTCTGTGCCAATCGGTTCCCGCTTTCACCCGGAGCGGGCGACAATCTGGGAACCTAATTCCCCCGTCGGGACGACCGAGCAATGGATGGGCGCGCGGTGATTTGCCAGCCTCTTTTAAACCAGTACAATATCATGGAAATAACCCCTAAATAATGGAAATCCCCCCGAAACTTAAAGAGTACATAGACAACAATCGTGATTCTTTGCCACCGTTAACTGATCCTGACGAGCCGCTACAGATTGACTCGCTGCGCGTGGTCCGTCTGGTCGCATTTTTGGAAAATGACTTGGGTTATCGGATTGAGGACGAAGAGCTCATAGCAGAAAATTTCGCGACCCTGCGAAGCCTGGGAGAGTTACTTGCGACCAAAACGCCAACCGCATCGACAGGAGAAGTTAAACCTACGCCCGAGGAGGGTATTCCGACGTTTGTGGTCAAACGCAAGGGTACTTAATCGTTCGGGATCACCAGAGCTGTAGTCTACGCCGGCGACAGTTAAGCCAACTGCTTCTCTCAGGTTGCCTTTGGCTAAGCCGGTGGGAGGGCGGCTTTTTAGCAGAAGCCGCCTTTTATGAAGCGCCTCAGCTTTACCGTTCAGCATCAGCCAAGTTGGACCAAGCAGGCTCGCACCCGATCCACGGGGCTGCGCCAGCATCCCCTCCTGGCCCTCGACAGCGTTAATCAATCGGGCTCGGCTCGCTTGATGACGAAGATCGAGTCGGCGCTGGATCCTTGTCTTTGAGGGGAAAGAGCTTTCTTCATACTCACTCGTTCAATGCCGGTGCCCGTGGAAAACTCTCCGTGCGATTGCGCATTTCAACGAACCACATCATAACTTTTCCTTCTTTCGGTGTTCCAGCGTATGCTGATAGGATTGACTGAGAGTCGGCTGTTTGCCCAAGTGATAGATCGGGCTTGACGAGTTAAGCGGGAAACGCACGGCGATTACTTTTCTTTGCGACAAAAATGAAAGAACTGGAGGATAACCCAGATAGTCCAGCCGGTGCCGTTTTCGCTTTCGTACTCTGCGGGGGGCACGGCACTCGACTTCGCCCGGTACTTTCTGACCGGCCAAAGTCGATGGCTCTAATCTCGGGGACGCCTTTTCTGCAATTGTTGCTCGATAGGCTCAGGTGTCAGGGAGTCGATGACGTGATTTTGGGAACGGGCTACATGGCCGAGAAAATTGAAGGCTACTTCGGGTCTGGAAACAAGTTCGCCATGCGTATCCGCTACTCCAGAGAGGACGAGCCGTTAGGCACGGGTGGAGCACTCAAGCTCGCCGAACCACTCATCAGCGACCCCGTACTTGTTCTTAACGGCGACAGTTATGTGGAGTGGAACCTTAATCCAATGCTGGGGCTCTTCAGGACCAAAGATGCTGATATCGTCGTGGTGCTGCAGGCAGTCGCCGATGTCACTCGCTATGGGAGTGTGGCACTCGATCACGACGGCCGCATCACCCAGTTCCTCGAAAAAGGCGTCCGAGGCGGTCCCGGTCTGATTAACGCCGGCGTTTATTTGCTTCGAAAGCAGATCATCCGCGACTTGCCAACTGGCGGGCCGATCTCGCTGGAGAGAGACGTTTTTCCCCGCCTTCTCGACCGCGGGGTCTATGGATTGATTAGCACGGGGTTCTTCATCGACATTGGAATACCGGACGACTTCAAGCGGGCGCAGACGCTGCTCGCCTCGCGGGTCGGCACAGCTTCCCACGATTCGCCCGCTCCCGTATCTCAGGAGGTCCTTGGCGATACAACTTGAACAACACGCGGCACTCCCAAGCGAAGGGACTTTGCATTCCCGCAGCCAGAAATTGTAAGGAACGGCTCGGATCACGCTCACGGTCTCCGCTCTTCTTTTCCAAAAAAAGTGACCAGCGGTCCCGTCATTATAGTAGTGACGAGAGCCATGATCACAAGCATGGTAAAGATGCGTTGTGAGAGAATGCCCAAGTCATAGCCGATATTCAGGGCGATGAGTTCCATCAGTCCACGGGTATTCATCAATGCGCCGAGTTGAAGCGATTCCCGCCATTTCATCCCGGTAAGACGAGCAGCCAGGGCGCTTCCGCCGAGTTTTCCCGCGGTGGCAACTCCGATAATGACCAAGCAGATCAACCAATCCTGAGCGCTGTTGAGGAGGCCGATTTGTGTGCGCAGACCGGTGAAAGCGAAGAACACCGGCAGGAGGAGGACGGAACTTAAGTTCTCAACCCGCACAACCAATTTGTCGCGGAAACCACCCGCTGTAGGCATGACTATTCCTGCCAGAAATGCCCCGAAGAGCGCATGAATCCCGATGAGCTGAGTACTCAACGCAGAGGCAAGCACGACCCCAAAAACGAAAGCCAGCACAGCCTTACTTGGGTCAGGACGCTCCAACGCTGGCTGTCCAAACCAACTTGGCAGCTTTGGTTTGATGACGAAGAGCATGAGCGCGACAAAGACCAGTACGAGACCGAGATTGAAGACTGCTCCACCTACACTGGTTGCCCGGGCGATAGCTACCACGAATGCCAGCACGCACCATGCGGTCACATCTCCCACCGCGGCGCAGGCCGTGGCGGTGCTTCCGAGCGAGGTCTTAAAAATACCGCGATCCCGCAGAATGCGAACCAACACGGGGAACGCGGTGATGCTCATGGAGATTCCCATGAACAGGGCGAAGGCAAGAAATGACGCCCCTGGTGGAGCGAGGCGGCCATAGAGGAATAATGCCAGCAGCATGCCAAGAAAATAGGGAGCGATGATGCTGGCATGGCTGACGACGACTGCTGTATGCGCTCTGTGGCGCAGCTCCGCCACATCCATTTCCATCCCGACGGTAAACATGAACAGGCAGACCCCAATTTGACTAAAGAGGCTCAGCGCGCCCAGGGACGAGGTAGCAAAAACAAACTGAAATGCAGTGGGCGCCAGCAGCCCGAAGACCGACGGGCCCAGAAGAACGCCCGCCATCATCTCCCCTACCACTGCAGGTTGTCCAAAACGCGTAAATATCCAGCCAACCAGATAGGAAACGAGAATGACAATGAAGAGCTGTAGAAAGAGCCGACTTAAGGGGTCGTTGGCGTTAGCTAGCAGGGTGGACTCCACCGAAGCCGAGAACGAATAATCTGCCGCAGAAGGGAGGTGCGGAGTGATTTGAGAGCTAGATTGTGGGGAAAGTGGAGCCGGCGCAGGCAGTTGATTTCCCGCTCGCAGGATGAAGAACATGCCCAGGGCAACGGCACTGACCACAAAGAAGTAAAACGGGGCCGTGCGTTTCATCGTCGAGAAGGCTGGTTGCTTTGAAAGTCGTCGATTCTACAACGGTGCGCCCATATAACAACCGGGACTTCCTTTTACATCACGTTGTTTATCACAGCCACCTCGGTTCACATTTTGACCACAAACAGCAAGCGGGCGTCTCGCTTCCGATTAAGGTCCCTGCAGCATTCCAACCACGACCTATTTGCACACCCTGTCGAAGAGTTTCAAGCAATGGCTCGGATTGTGGTAGCACAGGCGCAAGCTCTGCCACTGGCGCTGGGTGTCGCCCCCGGAGCAGCGCGCTTTTATGGCTCCCTTATAATTCGCACAAGTTCCTCCCTCGCGCCGGTGTTTACGTCAACCGTCGAGATGTTTCCAACCCTCGGCGCGTCGAACTTGGGCTCGAAGAATTACGCCCGTTGTAACAATTCTCGCTGCCATGACAAGATTTTTTTTTCAGTTTTCTGGCCGGAAGTCAGGCTGCTAGCCAGACATGGGAGCAGGCTGCCCAGCCTGCTGGTCTGTAGATTCGCCAAGTTGGCAGCCTGGCGGCCGAGTCAGCCAAGCTGGTTAACATCCTTACGGTTGGCGCACGACGAGGTCCGAGACCAAATCGCGCAGATACAATTCCGCCTCAGGCGCGGAGAGCTGCTCGCTGCTGACGAATATCGCTTCGGTCACTTGTTGTCCCAAATGACGGCGTCCTTCCAACACGGCGCGAAAACGTTCGGCGCGCCCATTCAGAACGGTTTCCGAACATTCCGGTTGAATTTGTGTCGGCAAGTGATGTGGATGGGCCCGCCTGGGCTACATATTCCTTAAACGGCATGTTCCAGCCAAAGTGAATCAGGGCGCCAACCATCAGAATTTCAACTAATAGTCGCATAACCACTGAGAATGACAGAAATTGCGGGCCCAGATCAATTACAATCGGTGAAGCGTTGAACGGTCGAAAAGTTGAACGGCTAAAAGGACTGAAGAGTCCTCGGTTATGAGTTGGTCGAAACGCGACTGGTTTTTCTGCCTGATCCTCGCGGCGGTCACGATGCTAGCCTGCCAGCCCGCCAGACACGGGGCTTTTATGGGATGGCGAGGCTAATATGATTAGCATTGATGCTTTGCAATTGTTACTCGGCGACTGGTACACTCATAGCCGGAACCTGTAAAAACGCATTGAGAAACGCAATCGCCTGATCTCTGACATCCGGCCATAACTCAAAGGAATGTTCAGTGCATCCATCTGGCTTCGGCCTTTCTGTTATAAGAAGGTGTTCACAACCTGGCACACCTACCTCCGCCACTTTGTTCACTAAGATCGTATACTGACAGATGAAAGCCCCCCCTCACCCCAGATGGAGCGGCAAAGAGTTGCTCTGCCGTGGGAAGAGGAGTACAAGTCTTCCCGATGCGCCCTCAACTGGTTTCGGTCATTTTGCCCGTTTTTAACGAGGCGGACAACCTGAAGGAGCTCTTGCCGGCTCTCTTTCGCAACCTCGAAGCTTTCGGCTTTTCCTACGAGGTCATTGTGGTGGACGACGGCAGCATGGATCAAACGGCCGAGATTGTCCGGCAACTGGCGCGGCCGCAGCTGCGCCTCGTCCAGTTGCGCCGTAATGCCGGTCAGACTGCGGCTCTCATGGCCGGGATTCGTTTCTCCAGGGGAGATATCCTCGTCTCCATGGATGGCGATTTACAGAATGATCCGGCCGATATTCCGCAGCTCTTGGCCAAACTGGATCAAGGCTACGATCTCGTCTCGGGCTGGCGGCAAAGGCGGCAGGACGCCGCGCTCCGGCGCAATCTGCCGAGTTCGCTGGCAAACCGGCTCATCTCGGCGGTTTCCGGGATTTATCTGCACGATTATGGATGCACCCTGAAAGCCTATCGGCGGCAGGCGCTGCAAGGCGTTAATCTTTACGGCGAGATGCATCGTTTCATTCCGATTTACGCGTATTCGAACGGGGCGCGCGTGACCGAGATTCCCGTGAGGCATCATGCGCGGCGGCATGGTGTCTCCCACTACAACTTACAACGAATTCCGAAGGTTTTGTTCGATTTGTTAGTCGTGGTTTTCCTCCATCGCTATGGGCAACGACCGATGTACGTTTTTGGCTGGGTCGGTTTAATCAACATTGGTATTGGGGTGATCGCCGGCAGCGCGGCTCTGTATTACAAATTTTTTGGGCACGAAGCCTTCATCAAAACGCCGCTCCCGCTGCTCTTTGTCATGACTTTTATCACCGGGGCGATATGTTTTCTCATGGGGCTGCTCGCTGAATTGCTCATGCGTACTTATTATGAATCGCAGAACAAGACGACTTACATGATTTCAAATGACGGCGCGGAGCAGGGTGGCGACGGTCTTTCGCGCGCATCGGAACGGCCCGCGGCGCAGGCGTTTCCTCGTTCGTGAGGACTCGCCGGGCGCGCTGATCTTATGTGTGGCATCTGCGGTTTCGTCGGTCCCGGTTCAGGCGAGACCCTGGAGCGCATGTCGATCTTGCTGAGGCATCGCGGCCCGGACGATTCGGGGACGTGGATGTCCGCGGTTCCGCCGGTGCATCTGGCCAGCCGGCGCCTTGCCGTGGTCGATTTGGCGGGAGGGCATCAACCGATAATGACGGACGACGCACAATTCGTCATCGTCTTTAACGGAGAGATTTACAATCACCGCGAGCTGCGCGCTGAACTGCAAGAGCGGGGTCACAAATTTCAGAGCGATCATTCCGATACTGAGGTTGTCCTGCTCGGTTACCGGGAATGGGGATCAAGATTGCCCGAGCGTCTCAATGGCATGTGGGCCTATGCGATTTACGATCGCGCGCGCGGCCAGCTTTTTTGCAGCCGGGATCGGTTTGGCAAGAAGCCATTCTTTTACACGCGGACGCGCGATGGATTTGTCTTCGCTTCCGAGCTGACTTCGCTGGCGGCGCATCCCGGCGTCACGAAAACGGTATCGCGGCCCGCGCTTCAAAAATATTTTGCCCATGGCTACATTCCTGCGCCCTGGTCCATTTTGGATGGAGTTCTCAAACTTCCGGGCGGTTGTTCGCTTCTTCTCGATGTCCGGTCGCTGGATTATCGCGTGGAAAAATACTGGGACCTGGTGCTTGAGCCGTTTGAGCGTCTGCCCGCGAATCCAGAGGAAGAATGGGGGGAGCAATTGCGCGAACTGTTGGATCGGGCTGTCCGCCGCCGATTGCTCGCCGACGTGCCGGTCGGCGTTTTCCTGAGTGGCGGGATCGACTCGTCGGCGGTCACCGCGTTTGCCTCGCGCCATGTTCCCGTCGGCCAGCTGAAGACGTTCAGCATCGGCTTTACCGAGAAAAGTTTCGACGAGACGAGCTACGGGCAGCTCGTTCGCGCGCAATTTAAGACCGATCATAAACTGGAAACTCTTTCCGTGGTGCGCGCCCGGCAATTGGTCGATGAATGCCTGACTCGGTTGGATGAACCGATGGGGGACAGTTCGCTCCTGCCTACCTACTTGGTGAGCGGCCTGGCCCGACAAGATGTGACGGTGGCGCTGGCAGGCGACGGCGGCGACGAAATGTTTGCTGGTTACGATCCGTTTTTCGCACTCCAGCGGGCGCGACTTTACAACCGCATTTTTCCAAAGCCGATTCATGCCGCAATCAAGGCAATCTTCGATCGTTTGCCGGCTTCGCATGCGAACATGGCACTCGACTTTAAAATCAAGAGAACGTTGCGCGGATTAAGCTACGACCGGCGGCTCTGGCTGCCAGTCTGGATGGCGCCGCTCGACCACGCCGGCCTGCAGGATCTTTTCCGCCAACCGATCGATATCGAGGAACTTTACGCGGAAGCGATCGAGCAGTGGGAGAATTGTCCGCAAACCGACCTGGTCGACAAGACCCTGCAATTTTACACCAAGCTTTATTTGCAGGATGACATCCTTGTGAAAGCCGATCGCGCCAGCATGATGCACAGTCTGGAAGCGCGCGCGCCCTTTCTGGACATTGAGCTGGTCGATTTCGTTAGGCGAATCCCCAGCGCTTATAAATATCGCAGTGGCACCAGTAAATACATTCTGAAGAAGGCGCTGCACACAGTTTTGCCGCGCGAAATCCTGTATCGGCCGAAGAAAGGATTCGGCGTGCCCGTGGCCCAATGGTTTCGGAAAGGGGAGCTGGATCTTGCCGAGGCGGCTCTTGGTTCCTTGAATCTGCGGCTGGTAAAACGGAGAGCGGAAGCGCATCGCTCCGGCCGAGCGGATGAGTCGGCTTTTCTTTGGAGTTTTTACGTCTTGAAGAGATGGGCGGAAACGAACCGGGTCTCCCTGTAAGCCGTCCATTGCCCTAACGAATGCGCATTCTGCTTGTCACGCGGGCGGAGGAGCGGCCACCGCCACCCAGGCGATGGCGCAAGCCCTTCTCAAACTCGGACATTCCGTAACCGTTGCCACCCGCCGGTATGGCGACTCGCCGAGCAATTTCACAGAAGACGGAATCAAAGTCCGACGGATAATGAGCTGGCGGCGCGCCGCAAGATCGGTTACCTCGGTCTCGACGTGTACGAGGAAGAAGAACAAATCTTTTTCGAAGATCGTTCGGGGCTGATCCTTAGCGACGACGTATTCGCGCGGCTGCTCACTTTTCCAAATATGATCATTACCGGGCACCAGGCGTTTTTCACGCGAGAAGCCTTATATCGCGGCTACGATAACATAAGCAGATTCCAAGACAATCAGCCGCTCGAGAAGCTGGCCGGATAGCACGTTTAAGTTCGATGCGGCCGAAGCAGGCGCAGGCCGTTGAGGATGACAACAACCGTGCTGCCTTCGTGGCCGATGACGCCGGTGGTAAGATTGATCTTCTCTGCCAACGCCGAAACGATCAGAAAAAAGATTACGCCAAGAGAAATGACAATGTTTTGGCGAATGATCGAGCGCGCGCGCCGGCTCAGGACGAACGCCTGCTCGACATTCTCAATCTTGTCGTACATCAAGACCACGTCGGCCTGTTCCAGCGCTGCATCGGATCCGCGAGCGCCCATGCCGAGCGAGACATCCGCGGCGGTCAGGCTCGGCGCTTCGTTGATCCCGTCGCCGACCATCGCGACCTTTTTCCCTGAGGCGCGCCAATCGTGATTGCATTTCAGCTTGGCCTGCGGACTGAGCTCAGCGCGCACGTCGGCGGAAAGCTTGCTCGTGGCCATCGATTAGGTCGTTGCGTGCGATCTGCGCGTCGTCGCCGCCGCGGTTGCGGTTGTGATTGCGTCCTCCATTCATGGCGCGTGCTCCCTGTGAACTACGATTCGCCGAAGCAAATCGACTTGTTGCTGTGCGAGCGCAGCGATGTCGTCCAACTTGGATTCGATGTTGATCTCCGATCTGGCGATAAGGCAGAGCAACTGCAACGCACGACTTGCTTCCCCGTCGGACGATGTTACCCTTCGGTGAAGAAGTTCGTTTATGCACTGCCCGGTTTGCCGCCGGGCGCGCTTTTTTGGTGGCCCGTTAGTCATTACGACTGTCCTCCGTTCGCTTCTTCAACGCATCAAGCACTGCATTTCGGTCGGCGGCGGATTTCACTTGGTACTTTTGCAACGCTGCGAAGAACTTTGATGCCTGAAAAAAGTGACTTCGGTGGCCCGTGACAATCACCGGCACGATGCCTTTTTTTACGAGTGTCCTGATGCTACGAACCGGCACGTTACTGGCTCCCGAAATCTGTGAAATGTTCAGCAACTTTTCCATGCCGCTGTTGTCGCCCAAAGTCGCGTGCCTTGACAGATGTTTCTTGCAATTTATGTTGCATTGGTGCAAGAATATCGGCATGAGACACTCAGAGCAGAAGAACAACGTCGCCCGACTGCGCGTTGAATTAAACAAGTTCGAGAAGTTCGATCAGGAACAATTTGCCAAGTTGATTGGCTGTTCGCTCTGGAAGCTGCGCAACATCGAACTTGGTCGAACGCCATTGGACGAATTGCTGGCGCGGAGGATTTCCGATGAGACCGGCATCGCGCTCGAATGGTTATTGGAGAACGACACCGAAGCGCCGTTGATCGCAGCCGAATCGCCGGTAATTCCAGACCGTCGAGGGCGCTTCACCGCTGCGGCATTTAAGAGGGCCGTCTTGATGCGTAAGCGTGGAGTGCCGTTCACGATTGAGGCTTACAAGCACACGCGCATGCAGCGCGACTTTGGAGTTCCTACAATGCGCGAGTCACTCGCGTTGGGTCTCGGCAGTATGTACGCCATCATTTTCTATGGGTGGATGCGTGCGTTGTTTTCAACCAAGAACGCAGACATCGCGCTCTGGAAAACCGGCAGGTTTCTTGAACAATTAGCGAGTGAACACGGCCACAGCCGCGACGTTCTGCCTGAGTCGCATCTGGAAGTTGCAGCATTGCGAGATCACGAGGTGCAGTGGCAACAGGTGAAGCGCGGTTTGCGCCTCGCCCAAAAATATGCGCGGAATTGGCAGCGTTCTGAGCGCCCAAGAAAAAGATCAAGGCGCTGGAAGAAAATTCGGATTGGAACTAAAACACTTTACAAGTCGCCATCTGGACGACGGACGAAGCAACCGCCATCATCTGCGCCGCCGCGCCGCCGGAAAAAATGAGGCAATTTGGCAACCCGCTGGCAACGGAATTCAGTTACCTATGAGCGCCGCTGCTTTTAAGTCCGTTGCGTCTACCATTTCGCCACATCGGCGCTGTGCGGCGCATTTTAAGCTTGTTATGCGATCGGCGAAAACGAATTTCGCACTTGCTGATCTACATCTGGAGCAGCCGAAAGCGTTTCGTTGTGCACGTCGATGAAAAGCTGACTGCGTTTGCTGAGGTTGAATCAGCGATGCGCGCTTACAGCGAATTGATTTGACATATTGACGAGATTTTTCCAACCTCCGCGTCGCTACGCGCATCTGAATCAGGCGGAGGCATTTCCCCGCTAGGTTCTTCGCCTCTTCCAGACCTGCAATCGCAGAATCAATACGGCGGGGAAAACCAGAAAGGAAATATCCCATGCGCCCGCTGATTCAGCCAATCAGAGCAACTTCAGTATTCCTCGTTGCACTGGCCTACTTCGAGCTTTCGCCCGCCAGTCAGGCCGTTAGTCCCCCGCCCGATGGAGGCTATCCCGGGCTCACTACGGCAGAAGGGAGCAACGCCCTTAAGAATCTGACGACCGGCGTTGGCAACACAGCAGCTGGTTGGTATTCGCTCTTTGGGAACAGCACCGCCAACTTCAACACCGGTGTTGGCTGGAACGCTAGTATTCAACAACGCAGACCAAAATACAGCCACTGGCGCCGGGGCGCTTTTAAGTAACACCAACGGCGACCGGAATACGGCGAATGGAACATTCGTCCTTCTTAACAACACGACAGGAAATTCGAACACGGCTGAAGGCTGGCGAGCGCTCTTTCAAAACACAACTGGCGACCGCAACACAGCCAGTGGTCGCGAGACGCTTCTTTCAAACACAACCGGCTTCGAAAACACGGCGACCGGTAGTGTTGCGCTTGAAAACAACATAACCGGTAACGACAACACAGCCACCGGTTTTGCTGCGCTGAATGGCAACACAACAGGGGCGTTGAACACTGCCAACGGGACTGGTGCGTTGGTTAACAGCAATGGTGACCTCAACATCGCATTGGGCTTCGGCGCCGGCGTGAATCTCACCACAGGCAATAATAACATCGACATCGGCAATTTAGGTGTGGCTGCGGAAGCCAATATCATCCGTATTGGCACCGAGGTCGCGGTCACTGACCCATTTGGGGTTATACATCCTGCCCACACTGCAACCTATATCGCAGGCATTAGCGATGCAGACGCCATTGGAGGCGAGGCGGTCTTTGTCACTAGTGCCGGCAAACTCGGCATTATCAGTGTTCCTTCCTCAGCGCGTTTCAAGGACGAGATTAGGCCGATGAATAAAGCAAGCGAAGCGATCCTTGCGCTAAACCCGGTCGCCTTCCGCTATAAGATGGAGCTTGATCCCAAGGGGGTCCCGCAGTTTGGCCTTGTGGCCGAGGAAGTGGAAAAGGTGGCTCCTGATCTGGTGAGACGCGATCGCGACGGCAAACTCCAAGCCGTGCGTTACGACGCGGTGAACGCGATGTTGCTTGATGACTTCCTCAAAGCACATCGCAAAATACACGACCAACAAGAGATGATCGCGCGCCAGCAAAAGCAAATTGACGCGCTCACTGCGGGCTTACAGAAAGTCAGCGCACAGCTTGAACTGAGCAAATTCGCCCGCCGTACGGCGGGACCAGCCCGCAGTGGCGGACAGGCACCGCAGACCGTTCTGACCAATCAGTAAAGAAGCAAAGCCGGTTGGAGTTGGGACAGGTCGCCGCACAGATTCCAGTGTCGGTTCGCGTTCGCATCTCATAGACGTCCATCAATTGCAGCTATAGGAGCTTTCCGTAAACGACGAAACCTGTGACAAGCAGGATCAGAGAAACCACCATTGAACCAAAGTGAACGCGCAATATTCCTGACCCGGGAAATAATAGGACGGCAATTGAACTTAGGGTGACGTGGATGGCGAGAAAGATGATGTAGGTCCAAAAGAGAAGTCCCCGGAAATCCAAGGTTATCCAATTGCCGCCGCTCGGGCGGAGGGCGACCTGATCCAGCCAGTAGATGGGAATCGCTAGCAGCCCAAGAAACAGACAAATAATCAAATGT
>WNGE01012127.1_pt1 | contig 13977 bp, 16 predicted proteins | sample 5400651 | NCBI WGS metagenome assembly WNGE01 (sample SAMN13153370, study PRJNA577476) | soil metagenome | isolation source: 60 cm soil or saprolite under grassland replicate 2 | place: USA:California | collected 2016-06-15 | reverse complement strand
AAATCACCATATTTTTATTTAAAGCAAAATGATGTTGTATACGTAGAACCTAACAAAACGAAAATTTCTTCTTCCGGAATCTCTTCAGTTCAAAAGGTATCTCTTATAATTGCAGCCGTAAGTCTTTTGACCTTAATTTATTCGAGAGTAAGGTAAATAAATAAAATAATGGAAAATAGCACCGGTAATCATGTTTGCTAAAATGGAACTAAAGTTAAAAACCAAAAAAAATTCTACAGCATCAGGGTTTTTAAATAACAATGGTTTTACTAATTATAAAACTAAATTCATCCTGCAAATGCAGAAGTTAAAATTGATATTATCGCATTAGGATATGGATATTCCATTGGCAATAGGATTTGCAAAAAAAAATAGGATGTTTTAGGATTTGAATATAAATGTTGCAAGGGTAAAAGAATAAAGATTTTGAACGCATGGGAATAAATACCAACGATGTTTTAGAAGCAGCCGGCACTAAATGGAATTTTTCAAAATACAACCCCGGAATTGTGGGAGGGTATTGTATTAGAGTAGATTCATATTATCTTGCACATAAAGTTGAGACAACTTGGATTAATAGTGGATGTGTGACCCTCATGCAGATAAAGAAGAAGTGAAACGTGAATATGGTGTAGATTTATTACCCGAAATTAATTGTTTAGGAAATGGGCAATTACATGATGCCGTTATTTTAGCTCTATGGCGTACAGAATTTATAAGCATTGATATTAAAGCAATCAAAAAAGAAAATGCTGTGGTGTTTGATACAAAGGCTGTTTTAGCCAGGCCATTGGTTGATGCGAGATTGTAATCTAGTTCTTTAGATTAACTGAATAGAAGCAGAATAAACTTTTTAACCAATATCTAAAAATTCAAATATGGTAAGGGCAATTATTCAAGCAAGAATGGGTAGTTCAAGATTAAGAGGTAAGTCATTACTGCCCATATTGGGGGTTCCCCTTTTAACAAGAGTAATTAATACAGTTAAGGGCTTAAAAGGCATTGATGAAATTTATGTTGCCACAACAGGTTTATCAGAAGATGATGTTATTGTACAATTAGCCCAAACACAGGAAGTAAAAGTTTTCAGGGGCTCAGCATTGGATCTACTAGAAAGATTTTATTTTGCATGCGCTGACCTGAAAGAAAGCGACACTATGAGCTTTAAGAGACGTATATAATTACGGACGTTTGGAACCGTTCGACAGAGAGCATGTTACTCCATATTTTCGTAAGCATAAAGATCAGTTTAAAATAAAAACCTTTCCCGTAAATTATGCAGGCCTACGGCATGACCTGGATAAGTTTTTGACTATTGACAGCACGGAAGACCTGGAAAGATTTGAACACATGATAAGTGTATTAAATCTTGGAAACAAAAATCCGGAAGATTTGCAGGCTGTATTCTCTTTTCTCGATAAGTATTATCTGAATGTAAAAAAGCCTCTTCTTAGTGAAGATTTTTTTATAAATCTTAATGGGACGACTGTTGGAAATGGCTATCCAACTTATATCATAGCAGAAATAGGACAAAACCATAATGGAGATGTCAAAATTGCAAAGCGATTGATTGATATGGCCGTCAGATGCGGTGCAAACGCAGTAAAATTTCAAAAGAGAGATATTGCAAGCGAACTTACCAAAGAAGCGTTTAATAAACCTTACGATAATCCAAACTCTTTTGGAAAAACTTATGGTGAACACAGAATGTTTTTGGAGCTTTCAGAAAAGCAACACCTCGAACTTAAAGAATATGCCATTGCAGTTGGCATCACGTATTTCTGTACGCCCTGCGATGTGCCTTCAGTAGAATTACTCGAAAGAATTGGTTGCCCTTTTTATAAAGTTGCTTCACGCGATTAAACCAATATTCCTTTTCTGAAAAAATTAGGAGAAATTAATAAACCGGTTATCTTATCCACTGGTATGGCTGATATTGATGATATTAACGATGCATTAAAGGCTTTAAATAAAGACCGGAAATCTGTAGTGATAATGCAATGCACTTCTGAATATCCCTGTAAAATTGAAAATGTGAATCTCAACGCCATTGAAACGTTAAGGAATACTTTTAAATGCATGATAGGATTATCAGATCATACTTCAGGTGTAATTGTTTCTGCAGCGGCATCAGTGTTGGGAGCAAAATTGATCGAGAAACATATTACACTTGACAGAACAATGAAAGGAACAGACCAGCCAGGCTCACTTGAAGAAGCCGGGTTGAAAAAATTGGTTGAGTATATACGTGGCCTGGAACTTGCAATGGGTGACGGTGTAAAAGTTGCCAACCCTGCAACCAAATCGGCAAAAGAAAAACTTTCAAGAAGTATAACAAGTAAACATCCTATACCTGCCGGCACTATTGTTACAGAGGAGATGTTATGTTTAAAGAGTCCCGGTATCGGGTTAAAATGGAAGCAAAAGGATATTCTTGTTGGAAAAAAAGCTATGCATGATATTGAAGCAGATGTAACCTTATTTCTTGATGATTTTGCATGAAGAATATAAAATTATTTATAACTGATGTAGACGGTGTTTTAACAGATGGCGGAATGTTTTATGATGAGCAGGAAAATGAATGGAAAAAATTTAATACTTCTGACAGTGCGGGAGTTCTTTTCTTACACCTGTTAAAAATCCCTGTAGCCGTTATAACCGGCGAAACGACCAATATTGTTAAGAGACGGACAGAAAAATTGAAAATTGACTATCTCTTCATGGGAGTTACCAACAAGCTGCAAATAGCTGAAGACCTGTGTTTAAAGCTGAATATTACATTGGATGAAATTGCTTATATGGGAGACGATATTAATGATCTTATCTTATTACAAAAAGTGGGTTTGAGTGCAGCACCTTTAAATGCTCCTCAATACGTTCAAAAGATAGTTAACTGGATAATTCCTTTAAAAGGCGGTGACGGAGCATTTAGGGCATTTGTCGAAAAATATTTAGAGGAAAATCAGTTGATGGATAAAGTAATTCAGATGTATCTCGAAGAAAAAAAATTATTGGATCAATAACAAGATTTATCATTTAAAAATTAGTCAGTGAATTGCGGGGCATAAAAATATATTTTGTTTGCGCCGCAGCTATGGTAAAACATTTGATGAAGAATTGCAAATACAATCTGTTTTGTTAGTAGAAGATTTGAATGATGTTAAAATAGATGCTGTATTTATATGCACACCAACTGTCTTTGCATGTAAAAGGCATTGGAAATAGCTAAGGAAAAAGAAGCGGCCATTTTTGGAAAAGACTTTAATTCATAACGCACAAGATTTGGAAAGGGCAGAACTTCTTCTTCAGAATTATCATAGATCTTTTTTTATTGGCTTTATGCCGAGGTATCATCGGCTTGTAAAAAAAACAAACCTTTTAGGCAAAGCATACAGCGCAAGATTTGAATTTGGAAGCTATCTTCCTTTTTGGCACCCCTGGGAAGATTATAGGGTAAGTTATGCTTCTAAAGCAGAACTTGGCGGCGGAGTGATCAATACAATTTCGCATGAACTTGATCTTGTTCAATGAAAATAAAGTGATATTGAAAAACTATAAGGAACAAGCTGTTGAACTTTCATTGCCAGAAAAATTTGAGGTGAATCAATTGTATAAAGATGAATTGAATGATTTTATAAACATTCTTCATAACAATCAACAACAGCATTCCCTGAATTTTCAGCATGCTGTTTTTAATACAGAACTAATGCTGCTGATGCATCAATCCATATTAGAAGGAGCCAAACTTAATTTTCAATAATTATGAATTTAGTTTATCAGTTATTTGATCTTAGCAATAAGTTGATGTTGAAATGGCACAAAATAAAATTTCAAATATTGAAGAAACAAGTATTAAAGAAAAATTACACCCGTTAAAACTTGATGTAAGTGATGCAAATCAAATTGCACCATTTTACAAAGAAGTGAGAAAAAGATATGGTAAAATATATGGACTTGTAAATTGTTTTCATTTTAAAGGAAACTCAAGAAAGCTCGATACAAGCTCAAATTTTTTTGCAGCATTTGAAGATTATCCTCTTGAGGCATGGGACAAAGTGCATGATGTAAATTTAAAAGGCACCTTTCTTATGTCGCAACAGGCTATTCCATACTTCAGGGAAAACGGGCAGGGTGTGATCGTAAATTTTTCTTCCACTTATGGCAATGTTAGCCCAAATAAATTCATTTATGGAAAATCCGGAATCAACTCACCAGTGGCTTATGCCACTTCCAAAGCTGCTATTATAAATTTAACCCGTTATATCGCTACGCATCTTGCCGAGGAAAATATAAGGGCAAATGTGTTAAGTCCGGGTGGTGTATTTAATAATCAGTCAGAAGAATTCATTGCAAATTATACAAGCCTTACCCCTTTAAAGCGAATGGCGAATGCAGAAGATTACCAGGGCGCTGTTTTGTATCTTATGTCTGATGCGTCAAAGTATATGACAGGTGCTAATCTTATAGTAGATGGCGGCTGGACAGCATGGTAATTTTATAAAGGCAAAAGGAAAAATTTTTTCTTTAATCAGCAAATGCATTGTAGTATTGAAATTTTTTGAGCAACCATCACAATGTATCTTTACTTAACGATTGCTTTAAGCACCATGAAAGTTTTTGGAGAAAAAAATTAATTGATTGAGTTAATGCGAATGAAATAAAATTTTTTATATGAGTTTACCAACTATTAAAACTATTGCATCTTCTAAAGAGATTGATAACAGAAAGAATTTTTTTGATCTGTACAATGCTAATCCAATTCCTCAAAATGAGGTATTAGCCAATATGGCATTATTTATTAACAGGCAGGAGTTAACAAAGATTCTTTATTTAAATGAACTATATAAAAAAATAACGGAGGTGCATGGTATTGTTATTGAATTTGGAGTAAGATGGGGACGACACATGACAACATTATTAAACCTCAGAGGTATTTATGAGCCTTACAATTATAGCAGGAAAATAATAGGATTCGATACCTTTTCGGGATTTGACAGTATATCTCAAAAAGATGGCAACCATGAAATTATTAAGAAGGGAAGTTTTTCTGTTGCTGACAGCTATGAAGAATATTTAAAGTCAATTCTATCGTATCATGAAACTGAATCACCGCTTAATCATATAAAAAAGTTTGATTTAATTAAAGGAAATGCTGTTGTTGAAATTGGAAAGTATTTAACTAATCATCCTGAAACATTGATTGCATTTGCTTATTTCGATTTCGATATTTATGAGCCCACTGTAAAATGTCTCGAAGCAATTATTCCTTACATGACAAAAGGAGGCATCATTGCCTTTGATGAGTTGGTTGATCCTCATTTTCCAGGGGAAACCATTGCTTATAGAGAAATGCTTGAGAATAAATTTAAATTAAAGAGGTTACCTTTTTGTGGTATACAATCATACCTTGTTTATGAATAAGGCAAATAAAAAGCTTTTAGGTTAAGCTAGATTTTAAAACGATGTTTTAATCAAATATCGAAAAGAAAGGAAGAGCTTTTTTAAAACGTTTACTTACAATTATTACTGAAAGAAATGAAGTATGGAAAAAAATACTACCGCTAAATTTTTATTTATTGGCGGCGCCCCAAGGTCTGGCACAACATTGTTGATGAATTTGCTCGACAGTCACCCCGAATTATTGATCTTTCCATTTGAACACTCTACTATTGAAAGATATTTCTGGAATAAAGATAATATTCAGCATTATGCACTTAATGAGTTTATTTCTAAACGGCAGGAAGGTCAGCAAGCCATTTTAGCAAACAAGGATTTTTTAAATCAATATTACCAGAAAATTAAAAAAGAGTACAATAAAGATTATTCTTTAGATATTGACTCTGAAGCCTTCCTTAAAACATATGTAGATTTTTTAAAGAATACAAAGGTAGAATTAAAGGATATCTTGTCAGCATTGATGTACGCTTTAGCGAGGTCAAATACCTTTGCAGCTTCTAAATACCCACACGCAAAATATTTTGTTTTTAAAAGACCATATTATACAAATCTGTTTGCATTGGAAGTAAGTCAGTTAATTCCGGACGCAAAATTCATTTATATTTCGAGGGATCCTTTTGCCAGGTATACTTCTGCAAAAATGAGAAGAGTTAAAGCCAACAATCTTGACAAAAAGACGCTCATTCATGTAAACAAAATTAATTTTGTTGAAGCCCATTCTGAAGTAGATATTTCATCCGATTCAATAGCGAAAAAAAATCAGCAGAATTTAGATGCAAGTGTTTATAAAGTAATTCAATTCGAGAATATGTTGAAAAATCTTTCTGAAGTTTTTCATGGTCTTTTTTTATGGCTCTCTGTTTCCGAATCTGATTGCTATTTAAAGCCTACTACTTTGGGGAAACCAGCAATTGCAGGTTCTACATTTGTAAAAAAAGAAGGAGTTGATGGAAAGGCTTCAGACAGAAGATCGGAATATTTTCAATTAACTTATTGGAATGAAAGACTTCTCCATAAGTACTACCTAATAAAAGGCGGATTATTGCATGAAAAAAAGCCCAATTTATTGATCTTAATGATCGCTTATCTTTTACCATTTAAACATGAACCGTTATCACATTACTTATTTAAGCTTACACAAATTGTTCGATTGATACATACAAATACAAATTTAAAAACACGATTGCCAGAAGGTGTTAAAAAGAAAAAATATTTCATGAGCGGAACAGTTTAACATAATATCTGTTCCTTAAAAAGCAGCTAGATATTTTTAAAATGAAAATTTCAAAAATTCCATTTATCACTTATCTGCTAAGATTTATAGATGATGCAAGAGTGTTCGCTGCCAGAGCTTTTTTTTCAGGTGATAATGGAAAAATGATTGTAATCACAGGAGCACCCAGGTCTGGTACTACCTGGTTTGGAGAAATGTTGAATTCTAACAGGGTGCGTGTTTATCATGAACCATTTATACGAAGCACTTTACTATGGAACTGGAATTTAAAAATTCATGATGATGCACCAGCAGATCTAAACACCTTCCAACATCTTTTAAGTCGAATTATTTCTGGCAAAGAATGGAAAACCTTCGTGAAATTTAAATCAGAAGGGTACTTTAGGAACCCCATAAAATTTTCATTATTTAATTTATTTGGAGTAAAAAGTGGCAGGGCAATTGTTAAAGATCCGGGGTTGTGTTATCTGATGGATATCTTTGAAAGCCTGGTTGATTGTGAAGTAATATTAATCTTTCGGAATCCTTTAAGCATTGTTTCGAGTTTGAAGCGGTTGAATTGGCTACCGAATGAAAGAATAAAGATTATATATAACCATCCTTACTTTGCAAAATATAACCTGAGGCAAAAATTTGATTATCTTTTTGAGAATATGGAAAATTATTCATTGATAGAAAAGCTGGCATTACAAACAGGTATTCTGCATTATATAATGATGGATTATAGTAAAAGATCAAGGCTAGCCAAAGTGTATTTTTATGAAGAGCTGGCTGAAAATCCATTAAATAGTTTTAAAAAAATATTTGAAGAATTAAATTTGAGGTATGATAAAATTAATAGTCATAATCATGCATCATTGAGTATGAATTCGAATACAAAACATTTTAAGAATGCTCATGTTGTTAAAAGAAGCTCATTAGAATTTAAAGATGTGTGGACAAAGCGACTAACTGTAGATGAGGTTCAACGGATAATGACCATATATAATTCTTTTGACCTGGGGATTTATAAAAATTTTTAAACTTCGCATGAAGTAAATTATCAAAGAAGAACAATATCAGGAAATGAATCAGATCTTATCTAAAATTTTTAATAAAGCAAGCAGAACACTTTTTTTTCAAAAAAGATATTTACGTGATTTTTACAATGATATTAATTACCCCTTACCAAATAAAGAGAGAGTACTTATTTATGCAGGGATAGGCCATATGTATTTAACACCATTAGAGATTCTGATGTATCATCTTCTGAAAAAAGAGGGTTATGAAGTTGATTATTATATTTACGACCAAAGTATACCCATCAATGAAATAATAACAGAGGATGTCATAAAAATAACCGATAAGGACAATTTCTGGAAAAAGTCAGTACATAATGCTGAAAGTTTGCTGAAAGCAGCTAATGTAAAATATGATTTTATTTCTTTACCCCCTGAAATCAATAATTTGATAGCACCTGTTAAAGATGATCTCGAGAGAATTTTCACATTTGAATATGATGGTATTGATTTCGGAGAAACTGTTAAAGCTGTAATGTACCGTTTTTATAAATCTATTAGTTTTGGTGAAAATGCAATGCTTCGTGCCAATGAATTTTTGCAAACCTCATTGACTAATTATTTTCAAATTAAAAAACTTTTTTCCAGGAATAGATATAAATATGTTTTCTTTTCGCATGGCATTTATTGTACGTGGCAACCTGTTTTGGAATATTGCAAAAGAAATCGAATTTCTTTTGTTAGTTACGACAGGGGAAAACGCAGCGGTACAGCCAATTTCAACATCAACCAGCCTTCTCCCGACTGGAGTTTTAATGATGCATGGATAAGATACAGCAACAGAGAGTTAACACCTGAGGAAGAAAAAAAAGTAGATGAGTACCTCAGTGAAAGAGAACTTCAAAAAACTGATGTATATACTTTTAATTCTGCTAAAAGATCTGAAAATATTGATGGTGTAAAAAAATTATTAAATATTGATCCCCACGCCAAAGTAATTACCATATTTACTAATTTAATTTGGGATGCCGCGAATGTGGCCCGGGATATTGCCTTTCCTTCCGCTTTAGACTGCATTGAACAAACGATAAAATATTTTGCCGGTAATAAAAATGTACACATCCTTATTCGTTCTCATCCTGCAGAAAAAGTAATCGGCACACGTGAACGGTATGACAGTTTGATTAAGGAAAGGTTCAATGATCACCTACCAGCTAATGTTACTATAATTGAACCAGAATTAGAAATTAATTCATTTACCGTAATTGATATATCGGATATTGGCGTGGTAAACACTTCTACTGTTGGTCTGGAATTTGCAATGTTGGGCAAACCGGTCATTCTTATTTCAGAAACTCATTATCGTAATAAAGGTTTTACTTATGATGGCACTTCCGCAGAAGATTATTTTAATAAAATTGATTTTTTATTAACGCATCTCGCACCTATGCCTGAGCAGGTAAAGCTTGCGAGAAAGTATTTTTATATGATGATGTTTCTTTATCAAAAGCCTATTCCCATAAAATTTTGTGAGAATTATTTTGAGGAATATACTGTTAAAAACTTAAATGAACTTTCATATGAAGAGCCTTTGTATCAAGTAATAAGATTTTTAGAGAAAGATAATGTGAAGGATTTTATTTTTTGGGAATAGAATTAAAGTGCTCATAGCTGAAATATTTTTATAAAAAAACATTGCTATAAACCGATGCATTTCAAAAAAGTTTTTACTCTTTACTGGTTTAAAATTATTTTTTCGGCTTTTATTTTTATATCCGTTTCTTTTTTGATCAATTACTTCTTTCTTTCAAATCAATCATTAGTTGAAGTCATCGTAATTAAATTAGTGATTGGAATATTACTGGCTATTTTGATATTATTCTTCCGGCACAGTTCTTATACGAGCGAATGACAAATTTGCTGAAATCATTTTTATCAAAATATACTGCACGCACATCTTGAAATATTTTCAGCTTTTATAGATAGTAGCGACAAAGTTTAATAATATTGCTAAATAAGTCTCAAAACTATGAGAAGAATTGGATAGTATCTGCCATGAAAAAAATTAAAATTATTGTTTCAGCCTTTTATGATTATATTTTTCGCGAATGGATAATGTATATTCCTTCTCATTCCATTAGATTGTTGTTCATAAGAAGTGCATTAGGCAATGTTGGGAAGAATTCAAATTTTTTGATGGGTGTGGAAATGAGAAACAGAAAAAATATTTTCATTGGTGAGAATACTATAGTAAATAAAAAAGTTTTACTTGATGGAAGAGGGGGAAAATTAATTATTGGAGATAATGTTGATATAGCGCAGGAAACCAATATCTGGACTTTGGAACATAATGTACATGATGATTATCATAAAGACATTGGCGGGGATGTTATAATTGAAGATTATGTTTGGATCGCATCCAGGGTAACCATTTTGCCAGGCGTAACTATTGGGCGAGGGGCGGCAGTAGCGGCAAATGCTGTTGTGACTAAAGATGTTGCTCCTATGTCCATAGTTGGAGGTATTCCGGCAAAAGTGATTGGATATAGAAAAAGTCAATTGAAGTATACACTAAACTATAAACCATTTTTTAAATAATTTGGAAAAAAAAATTATTATTTCCTGTCTTCCTGTTGCTGGCATAGAAAATCCCTATCAATACCTGATGATGAAAGGTTTACAGGCTGATAGTCGTTTAAAAGTACGAAATGGCATTCATGATCGTTTTTGGGGAATACTGAGAACGGCCGCAATTCAGCGTCCGGATTATATTCACTTTGATTGGGAAACTTCTTACTATTACAGAAGGCAGTTATGGATGACTATTATAAATATTCCCTTTTTCATGTTACAGGTCTATCTAGCCCGCTATATTTTTGGTTGTAAACTGGTTTGGACACCACATAATATCATTCCACATGATTCAAAATACTGGAAGATTCACAGGTTTTGCAGAAGATTTTTTGCAAGGCAAATGAAATGGATCAGGCTGTTTTCAGAAATAAGTATTCCCAATGCCGTACAAGAGTTTCAATGCAGTTCTGATAAGTTTAAAATTATACCTGAAGGATCTTATATAGGATATTATCCAAATAGTATATTGCCGAAAGAAGCAAGAAGTTTATTGAATATTTCTGAAAACAAGAAAGTTATTTTGCATCTGGGTCTTATAAAACCATATAAGGGTATTGCAACTTTAATAGAAAGTTTTTTAAGATCGCTTGAGGATAATTTGGTCCTGATAATAGCTGGCAGGGTGATGGATGTTAGTTATCTTGAATCAATAAAAAAATTTATCAATGAAAATATAATTCTTAAAGACCATTTCATTAAAGAAGAAGAATTACAGGTTTATTTCAATGCAGCAGACGTGGTAGTCTTACCTTTTGAGAAAATTGAAAATTCGGGCACTGTAATTCTTGCTATGGGATTTAAAAAACCTGTAATAGCTCCGAAAATGGGCCTATTAATGGAAAGATTAAAAAACCAAACAGAATTATTGTATGAAAAATCATTGGAACAATCATTTGAAGTTTTAAAACAATTAAGTAAAGAAAAATTAGAGCAGATAGGTGAAAATAATTTTCAGTCCTTATCGAATTATAAATGGTCTGACTTTGCTAAAGCTTTTTAGAATGATAAAAATACTTTCAATTTTTGGAACCCGCCCTGAAGCCATTAAAATGGCAATGTTAGTAAAGAAATTGAATCAAAACCCCGGTATTAAACATTATTTGTGCGTTACCGGGCAGCATCGCGAAATGCTTGACCAGGTACTTTCTTTTTTTGAAATTGTGCCAGACTATGATTTAAATATCATGAAACAAGGTCAGGATCTGACTGATATTACCTGTGCTGTATTGAAGGGGATACGAGACTTATTTAAGAAAGATCATCCTGATATTATCCTTGTACAGGGCGATACCACTACAAGTATGGCTGCTTCATTAGCTGCTTTTTATGCAGGAATTAAAATTGGCCATATAGAAGCAGGTTTGAGAACCGGAAATTTGCAGGCTCCCTTTCCCGAAGAGGCCAATCGTTTATTAGTAAGCAGGCTCTCTGATTTTCATTTTGCACCAACTATCAGAAATAAACAAAATTTAGAAGCAGAGGGCATACCTTCTGATAGAATTATTGTAACCGGAAATACTGTGATTGATGCTTTGCTGTATGCGAAAGATAAGGTTAATTCCTTCACCGATGATGTAAATGATTCATGCGTCAAGCAGTTATTTAAAGAGAGACAAAAGATAATATTAGTTACCGGTCATCGGCGTGAAAATTTTGGCAAAGGCTTCATCAATATCTGTAAAGCGTTAAAACATGTAGCTGTTAAGTATCCTGCAATTAATATTGTTTATCCTGTGCATTTGAATCCCAATGTTCAAACTCCTGTAATGGAAATATTAGATGGAATTAAAAATATTCACTTGATAAAACCTCTGTTGTACCCCGACTTTGTTTACGCTATGAAGCAATCATACTTTATTGTAACTGATTCAGGGGGAGTGCAGGAAGAAGCCCCGAGTTTAGGAAAACCTGTTTTGGTAATGAGAGAAACAACAGAGAGGCCAGAGGCTCTTGACGCCGGAACAGTGAAGTTAGTGGGAGCTAACCAGGATAAGATCATTGAAGGGATTGAAAATTTATTAATAAATGAAGATATCTATCTTAGCATGTCAAAATCATGAATTTTTTGAATGAAATTTTTTGAATGAAAAAAGTTACTATAATGGTTCCAGTCTTTGATGAAAGCGAATCTATTGAATTCTTTATGATGAAGTGAGTCAAGTTTTTTTAAAATGATGAAAGCTTTGATGATACCGCTGATTAACAAACTAATTTTTGAAAAATAAAATTCGCTCTTTTTGATTTTAATATTTTATTTATTGATGATGGGAGTAAAGATGGTACTATGGACATTATATTAAATCGATTGTTAATGACAATAATAGATGTTAAGTATATATTCTTTTCAAATAATTTTTGACATCAAAATTAAATAAAGCGGGTTTTGCTATGCAACTAGTGAAGTTGCAATATCAATGGATGCAGATTTATAAACACCGGAAATATTAATTGAAGTGATGGCAAATGCGATCAAGATTATGACATTATATACAAAAAGAAAAAATAAAACGGCATACATTATATTTTAAAAGAAACCAATTTTTAATATGGATAAAGAACTTTTTTATGAGTCAATTGCAAAGGATTTTGATTCAATAATGAATAATTATGACATTAAAAGAAGAATTGAAGTGGTTTTTTCAGAATTTTTAGGTTTAGAAAATCTTCAAGGCAAAAAGCTGCTTGATGCAGGATGTGGTACTGGTTGGTTTTCAAAAAAAGCTACAGAATTAGGAGCACATGTAACTGCAATGGATCTTTCTCCAACTTTGGTTCAAATAACAAAAGATAAAGTGCCCTCAGTTAATGCTATCGTTGGCTCAGTGCTTGAAATTTCTTTTCCTGATAATTATTTTGATTATGTAATATCTAGCGAGGTTATTGAACACACGCCAAATCCGAAACTTGCTGTAAAAGAAATGTTACGTGTATTGAGACCCGGTGGAAAAATTTGTCTAACCACACCTAACAAAACCACTTGGTATTTCTCTTTAATTATTGCAGAAAAATTTAAAATCCGAAAATATCAGGGGTTAGAAAATTGGAGTTATTTTTATGATTTTAAAAAATTTCTCATCTCTAATGATTTACAAATTATCTCTTATAAAGGGATTCATTTATTTCCTTTTATTTTTCCTTTTTTAAATCCTTTGCTTAGATTTTGTGATAGAATCTTTGCCAATAAATTTGGTTTTGCTTGTGTTAACCTTGCAGCATATTGTGTAAAATTAAAAAATGAAAAAGTTTAATAAAACAATGCATATTCTTCCTTTAATAGCTGGGATTATAATTTTTTTATTCTTTCACTGCATTTTAGTTTTTGCAGGAAAATTTTAGAAGTCTATATTTATTTTTGATAACTTGGGTTCAAGAAATAGAAACATTCCTGATACTTAAAAACCGGAAATAGTAATTGTTAAGCAGAACATTAGAATCGTTATAATTTTGTAATCAACAGTTTAATTTTGACAATTTTGAATAAGAAACAATCATATATCAGTATAGTGATTCCCCTTTTGAACGAAGACGGAAATATCTCCGTTTTGTATGATGCATTATTACCAGTGGTTGAAAGAATCTCGCCGGATTACGAAATTATTTTTGTTGATGATGGCAGCAGGGACGCATCATTTGAAAGGATTGAAGAAATAAGTA
>WNGE01008550.1_pt1 | contig 13977 bp, 11 predicted proteins | sample 5400651 | NCBI WGS metagenome assembly WNGE01 (sample SAMN13153370, study PRJNA577476) | soil metagenome | isolation source: 60 cm soil or saprolite under grassland replicate 2 | place: USA:California | collected 2016-06-15 | reverse complement strand
AGCTATTGCTGATGCTTGCTCGATACAACCAATCTTACGTATCTCTCATGACAAACTCCTACTAAACGAGGAGGATACAGCATACCAGAACTCCAGGAGCAGTACAGGTTCGATCCTCGGGGTGCCACAACCATCACTGAAAATACCTGCGCGTTCTCCTGTCTCACAACCACTTCCTAAAATATCGGGTCCACTCAGAGGTAACTCTGGCAAACAGCCAGCTATCAGGACCAACCCACTGACTCCGGTGTCGCATCCGCGCATCGCGGTACCTGCACCTTCAGGCAAAATTCCTGTTACACCCGATGTGAACCAGGCAGCCGAGCCCACCCCTGCCTCTACGCAGACGAACAAGTTACCGCTGTCTACACCATCGGCAAAAATTCCGTCGCCAGTGCCACAGATAACACAACAATTTCCATCTCCTGTAAGCTCTGGACAGCCACCATTTCCAAAGTTGGAGACCAAAGGGCGTATACGTCTCACCGATACTCCAGTCTACATCGCGTTCGCGGCGCTGGCCCTCTTACTGATTGTGATCGGTAGTGCAATAGGCGCAAATATCTTGCTCAAAAACAGTCAGCAACAACTGGCTGCGTCTACAAAGGCCATGACAGGCCACGTCTTTTTCCAGGATGATACGTTTGGACATAATGACCAGGTACATATCCAGTTGCAGAATATGCCAGCGCCAGCAACGGGGAAAAGCTATTTTGCCTGGTTGCAGCGCAACGATAATCGCGTACTGGCTCTGGGACAGCTCCCCTGGCAAAATGGTAATGTTTCCTACACGTATTCAGGTGATAATAAACATAGTAATCTTCTGGCTATCGCGCAGAGCTTTAGTATCACGCAGGAAGACAGCAATAGCAATCCACAGGCGCAGGTAGGGAAGGAAATCTATCGGGCGACCTTCAATAGTGTCGTGCTGCCACACATCAAAAATATTCTTTTTACGACGCCTGGTTTACCCGGTAATCAGAGCGTAGTTGTTGGCCTATTGGGAACTATCCAATCCATGAACGATAAAGCGGGTAGTATCTATGATAGTCTGGGTGCCCGGCCCGATGTTGGACTTGTACGGCGTCAGGCTATCCGTATTATCGAGATGATTGATGGCACACGATACGCAATGAGTAACGCTGATCTTCCCACCATGTATCGGCCTTTAGTGAACGTAAAGGTTGGCTTGCTCTCTTCACCTGCACAACGGGGCTATCTTGATACGCTTGCAACACAACTGGACAAGATCAGGCAGGTTGCAAATGGTGACACAGCGCTTTTGCAGCACGTTCAGAATATCCAGAATGCGCTTACTGATCTGCAAGACTGGGTGCAAAAAATGCGCACTTACGACGTTCAGATATTGAAGGCTGCTGACTTGACTGATCCAGCGATTATCGGTGTAGCTCTCCAACTCAAGAATACGGCAGCCGACTCTTATGTAGGTCATACGCTGCCGCCTAATCCGGCTCCTCTACCTGAATTGCGTTCTGCCGGAGCATCTCAGGCGTATACCGAAGCACAATATATGGCGACGCTTGATGTAAAGCCTGTTTAAGTAGGTCGGGTATGCGTCACCCCCCTACAATGGAGGTGACGCATATGGCTACGGCTCATTTTTATCTTTCAGATAAACACAGATATGCCCGCAATGGCAACGTTTTTAAAATTCCTATGACAAATCCTATTGGAAAAGTCTCGATTATATTTTATACTATTCTTAGTATTTTCACTTCCATTTATTACTTCACTTATAAGTAGCGTGTACCATAGTACGCGAAAAGATAAATATTGATAATACAATAGAGGAGATGCTATGACCACAAACCCACATCACCACGGGCAATATGAATTGCAGCAACGCTTTGAGGATGAAGCAGGGCACGAAACATGGAAAGCCTTTGCTACGCAGCAACGGCGTTATGTCACTATTAAGATTATTCACGCAAATGCGCAAAACGCTACTCCTGAGGTGGTACAGCGTTTCCAGCGCGAAGCACAGAAGTTGATGTCTTTACAGCATGCCAACATCGCGCAGATGGGTGATTTCCTGGTCGTGCAAACTCCCGATGCCGCTACTACCGATTTCTGGATTGTGACCGACTATGTTGAAGGTATCTCTCTGGCTGAGTATATTCATACGGTAACACAACAGGGCACTGTTCCTCCACCAGTCGAAGTAGTACGTTTCCTGGTCTCTGTCGGGTCGGCCATAGATTATGCTCATCAGCGTGGAGTTGTGCATGGCAATTTGAATCCCATGAACATTCTTCTTGATAAGTACGGCACAACCTCTAACCTGCTGGGCGAACCCAGACTCATAGGCTTTGGCACCTATGGGCTACAGCAACCGATTGAGCTACCTCCTTCAGAAGCAGCCTATATTTCGCCAGAAGTTGCACGCGCGCAAACGGCTGTACCCCAGAGCGATATTTACTCTCTTGGCGTTATCCTCTACCAGATATGCACTGGCTTCTTGCCGTTCCAGGGTGAGTCATCTAGCGATATTGTCCGGCAGCATATCCATGCTACACCAGCAGCTCCAGCAACACTCAACCAATATATTCCGGCGGCACTGACTGCAGTGATTATGCGCTCGCTCGCTAAAGACCCGGTAACGCGCTTTCCTACCGCAAAAGCTATGGTAACGGCGCTCGCGCAGGCACTCAATCTGGCGCTTCCAGAACGTATAAATCGATCTCATTCACAGCCAGGTCTCGCCGATAACCCGACGTTCCGTACCCCTTCAGCAATACCAGGAGCAACTCCGCTCCCACCAGTAATTACTCGCAATACTGGATCTACGCCACATGTAACTGCCACATCTTCGCCTGCACACACACCATTCAACGTACCATCTGAACCAGGAATACCAGCATCAAATACACCTTTTTCTCCGTATACTGCCTATCCCACACAATCTGCTGGAGTAACTCCTTCACCAGCTAATATTTCAGGCGTGTGGCCTGCAGGAGGAGTAAGCCATGCGCAACCTTTCCCGCCAACGCAGGCAGCGTCTCCAGTGTTTCCATCTGCTCCACCTGTTAGAAAGCAATCGAAAAGAAGGCTTTATATACTCATTGGTTCACTGGTAGCTCTTGTCATTGTGCTTGGCGGAATACTGGCGACATTCCTCTTGCTCAACCGACCATCAAAGACTATAGTGCAGCAAAATCCAAGTGTTGGGCATGCCTTCTTTGTGAGCAGCGGACAGATCAGCGTGTCTAGTAGTGTTGGCATCGCTGACCAGTTACAGATCTCTCTGCAAAACTTGCAGCCTCCTCCGGCTGGTAAAGAGTACCATGTGTGGTTATTGAGCGATAGCAAAACCCAGGCACTTCCAATTGCTCTGGGCCAACTCTCCGTTCGGAATGGGCAGGCTGTCATGACCTACCCTGGCGATAGCCATCATAGCAGTATCCTGGCCAGCTATAACCGTTTTCTTGTCACTGAAGAGGATGCAGGCACTACACCGCTCAATTATACGCTTGATAAAAATGCATGGATTTTTGGCTCTGTCATTTCAGAGACCCCCAATCCAGCGGATACGGCGAATCACTACAGTCTACTCGATCATACACGACACCTGTTGGCACAAGATCCCAAGCTCAAAGCTGCCGGGCTGGTTGGCGGACTGGATATCTGGCTCTTCAGGAATACGCAGAAGATCCTGGAATGGGCGGGGAGCGCCAGAGATGCGAGCGACCCTGCCTTTATGCAGCGGCAGATTATCCGCATCCTGGACTATCTTGATGGATCGCAGTTTGTGGGCACAGAAAAGCTCCCTGCTGGCTTAGCGCCGATAGAGGTTGATCCAACGATAGCTCGTGTCGCCCTGTTGGAGATTGATCCCACACAAAATCCTCCTGGCTACCTGACACATATCGGCAATCATCTGCGTGAGATTACACACGTACCTGGCGTTTCTCCTGAGCAGCAGGCGCTGGCTATTCGTATCACTGCTGCTATCAACAATGTCCAGGTATGGCTCCAGGCAGTACATACCGATGCAGAAAAACTCATCCAGATGCCGCTCAATCAATTATTACAACCCACAGCGTTGACTCTATTCAACGATATGTTTACCCAGGCAAACAATGCCTTCATTGGCCAGACTGATCCTAATACGCTGCAGATCAAAGAAGGTGTGGCAGAGATCCATTACAATATCCAGCGCCTCGCCACCTTTGATGTTACATCTTGTACGGCAAACAAGACGGCCTGCCCATAACGGCTGCGCTGATAGGGATGCAATGCAAAAAACGCAGCCTGTAACTATTAGTGAGTAGTGGGATGAGAAAAAGAAAAGAGGAAATTCAGCATGAGTACAACTCCGCAAAAGCTGGGTAAATACGAACTCCTGGAACGATTAGGACATGGTGGTGTGGCAGAGGTATGGAAGGCCCGGGATACCCAGCTGCAGCGCTATGTTGCAATCAAGATACTTCAGCCTGACTTGCGCGAAGATCCCAACTTTGTAAAGCGTTTTCAGCGCGAGGCACAGTTTATCGCGACGTTACATCATCCCAATATCGTACAGATTCACGATTTCCAGGTCTTTCAGCCGCCAGATGACGGCAAGGGCCAGCAATCCCCGCTTGCCTATATGGTGATGGATTATGTTGAGGGCGAGACGCTGGCCGATTATATTCGCAACACGTCTGGTCGTGGGCAAACACCCTCCCCGACAGAAATTGTCAACCTCTTTACCTCTATCAGCCTTGCTATTGATTATGCTCATCAACAAGGAATGATCCATCGCGACATCAAACCAGCTAACATTCTGCTCGACAAACGCAACACGACACACAGTCCCATAGGCGAACCTATTCTGACCGATTTCGGCGTGGCAAAACTCTTAAGTGTCCCTTCGACCAGTCTGGGTGGCGAGCAGCTAGGAACTCCACTCTACATCTCGCCAGAACAGGCCAGAGGCTACCCCGGCAACGAACGCAGCGATCTCTACTCGCTGGGCGTCATCCTCTACGAAATCGTGACAGGCGTAACGCCTTTCCGCGGTAATACGCCTCTTGATGTCATCACGCAGCACGTCAATGCCACTCCTACAGCTCCGGCACTTATCAATCCAAGGATTCCGCCTACCCTTGCTCTGGTAATTATGCGTAGCCTGGCAAAAGATCCAGCCATGCGCTTCTCTACTGCCTCGTCCATGACCGCTGCTATAGCAGAGGCGCTCAATGTGCCGATTCCAGAAGTACTGGGCCAACCCGCGTTTCCTCCTGATCCTCTGAGCATGCCAACAGTGCTCGCTCCCTGGTCACGACTAGCGGCGAATCCGAATAGCACACCAGTTCTGGCGACACCTACATCGAACCAGGCAACAGACAATCCATCTACGCCCAACGCCAATCTTACGCCTGTAATGGTCTACTCAACTCCAGCGCCACCAGCAGGCCCCCCTGCAGCGTCCCCTCCACCTGCAACTCCGACACCTCCACCTGCACGAGGAAGAGGCAGAAACAGATTGTACGCTATCCTGATTCCAGTTCTGATCATCGTACTTCTTACCGCTGCATTGGGAGCATATTTTCTCCTGAACAACCATACTCCACCAACAGCGGCAAGTAATAACGTCGGTCGTGCATTTTACACAAGCAGTGGACAATACAAGAACGGCACAGCCCAGGGTATCGCCGATCGCATGCAGATCGATCTGCAAAATATCCCTGCCCCCCAACCTGGCAAAAGCTATTACGCCTGGTTGCTGCCGGACAAACATCCAGATACAGTTAAGGACCAGACCGGGCCGCGACCAGTCAAGGCTCCACTCCTGATCAGTAACAACCTTCCGGTGCAAAACAAGGAGGTACATTTCACTTTTAACGGCGATGGACAGAACAACAATCTTCTATCAAACACCAGCCGTATCCTCATAACAGAGGAAAGTACGGGCGGAACGCACGCAACTCCTTCCAGCGACCGCTCGACATGGCGCTATTATGGGGAGGTCCCCCAGGCACAGATACCGGGTGATGGCCCAGGCTTCAGTGCCCTGACACATATTCGCCATTTGTTTTATAATGAGACAAACATCGATGTGCTGGGAATACCCGGCGGTATCGATAACTGGATGCTTAAGAATACGGAGAAAGTCTTTGAATGGGCTGTCAGTGCGCGCGACGACTGGAATGGTGCGAACACAAGCAACGTACAGATCGATCAGATGAGCCAGCAATTTATACGCATTCTAGAATACCTGGACGGCACTACCAATCTGCATGTTGATGCACCAACAGGGACACCGATACTTGTTGATCGGGTTATCGGCCAGGTCTCACTACTCACCGTTGACGCACAACATCAGGTACCAGCGAATTTTAATCGTGACCCACCTGGTTATGTTGATCACGTAGCACTACACGTTGGCCAGGCAGCTAAGGGTCCTGACGTTACACCCGAGATGCGTCAAACCACGGCACGTATTCTTGACGCAGTAGGAAATGCAAAAAATTGGTTATTGAAAGTACACGATGATGACGTGAAACTCTTTCAGGCCAGCAGCAACCCTGACCAGTTGAAGCAGCAAAGTACAGGAGAACTGCTGGATGACCTGGTGACACAGGCGACCTATGCCTATATCGGCCACCTGGATCCTACAACCAATGCAGTACAGCCAGCCGTAATCCAGGCTCATTACGGGATACAGCAACTGGCAGCGCTGAGGATCACAACCAATATTCCACAGAGCCTGTAAATACTAGAGGGAAGCGAGTAAGCATGAGCATAGGGCCTCAACAGCCGCGCCAATTGGGGAAATATGAGTTACAGACGCGCCTGGGTCATGGTGGCATGGCCGAGGTCTGGAAAGCCTTTGATCCTCATCTGCAACGCTATGTCGCAATCAAAATCATGCGCACAGAACTCAGCCACGACCCCGATTTTATCGAGCGCTTCGAGCGAGAGGCCCGGCTTATCGCTTCCCTGAATCACCCCAACATTATAAAAATCCACGACTTTCAGGTCTCTCAACCACCAGAATCGGAGATCCCAACCGCCTATATGGTGATGGATTATGTCAAAGGGCAAACGCTGGCCGACTATATCCGCAGCACGTCACGCCGGGGAAACATTCCACCCTGGGAGGATATTGTCTATCTCTTTGCATTAACCAGTCGTGGCCTCGATTATGCACATCAAAAAAGTATGATCCATCGCGATATCAAGCCAGCCAATATTTTGCTTGATCAGCGCCCCTTGACAGCAAAAGCGATGGGAGAACCTATCCTGACCGATTTTGGTGTCGCGCGCTTACAGAATGTACAGACAGGTACGGTTGTTGGCTCACTGGTTGGAACCCCCATCTACATTTCGCCCGAACAGGCATTGGGGCAACATAGCGACTGGCGTTGTGATCTTTACTCGCTAGGTATTATCCTGTACGAGATTACGACTGGAGTCACGCCATTTCGCGGTGATACCACCATAGCAATCATTATGCAACATGTGCACGAACTACCCACGCCGCCAACACTCATTAATCCACAAATCACCCAGAGCGTCTCCGAGGTCATCCTGAAAAGCATTGCCAAGCGTCCGGAAGATCGTTTTGATAGTGCAATGGCGATGACTACCGCACTGGCCCAGGCTCTCAATATAAGAGTCCCTGGTTTGCAGAGTACACCCAATACATCCGGCATTTCACTATCTGGACACACAATTCAACCTACCCCTCACTTATCCTCGACACCTCCAGGTCTTACTCCAGGCAAGTCATTGCCCAATACCCGATATCCCATCCCGGCATCTGAGGAGCCTGTTCGTCCCGAAACGCTCAGGCCCGCATTGCCTGGGAAAACAAATACACATATAATGCCGCTACAACTAACAAACACACCTGATGTTTCATTTCCTGCCAACACACTCGCCACGCCCAACCAGACATCTGTTCAGGTGGCGTCATCTCCAGCAGCAAAATCACCAGTCGCATCCTCTCCTCAACAAATACAGCACACTCAGCCCTGGTTCAAACATATCAGTAAGCGCAGTATCATCCTGGTAGCTATCCTGATTGTTGTGTTGATAGGTGCCAGTCTGGGTATTTACGCGCTTGTTCCCAGGACACCTGCTACACCGACAAGCCCAATCGTGGGACGCATCGTATTTACGCAAAGCGCAAATGCAGCAGGCAACTATGATCAAATACAGATAGATCTGCACAACGTCCCTGCACCACCGTCGGGCTATGTCTACTATGCCTGGCTCGTCGGCGTCACCCTGGAAAACAGCCCGGCGCACTGGAAATTACCTTATAATAACGGAAACCTGCATCTCGACCACCAATCCTATATTGGTCATGCAAACCTGCTTACTCCTGGCACAACCTTCCTTATCACAAAAGAGCAAGCAAATGGCTCACCCGTAGTTCCTTACACAGACCCGAGCGCACGCCTCTACTATGCACAGGTCACAGGCTCCTCTACCACTGGTTTCGACATCAAACCCTGCCCGACAGATACAACCTCAAAGGTCTGCCAGAGCTAGCATCTATCTTACCGTCTACGTTTCGCAATCTCCTCTTCGGTCGTTCCACTTGTAATCAGTTCATAGAGCACGGCCTGTCCCTCTTTGGGACGCAGAATACGACCCAGGCGCTGAATATACTCGCGCTTCGTGCTATTGCCACTGACGATGATCGCCACACGACAATCTGGCACATCGACGCCTTCATTGAGAACGCGACCTGTCACCAGTTTGGTATAGTGAGCGGCACGGAAGCGTTCTAAGATAGTGCGGCGCTCCTCAGTCGGCGTCTTGTAGGTGATACTTGGGATACAGAAGCGGCGACTAATCTCATCAACGACATAGTTGTACTCCGAAAAGAGAATCACCAGATCATCGGCGTGGAGACGAAGCAGTTGCTCGATCTCTTTATACTTGGCCGGAGCATTCATGGAGATATTGCGCGCTTCACGCCAGGCCAGCATCGCAGAGCGGGCCTCCGGATCGCGTGCGCTCATGTAGATGAGTTTCTGCTGGAAATCCTCGGGACTGCGTATAACAATGCGCCTTCGCTGCAAAAACGAGCGGTAGATGCGACGTTGCTCATTGTAACGCGCCTCATCCTCGCTTGCCAGCGCTACATCGATACGCTTCTCTTGATACTGCGCCAGGTAGCGTCCCTCAGTCAGTTCAGCAGGGGAGCGCCGGTAGACCTCTGGCCCGATCAGTTCATCAAGATCCGCATGAGCCATATCGCTGCGTTCGGGCGTAGCGCTCAAACCCAGGCGCAGCGGCGTAAAAGCGCTCTCCGCGATCAGACGATAGGTTGGCGCAGGCAGATGGTGACACTCATCGAAAATCAGCAGACCAAAGTGGCGGAGTTCACGAGGATAGAGCGCTGCCGAATCGTACGTAATAATCGTAATTGGCTTTAGATCCTTCTCACCGCCGCCAAAAACACCAATGTCGTCGATGCTTAAGGATAATGTAGAAGCGAGAGCTGCCCGCCATTGCTGCAACAGATCAATCGTCGGCACCACTGTCAGCGTCCACAGGCTCGTCTCATGAATAGCCATCGCAGCCACAAAAGTCTTGCCAGCCCCCGTAGGCAGCACAACAACGCCCTTACTTCCTTCAGCTAACCAGCCTGTAAGCGCCTCCTCCTGATATGGACGTGGCTCTATAGCCAGCTTTGTCGAATGTGGCAAAGCTGGTCGCTCCTCAAAGGCAACCGTAAAGGGCACCTGCTGCTGCCGTAAAGCCTGTTTCACCGCGCTCAAATGGATTGGCTGTGTACGCAGAAAATGATGCCGCTTATCCAGTACGATATTGGTACGAAGAGCAACAGGCAGGTAAGCTCCAAACAAAATTGTGAGCAGCTCGTACAATGACAGATGTAGCCATTGTTCTGCGGGAGTGATGATGAGATCCCGACCTCGTAATTCAATGGTTGTTATAGACATAAGCAATTAATCAGATTTCATAAGCAAAGAAAGTTGATCAGGAGGCGGAGACAAAACCTGTTGTTTCTCGCGTACTATATCGCTTTCCTGCAATAGAGGTGAAAGGACTGCAGCCAGATTATCAGTTGGCCATAATACAGGCTTTCCACCTTTTTCTAGTAGCAATTTGTTACCTGGAAGTGTTGCAGCAGAATCAGCCTGGCGTACATATAAACGGCGACCTTGCTTCAAGGCCCCATTAGCACCTTCCCATGTACCGCCTTTGCTATCCGACTCGGCAACAATGACCACCTGTGCCAGGCCCGTCACAACGTTATTCCGTTCCATAGCACGACTCACAACCCATGGAGCATCCGGATGAAACTGGCTTAATAACAAAACATTGCCAGCTTCAATTCTCGGCTGCAGACCGCGCATCTGTACTTTACTTAGCTTATGTATACCATGTGGCAGTACAACCGTCGTACAACAACCGTCCGTACTGGTTGCCCCTTCATAAGCAGTACGATCAACGCCTCGTGCATTGCCACTAATAACATTAGCACCACGCTCTGCAAAATACTGAGCGACCTCCCTTGTAAAAGCAAGACTTTTCTCGCTGGCATTACGAGAACCAATAATAGCAATTGTCTGGCGTTTCAATATCTCCACATCTCCCATAAAGAATAAGACAGGTGGAATATGATTGCGGTCAAGAGCAGATTTTAATAGTTGAGGATATGCAGAATCAAGTACAGTGACCATCCGAATTTGCTCATGTCGCAACTGTTCTACAAGAAAGGCCTGCGCGACAAGTTTTTCTTTTGCCCGTTCGAGCTTCTGGATAGCATCTGTTTTCAAAGAACAGGTAGCGCTCCACTCTTGCGCATCAGCAGCAAAGAAATCCTGCATTCAAAGAACAGGTAGCGCTCCACTCTTGCGCATCAGCAGCAAAGAAATCCTGCAATGTCCGCTTGAGTTGTTTACACCACACTACCAGAATATCATTGACAACCCGTAGACTCAGGCCGCTCTCAAATACTAACAGTAGCCAACATGCTTGCTCCTGCAAATTTTCAGTCATTAGATAAACTCCTCATGGGAGTCTTTGCTGTGCCACGCTTTTCAATGCGAGGTAGCCAGTCTTCTCCCAGGAAATGGGCTACTGCCTCCTGTATTCTTTGCGAGGGTGCTATAAGCGGAAAGTTTGTCGGATGAAACTCGCCGCTAATCTGGAAACGTTCAGCCAGTAACTTTTCTGGTGGATTATTCTGCCACGTAAACCCCATACCGTATATTCCTCCTATCGACCTCCATCTAACTAACATATGCATTGTAACCGACCTCAACACATTTTTCAAGTCAAAATACAGCTAAAATCATTTCAGTATCCAAAGATACATATTTATAAGTATACAACCTTCAAACCATAAAAATAGTCTTTATTCTCAATAAAATAAGTATGCATACCCATATATAACGATTTATTTTCTTTTTTCGCAATTAGTGTGTTCTTTTGGAGCTTTTTGTGCTATAGTAGCTGCATTGGACGTTTGAAATGATAGTAGGGCATGTAGAGGAGATTTTACATGACGGTAAAAGATTCTATTATTGATCCTGAAACTTGTAATATTGCCTTTATCGATGAAGGTGGTAGCGATGATAGCCATGATCTCATGATCCCGTACTGGGAGGCCGAGATCGCTGGTTTTCCACCAGCGCGACTACCTGAAAAATTGCAAGACACTTTCAAGACGATGGATGCATTGGTAAAAGAGATTGCATCACAAGCACAGGCAGCTATCTGCACTCATCGCCTGGGTACACTCGGAGGTAAGCCTCTTTATGGCGCAGAATTGGTAGCAGCTCTCTATGATCTAAAAATCCCGGCCTTGCTGGTTACACAATATTCAGATATCGATAAGCACACATCCATCAGAAAGTGGAAAGACAAAGTACCTGTTGTACTACATCCACGCGAATTTAGTTCCGAAGACGTACAACAATATCTCGAAGAGTGTGCGATGGAGATTCAAGGGCATCCACCAGAACACAGGGTACCTTACCGCGTCCTCCTGTATGTACATAATGTTGAGGGCACTGGAGAAGAAACAGTGGTAGATATGCAGGTAGGACGTTGGGATCACTATCAGCTCGTACGCTTACCGCTGTCTCTAATCCCCGAACGTTTTCATGCTGATACTAAACGTGGAACATGGTTTTTCGCACATGTGAACATCAAAGCAAAGTACCAGGAAGATCTGTACTTCCGCGAATTTGAATTGACTACTGAGCCAGAAGATGGCGGGGACGAAATTCTTGTCTATTGCGAAGAAGTCCACCCCCACCAGGAAGAGCTATCGACTAGCACCACGTCCTGATATTACGCAGCGCATCCTCTACCAGCGGCAAGAACTCGTCCGCCTGCGGAGATTTTTCGTTAACCATGAATAACTCTTCAGTACCCTCTTCTTGATTCCTCAGCACCTAGGGCGCTTCGCAAGCCGTTTGGTGTGTGGATGGCGAGCCGCCGCAGGCGGCGAGGAGTCCTGAGCAGTTACAAAAAATGATGGTTTTGTCAAGAGTGCATCTGTTTTTTCCGCTGGGGCAAGTATGGTATGATACAGCTTGTTGAGTTGAAGAACGAACTATTATAAATAGGAGATGGCGATGGCAACTATCACGAATAAGCAGGAGCTTATAGCCTATTTTACTGAGAAGCGGGATCGTAGTGCACAAGAAGGTGGTCTATATCACGAAACATTGGTAGCACTTCTGGATATTCTCAAGCAGTCAGATGATATTACAGCACTTAAATCGACGATACGTGGTCTTCACAGGACAAAGCTGGCAGAGATACAGCGCACTGCCGATGCCGAGACACGGGCCGAACAACGCAAACAACTGGGGGTCTATGATGATTGCCTTACCCAGATGCGCGGCATCTCTACCAGATAGAATTATAAAATCACTTCAAGCCTATGCGTGCCTGTATTTCGCCCGCCACGGTGTAAGGATCGCGTTCACGCCCGGTAACATCAGCGATCATGGCATCCCATTCCTCCTCACCGACTTCAACCTTGAGGGCGTTGGCTACGGCATGCATGATTAGTGCATGCAACTCGCTCCGCACCTGGCGCTTCGCTCGTTTTAATAGCATACCGCTCTCATGCAGGTATTGCTGATGTTGCCTTATAGACTCGGCCAGTTGCTCAATACCTTGCTCTTTGTATGAGGATGTTTTGATAATTGGAATGCGCCACGCGGCTTTACGACGATTGGAGTCGAGGCTGAGCAGCATCGCCAGTTCCGCTACGGTCTGATCCGCACCGGCTTTATCAGCTTTGCTGACCACAAAGATATCCGCGATCTCCATGATACCGGCCTTGATGGCTTGAATGTCATCACCCATACCGGGAGCGACAACGACAAGAACAGTCTGCGCAGTACGCATCACTTCGACTTCAGCCTGGCCTGTACCCACCGTTTCGATGATGATGGGATCGTAGCCAGCAGCGTTCATGGCACGCACAACATCGTGCGTTGAGGAGGAAAGTCCACCTAGATTGCCACGACTGGCCATACTGCGAATAAATACATTGGGATCTCCTGCCAGTTCCATCATGCGGATACGGTCACCAAGAATCGCACCACCAGAAAAAGGACTGGTCGGGTCAACTGCCACAACTCCAACTTTGGTATCGCGCTTGCGGTATTCACGCACGAGACGTGTGACGAGTGTACTTTTGCCAGCACCAGGGGAGCCAGTCACACCAATAATATGAGCATGACCTGCGTGTTTATGAAGCTCTGCCAGATAGCGACGCGCTGGCGGAGCTTCGCTCTCGATCAGGGTCACCATGCGAGCCAGGGCACGACGGTCTCCGCTCAGAAGACGTTCAACAATATCTTGCAACGTGCACCTACACCCCAACGGTCAGGCGATCAGCCTGCACATTATCACGCACGAATTTGATGATCTCCTCCAGTGGCGCACCGGGCCCAAAGCAGCCTTTAATGCCCATAACTTTAATGGCTGGAATATCCTCGTCGGGCAGAATGCCACCTGCAG
>WNGE01005735.1_pt1 | contig 13977 bp, 18 predicted proteins | sample 5400651 | NCBI WGS metagenome assembly WNGE01 (sample SAMN13153370, study PRJNA577476) | soil metagenome | isolation source: 60 cm soil or saprolite under grassland replicate 2 | place: USA:California | collected 2016-06-15 | reverse complement strand
GCCTTGCCCTTCGGCGCATCGGTTGCCACGACGTGGCTGAACTTGATCACGATCGGGCCTTGCGCGGCGGCCGGCTTGATTCCGGCCGCAGCAGCGACCGCCAGCGCGGTCGAGCCTTGCAAAATCTCGCGTCTATTCATTTTCCTCTCCTGGAACGTTCTTATGGTGAACTGGCAGCTGGCCCACCGCGGCGAAATTTGGCGCGGTTATAGCGGCGCCGACCCTCCGTGACCAGCGCGTGGCGGATGCCTGCAACGGGTCGCCCGCCGGCGGTCGGGCTCAACAGGGAATCGCCAATATGTGAATAGAAATCGCTTTCAAAACCAAGGGATCAACTTACGTGGCGCTCGTTCCGGCATCGCGGCTGTGTTCCGCTCCCTCGCCACGTTGCATGGGCACGACGTTTTCGCTGGACGGCGGCGCCGTGTTCTGGGTCGAACTTTTGTCGGCCTTGAAACCGCGAATGGCCCATCCGGCAGCCATGGCGCAAAGCAGCAGAGCGATCGGCGGCCCGAAGAACACCACCGGTATGGCAAGGAAATCCCCGACCGTCTTCAAGGCCTGGGCCATGGCGGAAAGAATGAAATAGATCGTCCAGCTCATGAGCCATGCGGCGGACACGAGCAGCCATAGGCGAAACAGCCCGCGACGCCAATTCAGCGGGGCAACATCCTCATTCGAGGCGAACGGCCCCCGGATGCGTCGGTAGAGTGCCATTGTCGAACCTCGCGAACTGCAATTCTGCATACCCTTGTTGCGCATTCTACTCCGCGGCCAGCCGGCGGCAAAGCGGGCGATGAAGGCGGGGGGTCCGGATGCCGGAGAATCCGGATGGAGCACATCCGGTGCGCAAAGCGGGCGGAGAGCCCATTTCGGCCGGAAGGCCTGCTGCAAACCTCGCCGACGATCCTGCCCACGCGGTGATCGAGCCGCGTGGGCAGGACGTTGCGCGCGAGGAGATCTCAATATCGATCGAAGCGTCGATCGAAACGGCGCTCGCGGCGTTCTTCGCGACGTTCTTCACGCCACACCCAGCCGCGCCAACCCGCCGGCCCGCCCCATCCAAGGCCGTGCCGCCAATTGTATCCGCACCAGTACCAGCCCGGACCCTGCCAGCCGTCCGCATACCAGCAGTGCCTCCTCCCCATATGGATGTACTGGCTCTTCGCGATGATGCCGAGAGAATCCGCAGCCATGCGGATGCCGCCGAACGTTCCGGCCGCCGCTTCGGCACTTCCTGCCATCAGCGTGCCGCCGGCAACGAATGCGGCCATTGTCGCGCCGGCGATGATCAAGTTACGCATGCGATCTCCCTGGTGGTTCGGACGACGAGCAGCTGCTCTTGGCAGCTTCGTCCGGATTCCGTATGGCGAGGAGGATTGTCCAAACTATGTCGATGCTCAGCCACGCAATGAAACCGCCGCTTTGTTCCGAACGATCGCATCATGAGCACTAGTGCTGGATGGATGATCTACGGCGCCTACGGCTTCACCGGTCGCCTGATCGCACGGGAAGCCAAGCGCAAGAATTTGCGCCCGATTCTGGGCGGCCGGCGCGAGGGGCCGGTCCAGGCGCTGGCGGCGGAGCTCGACCTCGAGTGGCGATGCTTCGATGCGAACGATCCGACCGCGGCGGCGGCGGCGCTCGGCGATGTGGATATCCTGCTCAACTGTGCCGGTCCGTTCGCGACGACGAGCGGGCCGATGGTCGACGCGTGCCTCGCAAGCAGGACGCATTATCTCGACATCACCGGCGAGATCGATGTCTTCGTCGCCGCGCACGCACGGCATGCGCAGGCGGAAACCGCCGGCATATTGGTCTGCCCCGGGGTCGGCTTCGATGTCGTTCCGACCGATTGCGTTGCCGCCGTCCTGAAGGAGGCGCTGCCGGATGCCAATTCTCTCGCACTCGGCTTCGACGCGGAGGGAACGCCGAGCCCGGGAACGGCCAAGACCATGGTCGAGGCCCTGAGTGCCGGCGGGCGCATTCGCAGGGACGGCAGGATCATCGAGGTGCCGTTCGCCTATCGCACCCGGACCATCGATTTCGGCCGGGGAAACGCCTTGGGAATGACGATCCCCTGGGGTGATGTCGCCACCGCCTATTATTCCACCGGGATTCCCGATATCGAAGTCTATGTCCGCACCTCGGCGGCGGCGGTCTTCGCCATGCGCTGCTCGAATCTTTTGCGGCCGATCGTGCATCGGGCGGTGCCCTGGCTGCGGCGATGGGCCGCGAGCAGCCGGGGACCTTCCGACGATCAGATGCGGCAGGAAACGAGCTATGTCTGGGGCGAGGTGCGCAATGCAGCCGGCACAATTTGCACTGCGCGGCTGACGACGCCGAACGGCTACCGGCTCACGGCGGATGCCGCGATCCTGATTGTGAAAACTGTGCTGGAGCACCGCCCGCCGGGCGGCTATTACACGCCGAGCCGGCTGATGGGCGCGCGCTCAATCGAGCGCCTACCCGGGGTCAGCGCCATTCGAATCGACTAGACCATGCAGGAAAACATGATCGGACAGCAATATTTGGCTCCGGGCCGGTTCGTGGACAGCGACTCTCCGCGGGTGATCGAATTCGCCCGCATCGCGAGCGCAGGCGCGAAGGACGCGACCGATGCCGCGCTGCAGCTCTATTCCATTGTGCGTGACGAGATCCTCTACGATGCTTACGTCGACTGGACCGATCCGAACGTGTTTCGCGCGAGTGCGGTGCTGGCGGAAAAGCGCGGATTCTGCGTCGGCAAGGCGTGCTTGCTCGCCGCCTGCGCGCGCGTGCTCGGCGTGCCGAGCCGGCTCGGCTTCGCGGACGTGAGGAACCATATGACCTCGCCGCGGCTCTACGAGCGCATGAAAACCGACGTGTTTCGCTGGCATTCGTATTGCGAGCTCCACCTCGGCGGGAAATGGGTGAAGGCAACCCCGGCGTTCAACGCCAGCCTCTGCGAGCGGCTGGGTGTGAAGCCGCTCATATTCGACGGCCACACGGACTCGTTGTTTCAGCCGTTCGACAGCACCGGCCGCAAGCATATGGAATATGTGGTGGACCGCGGTACGTTCGCGGACGTGCCGTTCGAGGCTATCTTGGCGGACTTTCGCGCGAGCTACGCTGCCCTGGCGAACGCGGAGCGGCTCGCCGGCGATTTCCAGTCCGAGGCGGTCGCGGCGACCCCGTAAGCGGCGGCATCGAAATGGCGGGAGCGACGGGGGAGCCACTTCCCCGTAGCGTCAATGCCTTGCCCTGCCAACAAACCATAACTGCTCAGTTTGAATGTAAAAGGTTTTCCGGCGCACTGCCAAACCGGACCGGACCTCCCGCAAAGAAAAGCCCCGCCCGCGACTGCCATCGCGGCGGGGCAAGGCGAAAGGGAACACTCACTGTCACTGAAGAACAGGCTCACTCTACCAGACCCCGCCCGGCCCCGTCTACTGGCTGGATAAAGCTCGGCGATGCCGGCGCCCTCCTGCTTGAGAAGCTCGCAAGGAGGGCCGGCCAATGAATGCGCACGCCACTGTTGTCAAAAGCCGCTGGGCGGAAGGTGCGGCCGAATACCATGCCGAGCGCAAACAGCACGAGCAGGCCGCAGGCTCATCGAAAGGCACGAGCATCGACCAGGAAGTGGAGCGGCTGGCGAAGCTGCCCCCATACGCCTACGACCTGGTGCGTGAACGTCATGCCGCCGACCTTGGCATTCGGGTAGGCACGCTCGACAAGGCTGTCGCAAAGTGCCGCAAAAAATTAGGGTTGGACACTGACCACGAAGCGCCGCCGTTCGCAATCATCAAACCGTGGGGCGAGCCTGTTGATGGTGCCACTCTGCTGAACGACATTGCGCGCGCGGTGTCTTCTCACGTGATATTGCCTGCAGGTGCGGCCACGGCGGTCGCCTTGTGGGTATTGCACGCGCACGCGCATGACAGCGCCTGGATTTCCCCGCTGCTGGTGATATCCAGCCCAGCTCCTGAGTGCGGAAAAACGACGCTGCTGACCTTCCTTGGCGCCGTGGTCCCGAAGCCATTGCCTGCCAGCAATGTCACGGCATCCGTCCTGTTCAGAGCGGTGGAAAAGTGGTCACCGACATTGCTGGTCGATGAAGCTGATACATTCTTGAAAGACAATGAGCCGCTGCGCGGAGTGATTGATTCCGGGCACAACAAGGCGAACGCATACACGCTTCGCAATGTGGGTGAGAACTACGAGCCGAAGCAGTTTCGGACTTGGTCGCCCAAGGCGGTCGCCCTCATTGGCCGGATGCATCCCGCCTTAGTATCGCGCTGCGTCCATATCGAGATGCGGCGCAAAGGACGCGGTGAGCAAATTGCGGAACTGAGACCGGACCGCCTCGGACATCTGCATGTCCTGGCACAGAAGGCGGCACGATGGGCAGCCGACAATCTCGACGTGCTGAGGATGGTCGAACCAGAGGTCCCATCGTGGCTGGCAGGACGCCGGGCGGACAATTGGCGGCACATGCTGGCGATTGCCGAGCTAGCGGGTGGCACGTGGCCGGCTGCGGCTCGCAGCACCGCAGAGGTCATGGTCGCAGATGATGACAACGAGGTCGCTGGGATCCTGCTGCTGCTAGATATCCGGAACTACTTCGAGGTGCATAAGACGGACAGAGTGTCGAGCTGCGACTTGGCCGGCGTGCTGCAGGAAATGCTGGATCGTCCTTGGCCCGAGTGGAAAAGCGGCAAGCCGATAACCGAGGCTCAGGTCGCCAAGCTGCTGCGGAACTTCAAGGTGAAATCGCGCGCTATCCGAATACATGGCACGGTCGCCAAGGGGTACCTTGAGGAGCAGTTCAAGGACGCGTTCACATGTTACCTCTCCCCTCAAATGCCAGTTACCCCCTCCAGCCCGGTTACACGGTTACAAGTAAGCGATTTCAATGACTTACGAGGCGATGGAGCGGTTACACAAGAGAGTGATGTAACCGCTCCGAATCCGTCTAACCCATTGAAAAACAACAATTGTAACGGTGTAACCGCTCCCAGGGGTGAAAATGGGAAAATGGAGGGGTGCGAGCGACTATGTGCCCACTGTGGGGACCACGCCTACCCTGGTTCGCCCCTGCTGATGTGCTCGGTCCACGGGGAGGAAAGCTGGGGGCACGAGGACTGCCTTCAGCAGGCCTGGCGCCACTGGCCGGGCACGGTCGAGTTGGCCGACCAGTAACCAGACCTAATGCCGGACATGCCGGAGAAGATTAATGACTGAGCCAGCCGACGCGGTCGATGCACCGACCCTCGCCCGATGGCTCGGGGTATCGGGCAAGACTGTCTATGAGCTTGCTAAGAGCGGCATCGTCGTGCAGGTCGGCAAAGGGCGCTTCGACTTGGAAGCTTCGGTGCGTGGCTATTGTGAGCACTTGCGTCGCCAAAATCCGCGCCCAACGGGCCGCCCGCCGCCTGAGCGATGAAAGGAGACCAACTAATGCAGCCGTCTAGAATGGATCCAAAGTTCCCGCAGACGTTTCGAACGGCGGCCCATGTATGGCTCCTGGAAGCCTCGCGAGAGATGGGCGACGTAGGGCGCGAGCTCCTGAAGAAATACAAGGACGCAGGCGACGTGGTGATAGCCGTTCACGTGAAAGAACAATGCCTGCGCGTATATGGCTTTGCTGACGGGAAATTCGACATCATCCACGAGCAGCAAATTGTCTCAGCCGAGACGCCGACAGAGACGCAACGATGGCGCAGTGGCCCTATAATACCGGGCAGTGGAATCGGCTTCGCACGCTGAAGGCGAGCGTCAACTCGTTGTGCGAGATGTGCTGGAAGCGCGGGCGCCTCGAGCCGGCAACGTGCGTTGACCACATCGTTCCTATCAGTGAAGGCGGCGACCCATTTCCGACGCTCGAGGGCCTGATGTCTCTATGCTGGTCGTGTCACAACTATAAGACCGCGTCGCTCGAGCGAGCCGGCGGCAAGCGCGTTGCCATGAAAGGCTGCGATGCATCGGGGAAGCCAATCGACCCGAACCATCCGTTTCATCGGGACCCATATCCCGGTCGAAAGACGAGCGGCTGAGGTTTCCGGGACCGGCGCGGCAATCGGAAACATAATTCGTTTGGACGGACATAAATGGGCCAGGCTGGCAGGCGGGCAAAATATGTAAAACGGGCCTCAATGAAAAAGCTGCCTGCATCATCTGGGCGGCATCCATGGGACGACCCGAAGCTTTCACGTGCAGACAAGGTCATTGCATTCGTCGAATCGCTACCCTGCTCTGCAGGTCCACTGGCTGGAACCAAGTTTGAGCTTCTTCCATCGCAGAAGAAGTTCATCAAGGCGGTATATGCGACCGACAGGAACAACAAGCGCATCGTTAGGACTGCGGTTCTGTCGGTTGCTCGTGGCAATGGGAAAACGACGCTGGCCGCTACGCTTGCGCTCTGCCATCTCGCTGGGCCAGAAGCCGAGAGCCGAGGCGAAGTCTATTCAGCCGCGAACGATAGATTCCAGGCGAGCCGCATTCATTCGGAGATGGCGGCTATCATCGACCGCGTCCCGTGGCTGTCGAAGCGGGTGACGATACGAAGGTTCACCAAGGAGCTCGAAGACATTGGCGGGACGGGCTCGCTATATGCAGCGCTATCGGCCGATGCGCCGACGAAGCATGGGTTAAGTCCTTCGTTCGTGGTCTACGATGAATTGGGCCAGGCGGGTTCTCGGGATCTGCTGCAGGCCTTCCAGACGGCCATGACCAAGCGGGCCGAGCCGTTACTGATGGTCATCTCGACCCAGGCGGCTCGAGATGAGGCCCCGCTATCGACGCTCATCGATTACGGGCTCCGAATCCATCGGGATGAAGTGACGGACCCGAGCTTTCACCTAACGCTCTACACGGCACCCGAGGATTCCGACCCATGGATTCCAAAGACGTGGAAGCTGGCGAACCCTGCTCTGGGTGTCTTCTGCTCGCTCGAGGACGTGAAGCGCCAGGCGCTGCAGGCCCAACGCATGCCGTCGAGCGAAGCATCATTCCGAAATTTCATTCTCAATCAGCGGATTTCCGCGACTGAGCAATTCATCACGGATGCCGTCTGGCGACTCGGCCGCGCCCCTGTGGCGGCTGAGAGCCTCAAGGGCCGCCCATGTTGGGCTGGCCTGGATTTGGGCGCCACGCGCGACCTGACGGCCTTGGTTCTGGTCTTTGCGGACGGGGATGGTGGATTTGACATCGTGCCGCATATTTGGCTGCCCGGCGACCCTTACGAGCGGAGGACCAGGACCGCGTGCCCTATGCGACTTGGATAAAACAGGGCCATCTCCTCCGATTCGAAGGCAAGACGACGGACCCCGCCATCGTGGCGCGGCGCATCGCCGAGCTGCACGGTGAGTTCAACATCTTGAGTTTGGCCTATGACCGCTGGCGTATCGAGGACCTGCGCCGGGAGTTATCTACAGCCGGCTGCGACGTGCCCCTGGTCGCTCATGGGCAGGGTTTCCGTGACATGAGCGTGGCCGTTGATGTGCTGGAGCGCCTGGCGGTCGAGGGCAAGCTGCGCCACGGCGGGCATCCGTTGCTGCAATGGTGCGTGTCGAATGCGAAAACCACGAGCGACGCGGCTGGGAACCGCAAGCTGGATAAGTCGAAATCCACCGGCCGAATCGATGCGCTGGTGGCGCTGGCCATGGCCCTAGGCGTTGCCAGCCGGCACGAGACGGAGAAGCCCTGGAGCCCGATGTTGGAGATTGTCTAGCGGGATTCCTCAATTAACCGCCGGGCTTCTTTGAACACATCAGACCAACAGTCGGCGGCAGGGTCGAGCAACGTAAAAACGGCATCAGCAGCTGTAAGCAGCACTCTCGTCGGCTGGCCTGGCTCGCAGTCGCAGATGCCCCAATCGCATTTGGACATCGTTTTGGGGTTCTTCCAGTCAAGGTCTTGGACAGATTTGCCCCGCCATCGCGTTATTGCGATGACTCCGGCGACGCCAATCTTCGCTCTTTCTTCAGGCGGCAGGTCGAACGGCTCAAAGGGAAAATCCCCGTTCCAGGTGCTTCCGCAGCGAGTGCCCTCGGGGACTCGGTAAATTCGCGCTTTTAGATGGTGGTATGACCAGAAGCGGTTTGCGAACACGTGACGGGCCACGACTAAATGGCCGGCCTCGTGGACCGCCGCATTTTCCTGGTCGTGGGCTTCCTCTGGCGACATTGCCGCATTGATACCGGAGCGGTCCCGCCAACCACAGCCCCATGATTTAGGGTCCCGACTGCCCGCCGGCACAAAATGCAGGGCCCGCAATTGACAAATCCATCCAGGTGGTAGATATCTAAATCCGCACCACGTGGATGGATTCAATGGAAACCGCCCCACGACCGAAGAAAATTCGACCGGGTGAGGCTGCGGCCGCCATCGGCTCGACCTACAGCGCCGTCAGCCGTTGGATTTCCCGGTACGGAGACCGAGGCGTCAAGCCGAAGGCCGAACAGACAGACGGCTGGCTTGAATTCTCATTTGGCGACGTGGCCGCTCTAGCCATCACGCGCTACCTGGTCGATCTCGGGATGCCAGCGCACGGCGCGTTCTCCGTCGCAATGCGAATCGTAGAGCTGCGCTGGCCCGACCTCTTCAGCATCGACGAGCCGAAATGGACCCCGGATAAAGAAACCAGCCATATGTTTTTCTTCCTCAACCGTGAGGGCAATTGGGATTTTGGTTCTTTTGAGCGATGTGAAGCAGCGGACGTCCCGCAGGACTCGCGCGCACACATTATTCTCGCTGTTGGTCCCATTGTGAACGACGCATTCCGGGCACTTGAGGAAATGGGCCACGCTCGTCCCGCCATCAAAAAAGCTGCTGCTGAACAGGAGCGAGACGAGCTTGCTGAGAGCTTGGCGAAACAAATCAAGGAAAATGTCTCCGAGAGACTGAGAAAGGATTCACGATGAATACCATTCCATCGCTAAAAGAACAGTGCGCGATGAAAATCGCCGAGCTCCGCGCTATTGCCACGAAGGAAGCAAACGGCACTGCCATCGATGACAATGAGCGCACGCGCTTCAACGAGCTTGAGACCGAGCTGCGCACGCTCGATGAACGACTCCGGCACGCTGAAGTCGTGGCCGAATACGAGCGCCGTATGGACGGCCAGCCGATTACCGGCTCGGGAGACAATCGGCATTTCGAGACTGAATGCCGCAGCTACAGTCTGGTTCGGGCGATGGCTGCCCAAGCTGGACTCGACGTGGATGCTGGACGCGAGCGCGAAATCAGCCGCGAGCTTGCCAGGCGCTCCGGCCGCTCCCCGGAAGGAATCTTTGCGCCGACGCAAGTCTTCCTCGAACAGCGCGTGATGACGCCATCGGCCGGAGGTGTCGGCATTACTCCTGTCGATCCGCGTCCGGAAGCCTACATCGACATCCTGAGAGCGGCCATCGTCATCCGCCGACTGGGCGCGACGGTCCTCTCCAACCTCACCGGCAACGTCGAGATTGGGCGATTGGCAACCAGCGCGACGACGGGATGGGTGGCTGACAACAGCGCACTTAGCGCAAGCGACCAGGTGCATGAGAAAGTTACGCTGGCGCCCAAGCACGCCGGCGGCATCGTCGAATTCTCGCGCAGCATGCTGCTTCAAAGTAGCCCCGATATCGAAACGCTCGTGCGCCGCGACTTCGCGCAGGTGCTGGCGGCCGCTATCGATAGGGCGGCAATCCTCGGCGGCGGTTCTAACGAGCCCGTGGGCGTGCTGACGACGTCCGGCATCGGCGACGTGCCAGGCGGTACCAACGGCCTTGCGCCGACCTACGCCAATATCAGCGCCTTGATTGCTGCGGTTGCTAATTCCAATGCGCTGGGCGCCAATATGGCGTTTCTGACAAACACGAAAGTCAGCGGCAAGCTTCGTACCGTGCTCAAGTCGGCCACCGACACTTCCTCAAACTTCATTCTGACCTCACGCGACCACCTGCTTGATTATCCATACGTCGAGTCGAACTTGGTTCCATCCAATATCGTCAAAGGTACCTCCGGCGCGGTGTGCAGCGCGTTGATTTTCGCCAACTGGTCCGAGTTGTTGCTTGGCTACTGGAGCGAGCTGGATATTCTGGTCAATCCATATGAATCAACGGCTTTTTCGAAAGGAAATATTCAAGTCAGGGCGATGAGCACCTGTGACGTGCAGCTGCGCCATCCGCTTAGCTTTGCCGCCACCAAAGACATACTGACGACCTGATGGAGGCGAGCATGGCCAAGGTCGAGCGACTTATCACACAACCGGACGGGCGCTTGCTTGTCGTGCTCGTCGATGAGGAGGAGCCGGTCGCCACTCCTCATCAGCCTCCTCGAAAATCTGAGCCGCAAGCTGCTACTGCGAAACGTATTCCAACAAAGGTGAGACGCGGCAAGTGAGCACAGAGCGCCGCTCAGTGCAGACAGAGCTTCGCGCCAAGGGGCGCAAGCTGGAAGGCTATGCAGCGGTCTTCGACACGCGCGCTGACCTCGGCAGCTTCACCGAAGTCATCAAGCCGGGTGCGTTCACTGATTCGCTCGGCGACGACATCCTCGGCTTGATTGACCATGACCGCAGCCGGCTTTTGGCCAGGACCAAAAACAAAACGCTGCGTCTAGCCGAGGATAGTCGCGGCCTCCAATTCGAAATCGACGTGCCCGACACGTCGGCGGGTAGAGATATCCTGACCCTAGCCGAGCGTGGTGACCTCGGCGGCGCATCCTTTGGCTTCACGGTCGCGAAGGATGGCGAGACCTGGAAGGGCACGACACGCGAGCTGCGCGCCGTACAGTTGCACGAGATTTCCGTCGTGCAGGCTTGGCCCGCGTATGAGGGCACCGTGGTGAGTGCCCGCGCCAAGGTCATGGGAGAGCCGCTGAGCCGCCGCCTAGCGCGCGTCTATCTCGAGCTGCTGAGGTAGGCCATGGGCTTCCTCGCGCGACTGTTGGGCATGGAGACCCGGCTGCAGCCTGATCTGGGCTGGTGGAACTGGAACTTGATGCGGCAAGGCATTGTCCATGCCAGTCCGGATTCCGTGCTGAGCAATTTGGCCGTCGCGGCAAGGTGCGTGGCGCTGCGCTCGGAACTGCTCGCATCGGTGCCGCTGTTTTTGTTCCGCCGTACGGCTAACGGCGGCCGCGAGAAAGCCGACGATAACGCGCTTTATGGCGCTTTGCACGACATCGCCAACCCACTGCAGTCCGCATTCGAATTCCGCGAATTTCTTATCCGCAGCTTGGACCTCACGGGCAATGCATATGCCCGCGTCGAGAGAAACCAGCGTGGCCAGGTCGTTGCCTTGTGGCCCTTCAATCCATCCGACGTTGAAATCGAGCAGCTGCCGAGCGGGCGGCTCAGATATCGCGTATGGCCGGCTCGAGGTGCGGCCGAGATTTTGCTCATGGAGGACATGCTACATGTTCGTGGCCCTAGCCGCGATGGCATTACAGGCATGTCACCGATTCACGTCGCTCGAGGTGCGCTTTCTTTGGCGCTGACAAACGCGCAGGCGGCGGAAACGCTTTCGGCCAACGGGTTGCGGCCATCGGGCATGGTCGCCTTTGCCGAGCGATTGACCAAGGAGCAGAAGGACGAATTCCGCGAAAGCATGCGCCAAGTGTATGGCGGGCCCGAGAATGCAGGCAAGATGCTGGTCATCGATGGGGGCGCGAAGTTTGATAAGACCGCATTCAGTCCTGAGGATGCGGAATTCCTTGATAGCAGGAAACTATCCAACCTGGATTGCGCTCGCATCTTCGGAATCCCGCCGACCTGCGCCGGAATTCCCGACCAGGCGACCTATTCGAACACCGAACAGGAAGCGCGGGCGCTGGTACAGAATGCATTAGGTCCGCTTGCGAAACGTATTGAGATGGCGATGGCGCGATGTTTGCTGACCGATGTGGGTAGGCGCACGCTGTACGTCGAACATGACCTCGACGGCTTGCTGCGGGGTGACGTGACTGCTCGTTTCAACGTCTACAGGGTTGCGCGAGAGATTGGCGCATATTCTGCGAACGATATTCGAAGGTTCGAAAACGAAAGCCCCATCGGCCCCGAGGGCGACACCTACCAGCAACCAGCAAATTGGATTCCGCTCGGCACCACCGCGCCAGCCGCGCCTGCGGGGAAGGTGTGAGCATGTCACGCGGGCCGAGCTCATTCAAACAGGCTGACCTGGCTCGCGCATTGCGTGCTGCCAAGGCTGCCGGCCAGTCCGTGTGCCGTTATGAAATTACTGCCGATGGCACAATTCGCGTGTTCATCGGAGAGCCCGACCGACCCGAGTATTCGACGCAACCAGGGACAAGCAACGGGGCAAACGAATGGGATGGCGCATGAAAGTACTTCGCTACGTCAACGCGGTTCACAAGCACGGCGTGACGTATTTCTATTTCCGCCGTCCTGGCTTTAGGCGCATGCGGCTGCCTGGCCTGTTTGGTTCCACCGAATTCATGGAAGCGTATCAAGCTGCGTTGGCGGACACGCCGAAGGAGATAGGTGCAAGCGTCACCGTGCCCGGCACCGTGAACGCAGCCATCGTGGCATTCTACAAGAGCAACGGATTCACCAAGAACAAGCCCATCACCCAGCAGACGGACCGCAACATCTTCGAGGCCTTTCGCCGCCAGCACGGGGACAAGCGCGTTGCTCTGCTGGAACGCAGGCACGTTCTGTCCATGCTCGATGACAAGAGCGGCAAGCCTTCGGCGCAACGAAACCTGTTGCGGGTGCTGCGGGTGCTGATGGCGTTCTGCGTCGAGCGCGGCATGCGGCCGGACAATCCCGCGCTCGGCATCAAGCTGAAGAGCAAGCCGACGGGCGGCTATCACAGCTGGACCGAGGAGGAACTTCGCCAGTTCGAGGCGCGGCATCCAATCGGCACGAAGGCGCGGCTTGCACTGGGGCTGTTGCTCTACACCGCGCAAAGGCGCGGTGACGTGGTGCGGCTCGGTGCGCCGAATGTGCGCGAGGGGCGGCTGTACTTCACGCAGTCGAAGACTGGCACGGAAATGAATATCCCGCTGGTCGAGCCTCTCGCGGAAATCATCGCAGCAACTCCGATGGTCGGCGTGAAGACCTTCCTCGTCACCGAGTATGGCCGACCGTTCAGTGCACCTGGTTTTGGGAATTGGTTTCGCGACCGTTGCAACGAGGCGGGCTTGGCGCATTGCACGGCGCATGGGCTGCGCAAAGCATTCCTCCGGCGCATGGCCGAAGCGGGCTGCTCGGAGGAGTTCATTGCCAGCGTGAGCGGCCACAGGGATATGCGCGAGATCCGCGTCTACACCGCCAAGGCCAACAAGGCGCGCATGGCCGATGAGGGCATGGCCGCCACGTTGGCGCGGTTTCCAGGAAAAGTCTGACTATCAACTGCCAAACCAAAGGAGGCAAAAGTGCCAACCCAGGCAGCTGCGTTTCATAAGACCTTGAAGCACAAGGGAGAAACTAACATGGCCCGACGGCGGGTGGCGGGAGCGACGGGACTCGAACCCGCGGCCTCCGGCGTGACAGGCCGGCGCTCTAACCAACTGAGCTACGCCCCCGCGGGGATGCTGCGGACTTAAATGTCGCCCCTAGCCAAGTCAAGGCGCGGTGGCGGATTCCGCCCCGTCGCGCTCGCTGCTCCAACGGTGCGGAAGAGTTCATAATAGCCAATACTCGGCCGCCGGATACTTGGCAGCACGCTCGCCATCGATCGATGCGACCATGACCGACCTGCCACCCCTGGAAGATGCGTCGCTTCCCGCCGGCATCCGTGCCCGCGTCGTGCCCGACATCAATGGCCTGCGGATGCACGTGCTGGAGGCCGGGTTTGAGGCCGAGGGCCGCCCTTGCGTGTTGCTGCTCCACGGCTTTCCGGAGCTCGCCTATTCCTGGCGCAAGGTGATGGTGCCGCTCGCATCCGCGGGATTTCACGTCGTGGCCCCCGACCAGCGCGGCTATGGCCGCACCACGGGCTGGGATGCCGATTACGACGGCGATCTTGCGCCGTTCCGGCTTCTCAACCT